>Ga0134124_10001090_pt1 | contig 21699 bp, 23 predicted proteins | sample KB304_FD_96880 | JGI IMG/M metagenome (GOLD analysis project Ga0134124, IMG submission 96880) | Terrestrial soil microbial communities without Nitrogen fertilizer from Kellogg Biological Station, Michigan, USA - KB3-0-4 | ecosystem: Environmental > Terrestrial > Soil > Unclassified ... | reverse complement strand
GCATCGTCGCCAGGTTCTCGGTGTCGACCTTACCGGTAAACAAGCCGGCGAGATTGACGCCGATCGCCGTCGCGAGGAACCAGACGCCGAGGATCTGGCCGACGAACCGCGGGGGGGCAAGCTTCGACATCGAGCTCAAGCCCACGGGGCTCAAGCAGAGCTCGCCGAACGTGTGGAGCAAATAGGTCAACACGAGCCAGGTCGGCAACACCGTCTCGCCCCGCAGCACGTATTGGGACGCCATGAACATCACGACGAACCCTGCGCCGAGGAACAGCAGGCCCAGCCCGAACTTGGCCGGTGCGGAAGGCTCGAGCATGCGCCGGCCGAGATTGACCCACAGCGCCGCGAACACCGGCGCGAACACGATGATGAAAATCGGATTCACGGCCTGCAGCACACCCGCCGGCATCGCCCAGCCGAGCACATTGAGATTCGTATAGCGCTCGGCGAACAGGTTGAACGACGCACCGGCCTGCTCGTACCCCGCCCAGAACATCACGCACGCGACTGCGAGCGCGACCATCGCCCAAGCGCGGCTGCGCTCCGTGCGATCGAGGCCGGCGAACAGCAGCAAGTAAGCGAAATAGCCGGCGAGCAGCGCGATCATGGCCCAGTTCGCGCTTAGGGAGATCGCGACCGGCTCGACCTTCAGCACGCCCGCGAGCACGAGCCCCGCGAACAGCACGACGATCGCGAGGAACGCGGCGACGGGCCACCAGCTCGCACGCCGGCCGGGCGCCGTCGCCCCCGCCCCGCCGAGGTAGTGCCTGGTCCAGCGGAATTGCACGAGCCCGAGCGCCATTCCGATGGCCGGCAGCGCGAAGCCCGCCGGGTAACCGAAGGCCGCGGCGACGGTCGGCACCAACACCGAGCCGATCGTCGCGCCGAGATTGATGCCGCCATAGAAGATCGAGAAGCCCGCGTCGCGCCTCGCGTCGCCCACGGGGTAGAGCTGGGCCACGATCGCGCTCACGTTCGGCTTCAGCAGCCCGACTCCGAGCGCGATCACGACGAGACCGAGGAAGAACGGCGCGGGCAGACCCGAGGTCAGGGTTGCGTTACCGATCATGATCAGCACGCCGCCCGCGAACACGGCCCGCTGCTGGCCGATCAGGCGATCCGCGATCCAGCCGCCGAACAGCGACAGCAGGTAGGTACACGCCTGGTAGAGGCCGTAGATCGCGTTCGCGTTGCGATCGTCGAGGCCCAGGCCGCCCTTCTCGATGGCCGCGACCATGAACAAGATCAGGATGGCGCGCATCCCGTAGTACGTGAAGCGCTCCCACATCTCGGTGAAGAACAGCGTCGCGAGGCCGCGCGGATGGCCGAAGAGCTGGGGTTGATCGACGGCGGGGGCGGCCGCTTCGCTCATCGACAGGCGCCCGCCGGGCCGCGAGAGCGATCGGCGGCGTCAGGTTCCGGCTTGTTTCTCGATGACACGGGTCTTCTCGGGCAGCATGAATCGCGCGAGCAGTAGCCCGCTTTCGTACAGCAGGTACATCGGCACCGCAAGCAGCGTCTGCGAGAAAACGTCGGGCGCGAGCAGCAGACCGACGACGAACGCGACGAGCAGCATGTACGGCCGCGCCTTCGCGAGCGCTTGCAGCGACACGAGACCACTCCAGACGAGCATCAGAGTCGCGATCGGCACCTCGAACACGAGACCGAACGCGAGGAACATCTCGAGCACGAAGTCGAGATACGCGTCGATGTCGGGCGTCATCGCGACGCCCTCCGGCGTGACCCGCGCGAAGAACGCGAACATGACCTTGAACACGACGAAGTACGCGAACGCGATGCCGATGTAGAACAGCAGGATGCTCGAGACGAGAAGCGGCACCGCGAAGCGCTTCTCGCGCCGATAGAGGCCCGGCGCGACGAACTGCCAGACCTGGAACAGCAGGTACGGCATCGCGATGAACAGCGCGACGAAGAACGTCGTCTTGAACGGCGTGAGGAACGGCGACGCAACCTTCGTGACGATCAGCTTGCCGCCCGGGACGACACTGCGCAGCGGCTCGGAGACGTACTCGAACACGCGCTGGCTAAACGGCGTGAGCGCGATCAGCACGATGACGATCGCGAACACCGCCTTCATGAGCCGCGAGCGCAGCTCGAGAAGGTGCGACATGAGCGTGCCTTCCGCGAGCTGTTCTTCCTCGGGCTCGGGGTTGTCGGACGACGAGCTCATTACGAGGCCGGCGGCTTGTCGGTCGACTCTAGCGGCTGCGGCGCCGGGCTAGCGGCAGGCTCGGGCGAAGTCGAGTGCGCGGAGATCGCATCGGAGATCTCGCGAGGCGTCGCGGGCGAGGGCGCAGCGCCGCCTGCACTCGAGTCTGCGCCGGGCGCCGGGCTCGCCTGGGGGTTGGCCGGCGCAGGCGCGCTCGGTGGCTCCGGTGGGTTCAGCGGCGGGTTCAGCGGCGGCGCGGCCTTTTGCTGCGCCTCGAGATCCGCAAGCTCTATCTCGCGCTCGAGCTGCCGCCGCAGCTGCGTCGCGGTGCGCCGCGCGCGGCCGACCCATTTGCCGATTTCCGCCGCAACCTTCGGCAAGCGCTGCGGACCGAGCACGAGTAGCCCGATCATGAAGACGAGAACGAGCTCACCGAAGCCGAATTCGAACATGTAGCCGTTCGCGCCTAGGCGCGGCCGCCCCGTTTCTGCTCGGGAAATTCGGCATCCGGCTCGGCGTTGTCGAGCTTGACTTGACGCGGAGCCGGTACCTCCCCCGACGCCTCGCGGAAGCTCTTCGCCGCGCCGCCGAAACCGGTGACGAGCGTCTTAATGCGCTTCGTGCCGAAGATCAGCACGAAGATCAGCAGCACGATGATGAGCTTCCAGAGGCTGATTACGCCGAGGCCCATGCCCTCGCTCCATCAGAACGGCGGTCGTTTTGAAGCGGTCCATGATACGCCATTCGCTTGGGGCTCAAGGCTCGCGCGCCTCTGCTTCTAGCCAGAATGTGACGGGACCGTCATTCGTCAGCGTTACCTGCATGTCGGCCCCGAATCGTCCGCACGCGCACGGTACACCGCTCGCGCGAATTTGCGCGACCAAATGCGCGAACAGCGACGCACCGAGGCCTGGCGGCGCGGCGCTCGAGAAGCTCGGCCGCAAACCGCCGCTCGTATCGGCAACGAGCGTGAACTGGGGCACGAGAAGCACCGCGCCCTTGACCTCGCGAACGGACAAGTTCATTCGACCCTCCCCGTCCGCGAAGATGCGATACCGAAGCACGCGCTCGGCGAGCCTTTCGGCTTCGCGCTGGGTGTCGCCGCGCGCGACGCCGACGAGCACCAGCAGGCCGCGGCCGATCTCCGCGATCACTTCGCCCGCGACCGCGACGTTCGCCTGGCTAACCCGTTGAATCAGCGTTATCAACTATTTTCCGCCACTTTCTAAATACAATTGGCCGATTTCTATCGATTCATACCACTTTTCGCACAATCCTACCTTCTATGGGCATTACCGAACGATCTCCGTCTTTTAGTCCTTTTTTTAGGCGTATCTATGAACATTCTCGGTTAAAAGTGGCGTATCCATGGACAATCGATCGATGTTGGAGACGATCGTGGGAAATTTATGACGACCACGTCCAGATTGCCGCTATTGCCCTACTTCCGCTCTCTCCAACGCGCGATACGGAGCGGCGCGGGTGCTTCCGAGCGCCCCCGACCCTAATCGCGTTTGAGAAGCCATTCCTACGACTGGACATGGGCGCCCGATCGCGCGCATCAGAACAACGGACTCGCGTCGAAAATGCGGCGCGCCCCGGCCGCAATTCGAGCATTCGATGGCCGTCGCAGCCGTGCCGCAATCGCGGACCTTCTGTTACCATCCCAAAGTTCTTAGCACGCCTCGCTCAGGAGTCAAAAGCAACATGGGACGAAGTTTCTTTGTCGTCGCAGCGGTCGGTCTATTGCTCACCGGCCGCGCGTGGAGTCAGGAGTGTTCGCAGACCATCGAAGCGAACGATCAGATCCAGTTCAATAAGAAGGAGATCAAGGTCGCGAAGAGCTGCAAGGAGTTCACCTTGACGCTCAAGCACGTCGGCATGCTCGCCGCGAACGTGATGGGTCATAACTGGGCGCTGTCCAAGACCTCGGACTACCAAGCGCTCGCACAGGCCGGCCAAGGCGCCGGACCGCCGAACTATCTGCCTGCAGGCGATGCAAGAGTGCTCGCTACAACGGGCGTCATCGGCGGCGGCCAGCAAGCCTCTGTGAAGGTCGACATGTCGAAGCTCATGGCGGGCGGCGACTACACATTCTTCTGCTCGTTCCCTGGACACTTCGTATTGATGAACGGGAAGTTCATCGTCGAATAAAATAGAACGAGCTAGAACGAGATCTAGAGACCGGCGCAGGGAGATAGTCGCACGCTTTGCTTGCTCTTTGACACGGACGTCTAGCGCCAACGGTCTCTTGCCAAATCTTCGGGGGTAGATGCGGTCATGGTGGCCTTAGCTGTCGTCATAGTCTTGCTTGTTGTCGGCTCGCTGATTTTTCACTTCGCGAGCCCTTGGTACTTCACTCCGATCGCTTCGAACTGGAGCACGATCGACTTCACCGTCGACGTCACGTTCTGGGTTTGCGGCATCGTGTTCGTCGCCGTCAACCTGTTCACCGCCTACTGCGTCTGGCGCTTCCGCGCTCGCAAGGACAAGGCCGGCCAAGCTCACTATGAGCCTGAGAGCAAGAAGCTAGAGATCGCGCTGACCGTTTTCACGGCGATCGGCGTCGCGGCAATGCTGACGCCCGGCCTATTCGTCTGGGGCAAGTTCGTCACGGTCCCGGGCGAGGCCAAAGATTTCGAAGCCGTCGGCAAGCAATGGCATTGGAGCTATCGGCTGCCGGGCAAGGACAACAAGTTCGGCAAGGTCGATGTCCGTTACATGACCGTCGACAACCCGCTCGGCGTCGATCCGGACGACCCTACGGGTAAGGACGACGTCATCGTCGCGGATCCGACGTTTCACTTGCTCGTAGATCAGCCCGTGCAGGTGTTGCTGCGCTCGACCGACGTGCTGCACGACTTCGCCGTGCCGCAGTTCCGCGTGAAGATGGACCTCGTGCCGGGCCTCGTGACGTACCAGTGGTTCACGCCGACCGTGGTCGGCACGTACGAGATGCTCTGTGAGGAGCTCTGCGGGGTCGGCCACTTCGCGATGCGTGGCCGCATGGTCGTCGACGGCAAGGCCGACTACGACAAGTGGCTCGCGGCGCAGCCGACGTTCGCCGACACGCAGGCGCGGCCCGTAGGCAACGCGACGGCCGGAGCGGCGAATTACGCGACCTGCTCGGCGTGTCACGGGCAGCGCGGCGAGGGCAACCAGCAGCTCAACGCGCCGAAGCTCGCGGGCCTCAACGACTGGTACGCTCGTCGCCAGCTGCTCGACTTCCAGCACGGCGTCCGTGGCGCCGAGAAGGGCGATACGTTCGGCCCGCAGATGGCACCGATGTCGCAACTGGTCGTGGACCCGGCATCACGCGAGAACGTGCTTGCGCACATCAAGACCCTGCCGGACACCCCGGCCCCGCCCACGATCACGGGCGACGTCGAGCACGGCCGGCGGCTGTTCGAGACCTGTCAGTTGTGCCATGGCGACAAGGGCGAAGGGCGGTGGGGGACCAACGCACCGAAGCTCGCGGGCATGAGCGACTGGTACCTGATCCGCCAGCTCGAGTACTTCAAGGCCCGCGTCCGCGGCGGCCACGAGGGCGACATCTACGGCGACCAGATGAACATGGTCGCGAATTCGCTCGTTGGGCCCGACGCGATCAACGACGTGGTGGCGTACATTAATACGCTCCGCTGACGTAAGGTCTTCGGGGCGACGGTCTATAAATAAACTAGTCGGGCGGGCGCAAACGGCGCCGCCGAACGCAGTCGAGGGGAAGGTCGGACATGGCATACGTAGCAATTGCGGATCGCGACGCTCATCTGCACGACCCGCAGACGTTCATCGAAAAGTACATCTGGAGCCAAGACCACAAGGTCATCGCGATCCAGTACGGCAGCGTCGCGATCTTCGTCGGGCTGATCGCGCTCGTGCTGTCGCTGCTGATGCGGCTCGAGATCGGGTTCCCGGATACCTTCCGATTCATCACGCCGTACAACTACTACCAGTTCGTGACCATGCACGGAATGATCATGGTCATCTACCTGCTCACGGCGCTCTTCCTCGGCGGCTTCGGCAACTACCTCATTCCGCTCATGTGCGGGGCACGCGACATGGTGTTCCCCTACATGAACATGCTGAGCTTCTGGGTCTACCTGCTCTCGGTGATCGTGCTGCTCACGAGCTTCTTCGTGCCGGGCGGCCCGACCGGCGCCGGCTGGACGCTCTATCCGCCGCAGACCGTGCTCGAGGGAACACCGGGCGCGGATTGGGGCATCGTGCTGATGCTCGGCTCACTCGCGATTTTCATCGTCGCGTTCACGATGGGCGGCCTGAACTACGTGACCACCGTGCTGCAGGCGCGCTGCCGCGGCATGACGTTGATGCGGATGCCGCTCTCGGTCTGGGGCATCTTCGTCGCGACGATCCTCGGTCTTCTCGCGTTCCCGGCGCTGCTCGTCGCCGCGATCATGATGCTGCTCGATCGGCTGATCGGCACGAGCTTCTTCATGCCCGCGCTGCTGTCCCTCGGCGAGACTTCCACGCACAACGGCGGCAGCCCGATCCTGTTCCAGCACCTGTTCTGGTTTTTCGGCCACCCCGAGGTATACATCGTCGCGCTGCCCGCCTTCGGCATCGTGTCGGATCTCCTCTCGACGCACGCGCGCAAGAACATCTTCGGCTACCGGATGATGGTCTGGGCGATCGTCGCGATCGGCGCGCTGTCGTTCGTGGTGTGGGCGCACCATATGTACGTGAGCGGCATGAACCCGTACTTCGGGTTCTTCTTCGCGACGACCACGCTGATCATCGCGGTGCCGACCGCGATCAAGGTCTACAACTGGGTGCTCACGCTCTGGCGCGCCAACATCCAGGTCAACACTCCGAACCTGTTCGCGATCGGCTTCATCTTCACGTTCGTGCACGGCGGCTTGACCGGCCTCTTCCTCGGCAACGTGACCGTCGATCTGCCGCTATCCGACACGTACTTCGTGATCGGGCACTTCCACATGGTGATGGGCGTTTCGCCCGTGATGGTGCTATTCGGCGCGATCTACCACTGGTTCCCGAAGATCACGGGCAAGATGCCAAACGAGTTCCTCGGCCGCATCCATTTCTGGATGACGTTCCTCGGCACCTATGCGATCTACCTGCCAATGCACTATCTCGGGATCCTCGGCATGCCGCGGCGCTACTACGCCTACGGCAACACGGCATTCATCCCGGGCTCGGCGCAGGCCGTGAACGAGGCGATCACGATCGCCGCGATCGTCGTCGCGACGGCGCAAGTGATCTTCTTGATCAACGTCTTCTACAGCCTGCGCAAGGGTAAGCCGGCGGGGCAGAACCCGTGGAACGCGACGACGCTCGAGTGGCAGACGCCGCAGACGCCGCCCGTGCACGGCAACTGGGGACCGAAGCTACCGGTCGTCTACCGCTGGGCGTACGACTACAGTGTGCCGGGCGAGGCGAAGGACTTCGTCCCGCAGAACGAGCCGCCGAAAGGCCATCAAACGTCGCTCGGCTAGCTCAAGAGCCAACGAAGCGAGACGCGTTCGATGTTCCCGGCGATGGTCATTGCGATCCTCACGGCGATCACCGCCTGGTGGTTGCTGGTGCAGCGCCTCCGGGAAAAGCCCTGGATGAAGCAGGGCGTCGTGCCGACGAGCCAGGAGACCGTGTTCTCGTCGGCACCGAAGATCGGGCTCTGGGTGTTCCTCGCCGTCGTCTCGAGCCTGTTCGGCTTGTTTTCGAGCGCATACGTGATGCGCCTGCACGACGCGCACGGCGAGATCACGACGTGGGCGCCGATCGTGAAGCCGAGCCTGCTCTGGCTCAACACCACGGTGCTCGTGCTCGCGAGCGGCGCGATGCAGATCGCACGCAACCGAGTCGATCGCGACGACTTCGGCGGCGTGCGCGTGTACTTCAGCGTGGCCGGCGTCTTGACGGTGCTATTCCTTGCCGGCCAAGTCCTCGCCTGGCGGCAAGTCGCTGCGGCGGGCAACTACGGCCCCGGCAACCCAGCCTTTGCGTTCTTCATCTTGATCACGGCGGTGCACGGCATTCACCTGATCGGCGGCATGTTCGTTCTCGCGCGCACGATCGCGCGCGTTTGGCGCGGCGCCGACAAGCTCGCGGTCGTCACGCGCAGCAGACTTCGCATGAGCGTGCAGCTTTGCACGACGTATTGGCACTGGCTGCTGCTGATCTGGCTCGGCCTGTTCGCCTTGTTGTTGTCGACTTAGGGGAATTCTAAGAGCTATGGCGCAAGAAGCAGTGCACGCGGGGGACGCGCAGCAACCCGCCTGGGAAACCATCGTCACCGATTGGTCCTCGGACAAACAAACGTTCCGAGTGCCATGGGGCAAGGCGATGATGTGGATTTTCCTGCTCAGCGACACGTTCATCTTCACGTGTTTCCTGACGGGCTACATGAACGTGCGGATGTCGACCACGGTGCCGTGGCCGAACCCGAGCGAGGTGTTCGGCCTCGACGTGTTCGGCGTCAGCGTGCCGCTGCTCCTGATCGGCATCATGACGTTCGACCTGATCACGAGCTCCGGCACGATGGCGCTCGCCGTTAACTTCGGCTATCGGCGCGACCGCGGCCGCGCGGCCGCGTTGATGTTCCTCACCGCGGGATTCGGCGCGATCTTCGTCGGCATGCAGGCGTTCGAGTGGACGAAGCTAATCACGCAAGAAGGGGTGCGGCCCTGGGGCAACCCGATGGGCGCATCGCAGTTCGGCGCGACCTTCTTCATGATCACGGGCTTCCACGGCCTGCACGTGTCTGCAGGCGTCGTGTACCTCTCGATCGTCGCAATGAAAGTGCTGCGCGGGGACTACGAGAAGAAGGGCTACGAGATCGTGGAGATCGCAGGCCTGTACTGGCACTTCGTCGACCTCGTCTGGGTATTCATTTTCGCGTTCTTCTATCTCTGGTAGGGAGCTTCCATGGCAGCAGAGGGACAACAACATCCGCTGAAGATCTATTTCGTGATTTGGGGACTGCTGTTCGTGTTCAGCGCGGCCTCTTATTTCACGGATTTCTTGCCGCACAACGCGTTCCGGCAGGGCCTCATCCTGCTGTTCATGGCCCTGAAGGCCGGTTTCATCGTCGCGATCTTCATGCACATGGCCTGGGAGCGGAAGGCGCTGATCTGGGCGATCTTGGGACCGCCGGTCGTGCTGCTCGTGCTGATTGGCCTCATGGCCGTCGAAGGCGACTACACGGAGCTCAAGCGGCTCGACTTCTTCTCGAAGCCGCTCGTGCCTTCGGGGCATGAAGCGGGACATGAGGCCGAGGCCGCGCGCTGACGGGCCCGGCCATCGAACAGACGGACGGACGCTATGTTGATATGGTTGCTCGGCGTCGCGGTTTTCGTGTTTCTCTGGAGCGGCCTGTGGCGAGTCCAGCCGAAGGCTGCGTTCGGCGTACTGCTCGGCCTCTTGCTTGCATGGATCTTTTCTAGGCTTCTTACACCTTATGTGACTGGAATGACTCCAATACCGATTTGGCTTCCCCCGCTTCCCATCGCAATCATCGCGCTCACGCTGTTCGTGTTCGGCACCGTCACCTGGCTTCGAGCGGACCGGCTGCCGCCGCCGCGAGACAGGGGCGACGACCACGATCATGAGCACGGGCACGATGATCACGCGCACGGCGAGCACGGCCACTCGCACGGCGGCGCCAACCACCACCACTGAGACCGTGCGTTGATTTCGCGCTGCTAGCGCGCCGTCCCGTCGTCCGGCGGCGTGCCGCTCTTGATCTTCTCGATGCGGCGCAGGAACACGCGCATCTCTTTCGCGGCTTGTTGGTCGCCGCGCGCGTCCGCTATGTCGATCCCGCGCCGGAAAGCGTCGGCCGCGCCGAGGCGGTCGCCGCTCGCCGCGCGAGCTTGCCCGAGCAGCTTCCAGCCGGCCGAGTACGTGGCGTCGAGCGCGACCGCTGCTTCCGCATGGCGCACGGCGGCGGCAGCGTCGCCGGCGCCAAGGTAGCGTGTCGCAAGCGCGAATCGCAAGCTCGGCGCATCGCTGCCCTTAGCGAGTAGTGCTTCGAGATTCGCGATCAGATCCTGCGGCACGGCCGCGAGCCCACGCGTGTCGTTTTCCGGAGCGCTCAGCCGCGCGCCGCTTTCGGCTGCGCCGTGAGCTCGACGTAACGCGGCTGCGCCGCGACGCGTGCGAGCCACGCGCGCACCTTCGGGTACGGCGCGAGGTCGTGTCCACCCTCGTGCGCGACGTGCGTGTACGCATAAAGCGCGATGTCGCCGATCGTGTAGCGCTCGGCGACGAAGAAGGATCGCTCCGCGAGGTGCGTCTCCATCACTGCGAGCGCGGCGCGGCCCTTCGCGAGCCGGTCAGGCAGCTCCGCATAGCGCGCGTGCCCCGCCGGCAAGTGCTTCACGATGAAACGCGGCGTCGCCACGAACGGCTCGTGACTGTATTGCTCGAAGAACATCCATTGCAGCACCTGTGCGCGACCGAGCCGATCGAGGGGCAGCAGCGGGGTCCCCTCGGCGAGGTAGTACAGAATCGCGTTCGACTCCGCGAGATGAGTCCCGTCGTCGAGCTCGAGTGTCGGGATGCGGCCGTTCGGATTGCGCTTCAGAAACTCGGGCGTGCGTGTCGCGCCCGCGTCGAGGTCGAGATTCGTCCATTCGTACGGCCGACCGAGCTGGGCGAGCAGTAGGCGAACCTTGTAGCCGTTGCCCGAATCGAGGTTGTCGAACAGGTGCATCGCGCGCATCTCCGCGGAGAACGAGCGACTAGTATCGACGCTCGCGGGGCGCTTCGCGAGGTTTGACCGTCTCGCGAGCGCGGGTGTAGCCTCGTCGCGAGCCAACGGCGCCCGCCGTGTTCGTAACACTCCGAACCAGAATGAACGTACCGCCCGCGATCGTTACCCGAGCGGCCGCGCTCAGCGCGCTGGCGGTGTTTGCGGCTTGCGGCAAAGCCCCGGGGTGGTCCGCCGAAGAGCGGCAGAACGCTCGCGAGCTCTGCTTGACACAAATCGGCGAGAGCTTCGAGCTCAGCAAAGCGCAGGCCTATTGCGGCTGTCTCGTTGCGAAGACGATCGAGGAGTTCCCGACCTACGTGGACGCGGACAAGCTCGGAACCGGGAAAGACGGCGACCGGCTCGGCGACGAGTGTGTGGAGGAGCTGCATCTGACCGAGCGCGATGCGTCGAGCGGCGGCGCTTCGGCGCAGCCCGGGTCGCTGCGCGCTCAGTCGTCGGTCGCGACCGATCCGAGGCCCTATGGCGAGTGGCAAGTCATCTTCGCCGCGGCCGACCCGAGCAACGACGAGGTCGACACGTGGCAGGCCGTGACGTCCGACGCGGCGGGCGGGTCGCTGCTCGCCTACGTCTGCGATCCGGACGGCTGCGGATTGCTGCTGGAGCCCGAGACGCCGTGCGATGCCGGCGACGGGAAGGCCGCGCGGTTTTCCCTGCTGTTCATGCAAGACGACTCGCAGAACGAGCTCGACGCCGACGCCCACTGCTTGCCGAACGGCGCTTGGGCCTTCGACGCGCTCGATCCGATCCTAGACCAGGTCCGTGGGCTGCCCGACGCCTTGCGTGTGACGCTGCGGGGCGCGAGTCTCGATTTCAGCTTGGATGGCGCGCCTAGCGCATTCAACTACGCCAAGAAGGAGTCGACAGCGCAAGGCGATGCGGCCGACGCCGGGCCAGCCCGCTAGCGCGCTCAGAACGACGCGCCGACCTCGAACAGCCGCTCCACCTCGTCGATCTGCCGGCGGTCCGCGATGAACAGGATCACGTGATCGTCGGCCTTGATCTGCGTGTCGTGATGAGCCATCAGCACCTCGTCGCCGCGCACGATCGCGCTGATCGTGGCGCCGCGCGGTAGCTGGATCTCGTCGATCAGCCTGCCCACGACGCGCGACTCGCGCGCGTTGCCGTGCGCGACCGCCTCGATCGCCTCGGCCGCGCCGCGCCGCAGGCTGTGCACTTTCACGACGTCGCCGCGCCGCACGTGCGCGAGCAGCGTGCCGAGCGTGATCTGCTGCGGCGAGATCGCGACGTCGATCGTGCCGGACTCGACGAGCTCGGCGTACGCGATCTTGTTGATCAGCGCCATCACCTTGCGCGCGCCGAGCCGCTTCGCGAGCATCGCGGAAAGAATGTTCGCTTCTTCTGCGTTCGTCACCGCGACGAACACGTCCGCGCTGTCGATGTTCTCCTCGAGCAACAGCTCCTCGTCCGCCGAGTCGCCGTGCAGCACGACCGCGCGGCTCAGTTGCTCGGAGATCTGGCGCGCGCGCGTCCAATCGCGCTCGATCACCTTGACCTGGTTCGTCGCCTCGAGCGCGCGCGCGAGGTCGAGGCCGATGTTGCCGCCGCCCGCGATCACGACTTTGCGGACCGGATCGTCGAGCTTGCGCATCTCGCGGAGCACGGTGCGAATGTCCTTGCGCGCCGCGATGAAGAACACCTCGTCGTCTTCCTCGACCACGGTGTCTCCGTCCGGGATGATGCCGCGCCCGCCGCGGAAGATCGCGACGACACGGCTCTCGACGTTCGGGATGTGCTCCGAGAGCTCGCGCAGCGGATGACCGACGAGCGCGCCACCGCCGCGGGCGCGGGTGGCGACGAGTCGCACCCGGCCGTCCGCGAAGTCGAGCACCTGGAGCGCGCCCGGAAAGCGGATCAGCTGCTCGATGTAATTCGTCACGAGCGACGACGGGCTGATCGCGACGTCGACCGGGATGCCGTCCGGGCCGAACAGCTGCTCGCGGCTCATGAGCTCGCGCGCGCGGATTCGCGCGATCCGAGTCGGCGTGCGGAACAGCGTGAACGCGACCTGGCACGCGACCATGTTGATCGCGTCGCTGTTCGTGAGCGCGATGATGATGTCGGCGTCGCGGCCGCCCGCGCGCTCGATCACGTCGGGGTAAGAGGCGTTGCCGACGACGGTGCGCACGTCGAGCCGGTCCTGGAGCTCGCGCAGCACGTCGGGATTCTTGTCGACGATCGTGACTTCGTTGGCTTCCTCGCGCGCGAGGCTGAAGGCTGCGGTGCTGCCGACCTGGCCGGCACCGAGGATGAGTATCTTCATGGGACCGCGCTACTCGGGGCGAGCTTCATGGATCGGAAGGCAGTGTACCAGGCCGCGTTCGTTGCTCGGCAACGGCCGAGAGGGGCAGAATGCGGCCGTGCTCAGTCGGCGGCGTATGGAGATACCGTGAGACGAGGTACGGCTCGATTTCTGCTCGCCTTCGCCGCAGGCGCCGTTGCAGGGGTCGCGTCGGGTCAGGCGAGTGTTGCGCCCGTGATCGTGCACGAGTGGGGAACCTTCACCTCGCTGCAGGATGAATCGGGGCGCGCGATCGGCGGCATCAATACGGACGATGAGCCCGTGCCGGGCTTCGTGCATCGTCTGTCGAGCTCTCTGCTCCAGAGTCCGACGGAGGTGCCTCCGATCTTCTTTCAGGGCGCACCGGCATGCCATCCCGACGTGACGATGCGCCTCGAGACGCCGGTGCTGTACTTCCATCTACCGCCGGGACGAAATGCGCTCCATCGTGTCAACGTCACGGCGCAATTTCGCGGCGGCTGGCTTACCGAGTTCTATCCAGCGGCGCTGGCCGATGCGCCCGGCGTGCAGGACCGCGCCAGGAGCTTTGGCCCGCTGCGCGCGGATACCGTCGGCACGCTCGCTTGGCGCAATCTCGACGTCGGCGACGTCGGGTTGGGTCCGCAAACGAACGAGCACGTTTGGACTTCGCCCCGCGATGTGACCTCCGCATCGGTGCGCACCGACGGCGGCGAGATCGAGAAGTTCCTCTTTTATCGCGGCGTCGCGCACATAGATGCGCCGCTTGCTGTGAGCCACGCGGGCGCAGCCCGCCTCGCGCTGCGCGCCCAGCTGCCGGCGGAGCTCGCAACGTCCGGGGTGTTCGAGGTCCGGTCTTTGTGGCTCGTCGACATCGCGCCCACTGGCGGCATCGCGTTTCGTGTGCTTCCCACGCTCACGTTGGACGCCGCGGGCGGAAGGCCGGCAACGATCTCGGCTGAATTCGCACCGGGCGACTACAGCGAAAACAACCGCGCGAAGCTCGAAGACTCGTTGCAGCAAGCTCTGGTCGTCGAGGGGCTCTTCGACGACGAGGCCCGGGCGCTGCTCAACACGTGGGAGCTCTCGTACTTCAAGAGCCCAGGTCTGCGACTCTTCTTCCTGGTGCCGCGCACGTGGACCGACCACTACCTCCCGCTGGCCGTTTCAACGCCGGCGCAAATCGTGCGCGCGATGGTCGGCCGCATCGAGCTCGTGACGCCGAGGCAAAGGGACACTCTGGCCCGGATCGGGGAGCTGTCGACGGCGCAGATCGACGCCGAAGCGCAAAGGTTGCATGACAGTTTCTACGACCGCCTGCGCAATCGATCGCCCGACGACGTGGACCGCGGCGCCGAGTCGCTCGCGGCCTACGGTACGTTCGTGCCGAAGAGCTATCAGTTGTATCTCGAGTTGGGGCGGTTCCGAAACGCTCTATTGCTCGATGAGGCGCGCTGGCGGCCGCGGCCCGCTCTCGACGCCTTCATCGCGGCGTACGGCCTCGAGGGCTACGCATCGGTGAGCTTCACGGCCGAAGCGCGCTGACTCCGAACGCTGCGGCTTATCCCGTGCCGCGCATGAATTCGAGCTTACGGCTGGCGGCTTACATCAGCTCGAGGTTGGCGTAGGCGACCACTAGCCACTTCGTGCCCTCGCGCTCGAAGTTCACCTGCACGCGCGCGTGCGCGCCGCTGCCCTCGCTGTTGAGCACGATGCCCTCGCCGAACTTGCCGTGGCGCACGCGCTGCCCGAGCCGCACGCCGCCGACTTGGGGCAAGCTGTCCGCGCGGCGGTAGAGCGGCCGCGACACGACCATTGCGGGGCGGACTTCCTCGATGAGCTCGGCCGGGATCTCGCGCAGGAACCGCGACGGGATCGAGAACCGCTGCTCGCCATGCAGCCGTCGCTGCTCGGCGTGCGTGAGGTAGAGCTCCTCGCGAGCGCGCGTGATGCCGACGTAACAGAGCCGGCGCTCCTCCTCGAGCCCGACCGGATCGGTGAGGGAGCGCTGGTGCGGGAACAACCCGTCCTCGAGCCCACAGAGGAACAGCAGCGAGAATTCGAGCCCTTTAGCCGAATGCAGCGTCATCAGCTGCACGGCGTCCTGGTAGTTCTCGGCCTGACCTGCGCCCGACTCGAGCACCGCGAACGCGAGGAACTCCGCGAGCGGCGGCATCTCCGACGACTCGTCGGTGAACACCTCGCGCGCGGCGGTCACGAGCTCCTCGAGGTTCTCGACGCGCGCCTCGCCGCCCGCCTCCGCGTTCTTGCCGTGATGCGCCATCAGCCCGCTCCGATCGATCACGCGCGCGACTTGCTCGTGCAGCGCCGAATCCTTCGTCTCAGCGTCGAGCCCTTCGATCAGCTGGAGGAACGCCCACAGCGACTCGCTCGCGCGTTTCGGGAGCAGACCTTCCGAGATCACGCTCGCGGCGGCGCGCCAGAGGCTCGTGCCGGACGCGCGCGCCTCGTCGCGCACGAGCTCGATCGTGCGCGCGCCGATGCCGCGCGTCGGCGTGTTCACGACGCGCTCGAACGAGGGGTCGTCGTCGCGGTTCGCGATCAGCCGCAGGTACGCGAGCGCGTCCTTGATCTCGGCGCGCTCGAAGAACCGGAGGCCTCCGTAGACGCGGTACGGAATGCCGGCCGCGAGCAAACCTTCCTCGAAGACTCGCGACTGGGCGTTCGAGCGGTACAGGATCGCAGCGTCGCTGCGGCGGTTGCCGTGCCCGATGAAGTCCTGAATCCGGTTGATTACGAACTCGGCCTCGTCGCGCTCGTTGAACGCCGAGTAGAGCTTGATCGGCGCGCCCTCGGCCCCGTCGGTCCAGAGCGTTTTGCCGAGGCGCGTCGCGTTGTGCGCGATCACGGCATTCGCGGCATTGAGGATGTTCGCCGTGGAGCGGTAGTTCTGCTCGAGCCGCACGAGCTGCGTGCCCGGAAAGTCCTGCTGGAACCGCTGCAAGTTCTCGACGCGCGCGCCGCGCCAGCGATAGATCGACTGATCGTCGTCACCGACCACGAACGGTACGCCCGTCGGCCCCGCGAGCAGCTTGAGCCAGCGGTACTGGATCGCGTTCGTGTCCTGGAACTCGTCGACGAGCACGTGCTTGAAGCGCTCGCGGTATTGGCGCAGGAGCTCCGGATTGTCCCGCAGCATCTCGAGCGAGCGGAGCAGCAGCTCGCCGAAGTCGACGACCGACGCGTCATCGCAATGCTTCTGGTACCGCGCGTACAGATCGATCATCTGGCGCCGGCCCGCATTGCCCTCGTCCTTCAGGTCCTTCGGCCGCAACCCTTCGTCTTTCTGCGCGTTGATGAACCACTGAATCTCCTTCGGCACCCATTCGTTCTCGTCGAGCTCGAGCGCGCGCAGCATCCGGCGGATCATCCTGAGCTGGTCGTCGGAATCCATGATCTGGAAGCCTTCGGCGAGACCCGCCTCGGCCGAATGGATCCGCAGCAGCCGGTGCGCGAGCCCGTGGAACGTGCCGATCCAGAGATTTCGTGTCGGGAAGCCGAGCAGCCGCTCGATCCGGTCGCGCATCTCGGCCGCGGCTTTGTTCGTGAAAGTGACCGCGAGCACGTGCTGCGCGGCGACGCCGTTCACGCGGATCACCCAGGCGATCCGGTGCACGAGCACGCGCGTCTTGCCGCTGCCCGCGCCCGCAAGCACGAGGGTCGGGCAGTCGGGCGCTGTCACGGCCGCGCGTTGCGCGTCGTTCAAAGGATCGATGATGTCGGTGACGTCCATGGCCGGTGACGCCGGCGGAAGAGTCGGCCGGCGTGGTTCCTATTATTCGGGCCAGAAGGCCGGAATGTAATGGTCGACGAGCAAGAAGGTGAAGAGCGCGATCAAATACGTGATCGAGTAGCCGAAGGTCGGCATCGCGAGCGCGGTGCCAGGTCGCTGCTTGAGCGCGATCGCGTAGTAGAGGAAGCCGGCGCCGAGCAGCAGCGCGCCGAAGAGATAGAGGAGGCCGCTCATGCCCGTGAGGTAGGGCAGCACGGTCACGACGAGCAGTAGGATCGTGTAGCAGACGACGAACGACTTCGTGACCTCCTCGCCATGAGTGACCGGCAGCATCGGGATGCCGGCGCGCTCGTAGTCCGATTTGCGCGCGATCGCGAGCGCCCAGAAGTGCGGCGGCGTCCACGTGAAGATGATCAGGAGCAGCAGCAACGCGTCGGCCGTGACGGTTCCGTTCAGCGCCGCCCAGCCGAGCATCGGCGGCGCGGCGCCCGCCGCGCCACCGATCACGATGTTCTGCGGCGTCGCGCGCTTCAGGAAAACGGTGTAGATCACGGCGTAGCCGATCAACGAGACGAACGTGAGCCCGGCCGTCAGCGGGTTCACGAGCAGCGCGAGCACCGCTATTCCCAAGAGCCCCAGCGCGAGCGCGAACGCGAGCGCGTCGCGCTCGTTCACGCGGCCGGTCGGCAGCGGCCTGTTTTTCGTCCGGGCCATCTGCGCGTCGAGGCGCTGATCCAGGATGTGGTTCACGACGGCGCCCGACGCGGCCGCGAGCCCGATTCCGAGGCTGCCGAAGATCAGCACGTCCCAGGGCACCATGCTCGGCGGCGACGTGCCGAGAAACATCCCGACGATCGCGGTGAACACGAGCAGCTGCACGACGCCCGGCTTCGTGAGGGCGTAGTAGTCGCGCCAGCGCGTCGGCGGCGCGTCAGCTTTGCCCAATTCTTTGGTTAGCATTCAGCACCGCGAGCAACAAGAGCGCGGCGACGCCATTGTGCGCGACCGCCACGGGCAGTGGGACGTGGAACACGACGATACTGATACCGAGCGACAGCTGGAGCGCGAGCACGGCGAGCACGGCTAGGCCGTCAGGACGCGTGCCGCGGCTCGCGAGCAGGCGCGCGCCGAGGGCCGCGATCAACAGCGCCGCGACTACCGCGCCGAGCCGGTGCGTGAAGTGCACCGCGACTCGCGCGGGATGGTCGAGCACGCCGCCCTCGTAGTCGATGCCGAGCCCGCGCCAGAGCACGAAGCCGTCCTTGAAGTCGGCGATCGCGGGCCACCACTGAGTCTGGCAGGTCGGGAAGTCGGGGCACGCGACGGCCGCGTAGTTCGAGCTCGTCCAGCCGCCGAGGAAGATCTGCAGCACGAGCGCCGCCGCGGCGCCTATCCCCAGCGCTCGCAGCGCGGGTGTCGGCGCGCTCACGCGCGTGTGCCGCCAGTCGCCGAGCGACGCGAGCAGCGCGAGCGTCGCGAGCCCGCCGAAGAGATGCGCGACGACGATCAGCGGCTTCAGCAGCAGCGTCACGGTCCACATGCCGAGCAGCGCCTGAAACACGATGAGCCCGAGCAGAACGAGCGGGCGGCGCCAGGGCTGGCTCGGGTCCGCTCGGTTGCGCCAGGCGAGCACGCCGAGCGCGACTGAGACGAGCACGAGCGTGCCCGCGAGATAGCGATGGATCATCTCGCGCCACGCCTTCGCGGCGACGAGCGGTCGCGCGGCGAAGCCCGGGTCTTGCGCCGCGGTCGCGGTGTCGGGCACGACGAGCTTGCCGTAGCAGCCCGGCCAGTCTGGGCAGCCGAGCCCCGCGTCGTGCAGACGCACCCACGCGCCGAGCATCACGACGGCGAGCGCGAGGACGGTGCCGAACCGCGCGAGGCGTACGAAGATCACATTCATCAATTCGATCCGGATGCCGAGAGCAAGCGCTTCAAGTCGCGCAATAGTTCTTTCTGTTCGACGTCGGCGGGGTAGCTCACGACGATGAGCCCCCGCGGGTCGGCGACGTAGATGCGCCCACCGTCGAGGCGGTCCGCGCCGAGCGCTCGCACGGTGCTCTCACCGGACGAGCCGTCCACGTTCCGCAACTCGAGGTCGCGATCCGCCGGCAAATCGGGCGCCGCGCCGGCATACCAAAAGACCCGCCGCACTCGGTCGGCGTCGCCCGCGAGCGCCGCGTGCACTTGCCCGAGCCGCTCGAGGGTTGCGGCGCAAGGCCGATCGCAACGCGACATTTTTGCATAGATCAAGAACCACGGGTATCGACGCGCCCCGGCCTCCGACGCCGGCTCGAGCCAGCCCGTCGGCGCCGGCAGCGGGGGGTCCAAGAGCTCTCGCGAGCCCGGCAGTTGCGGCAGCCAATCGAGGTCGCCCGGCAGATAGTTGAGGAGCAAAGCCGCGACGAACGGCCCGAACACCGCGAGCGCGACGAGCCACGGCACGAGCGCCGCGCGCTTCACGGCGGCTGCTCCGGCGCTCGTTTTGCCCATGCCGACCGCGCGACCGCGAAGGCCGCCGCGATCGAGCCGAGCCCGAATACGAGCCACTGACCCGCATACGCGAGATGGCGCTCGGGGCTCAGCACGGGCGCCTGCCAATCGCGGACATATCCGTCGTCCGCGTCGGCGTCGAGCAGGAGCTCGAAGTCGAGCACCGGCGAGTGGAGCCAGCGGCCGATGTCGGCCGCGGTCGGATAGACCGCGACGATCACGGGAGTGTCGGCTGGCGCCGTTCCGCGCGATGAGCCGAGCTTGAGCCCCGGGCGCGGCAGCCGCTCGAGCCGCCCGCTGACCTCGCGCTCGTCGCCGTCGACGCCGATGTCGGGCAGCACGCGGCGATCCGCGTCGGCGCGGATCCAGCCGCGGTTCACGAGCACGTTGCGACCGTCGGCAAGCTCGAGCGCCGTGAGCACCTCGTAGCCCGCGGCGCCGTCGTGGATGCGATCGTCGAGTAGAACCTGGGTTGCGGCCACGTAGCGTCCCGCGAGCGCCACGTGCTGGAAGCGCTGGTCGTCGCGGAGCACATCGGGTACCGCCTCGAGCGCCGCCGCCTCGCCGGCAGCCGCGAAGCGGGCCGAGACTTCACGGCTCTCGGCCGCGCGTCGTAGCTGCCACGTGCAGAGCCACCCGCATGCGCCCGCGAGGGTGAGCAATCCGGCGATCGCGACGACCGTACGGACGAGCCGCGCGCGTGTGCTCACGATAGAATTTTCACCCGAGGCTCGATCACTGGAACAAGATGATAGCGATCGTCTTCTTCGCCGCCATGCTCGCGGCCCTGCTCGCCGCAGTGCTCGCGTTCCGGCGCGGCCGCTCGGACTCGGTGCTGCGCGCGCTCACGCTGCGCGTCGGGATCTCGGTGCTGTTCTTCGCGCTGCTGATGCTCGCGTGGTGGGCGGGTTGGCTTCAGCCGCACGGTCTCGGCGGCTGACTGCGGCCGCCCGCACGATGTTCCGACGCCTACACCCAGTAGACGAAGAAGAACAAGCCGAGCCAGACCACGTCGACGAAGTGCCAATACCAGGCGACCGCCTCGAACGCGAAATGATGGTCAGGCTTGAAGTGCCCGCGCAGCACGCGGAGCCAGATCACGACGAGCATGATCGCGCCGAGCGTCACGTGGAGGCCGTGGAAGCCGGTCAACATGAAGAACGTCGCGCCGTAAATGCCGGTGTCGAGCTTGAGGCCGAGCTCCGTGTACGCGTGGATGTACTCGCGCGCCTGTAGAAATAGGAACACGAAGCCGAGCACGAACGTCGCGGCGAGCCAGAACGCGAGCGCACCGCGCTTGCCGTGGCGCAGCATGTGGTGCGCGATCGTGATCGTGACACCGCTCGAGAGCAGCAGCGCGGTGTTGATCGTCGGGATGCCCCAGGCCTCCATCCGCTCGACGTGCGGGCCCAGCGGCCCCGCCGACGGCCACGTGTTCTCGAAGCCGGGCCAGATCAACAAGTTCGTGAGGAAGTTGTCGCCTTCGCCCGCGAGCCACGGCACCACGAGCTCGCGCGCGTAGAACAGCGTGCCGAAGAAGACCGCGAAGAAGACCACCTCGGAGAAGATGAACCAGCTCATGCCCCAGCGGAACGAAGAGTCGACCTGCTTGTTGTAGAGGCCGCCCTCGCTCTCGCCGATCACGGTACCGAACCACGCGAACAGCATGAAGACGACGAATCCGAAGCCGACGAGCATGAGCCACGGCCCGGCCTTGAAGTCGTTGAGCCACAGCGCGGTGCCGGTCATCAGCGTGAACAGTCCGATCGACCCGAAAATCGGCCAGCGCGTGCCGTGCGGCACGTAGTAGTGGCTGTGATCGTGCGGGTGCGCGTGAGCGGTCGTGGCCGGGCTAGTCACAAACTCGGTCCTTCTATTGCGGGGCAGTGAAAAACGTATACGCGAGCGAGAGCGTCTCGATCTCCGCGGGCAAATCGGGCGTGACCATGAACGCGACCTTGAGCTCGCGGCTCTCGTGCGGCTCGAACGCCTGCTGCGTGAAGCAGAAGCACTCGGTCTTGCGGAAGTGGCGAGCCGCGGAGCCGGGCGCAATGCTCGGCACGGCCTGCGCGACGAGCGCGCGGCCGGTCAGGTTTTGCGCGTGAAAGTGCGTGACGTAGAGCTCGCCGGGGTGCACGTCGAGATGCGTTTCGACCGGGGCAAATTCCCAAGGCGCGCCGCGCGGCAGCGACGCGACGAGCTCGACGCGCACCGTACGGCTCATGTCGGGCTTCACATCGAGCTGG
>Ga0134124_10001089_pt1 | contig 21737 bp, 18 predicted proteins | sample KB304_FD_96880 | JGI IMG/M metagenome (GOLD analysis project Ga0134124, IMG submission 96880) | Terrestrial soil microbial communities without Nitrogen fertilizer from Kellogg Biological Station, Michigan, USA - KB3-0-4 | ecosystem: Environmental > Terrestrial > Soil > Unclassified ... | reverse complement strand
CGTCGAACTTGCACTGACGCGGATCGTCGATGAGCCCGTCCTTGAGGCCGTCGACCTCGTCGCACTTCGCCATTACGCGCTGCGCGACGAGCGCAATCTTCTCTGGCGAGACCGGCGCTTCGGTCAGCGCGCGTTGGTTCCAGATCGCGCCGATCGTGAAGCCGGTCTGGTCGACCCACGGTGCGTTCGCGACGATGCCGTCGAAGTCGGTCGGATAGCGCTGCGCCTCGAGCAACCCTTGACGACCGCCGTTCGAGCACGAGTTCCAATAAGCGTGCTCGACCGGCTTGCCGTAGTAGCGGTTCGCGATCTCCTTCGCAGTCGCCGCGGTGACGTGCACCGCGCGATACGCGTAGTCGATCGCGGTCTGCGGATTGTTCAGCACGAACGTGCCGGGCGGTCCCTTTCGCCCGTCGTGACCCGTGTTCGTGCTCGCCATCACGAAGCCGTGCTCGAGCGCTTGGCCGCGCTGCGCGGCTCGGCCCGGATCGTCGGGCGCCTCGCCGGCGAGACCGCCGTTGCCGATCATGTAGAAGCGGCTGTTCCACGCGCCCGGCAAGTTCACCTCGAACGCGACTTCCGGATCGATCACTCCGCTTACGCGGCAGTGCGCCGGCGTCGGACCTTGGGCGGGGATCGCGCTCGCGGCGAGCTTCACGACCTCGGGCAGCTTGAGCTCCGCGAGCGCCTCGCACCCGAGCTTCGGGGCGAGGCTTCCGCCCGAGTAACCCGCGCGCGAGCTCTTCGCCTCGGCGAACGGTTGCGCGTGCGCGCTCGGCGCCGACAGCGCGAGGAGATTCGTCGCAGCCAGCAAGGCGCCCATCGTTGCCAAACTTCGCATCGTCGTTTTTCCTTCTTCGTTACTTGAACAACGCGAGCTCGACCGCGTCGCCCATTGCCTTGTAGCCCGCGTCGCCGGGATGCAGGTGATCGCCCGAATCGACGGCCGTCGCGAACTTGCTCGGCGACGCCGGATCGCGCGCGACGCTGTCGAAGTCGATCACGCCGTCGTACTCGCCGCTCGTTCGGATCCAATTGTTCAGCGCCTGGCGCTTGGCCTCGCCCTCCGGCGTGTAATACGCGGCGCCCTCGAACGGCGTGAGCGTCGCGCCATAGATCTTGAGGCCACGAGCATGCGCTCGCTCGATCAGCTGCCGATGGCCCGCGATCAAGTCGGCTGCGCTCGGGCTCGCGTTCGCACGCGCGACGCCGATGTCGTTGATGCCCTCGAGCACGATCACATGCGTGACTCCGGTCTGCATCAAGACGTCCTTGTCGAAACGCGCGAGCGCGCTGATGCCGGCTCTGTAGTTAGCGTCGTCGCCGAGCACGCGGTTGCCGCTGATGCCCGCGTTCAGGACCGCGACGTCACTCCTCTTCTGTGCGGCGAGACGGCGCGCGAGCTCGTCGGGCCAACGCGCGTTCGCGTCCACGGTCGACCGTGCACCGTCGGTGATCGAGTCGCCGAACGTGACGACCGCGCGCGCACCTTCGGGCCCGGCGACCTCGACGCGCGCGAGCGCGAGCCAGGAATTGAACGGCCTATCGACCGGCAGACTGACTTCGCCCGAGTGATCGCCGACGGTCGAGATGTAGCTCGTCTGCGACGCACCGTTATGCGTCGTCACGGGCGAGGCGCCGACGCCGATGTCGCCCGGTATGTAGAGATCGATCGCGAGGTTCGCGAGCGGCGCGACCTTGATCTCGACCGGATCGCTCACGAGCGTCGCACCCGCGAGGACGGTGCCCTTCGGCTGGCCGCTGAACGTGAGCTTCCTGATGGACGCCGGGTCCACCGCCGCGCCTTCGGTCTGGAGTGCGAGCGCCGCGGCGCCGATCTCGAGCGGCGCCGTTCCGAACACGTTGCTCAGGACCACGCGTACTTTGTCGCCGCCGATGCTCGTGTGTACGACTTGGCGCAGAGTCTGGTTCTGCGCCGTGGCGGGCGGCGGCGGTCGCGGCGGGCCGCCGGCCGCTCCGGCTCCGCCCGGCGGCGGTCCATTCGCCCCGGCCGGCGGCGCGGTCGCCCCGGCGGGTGCCGCGGCCGCCGCTGCCGGCGGTCCTCCGCCCCCGGGTAGTCCACCCGGCGGCCCGGCTGGCCGAATTACGAGCGCCGTCGTCCACGTTGCGATCCAGTAGTCTGGATTCTTCTTTGCGCCGAACGCGGGCACGAAAGCGAAGACCGCGGCGGCGAGCGGCAGCAAAACCAGCGCGCGGCGAGTGGAATGAGCGGTGCGCATCGATGGTCCCCCTTCCAACGAAGTACAAGAGAGTGCATACGAAACCTCGGCGTAGCAAGCATCGAAACCCCCGCCGCCCGGCTGCGCGCCGAGCGACTACCGTGCCTCGATGACCGACACCTGGCGCGAAAAGCTAGCTTCGGGGCGCGTGCTGCTGCTCGACGGCGGCACCGGTAGCGAGCTGCGCCGACGCGGCTATGCGCTCGACGCCCATGCATGGAGCGCGCCGGCTGCGCTCACGGACTTCGACCTGCTGCGATCGATTCAATCCGATTACATCGCCGCGGGCGCCGACGTGATCAGCACGAATACGTTCGCGACCACGCGCTTCGTCCTCGAAGCGGCGGGTCTCGGCGAGCGCACCCCGGAAGTGGTCCAGCGCGCGGTTGCGGCCGCGCGCGAGGCTCGGGCCGCGAGCGGACACGACGTGGCGATCGCAGGCTCGATGTCGTGCCTGCCACCACGCGGCGATCCGCGCGCCTATCCCGACGCGCGCAGCGAGAGCGCCGCGTATCGCGAGCTCGCGGAGCAGCTCGCGGCCGAAGGCGTCGATCTCATTGCGCTCGAAATGCTCGAAGACACGGAGCATGCGGCACGCGCGTGCGAGGCGGCGCGCGACACCGGGCTGCCGGTGTGGCTCGGCGTGAGCTGCCGCCTGAGCGACGAGGGCGCGCTCGTCGCGTTCGACTTTCCCGACACGCCGCTCGCTCGCGTGCTCGACGCGCTGCTGCCGTTCGCGCCGGCCGCCGTGAACGTGATGCATTCGCCGCCGGGCGCGGTCGCACCTTCGCTTCGCGCGATCCGTGCGCGCTCTGGCGGCGTGGTCGGCGCTTATCCAGAGCTCGAGAACGGCATCATCGGCTTCTCGAGCGCACGCGGGGGGGCGAACGACGGCTCGACGCGCGACCGACGCGCGACGCTGTCGCCGACCGAGCTCGCTGCGCTCGCTAGCTACTGGATCGGGGCGGGCGCACGCATCGTCGGCGGCTGCTGCGGCGCGACGCCGAGCCACGTCCGCGCGTTGCGCACGGCGATCGATTCGCTCGAGAAGTCAGCCGGGTAACGGAATCGAGCTCACGTGCTTCGGCACGTCGTACCCGCGCTGCACCGCGGGGCGCTTCGCGATCGCAAGATACCAGCGCTTCAAGCGCGGATAGAGCGACCAATCGATGCCTTGCCAGTCGTAGCGCGAGATCCATGGCCAGGTCGCGATGTCGGCGATCGAGTATTCGCCCGCGAGGTACTCCGCCTCTGCGAGCCGCGCGTCGAGCACCGAGTAAATCCGCTTCGCTTCGTCGCCGTAACGCTTCTCGGCGTATTCCGACTTGCCCTTGTTGAAGCGCAGGAAGTGATGAGCTTGGCCGAGCATCGGGCCGACGCTGCCCATCTGCATCATGAGCCACTCGACCACCTGCCAACCGGACTTGCCGCCGCCGTGCAGTCGGCCCGTCTTGTCGGCTAGATAAAGAAGGATCGCGCCCGACTCCATCAGCGCGATGCCGGTATCGTGATCGACGATCGCGGGAATCTTGTTGTTCGGGCTGATCTTCAGGAACTCGGGCTCGAACTGCTCGTTCGCGCCGATGTCGACCGCGATCGCGCGATACGCCAGCCCGAGCTCCTCGAGCATGATCGAAACCTTGCGGCCGTTCGGTGTGGTCCAGGTGTAGAGATCGATCATGCGCGAGTCCCTTCGGGTCGTCGTCAGGTCGTCGTGTAGAGCGTGATCAGAAACACGACGAACCGATAGGCGCGAATCACCAAGAAGAACAGCACGAACGGAAGAACGACGGCCTTCGCGGCGCGCCAAGGGATCGCGTCGCGGTACACGCGGCCGAATGCGGTGAACGCGTACACCGCGACCAGTGCGACCAGAAGCCAACTGACGGGTGCATCGACCTGCCGGTCCGATCCACCGAATGCATGGACCAGGATGCTCAAGGCCCACCCGACCACGGGCACGAGAACGCCGAGGGCGATGAGAAAGAACGCGACGAAGTGAAGAGTGAAGACCCAATGGACCGCACCGGGGCGCCGGCTGCCGAGCGACATCAGCCAGACGAGCAACGCGCACGCGGGAACGAACAATACGACGAATGCCTTCGCGTTGACGTCGACGGCAGCGTCGAACACGGGCTCGTACGCCGCACGGTCGACGCCTTTGGCCGCGAGCCGCCTCTCCGCGAGCGCTTCGGCGTGCGCGCTGTAGGACTGATCGCGGACGTGCGACTCGAACGTGTTGCTGAGCACGTGGAAGCCCAGCGCCGACTGCAAGAAGAAGAAAGCGACGTTCGCAATCAAGAACAGCTGAAACGGCGCTAGGTACGGCTTCCGTCGGCCCTCGGCATACGCGAGCGTGAGCTCGCCAGGGCGAAGCACCAGCGCCCAGAACGTCCGGAAGACTCGCCCGTCCACGTCGATGATCGATTCGGCGACCTGTAATAGCAACGCGAGGACGCTGAGATCGGCTTTCGCGAGCCGCCGCTCCCCGCAGGCCGCGCAGTAGCTGTGCGTCGCCGCCGCGCCGCACGCTGGACACGACCACCGCGGCGGGTCGTCATTGGGGTCGGCGGGCGCGCTCGCGGCGCGTGCAGAGTTAGCGTCGATCATCGGCAGCGGGAGTGTATACGAGCCGCCCGGCCGCGCGAGGTTCTCAGGTTCGGCGCGTTTGCCTAGAATTGCGCTGCGCCGCGTCGCGGCGCTACGTCTGCGAGTTGCGAGCTGTGCTGCTCGTCTCCGCTGCGTGCCGGACGAACTAGGCGGCCATGGCGAACCCCAAGACCCGAATAGCGCATGCATGGTATCGCTTCCGTACCGGCTCTCGTTTGGCCGGCAACGAGTGGAGCGGCGAGTACTGGTACGAACGCGACGGCGAGCGGATCGTCCCGTGCCGCCTCTGTCCGAAGTTCGACTCGCAGGATCTGCGCTGCGGAGTGCCGTTCGGAAGCCCACTGCGTAAGTGCGTCACGGCAGCGACGGAGGCGCACCTCCGGCGGGCGCGCGGACTGCTCGCGCTCGAGATCGGCTCGCATAAGCGCTCATACGCGAAGCATGTGGTCGAGCAAGCCGGCGGCTCTTGGACCGGCATCGAGCCGAATTTGCGAATCGCCCCACGCATCGGGGGCGAAGGTCACGGTCACGCGGGCGAGATTCCGTTTTCGGCCGGCACGTTCGACGTCGCATTCGCGATCCAGTCGTTCGAGCACTGGGAGGAACGGCTGCCGTCGCTCGAGCGGTCGCCCTCCTATCGCGAGTGCCTCGCTGAAATCTGGCGCGTTCTGAAGCCCGGCGGCTCGCTCTACGTCGACGCACCGATTCATCTGCACGGCCACGAGATGTTTGTCGCCGGCGACGTCCCACGGATTCTTTCACTGTTCGACGGCGGCAAGTGGAAAGACATCGTGGTCGAGCGTTGGCGATACGACCACGCCCCGCTGCCACCCTATCCCGCGCCCGCGGTCGACGCGGAGGGCGCGCTAACCACGCTCGAGACCTACCCTATCGAAGCGATTCGCGACTTGCAGCGAACCGCGACGGTGTGGCTGCTCACGATCGAAGCGACCAAACGGACGACGACCGTCAGCTAGCCTAGAATCCCGCCATGGGCGACATCGTCGACACGCTGCGCAACCGTCTCGGCGCGGACAAGGTGCTCGCGGGCGGCGCCATCGACATACGTTACCGCGTCGACTTCAGCCACGAGAACGCGTGCGCGCCGCGCGCCGTGCTGCGGCCCGCTTCGACCGAGGACGTCTCCGCGATCCTGCGCGAATGCCACCGCGCGAGGCAGCGCGTCGTAATTCAAGGCGGCCTCACCGGCCTCGCGGGCGGCGCGACGCCGCAAGACGGCGAGATCGCGATCTCGCTCGAGCGGCTCACCGGTATAGAGGAGATCGATCGCGCCGCGCAGACGATGACGGTGCGCGCAGGCACGCCTCTGCAAGCCGTCCAACAAGCGGCTGCCGAGGCGGGCTATCTCTTTCCGCTCGATCTCGGCGCGCGCGGCTCGTGCACGATCGGCGGCAACATCGCGACCAACGCCGGCGGCAATCAAGTGATCCGCTTCGGCATGATGCGCAACCTCGTGCTCGGGCTCGAGGCCGTGCTCGCGGACGGCAGCGTCGTGAGCTCGATGAACAAGATGCTCAAGAACAACGCGGGCTACGACTTGAAGCAGCTCTTTATCGGCAGCGAGGGCACGCTCGGAGTCGTGACGCGCGCCGTGCTGCGCTTGTGGCCGAAGCTGCCGAGCAAAGTCACGGCGCTCTGCGCGCTGCGCGGCTTCGACGACGCAGTCGCGCTCCTGCATACGCTACAGGCGCGGCTCGGCGGGAGCTTGAGCGCGTTCGAGGCGATGTGGGCCGGGTACTTTCATTACGTGCTCGAGCACATGCCGGCGCTGCGCTCGCCGTTCGAGGAACGGCACGCGATCTACGCGCTCATCGAGATCGAGGGCACGGACCACACGGCCGACACCGCACGCCTCGAGGCCGTGCTCGGCGAGTCGCTCGAGTCGGGCGCCGTCGCCGACGCCGTGCTCGCGCAGTCGGCGCGCGAGGCGAAGAGCCTCTGGGCGATTCGCGACGGCATCGGCGACGTGACGCCGACGCTCCAACCGCTGCTCGCGTTCGACGTGAGCTTGCCCGTCGATGCGATGGCGAGCTTTCTCGACGCGGTGGACGCCGAGTTCGCGCGCTTCCCCGATCCCGTCACGAATCTCGTGTTCGGCCACATCGGCGACAGCAACCTCCATCTCGCCGTGACGACACACCGCGCGCGCGGGCTGAACGAGCTCTGCGACGTCGTCTACGAAGCCGTCGGCCGACACGCCGGCTCGATCTCCGCGGAGCACGGCGTCGGGACCCTGCGACGCGACTACCTGCATCACTCTCGCTCGGCAGCAGAAATCGAGGTGATGCGACGCCTCAAGGCCGCTCTCGATCCGCACGGGATCTTGAATGCCGGTCGCGTTATGTCCGACTAGTCTGCCCGGAGCAGCGGCGAACTGAGACGCGCGTCACACGCGCCGCTGTTAGCGGTGCTCTAATGCGCTGGTCCGCCCGGCGCGACACGCAACGGAGTGCCGTCGATGCCATCGACCGACCCGGCGACCGACCCAGTCCCGAGCCCCCTCGCGCGTCTCACGTTCGAGACCGGAGGCGGCGACCAACTGACGATCGCCAACCTCGTCGCCGACCTCCACCGGTTGGTCTTTCTGCCGGGCGATCAGGTCATTTGGGCCCTCACGACGCATGCTGCGCCGCTCGCGAGGGTGCTCGGCGTTAGCTCGAACGACTACGGCGGGGTGCTGTCGGGTTTCGTCTCGTGCAGCGCATGGATTGTCGCGTTCGTCTCGATCGCGATCACGATTCAAGCGATTGTCGATTTCGATCGGCGCGTGACGAGCGCGATACGCCGTTTGTTCGCGACCGTCGCGCTGCGAGTGCGTATCGCGCGAACTCTGATGCGCCAGCGTATCCGGGGTTGGCTCGCAAACCGCGGACGGCCAGCAAAGCAAGAAGTAGTCGCAAAAGAGATCGAGATCTCGCCCGCGCAGCTCCAGGTGCTCCGACTGCATGCGAAGCTCCCGCCGGGCTGCTTACTCGGTGTCAGCGAGGCCGCAAGCGAGGCGGGCACTCGTGCATCCACGATGAAGAAATTGCTCGAAGGGCTGCACGGACTGGGATTGCTCGGGCGCAGCCGCGGCGTCGCGGACGGCGAGGACGCCTACGCGCTGACGAGAGCCGGCATGGCCCTGCTCGTGTCTCGCAAGCTCGCCGATCCCCCGCTGACGGCGCCCCCGATGCGCCGCGCGTCTCGCAGCATCTAACGTCTACACGCTTCGCTGCGGCTGGGCGGTCTGCAAGCGCGTTCGAGTGCGACGCACCAATGCCCGCTCGCAGCGCCTGGCATGTTTCTTGCTCCCATTTTGGCGTGACTCGCGAGCCTTTTTCTTTCGGCCAGCGAGCCCAATTTTCCCTTCAATGGATACCGATACCGAAACCGAAATCGAACCCGAAGCCAACGCCAAGCTCGCGATTGCGGCCGGCGCGTTGCCGAGCTCGGCCGAGCGCGGTGTCGTCGCGACGCCGGCCCCACGACCTCGCGCTCCCAGAATCGGCCTCGTGCTCGGCAGCGGCGCGGCGCGCGGCTGGGCGCACATCGGCGTGATCCGCGCGCTCGAGCGATCCGGGATCCGTCCCGATCTGGTCTGCGGAACGTCGGCGGGTGCGCTCGTCGGTGCGGCCTATGCGTCGGGCAACCTCGAACGCCTCGAGAAGTGGGCGATCAGGATGCGCATGCGGGACGTCGTTTCGTTCTTCGACCTGCGTTTCAACGGCGGACTCTTGAACGGGTCGAGGCTAATGTCATTCGCGCGGCGCATCCTCGAGGAGCATCCGATCGAGCGCCTCCCGATCCCATTCGGCGCCGTTGCGACGACGCTCGAGACGGGGGCGGAGACTTGGCTTCGTACGGGCTCTACGCTCGAAGCGGTCCGCGCTTCGATGGCGATGCCCGGACTATTCAGTCCCGTGCCCCGCGAAGGCGTGACACTCGTCGACGGCGCGCTCACCAACCCCGTCCCCGTATCGCTCGGCCGCGCGATGGGCGCCGACGTGCTGATCGCAGTGGACCTGAGCTCGGACGTCCTGAAGCGCAACCTCGTCGCGGACCCCGAGCCCGTGACCGATGTGCCCACGGGCCAGTGGATGCATCGTCTGCGCGGCAACTTGAGCGCGCTTTGGACTTCGCCGCAGCAGCGCCGCCCATCGATGCTCGGTGTCGTGGCGACGAGCCTAGACATCATGCTCGTCCGAATCACCCGGAGCCGAATGGCCGGGGAGCCGCCCGATGTGATCGTAGCGCCTCGCCTCGGCCACCTCGGGCTGTTCGACTTCGGCCGCGCGGCGGAAGCGATCAAGGAAGGCGAGCGCGCGATGACCGCGGCGCTCGAGAACTTGCGCGTGCTCGGTTTGAACCTGCCGCCGGCACGCGAGTCGCAACGGCCGTCGTAGAATAGGACGCATGGGGCTGTTGATCGACGGAGAGTGGCACGACGCCTGGTATGACACGAAAGAGTCGCGCGGCCGCTTCGTGCGCAGCGAGGCACAGTTCCGCAACTGGGTCACACGCGACGGCAGCGCGGGACCGAGCGGCCGCGGTGGCTTTCGCGCGGAGCCGGACCGCTACCACCTCTACGTCGCGTTCGCGTGCCCTTGGGCGCATCGCACACTGATCTTCCGCAAGCTCAAGGGCCTCGAGTCGTTGATCTCGATCTCGGCCGTCAACAGCTTCATGGGTGACGACGGCTGGACGTTCGACGCCGCGCCGGAGACTATCCCCGACGACGTGAACCACGTGCAGAAGCTCTACGAGCTCTACACGATCGCGGATCCGAAATACACGGGACGCTCGACGATTCCGATCCTCTGGGACAAGAAGCAGCGAACGATCGTCTCGAACGAATCGTCCGAGATCATCCGCATGCTCAACAGTGCGTTCGACGACGTCGGCGCGAACGGCAACGACTATTGTCCGAAAGAGCTGCGCGCCGAAATCGACGAGTGGAACGCGCTGATCTATCCGAACGTGAACAACGGCGTTTATCGCGCGGGTTTCGCAACCACGCAGGAGGCGTACGAGGAAGCCGCGATCGCGCTATTTGCGACGCTCGACAAGCTCGAGCAGCGGCTCGCGACGCGTCGTTATCTTTGCGGCGCCCGTCTGACCGAGGCCGACGTGCGGCTCTTCACGACGCTGATTCGCTTCGACCCCGTCTATCACGGGCATTTCAAATGCAACAAGCGGCGGATCGTCGACTACCCGAATCTATGGGGCTTCGTGCGCGACCTCTATCAGACGCCCGGCGTCGCGGACACCGTGCACGTCGACTTCATCAAGTCGCACTACTACCGGAGCCATCCGACGATCAACCCGACACGGATCGTGCCGATCGGCCCCGAGCTCGACTACTCGCGGCCTCACGGCCGCGAGCGTCTCGGCAAGTAACGGGTTACAACCGTCCCGCCTGGTAGTCGGCGAACGCCTGGTGGATCTCGTCCACCGTGTTCATCACGAACGGGCCGTAGCGTGCGACGGGCTCGTTGAGCGGCCGCCCCGCGACGACGATCAGCCGCGCGCCCTGCTCGCCCGCCGTGATCGGCAAGCTTGTGCCTCGCGTGAGCAGCGCCATCTCCTGAGAGCCGATGCCCGTGCCCGCAGCGCCGACCTTCGCGTCGCCTTGGTACACGTAAGCAAACGCGTTGTGCCCCTCGGGCAGCGTCGCGGTGTACGACGCGTTCGGCTTCAGGTGCAAGTCGAAATACAGCGGCTCGGTCGCGACCTCCATGACCGGGCCCTTCACGCCGTTCACGGTGCCGACGAGCACGCGCGCGCGAGCGCCGGGGCCGACGTCGATTTCGGGGACCTTGTCGCCCTGGATGTCCTGGTAGCGCGGCTTCATGAGCTTGTCCTTCGCGGGCAAGTTCACCCAGAGCTGGAAGCCCCACATGAGGCCGTCCTTCTGCTCCGGAATCTCCGAATGCACGAGTCCCTTCCCCGCCGTCATCCACTGAACGGCGCCGGGGCCGAGCAGGCCCGAGTTGCCCTGGTTGTCGCCGTGGCGCATGTTGCCGGCGAGCATGTAGGTGACCGTCTCGAAGCCGCGGTGCGGATGGTTCGGAAAGCCCTCGATGTAGTCGTTCGGATCGTCCGAGCGCAGCTCGTCGAGCAGCAGGAACGGATCGAACGAGTCGAGCGCGGGCTGGCCGATCACGCGCGTGAGCCGCACGCCGGCGCCGTCGCTCGTCGGCATGCCGCGAATCTTGCGCGCAACTTCGCGCACCGCGCCCTTCGCCTTATCCGCCTCGACGTTCTTCGGATTCGTCGCCATGAAATTCTCCTTAAGGGTGCGCCGCGGCGAGTCCGCGACGACCGGTCCGCTGAGGTGGCAGCGGCCCGCACATTATTCAAGGTGTCTCGGCTACTCTACACGCGCCTCCGAGCCGGCGATATCATGAGCCGCGCTTCTTCGACCTACGCACTTGGGGGATACAAAGTGAAGCTCATCTATCGGACGCTCTGTTCCGCGGCGCTGCTGTCTGCGTGTGGCGCGGCAATCGCTCAGGACCAGGACTTCTCGAAGGTCAACATCGAGACTCAGCAGCTCGCGCCCAACCTCTACATGCTGATCGGCTCGGGCGGCAACATGGCGCTCTCGACCGGAGCCGACGGCTCCGTGCTCGTCGACACCGAATACGCGCCGCTGAACCAAAAGATCGTCGCGGCCGTGAAAGCCGCTGGCGGTAGCGACGTGAAGTTCGTGATCAATACGCACTATCACGGCGATCACACGGGCGGCAACGAGCCGCTCGGCAAGGCCGGCGCGCTGATCATTGCGCAGGACAACGTGCGCGTGCGGATGAGCACGGAGCAATTCATGGCCGCGTTCAACCAGAAGATTCCGCCGGCGCCCGCGGCCGCACTGCCGAAGGTCACGTTCCCGACGCGCGCGACGTTCTATTGGAACGGCCAGAAGGTGAACGTGTTCCATGTCGAGAACGCGCACACCGATGGCGACTCGATCATCCACTTCACGAACGCGAACGTGATCCATACCGGCGACACGTACGTGAAGGACCAGTATCCGCTCATCGATCGCAGCTCGAAGGGCTCGCTCGACGGCTTCATCAAGTCGTCGGAAGCCGTGCTTGCGCTCGCGGACGCCAACACGAAGATCATCCCGGGCCACGGCGCACTCGCGAACAAAGCTGACCTCCAGCGGTTTCACGACATGCTCGTGACCGTGCGCGGCAGCCTGAAGACGCTGATCGACCAGGGCAAGACCGAGGACCAAGCCGTCGCTGCGAAGCCGACCGCTCAGCTCGACGAGAAATGGGGCAAGGGCTTTATGAAGGCCGACGATTTCGTGCACATGGCCTACCAGAGCCTGAAGCCCTGAACCGCAGGCGAGCCCTTGACGGCGTCATAATATTGCTTGGAGCGCGGCCGCGGCCCTTTTTGGGCGGCACCGCGCGCAGGTACGCTAGCGGCGAGCCGGTAGCGCGGACGCGTTTCCCGCGAGGGGGCCCGACAATGAGCAGAATTGTTTTATCCGCCGCGCTCGGCGCGGCGATCCTGATCTCCAGCGTCGCTTGCGTGCCTGCATCAAAGCCGGCCTCGCAAACGGCGACGGCCGGGGCCGCGCCTAAGCCCGCAGCGGCGTCGGTCATGGACGCCGCGACCCAGAAGTGGGCCGTGCTCGCGAAGCTCCCGGACTGGACCGGCGTCTGGGAGGTGGATTGGCGCAACAGCCGGCACATGCCAGCGCGCGCGCCGATGAAGCTCACGCCCGAGTGGCAGGCGAAGGCCGACGCCTTCCGCGCCGCGCAAAAGCAAGGCGAGAACGTGCAGAGCGAGGCTGCGAACTGCGTCCCACCGGGGTTGCCCGGCATCATGACTCAGCCATATCCGATCGAGTTCCTTTACCAGCCCGACAAAGTCGTGATACTCACCGAGGCATACATGCAGTTCCGGCACATCTGGACGGATGGCCGACAGCATGCGGAGGATCCGGATTTGACGTTCTACGGCGACTCGACCGGATTCTGGGACGGCGACACGCTCGTCGTCGACACGATCGGGTTGAATCCGCAGAACCGCCTCGGGCCGGGGATCGGACACAGCGATAAGCTGCGCGTCGTCGAGCGCATCCATCGCGCCGATAAAGATTGGCTCGAAATCGAGACCACGCTGTTCGATCCCGACGTGTTCACCGAGCCGTACGAGTTCACGACCTCATACCGGCATCTCGACGACCAGATCCGCGAGTACATCTGCGTCGAGAACAACCATGACAGCGCCGACGACAAAGGTCGGGCGGGCTTCAGATTGGAGTAGACGATTGGAGCAGACGACATGCGCATGAAGACGATGTCCTCTTTGGCAGTCAGCTTTCTTGCCGCGCTCGCGACACTTGGCGTCGCAGCGCCCGCGCTCGCCCATCACTCGACCGCGGCATTCGACATGGAGAAGACGATCGAGATCACGGGTACCGTCGAAGATTTCCAGTGGACGAACCCGCACACGTGGACGAACGTGAAGGTCGAAGGCAGCGACGAGTCCGCCGGCATCTATGGCCTCGAAGGCATGAGCCCGAACTATCTCGGTCGCAACGGTTGGACGAAGAGCACGCTGAAGCCCGGTGACAAGCTCACGTTCCAAGTGCACCCGCTCAAGGACGGCCGCCGCGGCGGATTCATGGTCGCCGTTAAAATGGCGGACGGCACGGTGCTCTACAACCTGCCGCATCGCGACGACAGCAGCCCGCCGCCGAAAACGTTGCCATAGTTCGTCAGATTTGATCGCAGCGTAGCCACCATCGGGCCGCGCGCCGCCTTAGGCTAGGCGCGAAATCTCCCCACCGACCAACAGGGGGAGATACGGCGATGACGAGGGTGGCTCGCGCAATAGCCGCGCGAATCGAGGAGCTCGCGACCGCAGTCTGGATCGCGTGCGTGTTCTGCTGGGTCGTGTTGCTGTTCGTCGCGCAGGCGGCGCGCGCAGCCGACTTCCCTTCCGTCGGCGCGGGCACGCTGCTGTACCCGTCGCCGACCGGCGTATACGCGTCGACGCCGCCGCTCTCCACGGACATTCAGGTCTCGATCGCGGGCGTCGTCTCGCGCGTGTCCGTCGTGCAGCGCTTCGCGAACACGGGCGGCGACTTCAACGAGGCCGTATACGCGCTGCCGCTGCCCGACGACGCGGCCGTCGATCGGCTCACGATGAAGGTCGGGGACCGCGTGATCGAGGGCGAGATCCACGAGCGCGAGCAAGCGGAGCACGTCTACAGCGCGGCGCGGGACGCGGGACGCCACGCGAGTCTCGTGCGCCAAAACACGCCGAACCTGTTCACGACGGCCGTCGCCAACATCGCGCCGGGCGAGGCGATCGAGATCACGATCGAATACTTGCAGACCGCGCGCTTCGACAACGGCGAGTTCAGTCTCCGCGTGCCGATGACGTACACCGAGCGCTACGGCGTCGACACGCACGCGGAGCCTCAGGGCTTCGACGCGCTCGCGGATGCCGGGCTCACACGCGGCGCGAACAGCGCATTCGCGATGAGCGGGGTCAACGCGATGCTCACCCAAGCTCGCGTCGCCGGAGCTCGCGTCGCCGCTTACTCTGCTCCACCCGCTTCGGCAGACACCGACGATGCGGGCGCCGTGCGGAGCGCGCAACCGCTCGAAGCTGCGATCCATGTCGCGCTCGCGCCGGGCTTCCCGCTCGTCGATGTCGTGACGCGCGGCCACGATTCGCGCGTCGACGTCGGCCGCGACATCTACCGGCTCGAGACCGTGACGCCGCGCGTGCCGATGGACCGCGACCTCGTGATCGCGTGGCGCCCGGTTGTCGGCCCGAAGCCGACCGTCGCCGCTTTGTCCGAGACGGTCGGCGACACGACTTACGCGCTGCTGATGCTGTTGCCGCCGCAGAACACGCTCGGCTGGCGAGCGCAGCCGCGCGAGCTGATCTGCGTCGTCGATACGTCCGGCTCGATGGCCGGCCAATCGATCTCGCAGGCGAAGACCGCGCTTGCGAACGCGCTCGATCGGCTGACGTCGGCCGACCGCTTCAACGTGATCCAGTTCAACTCGTGGACGTCGCAGCTGTATCCAGAGTCCGTGCCGCTCACGGCCGAAACGCGCGCGCAGGCGCTCAAGTGGGTCGCGGGCCTGCAAGCGAACGGCGGCACGGAGATGGAGCCCGCGCTGCGCGCCGCGCTCGAGCCGCCCGCGCCGCAGGGCTACCTCCGCCAGGTGATGTTCATGACGGACGGCGGAGTAGCGGACGAGACGCGACTGTTCCGCGTGATCAAGAGCGACTTGCACGACGCGCGCTTGTTCACGGTTGGCATCGGCTCGGCCCCGAACTCGTTCTTCATGCGCAAGGCGGCGCAGTACGGCCGCGGCACGTTCACCTACGTCGGGAGCACGGCGGACGTCGAGGGCTCGATGCGCGAGCTGTTCGAAAAGCTCGAGCACGTGGCGTTGACCGACGTGCTCATCGATTGGCCCGCGGCAGCGGAGCTCTTCCCGCCGCAGGTACCCGACTTGTACGCGGGCGAGCCGCTGGTCGTGGCCGCGAGCTTCCCCGCTCAAGCTGGCAAACCAGTGGAGTTGACCGCGTTCGGCCGCGTCGCGGGCGCGCCGTGGCAGCAGGCGGTGTCGGCGGACACGGTCGCGCTGCGCGGCATCTCGACGCTCTGGGCGCGGCGCAAGATCGAGAACGCACTCGATAGCCGCGTCGATGGCGTGAGCGCGGAGCTGATCCGCAAGATCGTTCTCGACGTCGCGCTCGAGCACAAGATCGTGAGCCCCTACACGAGCTTCGTCGCGGTCGACCAGGAGCAGGCGCGCTCGAGCTCGGAGGCCCTCGGGCGCCGGAACGTTGCGAACATGGCGCCGGCGGGACAGACCGCCGCGGCGGTGCCACAGACCGCGACACCGGCACCGCTGTTGCGCGCGCTCGGCATGTTGCTGATCGCGGCCGCGGGATTCTTCCTGCTCGGCCGCCGGTTGCGGCTCGCGGCGTGAGCCGCGCCGAGGCAAGCGGCGCGCGCACGCCGACGCGCGTGCGTCGCGGCCGGCGCGGGCGAATCTGGGCGTTCGGCGCGGTGCTCGCGCTCGGCGCGGTGTCGCTCGCCGCCGGCGTGTGGTTACCGCTCAAAGCCGCGCTCGCGGAAGAGCTGCTGAATCGTGCCTGGGTCGCCGCCCGCAACGGCAACGGCGCCGTAAAACCCTGGCCATGGGCCGACACATGGCCGGTTGCGCGCCTTCGTCTTCCGCCGAGCGCGGGCGCCGAGCCGCTGATCGTGCTCGCGGGTGCCAGCGGCCGCGGCCTCGCGTTCGCCCCTGGGCTCCTCGACGGCAGCGCGATGCCGGGCGAGCCCGGCGTCGCGGTGATCGCGGCGCATCGCGACACGCACTTTCGCGCGCTCGCGCGCCTCGCGCTCGGCGACCGCTTCCGCGTGGAGCGCGCGGACGGCGAGACGTTCGCCTACGTCGTAACGGGCATCGAGATCATGGATACGCGAATTGCTTCGCTGCGTCTCGACACGCTCGACTCCGTGGTCGCCCTCGTCACGTGCTACCCGTTCGACGCGCTCATGCCGGGCGGCACCCTGCGTTACGTCGTCACGGGTGAATTGACGCTCGAGGACGGCGACGCCGCGGCGGCGGCTCCGCGGAGGTGGGTGCTGTAGATCGTGCGCCGCCGAATCGGCGCGAATCCGCTACTTCAAAACGCTACTGAGCAGCTTGCCCGCGTCTTCGCCGCCGGTCTTCGAGACGATTCCCGGCAGCTCGGACAAGAACTTCGACGCCGTGTCGGGCTTGATGCCGAGCTTCCCGAGCGCGCCGTTGAGCCCGCCGAGGTCCTTGAGCGGCCCGGTCACCGCGCCGAGGCTCTTGGCCTTGTCGAGATATCCGCTAGCCCCGGGAATCGCGCCAGCGAGCTTGTCGAAGTCGCCCTTCTGGAGCTTCTCTTGCGCGAGCTTGAGCACCGAGCCGAGACCGCCCTGGATTTGATCCTTCGACAAGCCGAGCGTCTTTCCGACCATCTCGTAGGGATCGATCGCAGCGTGCGACGGCGAGACCCGTCCGGAGGCGAGAAGCGCAATCAAAGCGAGACCGGCAATGATGAGAGCTCTGCGTTGCATTTGCGTCTCCTTGTTCTTCGAGTGGTGGGCCAAACGCGATGAGACCGCACGAGTTGGCTTCATTTAGAGAGCGAATAAAAAGTCTACGCCGCGCATCGTAAAGTCTCAATTCACGAAGCATCCGTTGCGCGATTCGCAGGTGAGCCAATGCGCGCAAATGCCGCGCCCCACGCCGCCGCTGTCACGTGACGGAACGCGAACGGTCTCTAGCCTTCGGCGCCGCGGTCGCCCACACTGCAACACCACTGCAACAAAGTCGCTCGCGCATTTCGTGATTCGTCTTCTCGCTCGCACCGTTGTATTGCCGTGTTGCTCGTTAACGCTCGTCGTCGGCTCGGCAGCTCGAGGCGCGGAGCCCGACACGGCGAACGGGGCGGTGCCAACGCTCGTCGTGATCGGCACGATGCCGTTGCCCGGCCACGAGCTCGATCCGAGCCGGATCGCCGCACCGGTGCAAACCGCTACCGAGGAGCAGATCGATCGCAGCCATGCGGTCGATCTGGCTTCATACATGGACCGGATGCTCGGCAGCGTCTACGTGAACGACATCCAGAACAATCCGCTGCAGCCGGACATCAACTATCGCGGCTACACCGCCTCGCCCCTGCTCGGCACGCCACAGGGTCTGTCCGTGTACATGGACGGCGTGCGGCTGAACCAACCTTTCGGCGACGTCGTGAGCTGGGACCTGATTCCGCGCGTCGCGATCTCCTCGCTCACGCTGATTCCGGGGTCGAATCCTCTGTTCGGTCTCAACACGCTCGGCGGCGCGCTGTCCGTGCGCACGAAGGACGGCTTCGACGACCCCGGCAGCAAGGTCCAGCTTGGGCTGGGCTCCGACAACCGCGCGCAGCTCGAGTTCGAGACCGGCGATCACGCTGCGAGCGGGCTCAGCTGGTATGTCGCGGGCGACCACCTCGAGGAGGACGGCTGGCGCCAGGACTCGCCCACCAACGCATCGCAACTCCTCGGCAAGATTGGCTGGCGTAACTCGGCCACCGAGCTGTCGCTGACCGGCGCGTACGCCGACACCGATCTCAACGGCAATGGGCTGCAAGAACAGCGCTTTCTCGCGAACGACTACGCGAGCGTCTACACGAAGCCCGACAACACGCAGAATCAGTCGAGCTTGTTCAACGTCACGGCTCGCCATACGTTCAGCGACCGGCTGTCGTTCTCCGGCAATCTCCACCATCGAGACGTCAGGACGTCGACCATCAACGGGGACATCAACGACGACTCGCTCACGGAGAACGTCTATCAGCCGACGCCGGCGGAGCAGGCCGCGCTCGCGGCCGCCGGCTACACGGGCTTCCCGACGAGCGGCGAGAGCGCGTCGAACACGCCTTTCCCGTACTGGCGCTGCATCGCGAACGTGCTGCTCAATACCGAGCCGAACGAGAAGTGCAACGGGCTCTACAACCGGACGCACACCGCGCAGAGCGACACCGGCGTCTCGGGCCAGCTCACGTGGGGCACGGATCACGGCGGGCGACGGAACCAGTTCACCGTCGGCGCAGCCTATGCGGAGAGTCATGCGCACTTCACGCAATCGTCGCAGTTCGGTTATCTAGCGCCGGATCGCGGCGTCACGCTTGTCGACGGGCCTGGCGCTTTCGCAGATGGGACGCAGAGCTCCGAGGGCGCGTTCGACGCGCGAGTCGACCTGATCGGCCGCACGCACACCGCGAGCGTGTTCGCGAGCGACTCCGTCGACTTGAGCTCGAGCGCCACGCTCACGGTGTCGGGCCGCTACGACCGTACCGAGATCGACAATCGCGACGCGATCACGCCTGGCGGCGGGCCCGGCTCGCTCGACGGCGATCACGTGTACAGCCGCTTCAACCCTGCTCTCGGAATCACCTTCCGGCCGAACACTTCGTTCGGCGCTTACCTCGGCTATAACGAAGGCAGCCGCGCGCCGTCGTCGATCGAGCTCGGTTGCGCCGATCCCCTGAACCCGTGCCGTCTACCGAACGCGATGGCCGGCGACCCGCCGCTCGACCAAGTCGTGACGAAGACCATCGAAGCCGGCATCCGCGGCAATGCCGGCGACAAGCTTGCCTGGAACGCGGGCGTGTTCCGCGCCAACAACCACGACGACATTCAATTCGTCGCGGACCAGCAAGACGGCTTCGGCTACTTCAAGAACTTCGGCGAGACGCGGCGGCAGGGCGTCGAGCTCGGTATCAGCGGCGGCAAGGGGAAGTTCGGCTTCGGCGCGAGCTACACGTGGCTCGACGCAACCTATCGCAGCGACGAGATCGTGAACGGGGACGCGAACAGCACGAACGACGGTCCCGCGCCCGGATTCGAAGGCGCTATCAATGTGCACTCGGGCGACCGGATACCGCTCGCGCCGCGCAACTTGTTGAAGGCGTATGCGAGCTGGGCCGTGGCCCCGAAGTTCTCGGTCGACGTCGACGTGGCGTACGTCGCGGGCTCGCTCGCACGCGGCAACGAGAACAACGCGCACGAGCCCGATGGCATCCACTACCTCGGTCCGGGCGAGACGCCGGCCTATACCGTAGTCAATCTCGGCGCCGACTTCAGGCCGAGCGAGCGCATCAAGGTGTTCGCGCAGATCGACAACCTGTTCGACGAGCGCTACTACACGGCTTCGCTGCTCGCCGCGACAGGCTTCACCGGGAGCGGTGCGTTCATCGCGCGGCCGTTCCCGACGCCAGCAATCGACGGCGAACGCGCGGTCGTCAGCGCGACGTTCTATGCGCCCGGCGCGCCGCGCTCGCTCTGGCTCGGAGTGAACTACTCGTTCGGCAGCAAGGGCCGCTAGTGCGCGCGATCAAAGCGCCCAGTAGAAGATCAAACCGAGCAAGCCGACCAATAGCACTTTCTTGCCGACGTAGTAGACGGGATAGTTCCAGTTCTTGATCCGCCGCCCCCACGTCTGCACGTTGTGGAAGTACTCGGCGAGCGTGCTCAACACGCCCTGCCTGTCGCCGACCTGATTCGGCGAGGCTCCGGCGCGCACCATTCCGTGGCCGATCACGTGGTTGATCCAGCGCACGACACGGTTCTTGAGCGGCCGCTCGATGTCGCAGAGCAAGATGATCCGCGTCATCGGCGTGCGATTCTCGGCGGTGTGCACGTAAGTCTCGTCGAAGATCACGCCTTCGCCGTCCTTCCAGAAGTACCGCTCGCCGTCGACCTCGATCCAGCAATCGGGCGAGTTCGGCGTCACGAGCCCGAGGTGATAGCGCAGCGAGGCCGCGACCGGATCGCGGTGCGCGCCGAGCCGCGCGCCCGGCGGCAATAGCGCGTACATCGCGGCATTCAACGACGGGATCGTGTTCACGAGCGCCGTCGCGCGTGGGCACAGCGCCTGCGCAGAAGGCAACGGATCGTCGTACCACTTGAGATAGAAGCGTTTCCAGCCGGTCCGAAAGAACGTCTGGAAGCCCGCGTCATTGTGCTTCTCGGCGGCCTTGATGTGGCCTTGATCGAACAGCTTTAGGCCCTCGTCACGCAGGAGCTGCCACTGATCGGCGAGCGGCTCGAGCTCGGGGAACTCGCGCACGTCGACGTACGGCGTCGTCGGCTTCGAGGAGAACGCGTACATCAGCAGGTTGTACGGCGCCGCGAAAGTCGAGTGATCGAAGATCTGCCGCTTGAGCTTCAACCGCACGCGGCCGCGCAGCTGGATCGCCGTCGCGGTCACGGCGAACAGCACCACGACCCAGAACGCGGGCGAGATGAAAACACGGTAGAGACCGCTTTCGAGAGACGCGAGAACGTTCACTGGCGAGGTTCAGCCTCGGCGCCGGCGATGCCGGATCTAGTGCTTGCCATGGTAGCCGCCGGCCGAGTCGCATCCAACCGCCACGCCCCGAGCTCGACGCAGTCACCGCGGCCACAACCCGCGCTGCTCTTGGGTTTCCGGGCGTTTCAGCCGCCAGTCATGTGCCGGACGGCATGCTGCGTGTCAGGTTCGTCATCGGCCTTGTCAGAAATGAAGAGCCATTGGATTTACGCCGCACTCGCGATCGCGCTCGCTGTGCTGCCCGTGCACGCGGACGAGACGCTGTCGCACGGCCGTTTTGCAACCGTCACGATTTATCGCCCGGCGGGCGACGTGAAATCGGTCGTGCTGTTCCTGTCCGGCGACGGCGGCTGGAACCAGGGCGTCGTCGACATGGCGCAGGCGCTCTCGCACGAAGGCGCGCTGGTCGCGGGCGTCGACGTGCCGAAGCTACTCGCGAATCTCGACGAGGATGCCGAGGCGTGCGTGTCGCCCGACGGCGACCTCGAGAACCTCTCGCACTACGTCCAGAGCTACGCGAAGCTGCCGACGTATCACACGCCCGTGCTCGCCGGCTATTCGTCTGGCGCGACGCTCGCGTACGCGATGCTCGCCCAGGCGCCCGTGAACACGTTCGCGGGCGGGCTGTCGCTCGGCTTTTGCCCCGACCTGCTGCTTCACAAGACCTTATGCCGTGGCGAAGGTCTGCACTTCAACCGGCGAAAGCAGGACGGCGGCATCGACGTGCTGCCGTCCGCGAAGCTCGGCAATCCGTGGATCGTGCTGAACGGGGCGCAAGACCAAGTCTGCGATCTCGCGGGAGCGCGCGAGTTCGTCGCGCAAACGCCCAACGCGACCTTCGTCGAGCTGCCGAAGGTCGGACACGGCTACTCGGTCACGCGCAACTGGATGCCGCAGTTCTTGGCGGCGTTCCACTCGCTCGAACGAGACACGCATGCCGCACTGCCGCCACCACCCGCGAGTCTCGCGGATCTGCCGCTCGTCGAGGTTCCGG
>Ga0134124_10001088_pt1 | contig 21745 bp, 23 predicted proteins | sample KB304_FD_96880 | JGI IMG/M metagenome (GOLD analysis project Ga0134124, IMG submission 96880) | Terrestrial soil microbial communities without Nitrogen fertilizer from Kellogg Biological Station, Michigan, USA - KB3-0-4 | ecosystem: Environmental > Terrestrial > Soil > Unclassified ... | reverse complement strand
GCCCTTCTTGGCGTCGCCACGGAACGCGAGCAGAACGCGGCCGAGCGCGTTGTTGGGCTTCGGGTTCCTGAGGTCGCGCAGCTGTGCGCCGACGGCGAGGCGCGCAATCACGAGGTACACGGCTTGGAAGAGCGCGAACAGCAATCCGATCACGCCGACCGCGATGATCACGTAACCGACGACCTCGCCTTCGTTGATGCGCCGCGCGAGATTCGGGCGATCGACATAGAGCCCCATGAGGCCGCCGCTCGCGGGATCCACGACCGCGCGCGCGTAGCCGCCCTGCGGCGACGCATTCTGGAGAGCACGGCCGACGACTTGGAACTGACCCAGCAGGTCGCCATTGAGCTGCGCGAGCGTCTTTTGGCTCGAGAGATAGCCGAGATATTGGCCGTTGCTCTCGGCCGTGAACGGGCCGACGCGCACGACGTCCATGTCGACCTTCGTCTTCATGTCGCGCTGGAGCACCTGGGTCTTGAACTTCACGACCTTGCCGCCGTCCGTCATCTCGCGGAGCAGCTCGTACCAAAGACGCTCGAGCTCGGTGATCGAAGGCAACGCGCGCGCGCCCGCGAGGCGCCGCAGGAACTCGACCCGATCCTCGCCTTCGGTCGGCGTGCCGTACTGCACGGTGAGCACCGACTGCTGCAGCGTGGTCGCCGCGTCGCCCGCGACCTGACGAGTGACGCCGAAGAGCTCGCCGAGGTTACCCTGGCGGTCCTTCAGCTGCTGCTGGACTTGCGCGATGCGCGCCTCGTTGGCCATCCACTGCTTGTCGAGCTGCTGGCTGCGTTGCTCGGCGGCGTTGCGGCGCGCGATTGCGTCCTGCGTCGCCTTCTCCTGCTTCGCGAGCTCGGCGCGGAACCTCTGGAGTCGTTCCTGGCCCTGGCGGCGCTCGTCGTCACGCAAGCGCTGCACGTACGGCATCAAACCGTTCAGGATCGCCTGCTGCTGCGCAGCCGTCGCCTTCCGGTCGGCCTCCGCCTTCAGCTCGGCAGCAGTCGGTTGCGGCTGCGTACCAGGTGGCGTCTTCTTCTGCTGGGCGAACGCACCGCCAGCCAACGAGATCGACAACACGGCGACGAGGCCGATGACGGCACGCCGCGCTCGAATAGAAGTCATCACGACTTGCCTCCCTGGGGCGCCGGCACGGGCACCGTGATCAGGTCGGGCGCCACGGTCTGCTTCGCGATACGGAGCGCGAGCGCGATCGCACGCTTATATTCGGGAGCATCGACCCAGGCCTTCTTTTGCTGATCCCAATAACCGACCTCGTTGCCGTCGGCGGTTTGGTACATCAACGAGACGCGCCCCAACCGGATGAAGTCCGCCTCGCGGCCGTCGTTCAACGTGCCGTGGTAGGCCTCCATCGTGCGCCCGTACTCCATCTCGATCGTGTAGGCCTCGATGAGGCGACGGAATTTCTCGCCCGCAGGCTTATCGGTCTGACCCATCAGATCGCGGAGCCGGCTCACGCGATCTGCGCGCTCCTTCTGGAGAAACGGCACGTCGGCGGCCACGAACGTTTCGAACTGCTCGAACATCTTCTGCAGCATCCCAGGGATTTCGGCCGCAGTCGCGTCCATGCTTGCAATCTGGGCTTGCAACGACGCCATCTCGTTCTGTTGCGATTGCAACTGAGCCTCGAGCGAGGTGTTGTACCTCGCCGTGATGTCGGCATCGCCCAGTAGCTTCGCGTAGCGGGTGGCGGCGTCCTGGGCTGCGCTGACGCCCGACACGGCGCAAAGCGCGATCGCCACGAGCCAGCGGGCTCCGGTGCGCATCGATAGTGAACTGCTGAGCGTCATGCACTCTTCCTGGCGAAATCGATCAGGTCTGTGACTCGATGAGCTGCAAGTAGCCGCGCGACATCTGGCGGTGCTTCTCGGACTGCGCCGAGCGCTGGAACCACGTCTTGGCTTCACCGAGCTTCTTTTGGTTGAACAGCGCGATGCCCATCAGCATCTGCGCGTTCGCCGCGTCCTTGAGCTGCCCTTTGTTGAGCCCGCGTTCGAGCGCCGCCGTCGCGCCAGCCCAATCCTCGCGCTGGATGTCCACCTCGCCGAGCCGCAGGAACATCTCACCCGTCGGCGAGAGCTCAGCGCCCTTCTGCAGAGGCGAAATAGCTTTGTCGAGCTCGCCAGCGGCAATCCAACAATTCGCGAGCTTTTCGTAGAGCTTGTCGTCCACCTTGACGACCTTCTTCTCGATGCCGGTCTCGAGCACCTGCGCACCGCGATACGGCACTTCGTTGAACAAGAGCAGATCGGCGAGCCGGCGTACCTCGCCGTCGTCGGTCACGAGATTCGAGCCGTACGCAAGCTGCATGATCGCGAGCGCGTTCGGGTAGTCCTCCAACTGGCCGTAGACCGCGGAAAGCTGCATCCAATAGGTCTTCTTGTCCGGCACCAGCGCGATGAGCCGCTGCAACAGCGGAATCGCATCCTTGTACTGGTCCTTTTGGAGGTACAGCGCGAGCAGCATGCCGATCCAGCCTTCCTGGGGCTTGTCCATGAGCTCGACGGCCTTCTGCGCGGGCGGCAGCGCCTTGTTGTAGTTTTCCTGCTGATAGTACGCGACGGCGAGCAGGTAGTAGGCCGCGGAGTTCGGGTTCTGCGCGGTCTTGAACCACTCCTCGAGCGCCGCCGCACCTTCCTTCCACTTCTCTTCGGTCATGTACAGCTGGGCGGCCTGGTAGCGGGCCTGCGAGACTTCTTGCTCGTTCAAGCCGCCCGCGTCGATCGCCTTCTGTAGGTGACCGCGCGCCTCGGCGTACTTGTCCTGGCTATAGGAGATGTTGAACAGGATCTGCTCGACCTTGCTGCGCTCGTACGGGCTCAGCTTGTCCATCTTGAGCTCGCCGATCGCCGCCGACGCTTCGGCGTACTTCTCCATGTTCAGGAATTCGATCGCGGCGTTCAGCGCCTTGCCCGTCGCGGCATCGATCGTCGGGGCGGAGTCCTCCTTCTTCTTGTCGGAGGAGGCTCGCGATTGCTGGGCGAACGACGAGCCCGCGACGGCCATACCCAACGCCGCGATGCCGATCAGCAGCGGCAACCGGAATCGCTTCGCAGTGAGGTCTTTCATCGTTCATTCTCCAGCTGGAACCGAATGATCGTCTGCACACCGACGCGCTCGACCGCAACGCCGCCTTCGACGCGCGGGTTGTAGCGCCAACGGGCGATGGCCTTGAGCGCTGCTTCGTCGAACATCTGTTTCGGCTCGGCATCCACCACGATCGGGTCTTTCACCGTGCCTGTCGGCGTGATCGTGAACTGCACCTTCACCCAGCCCTCGAGGCCGCGGCTCAGTGCGCGCGGCGGATAGTCCGGTGCAATACGCACGAGCGGGATCACGTCGCGGTCCGAGCCCGCGCTCATGCTCATTCGAGTCATCGCGCCGCGCGCGTCGACGACGGGCGTCAGGGTCGCGACGTTGTTCTCGATGCCGCTCGCCGAGAACGACATCTTCGGCATTTCCGGTGTCGGCGGTGGCCGCTCGCGCTCGACCTTCTGGTCGCGCTTCGTCTGCACCTCGGTGTCCTTGCGCAAGCGCGAGAAATCGATCCTTTGCGCTTCCTTGAACTGCGTGACGTCGACCTGCCGGCCGACGAGATGCCACAGGAGCCAGAACACGCTGGTCGTCAAAATCGCGCCGAGAATCACTGCGATCGGAATCCGTAACATCGTGACCTCCTCGCTACCGATCAGCCCGCGCCCGCGTTCGGATCAGCCGCGATCGACTGATACTTGACGCCGGCTAAACGGACCTCGTCCATGACCTTCGCCACAATGCCCGCCTTCGATGCCTTGTCGGCGATGATGACGACGGTGTCATCCGGCCGCTCGATGTGCAGGCGCTCCATTCTCGACCGAATGTCTCGTAGGTCGACGTGCTGCCGGTCCATCCAGATGTCGCCGTTCTCGCGGATCGCGATCAGCAAGTTCCCCGCGTCTTCGTGCTGCGCGGTGATCGCGCCCGGCTTGAAGACGGTTACGCCCGCTTCCTTGATGAACGACGTCGTGATGATGAAAAAGATCAGGAGATTGACGCAGAAGTCGAGCATCGGTGCGAGGTCGATGCCGGTTTCTCCGCTCTCTGGCACGTGCCGACGTGATTGCATGGTTCAGCCTCTTCCGTTGCGGCTCACTGCGTCGTGGTGAACGTGATGTTGTAGATGCCGCCGAGATGCACCTCGTCGACAACCTGCACGAGCGTGCCGGTCGGCGCGTTGTCCTGCGCGAGGATCAGAACGCCGGCCTCCGGGTTCACCGCACTCAGTCGCTCGACGTTCGCGCGCACGGCGCGCACGTCCACCGCGCGGCTGTCGACCCAGACTTCGCCGTTGTCGAGAATCTGGATCTGGATGGTCTTGTTCTCTTGGTTCTCCGGCGGCGTCTCGAAGCTCGTCGGGCGGTTCACGGTCAGCCCCGATTCCTTGACGAACACCGCCGTGATGATGAAGAAGATCAGGAGATTGACCACGAAGTCGAGCATCGGCGCGAGATCGATGCCCGTAGAGCCCTCGTGGCCCTCGTCCGCAGAACGTCGTTTTCGGAGTCGCATGTGGTTAGAAACTCAGCTTATCGGCGAGCAACTCGGTCTCACGCGCCGCTCGGCCCTTGAAATAGGCGACCGGATACAAACCCGTGATGCTGACCGCGAGACCCGTCATCGTGCAGATCATCGCGGCCGAGACACCGCTCGCCATGCTGCGCGCGTCCGCGCTGCCGCGCAGCGCCATCGAGTCGAACACCGTGAGCATGCCCGACACGGTGCCGATCAACCCGAGCAGCGGCGACATCGGCACGAGCACCTGCATCACGGGGAAGCCCGTCGTCATCGACCCGTTGAGCCGCGAGATCATCGCGGTCCGGATCTGCCGCGCACACCAAGACGTGCGGTCCCTACGCGCCTGCCAGTCGGCCTGCACCGCAGCAACCTGCTTCGGCAGGATCCTCCAGAAGAAGTAATATCGCTCGAGGAACAACGCCCACATCAAGACGCCGGCCGAGAAAATGCTGAGCACGAACGGCCCGCCGTCGCTCACCAACGACACGACGCCCCGGACGAGCGGCAGCTGTTCAAGCATGGTGTTGCTTCTCGATGCTTTCCGCGAGCATGCCCGCGCTCTGTTCGTCGAGGATTTGGACAACGGCTTTCGACAGAGTGCTCAACAGCGCGCCGGCGAACAGCAGCGGGATCGCGATGCCGAGGCCGAGCACGGTGGCGATCATCGCCTGGCCGATGCCGGTGGCCATGAGCTTGGGATCGCTCGAGCCCGACTCGTTGATGCTCTGGAACGTCAGGATCATGCCCCAGACCGTGCCGATCAGGCCTAGCAACGGACCCGCCGCGACGGCGAGCCGTAGGAACGCCTGGAAGCGCTCGAGCTTCGGCACTTCCTTGAGCACGGCCTCGGTGATCCGCAGCTCCGCGACGTCCGCGTCGTCCTCGATCCGCGTCTTGTCGCCCTTGAACGCAAGCAGCACGCGGCCGAGCGGGTTGCTGGCCGACGGGCGGTCGAGGTTCTTGAGCTGGTTGCTCACGGCGAGACGCACGAGCACGAGGTGGATGAGCTGGAAGATGAACGCGAGCGCTCCGAGGATGCCAACCGTGATGATCACGTAGCCGACTTCCTGACCGAGCTTGATGCGCTCGGCGAACGTGGGCCGCTCGACATAGAGGCCGGTCAGCACGCCGCGCGCGGAGTCGACGACGGCCTCGGCGTAGCCGCTCGTCGCGGCCGAGAAGCGGCTCGCGATCGACATGAAGCTCGACGGCAACTGACGCGGCAGAACCTCGAACGTGCGCAGCGTCGGCAGATACGACAAGAACTTGCCGCCCGAGATAGCGGTGAACGGACCGATGCGGATGACCTCCGTCTTCTGAGGCTCGCCGCCCGGCTGCACGACGGTCGCCTGGTACTTGGCGACTTGGCCGCTCGCTGTCATCTCACGCTGGATCTCGGTCCACACTCTTTGCAGGTCAGCCGCCGTCGGCGTCTGGCGCGAGGCCGAGAACGTGCGCAGGAACTCGTCGCGAGACTGTTGGCCCTGCGCGGGCGGGAACTGCGTCGTGATCAGCGATTGCTGAAGGATCGAGGAGACGTCGTTGGACACCTGCCGCGCGAGACCGAATAGCTCGGTGAGCCCCAGGGCCATCGCCTTGTCGCGAAGCTGACCGTTCAGCTGGTTGATTTTGAGCTCGTTCGCGGAGTACGTGTCTTGAAGCTTCTTCGACGCTTTGTCGAGGTCATCGCGGGTTTTTTGCGCCTCCTGCATCTTGGCGTTTTTCTGAGCATCGGCCGAGATGGCGTCGAACTCTTTCCTGCGGTCGTCGAATTTCTTGTTGTCGTCCGCGCGGACTTGCTCGACGTTCCTCAGCAGCTCCGAGGTCGAGTTCGCTGCTAAGACCTTCTGGGTGCCAGGCGGGGCTTGTGCGCTGACCGCGAGCTGAAGCGCTAAAGCGGCGACGGCCGAAACCGCGAGCGATGTTTTGGTTCTGATCACGATTAGACCCCCTGCGGCGCCGGTACGGGCACGGTCAACAACTCTTTGGCTCCCTGGCCGCGCGCGACGCGCAGGGCCTGTTGGACGTCATCGCGATAGCTCGCGTCCGGAATCCACTTCTTCTGCTGCGCATCCCAGTAGCCGACTTCGGCGCCATCGAGCGTCCGATACATCAATGACACGCGACCGAGCCGCACGAACTCGACGGTGCGCGCATCGGCACCGGTGCCGAGACGGCCCGAGTACGCGTCGAGCGTGCGACCGTACTCGAGCTCGATTTGGTATGCCTCGAGGATTCGGCGGTACTTCTCGGAAATGGTGACGTCCGCGCGTCCCATCATGTCCTTGAGGTTCTGCACGCGCGCAGTGCGCTCGTCGAGCAAGAACGGCACGTCGAGCTTCACGAACTGCTCGAGCGTATCGACCATTTGTTGCATCAGAGGTTGAACCTCGCGGTTCGTCGTCTCGATGTCGGTGAGCTGGCGCTCGATCGAGGCCATCTCGGCTTCCTGCGACTTGACCTGCGAGTCGAGCTGCTTGTTGTAGCGCTCGAGGCTGTCCGCATCGGCCATCGCTTGTGCGTAGCGACCGGCCGCATCCTGCGTCCTCTCGCGAACCTTATTGATCTCTCCTTGGTCCGCGGCCTGGGCCTTGTCGCTGGCAACCTGTGCCTGAAGCGCTTGGGTTACCTGCTGCTGCGCACCAGCATTGCTCTGCGCAGCGGGAGGAGCTTGTGGGGCGGGCGGCGGACCACCCGCGGGAGGCTGCGCACCGACGGGCGCGGCCAATACGACCGACGCGACCGCGGCCAAGGCCAACCGGCGGGCGGCGACCGACCGGGCAGCTTTAAAGTTGAAAGGGATCATGACAACTAGCGCCTCCTAAAAACTTGCGATCCACACGCGGTGTGCCAGCACAAAGAATTCGTTCGTGTTGCGCCACGCGACCGCGCGCCCGACGCCCCCTGCCGCTCGAGCGAAAATGCCCAAGCGGAATTCCTATGATCTATCAAGAAAACCCGCCCGACAACCAAGCCAGATCGGCGCGGCGAGCGACGCTCGACCGCCCCAATCGCGAGGCTACCCTCTCGACGGCATCGTCCACTGAATCCCCCTGCCCGACGACCGAAGAGGTCGATCGCGCCAAATCGGAAGCGGTCGTGACCGATTCCGCTATTTCTAATTTGCGTTTCCGCGTCGGAGACGTTTTGGCGGAGCTAGGCTCATAGCCCTTTCGGCTCTGAGCCCGGCAGGACAAAGGCGAAATTCCCCGCGGACGCCTTAGTGTAGTCAAATGTTCCTACGCGTGCCTAGTGGTTCGAGACTCCGATCGCTCTCACGGACGAGATGCATCTGCAGCCCAAATCGAGAGCGCCCCGAGCGCCCAAAAAGCCGCCTCTCGACGACGCACCCCACCGGAGCAAATGCTCGAGGTCTGTAGTTTTGTCGTGCGCGCTGCGCACCGCGGAGGCCCGATGCTAGCATCACGGCCATTCGCCAACGGGACGCTCGCTCGTGATGAAAAGAATCGCCGCTTTGGCCTCTCTGCTCGCCGCGCTTGCCGTCGGCACCGCCGCCGCCCAGGCGGGTCATCCGGTGAAGGGATCGTGGAGCGGCTACTGGGGTCCGAGCGAGGCAGAGAAGCACCGGATCTTGATGATGCTCGATTGGCAGAACAACGAGATCGTCGGGACGTTCAACCCGGGGCCGAGCGCCGTCAAGGTCGAGAAAGCGACGCTCGATGTCGCGACCTGGACGCTGACGCTCGAAGCGCACATGCCGATGCCCGGCGGCGGGACCGCACGTTACGTAACGACAGGTAAGCTCGAGAATCTCGGCTCCTGGAACAACCGCCGCTACTCCGGCACCTATGAGTTCGGTAAAGAGCGCGGTACGTTCATCGTCGCACTCAACTAATACAGCCGGGGGAAGGCGTATGAGCCCGATAGCCGAAAAACCGCTCGCGGTCGTGATCGCAACCTTGTCGATGGCTCTGGCCGCCACGGCTGCGAACGCGCAGCAGACGGCCGCGGCCGGCAAGGCCGCGAAAGCGCCGTCGCCCCCGACGCCTCGGCTCGCCGACGGCAAGGTCGACTTCGGCGGCGACGGCATCTGGAGCCTGCCGTGGATCACCGACTTCGGCAAGAATCTCGTCGGCAGCAAGGAAATCCCGTTCCTCCCTTGGACCAAGGCGATGTACGACTACAACGCCGCCAACAAGGTTGTTTACGACCCGGAAGGCTTTTGCCTGCCTCCGGGCGGCCCGCGGATGTTCGGGACCCCGTATCCGGCGCAGTTCATCCAGCAGCCGAAGCGTGTCGTCGTGATCTTCGAGGGCGGCGCGCACGTCTGGCGCGAAATTCACATGGACGGGCGGCCACTGCCGAAGCGCGAGGACCTCAACCCCACGTACTTCGGTTACTCGGTCGGTCATTGGGAGGGCGACACGCTCGTCGTCGAAGCCACCGGCTTCAACGAGAAGAGCTGGCTCAACTTCAACGGCACGATGCACACGGACCAGCTGCGCACGCTCGAGAAGTTCACGCGGCCCAATCGCGACACGCTGCATTACGAGGCGACGATCATCGACCCGGGTGCGTACTCCGAGCCCTGGACCGTTGCGTGGGACATTCCGTGGACCGCGGGCGCCGAGCTCGCGGAGTACATCTGCCAAGAGAACAACCAGTTCTTGTTGAAGCTCAAGGACGACTTCGGCAAGCCGTTCTTCGAAGACCTGCCGATCGAGCACCTGAGCCCGAAGCCTTAGGTCCCGAATCCCGCGTGCTACTCAGCCGTTGACGCGTCCGCTCGCGTCGAGCGGCCCCGCCGCGTCGACGGCCGTCTCACGCGGCGCACGCCGGCCGCTCCGCGTCTCGATGTGCGGCAGCAGAGCCGCGAGCAAGCCGAGCAGCGGCAGGAACGAGCACGCTTTGAAGACGAACTGAATCGAGGTCGCGTCGGCGAGCTGGCCGATCAGCGCCGCGCCGGTTCCGCCGAGCCCGAACGCGAGCCCGAAGAATAAGCCTGCGACCGTGCCGACCTTGAGCGGCATCAGCTCTTGCCCGTACACCACGATCGCCGGAAACGCGGACGCGAGAATCAAGCCGATTGGCACCGTCAGCACGCCGGTCCAGAACAGATTCGCGTACGGCAAGGCGAGGGTGAACGGCAACACGCCGAGGATCGAAGCCCAGATCACGAACTTGCGGCCGAAACGATCGCCGAGCTTGCCACCGAGCACGGTCCCCACCGCGACCGAGGCGAGAAACACGAACAGCATGATCTGCGCCGTTCGCACCGGCACCCCGAAACGATCGATCAGGTAAAAGGTGTAGTAGCTCGACATGCTCGCGGTATAGAAGAACTTCGAGAAGATCAGCGCGACGAGCACCGCCACCGAGAACACGACCTTGCCGCGCGGCAGCTGCGCCGCCACGCCGCTGCGCGCCGCATGCGAGCGCATTCGCGCGAGCCCATGCGCCTTGTACCAATGCCCGACGCGCGCGAGCAGGATCATCGCCGTCACAGCCGCGATGCCGAACCACGCGACGCTCGACTGCCCGTTGCGCAGCACGATACCGGCCGCGAACAGCGGGCCAAGCGACGAGCCGAGGTTTCCGCCGAGCTGAAACACGGCTTGCGCGAGCCCGGGCTGCGAGCCAGCGGCCATCCGCGCAACCCGCGACGACTCGGGATGCAGGACTGCCGAGCCGCTGCCGACCAACGCGGCCGCGACCAGCAACCCGGGGTAGCTCGCGGCCGACGCGAGCAGCAGCAACCCGAGCAACGAGAAGCCCATGCCGACGACGAGCGAATAGGGTTGCGGCCAGCGATCGGTGAGATAGCCGATCACCGGCTGCAACAGCGACGCGGTGAACTGAAACGTGAACGTGATCAGGCCGACTTGGCCGAAATCGAGCGCGTAGTTGGCCTTCAGGATCGGATAAATCGACGGCAGCAACGACTGCATCATGTCGTTGAGCAGGTGACAAAAGCTGATCGCCGCGAGTATCGAAAACGCGGTCGTCGACGCATGGTCGTGTCGTTCGGCGGTAGAGGTGCTCACGGGCCGTTCGTGGCGGGAATCGTCACGACAAGAATAGCAGACGGCCGCCCGCGGCCGCGATCAGCTCCTGGTCGCCTGGTGGGCGTCGGATCCGCGCGTGCTTTGTTCTTCTGCTACTTCGGCAACTGCTGGTTCGGATACCAGAACTGCAAATGGCAACCCTCGCAGGCCGCGTCGATCGTGCCGCCCGCATCGGATATCGCGTCGAGCTTGCGCGCGTCGATCGCACGCAGAGCTTCCATGGCCGCCTCGTGAAGCACGTGCGCGTGTGCAACGAACGCAGGTCGGCTCTTCGCGATCAGCGCCTGCATCTCCTCGGGCGAGAGCTCGGAGTCCGGATTCTCGGACTTCGTGCCGGGCGGCGCGACTCGGCGACCCTGCACGACGAGCAGGTTCGTCGACTCGACGAGCTCCACGGCCGTCCAGCGCAGCTTCGCCCAGTCCTCCTCCGTCACCGGTCCCTTCTCGACGGTGCCCTTCTCCGTGACATCCACGGCGACGGAGTCCCAGATCGTCTGCGCCGCAGGCATCACGATCGACTCCATGATCTCGAGGATCGAGAACTGCGGGATGAATCCCTGCGCGTCGGGCTTAGCGCTCGCGACAGGTGCGGCGGGCTTCGTCGCCTTCGGCGCGTCCTTGAGGGCGGGCGGTTGAGAATTCGCGGCTCCGCCTGCGAGCAGGCCGAGCGCCGCCACGATCACGAGCGACATCGCCGTCTGCATTGCACGGCCGGTGCGATTGGGACTACGCAGTGACATCGATTACTCCTCGCAGTTGACCGAAGCGCGCGCGTGATGTCTCGCCTGCCCTCTGCCGTTCCGACTCACGCGGCGCGCATCATAGGCGCGACTGACGAACGCAGTCAGTACGTGTTAACCGTAGGCCGCTCGTCACCCACGCGGACGGCTGCGCACAAGCGCCGCGCCCTGCCGCTCACCCTATAATCACGTCATGCCGCACGTGATCGAACCCGCCACCAGCGCGCGCGCGAAGTGCCGCGGCTGCGACCGAAAGATCGACAAGGACCAGCTGCGTTTCGGCGAGCGGCAGCCGAACGCGTTCGGCGAAGGCGAGATGACGCTCTGGTTTCACGTGCCGTGCGCGGCATTCAAGCGCCCCGAGCCGTTTCTCGAGGTCGCCCGCGCGAGCGCGGAGCCGACGGTCACGGCGTTGATCCCGACCGCGGAGAACGGCATCGCTCATCGCCGGCTGCCGCGGGTCAACGGCGCGGAGCGTGCGAAGACCGGCCGAGCTCACTGCCGCAGCTGCCGCGAGATCATCGAGGCGCAAACGTGGCGAATCGCGCTCACCTTCTTCGAGGAGTATCGCTTCGCGCCGTCGGGGTTCATTCATGCCGCGTGCGCCGCGGACTATTTCGAAACGATCGAGATCCTCGACCGCGTCGCGCACTTCAGCCCGGAGCTCCAGCGAGCCGATCTCGACGATCTCGTGCAGGCGCTGCGCGCGAAGCGACCGCATGACGCACCCAACGCCGCTTAGGCGCGATGGAGCCGGCGAATCGAATGCCCTATTCTTTTCGCCACTTGAACCCGTTCCCCCCAAGGAGCAAGAACATGCGTTCGCCCGTGAAACTCGCCCTCACCGCGCTTGCAATCGCCGTGTCGACATCGGTTGGCTCGGCCGCGTTCGCGCAGGGGCGTGGTGCCGGTCCGTCGAAGGAACCGTCGGCAACGCGTTCGGTGCCGGCCGAGACGACGGCCGCCGCGGTCGTCGACAAGAGCTGGAAAGCGCCGCGTACGTCATGGGGGCAACCGAGCCTCGAGGGCGTCTGGAGCACGGACGACATGCGGAGCATCCCGTTGAGCCGGCCGCCTAATTTCGGCACGCGCGACACGATGACGCCCGAGGAATTCAAGCAGCGCGCGAGCCGCGACGAAGGCGGCAAGGATCTCGCGAGCAATCGCGAGACGTTCCTCCGTAACGAGTGGGGCATCCGCAGCTTCGGCTACACGTCGCTCGTGATCGACCCGGCAGACGGCAAGATCCCGGAGCTCACCGCCGCAGCGAAAGCACAGCCCGTGAGCCGAGGCACGTTCGGCCCCGGGCCTTTCAACACGTTCGACGACTTCACGCTCTACGATCGCTGTGTCACGCGCGGCCTGCTCGGCTCGCAGCTGCCGGTGATCTACGGCAACGGCCTGCGCATCGTGCAGACTCCGGACTCGGTCGCGATCAGCTACGAAATGATCCACGACACGCGTGTGATCCCACTCGACAAGCGACCGCACATCGACGCGAGCGTCGAGCAGTACATGGGCAATCCGCGTGGCCATTGGGAAGGCGACACGCTCGTCGTCGAGAGCACGAACTTCACGGGGAAGACCAGCATCGGCATCAACGGCAACGGCCCGCACCACAGCGATCAGATCAAGATCACGGAGACCTTCAAGCGCGTCGATCCGGAGATGATCGCGTACACGGCGCGCGTCGAGGATCCCGCCACCTACACCGCGCCGTTCACGATCCGACTCATGATTACGAAGCAGCCGAACTACGAGACGTACGAATACTCGTGCCACGAAGGTAACGGCGCCGTGGGCCACGCGCTCAGCGGCGAGCGCGCTTACGAGCAGCAAGTCGCGGACGCGAAGGCGAAAGGCAAGCCGATCCCGCCGCGCTCGACGCAGGGCGTCTACGGACGCCCGCAGGAGGGCGCCGAGGTATTCAACATCAACCGCGGAGAGTAGCCGGCGGTCTGCTTATTGCGCGCTCGGCGCGGCGTTGCCGCCCTGCCCCATGAACAAGCTCTGGCCGCTCGGCAGAGTGATCTCGCGACCGCTCGCGCGGTAGGAACGATCCTTCGCCTGGAAGCCTTCGACGTGGACCTTGGTGCCGGCCGGTACCGAGTTGCGGTTCCAACCGTTGCGCATCAGCGCGTTCGGAGCGCCGCCCTCGACCATCCACTCCTGCTTCTCGCCGGTGTCGGTCGTGACCTCGATGTGCAACCACGAGTGCGGGTTGCTGAACTCCATCTTCGTGACCACACCGTCGAGCTGGATTGGCCGGTTGATGTCGAACTCGGCCGCGAACGAATGGTGAGCGAACGTCGGCGCCGAGACTGCGGCCAGCGCCGCTCCGGCGACCGCGCCCAGATAGCTGATTCGTATGCGCTGCATATTCGATCCCTTCGAAAAAGTGTGCCTAACCTAACTCCACCACCCGCAAGGTACTAGCTACTTCGGGGGGACTTTCAAGAATTCTCCATACAACAAGTTCTCCGAGAACTCGACGCACTTGTACTCGAGCAGCTCGGCGTTCGGCTCGGTGTGCCGATACAGCGGCATCGAGATCGTCCAAGGCTTCGTGAAGGTCTCGGGATCGTCGATGGTCGCGTCGTACTGAATCCGATTCTGATCGAGCAGCGTGAACCGTTCCGTGACCTTCATCGCGCTGCTGTGGTAATTGCCCGCGCGGTCGAGCCAAGTGCGGTCGTCGTTCGCAAGCACTTCGACAACGAGCGTGTCGCCTTCCCAACGGCCGTTCGACCAGCCCATCCAGAAGTCCACCGGCACCTGGTCGAGCGTGCGATGGTCCTTCATGTGCACCGCGCGGTTCGCATTCGCGAACGCGTACACGAACAGGATGTCGCCGTCGCCCTGGACGATCTGAAACGGGTACGGCAGATAGTTCGCGCGCGGAATGCCCGGCAAATAGCACGCCGCCTCGGGGTCGGACTTCGGCCAGCCCGCGCGATTTTCATCGCGGCGCGCGAGCGCTTCCGGTTTGTACGGGATCTTGCCCTCTTTCACCACGCTCAACCCGGGCGGGATCGCACCGATCGCGCCGAGGCGCCAGAAGTCGTTGAGCGGCGCGGCGGCGTGCGCCTCGAGGTTCCAGTTGGCGGTGTTCATCGCCTGCCAGATGCCGTTCAAGTTCGGCTTGCCGCCGAGCTTCGAACGTTGCTGCGCGTCCGCGCTCATCGAGCTCGCGGCCCACGCGCACGATGCCATGACCAGCACGGCGAGCCATCGCTGTCGCATTCGATCCCCCCTTCTCATAGAGCGGGCGAGCGCCCGCTTGGACCGGCGGATGATAGCGGAAAGTCGCCGCAACGTGAGCGGCGCCGGAAACCACGCCCGCGGCCGAATACCGGCTGCTTCTTGGGCACTCCGCGGACTCGCCCTATACTTCCGGCGGTCCACATTGGGGGCTCATATTTATGTCGACTTCGCGTTCGTTGCCGAGGACTCTCGTCCGCGGCGTCTCATTCACCACGTTCCTCTCCGCGACGCTGCTGGCGGGCGCCGCGCTCGCGCAGCACAAGGACGTTCCGTTTCAGGGCGGCATTCCGGTCGCGCCGACCGGTCTCGCCAACAAGTCGCTCGGCGCCGGGCCGTTCGAATACACGACCGGTGAAGGCCAAGACATCCGCGTCGTCGTCGTAACTAAAGAATTGTCGTTTCCATTCTCGATCGCCTTCCTGCCCGACGGCACGATGCTCGTGACGGAGCGCAAAGCCGACATCCGCGTGATCAAGGGCGGCAAGCTCGACCCGAATCCCGTCAAGGGCGGCCCGACCGGCTACTTCACGGGCACCTCGGGATTGCCGGGCGCCGTGCATGGCTACATGGATCTCGTGCTGCACCCGCAGTTCGCGCAGAACCAGCTGCTCTTTTTGAGCTACACCAAGCGACAGAACGACAAGAACTACGGAGCCGTAGCTCGCATGCACTGGACCGGCTCGGCGGTCGACCAAGTGAAGGAGATCTGGGTCTCCGACGAGTACACGCAAGGCGCAATGCCGATCGCGTTCGGCCGCGACGGCAAGCTCTACATCGCGACGAGCGGCGGTGACGCGCAGGATCCGAGCTCGACCGCGGGCAAGGTGCTGCGGGTCAACGACGACGGCAGCGTGCCGAAGGACAACCCGTTCATCGGCCAGAAGGCCGTGCCGCTCGGCGCAAAGGCCGGCGCGACGGCCATCGAGTTCCTTCCGGCGATCTACTCGCTCGGCCACCGCAGCTCGCTCGGCCTTGCAGTGCATCCCGTGACGGGCGAGCTCTGGCAGACCGAGAACGGCCCGAACGGCGGCGACGAGCTCAACATCATCAAGGCTGGCAAGAATTACGGCTGGCCGATCGTGAGCTATGGCCGCGACTATCCGGGCCCGTTCCACAACAAGATGCCCACGCACGACGGCTACGAGGCGCCGGTGGTCTACTGGACGCCCGCGATCGCGGTCTCGGGCTTCACGTTCTACACGGGCGACAAGCTCGCGAAGTGGAAAGGTGACGTGTTCGTCGGCGGGCTGCGCCAAGGCGAGATTCCCGGCACGGGCCATCTCGATCGCATCCTGTTCAACGAGAAGATGGAGGAGCTGCGGCGCGAGTCGCTGCTCGTCGATCTTCACCAGCGGGTTCGCGACGTGAAGCAGGGCCCTGACGGCCTGCTCTACGTGATCACAGACGAAGCCGTGGGCGCGGTGCTGCGCATCGAGCCGAAATAGGCTCGAGCCCAGGCCGCCGCTCTGCGATACGCGACAAGGAGACGGCGGAATGAAAGTGTCGATCAGCGCGCCGCGCCGAGCGGCGCTCGTTGGCCTCGCGACTCTCGCCGTGGCCGGGTGCGACCGCGCGGACTCGCCGGCCGCGGCGGCGTCCGCCGCTGCGCCGGGCGGCGCGTATAGGGTGCCGCGCACTCCGTGGGGCGATCCCGACCTGCAAGGCAAGTGGCCGAGCACTCACATGGTCGGCGTGCCCGTTCAGCGCGACGAGAAGCTCGGGTCTCGCAACGTGCTCAACGACGAGGAGTACGCGGAGCGTGAAGCACGCGCCGCGCGCCAGACGGAGCAGGACAATGCAGACTTCGACATCGAGAGCGCGAAGTCGGCGCCCGGCGGCGAAGTCGGCGGCCCGGTTTCGCCGCCCCCGCATTGGCTCGAACGCGGCTCGCCACAGCACCAAGCGTCGCTGATCGTCGATCCGCCGAACGGCCGGATGCCGCCGTTCACCGAAGCCGCGCAGCAGCGCCAAGCGGAGCTACGCAAGGCGCGCGAGGGGCGCGGGCCGGCGGACTCCTACACCGACCGCAGTCTCTATGATCGCTGCATTACGCGCGGCGTTGCGGGCTCCGTGCTGCCGGTGATCTACAACAACGGCAACCAGATCGTCCAAGCGCCGGGCTACGTCGCGATCGTGAACGAGATGATCCACGAGACGCGCGTCGTGCCGCTCGACGGGCGCACGCACGTGAGCCCGGACATCAAGATGCTGCTCGGCGACTCGCGCGGTCGTTTCGAAGGTGACACGCTCGTCGTCGAGACGACCAACCTCACGGATCGCACCGGCGTCGGGCTTAACGGCGGTGGCGCGCGGCACACCGCAGCGCTCAAGATCACCGAGCGCTTCACGCGCACGGCGGCGGACACGATCGACTACAAGATCACGATCGACGACCCGCAAACGTGGACCGCGCCGTGGACGATGCAGATGCCGCTCAAGCGCGACGACAACTATGGGATGTACGAGTACGCGTGCCACGAGGGCAACTACGCGCTGCACAACATCCTGAGCGGCGCGCGTGCCGACGAGCGAGCAGCGGCGGCCGCAGCGTCACCTGCCCCCTCTGCTGCGCCCGGAAAAAAATAACCGCGTGGTGCTGCCCATCAGTGGCACGAATCCTGCTCACTGTCGAGCGAGTAGGCGCTGATGGAGCGTGGACATGGCCAAGAAACGGACGAAGCGGAAATACGGTCGTCGGGCGCAGAAAAAGGTCGAGAGAGCGATGCACAAGCGCAAGCGCGGCACGTTGCGCAGTGGGCGCTCGGGCAAGAAGGTCAAGAGTCGCAAGCAGGCGATCGCGATAGGACTCTCGGAGGCGCGGCGCGAAGGCGACAAAGTTCCAAAAAAGCGATCCAAGTCCTGAGCGGCGCCTGGCGCGTTGCTTTATTTGCAAGGCTCGTAGAGCGAACCGTCGATCGCCTCGACGAGCCCGATGAACGATTCGTTCGCCTGAACAGCCGCAGACCGCCGTCCCTTGCACCAATACTCCCGGGCTCTCGGGTTGGCGTTCAGGAGGTCCACCCACGCCTGTCTGTTGGCGTCCGACCCGCGCAGGCACTCGACGATGAAGCCGTGGGGCTCCCAAAATCTCATTTCTCCGTCCGTCATCTTTATCACGTGCCCGGCAACGAACTGCGGCGAGGAGCCGTCGGTGGTCGGTGACGATCGCCGCGTCGAACCATCGCCACCCGCAATGCGCGGATCGCGGGCGATCTCTTCCGCCGATCGATAGGGAAACGCGCAAACCGCGATGGTGTCGCCGACCTTCGGGATTTGGTCGTTGATATTCATTCGATCGATTTCTGTTTGCGACGGACCCTCTACGGCCCACAGGCGAACCTCGCCGTTCTGGCTCCGATCCTCCAGCGTGATGATCGTATGCGGATTCTTGAGATCGAAACGGATCACCGCCCCGCTGATCCAGATCGGCGTCGTCTGATACATGTAGCCGGAATGGTGTGCGCGAGCGAAACCGGCGCAAGCGAGCGCTGCGAGCCCCGTCGCCAAGGTTGTTGCTGTCTTTCTCATCGGTTATCTCCAAGCAGGGCCTGGCACGCGTCCAACGGACCATAGTGCGACCAATCCTTGGCCGGGCCGCCTTTCAGAATCAGTAGCCGCCCGGTTATGACTCTGTCCCATTCACCCCACCACGGCCCGGGAATCGGAATACCTCTATCGGCCAATTCTTCACTGGTCGCATACGGACGCTTTGGCGCGTAACCACACACTTCGATGGGATCGCCTACCTGCAAGGTCTTCTCGTCGAAGCCGCGCTCCCGTGTCATGGCCAAGGTACCGGAGTTTTCTACCGCCCAGCGCACCCGCTGCCCGTCCGCGTCCACGACATCGACGAAAATCTCCGAGTGAGGATTAGCGAAATGCACTTCGGCGATGATGCCCTTCACGAGGATAGGTGTTGCCGTATCGAACACACCGACGCTGTGATGCGCCTGAAGCGGCCCCGCGAAAACAACTACCGCGGCCCCTACCACGAACTTCGTTTTCATCGAGAATCTCTCGCGAGTGACCGTACTACCCCCAACTACATGGGGTACGAGGCCAATGCCCGGACTGTACAGCGCGAGTCGGACTTTGAGAGGTTAATTACGGTTGTTAGCCGTCAGTTAACGCCGGACGCAGCTCGATGGTGTTCTGCCGAAGAACCGTCGCATCGTCAGAAGGAGGCCGAGCAACGACACCGAAAATAAGTCGAAGGCACCTGCGCCTAGCCTCGGCGCCGGCGGGTCGTTGTCGAAGATTCGCACTCTGGCGATTGATTGCGGGCCGACTACTGCGCCGCCGGTGGGATTCGACAACTGCACCGTAAAGTCCTCGTCTAGTTCCGATTGTGTATCGTCGACGAGCGGGATCCGAGCGACTTTATTGCCCGCCTCACCGTCCGCCCACGTCAACGTTATCGGGACCGCGACGAAATCGGCGCCCGCCGCAGCCGTGCCCGCGAGCGGTGTCAATGTCACTGACACTGGGCCCGAGGAATAAGAGGATCGAGACACCGTGAGCTCCGCGTAAGGGGCGCTTTCCATAACGGAGCGTGACGGCGAGAGGAAGTTGAACTGGCCAAAGGGGCCGCCGTCCGCGGCAATTTGGACGTTTGCTCCCGTGGTGCCAAGCCCGGCTCCGCCCTGAATATCGCGGAGAGTCACGCGAAAGCTCTCCGCCAGTTCCACAACGTCGTCGCTTACGATCGGTACGCGGATCTGCTGCTCGGTGATGTCCCCGTCGCCCCAGGAGAGTAGCCCTGATACCGGACCGAAATCCGTGCCAGCTGTGGCGCTACCTGCGACTGTCTCGTATGCCACGCTGACGCTGCCGTCTGCTCCGCCTGTGCGTTGCACGGTAACGGCCACTTCGCCGGCGCCCTCCGACGTTGGTATCAGGGATTGCTCCGCGATACCGAGAACACCGGGCGATTTGCCGCCGCTCGCGCCGAGTAGTTTTGCGACAAACGCAGTGTTGGACTTATGGTCACCGCCCGCTGCGAAGACACCGCCGTCCGCACCCACGAACATCGCATGTACAGCCGACGCCGAACCGAAAGTGGAACGAATGTCGACCACCGTGGAGCCCGCGCGCCCGAACAGCGCATCGAGCTCGCCGTCGGCGTGCAGCCGCATGATCGTCGTACCGCTGACGCCCGCGCCGGCCACGACGACCGATCCGTCATTACCTGCAGCCACCGCCGTCGCGTCGGTCATTGCTGCGGAAACGGCGTCGGCCGAAAAGCCCGCGTCCTGTTGACCATTCGCAAGCATGCGCGCCGCGAATCCATGTCCGGCGGCGTTCCCGGCGATCAGCAAGCGTCCATCGGGGTTGGACACCATCGAAGCGCACTGCACGGACGGGCCCACCGGTGCATTGACAGTAGCGACGCCCGATGCGCCAAACGTAGCGTCGATGGCGCCGACCGCGGTCAACGCAATGATCCGACAACCGCTGGAGTTCGACGCGGTAACGCGGTAGCCCCCAGCCGCCGTCCGCAAAATGCTCGTGCGTGCACCGGGGCCATCGCTCGGAGGATCGTGGTTCTCCGGCCCGGTAAATACGCCTAGATCGCCGAAGGAGTTATCGAGCGAACCGTCCGGCAATAAGCGTAAGACAACGAGTTGCCCGGCCTTCGAACCGGCAATGACCACCCGTTGGTCGGGGTCGAGCACGGCCGACATGCCGCCGTCCAGGTCTCCGATCGTCGGATCGCCGAGCAAGAAGACGCCATTCGTGCCGAATGTTGCGTCGAGCGGACCAGTGCTTTGCAGGCGAAAGACTGCGAGCTGCGACCCGTTGCCCTTGGAGTCGCGTTTGCGGCCGACCGCGACAACCCGCCCGTCGGACTGCCGAACCACGTCGAATATCTGGAAATCCCCCGGATTGTTCTGTTCGAGAGTCGCGGCAACTGCGCCCGCAGCGGTCACTCGGCTGACGAAATTCGTCACGCTTTGACCGTAATAGAAGTCGTAGTACAAGGCGCCGCCGCCCAGGAGCAGCGTTCCGTCGTCGAGCGGCTGAAGCGACCACGCGGGACCGCTGAGGATCGGTCCCAGGCGGCCAACGGCACCGAAGCTTGTATCGAGATCGCCAGTCGCGCCAAGGGCCGGCGAGCTTACGAGAGCGGACGTCAGTGTCGCGGTGGGCACGATCCCTGTCGCGATCAGTGGAACAAGGTTCGCAGTCTTTTTTTTCATGAGCGTCCCCCCGCAACCCGGACCGTGTTAACCGAAATCCGCCCGCGATACCGGACCGAAGTACGATCAAAACATGACCGTTATACGAGTGCCGCCGTGCCAGCTGCCGGCGATTGTACGCCCGCCGTGATTGCCGAGAGCGAGCCCGGCATGCCAGCATCTTGCCTTGTGCCATGGGCGTTTCTAGGGACAATCCCGCTACCGAAGGCAGCGAGGCGTTTCAGCAATCGATCGACCCGTCGGCCGCCAATCTCGAGCTAATCAGGACGGCCGACGCGCTCCTTGCAAACGATCTCGGCCTAGCCGAGCGCCTGTGTCGAAACTTCCTCAAGCGCGAGCCGCGTAACGTCGCCGCGATCCGTCTGCTGGCCGAAGTCGGCGTCAGGCTCGGCCGTTTCGACGAGGCCGAAGACTTATTGGCGTATTGCCTAGATCTCGCGCCCGATTTCCATCTCGCGAGGCATAGCTTCGCAAACCTGCTGTTCAGGCGGCTCCGCTATCGCGAAGCGTTGATCGAAATCGAAAAGATCCTGGGCGCCGAACCGAATCGCCCGATGTATCTCTTGCTCAAGGCTGCGATCCTTGCGCAGATCGGGGAGACTCACGCGGCGATCGAGATTTACGACGCGGTATCGAAGCAATATCCAGCCGAGGCTCGGTTGCATTTGAACAGGGGCCATGCGCTCAAGACGGTCGGCAGGCAAGGCGAGGCGGTCGCCGCCTATCGGACGGCGCTCAGTATGCAACCCGATCTCGGTGAGGCCTATTGGAGCCTGTCGGACTTGAAGACGTTCGAGTTCGACGACGCGGACATCGTCCACATGCGCGCCGCGCTCGAACGCAGCGTTGCCGATCAGGAGAACTTCGTCCATCTTTCGTTCGCCCTCGGCAAGGCGCTCGAGGACAAGGGCGAGTTCGACGAGTCGTATCGGCATTATGCGAG
>Ga0134124_10001087_pt1 | contig 21747 bp, 18 predicted proteins | sample KB304_FD_96880 | JGI IMG/M metagenome (GOLD analysis project Ga0134124, IMG submission 96880) | Terrestrial soil microbial communities without Nitrogen fertilizer from Kellogg Biological Station, Michigan, USA - KB3-0-4 | ecosystem: Environmental > Terrestrial > Soil > Unclassified ... | reverse complement strand
GAACACGTTCTTCGAAAGCTCTTCGCCTTCGTATTGCACCGGGTAGAACAACAGGCCGTTCAGTTCCTCGAACACGGGCAGCACGGACTTGCGCGACACCGAAGTCCAGCAGCCGAACACCACGGCCACCTTGTCCTGGGTCAGGAGCTGGCGCGCCTTCTCGGCGAACAGCGGCCAGTTGGAGGCCGGGTCGACCACCACCGCTTCGAGTTTCTTGCCCATCACGCCGCCCTTGGCGTTGATGTCGTCGATGGCCATGAGGGTGACGTCTTTCAACACCGTCTCGCTGATGGCCATGGTGCCGGACAGCGAATGCAGCACGCCCACCTTGATGGTGTCGGCCGCGTAGGCCGGCTGCAGCGCCCCGGCCGCAAGGGCGGCGCTGACGACTGCTCCGGCCGTCAAAGATTTTAGAAAACGTCGACGTAACATGGATTGGCTCCCGTGGTTGTGGTTCAAGTCTCCATTCGCGATGGAGTGCACCATCGCGAATCCCCAACCCACCTTGCACGGGCTATGCCAACCGACTCAGGAGCGCGTCCGCCCTACTTTAAAAGTTTGTAATCAGATCGTTATCTTTGGGCGTGGCTGCCCAACCGATGCTTGCGCACGCTTTATCCCGCAATGCACAATCACGGTCTTGGTGCACGCGCCCCAGTTCTGTGCGCCGGAGTTTGGAGACGGGGTAGGTGCTCGCCGGAATTCGCCCACGCCCCTAATTTTGGGCTCAGCGCGAACAGTTCGGGCTTCCGGCCGGGCCTGTGCAGCCGCTGGGCGTGGAGGGGGCATTGGTCACCCCCAGGGAAATGGCGCAGCCGCCGAGCTGTACCATGAAGAGAAACCCGGGGATGCACAGCGTGGACCGGACGAGCCTCACAACAGCAAGGGGGGACGGCAGGAGCGCGGTCTCGACCCCTTCCGGCAGCAAGGAATCCATAGGCCCCCTGACGGGTCCCGGCTGGTGGCCCTGGAAGCGACTTCCTGAGGTCGGTTTCCGGAAAATCAGCTTGGTAGGCGGGAACGGATCAGGCCGGAAAACCGGCCTGGCCGATCAACTGTCCTGCTGCGCGGCGGCTGCCCGCCGAATGGCTTGCGCATGCGCGTCGCGGGCGATCTTGCGCAGGGCGGTTACGCGGGAATAGCAACTGGCGCAGGCGTACCGCGTACCGGCCCCGGAAGGCGTCCGGGACAGGGGCCGCATGGTCTTGGCGTCGACCGCGCAGCGGCACTCTGCACATTGCTTGGTTTGGGACGAAACTTTACTCATGGACTTGCGCTCACTCTTTTGTAAGCCCGCCTGTGCTCGAAGCTTCAGGCCAGCCCCGCCCCGGGAAACCCACCCGAATCCGGAGGCGCTCATTGAGAAGTTTTTATATTTAAAGTGAATTATAACAGCTATTTACCTCCCTGTCCCGTGGTGCACCGCCCAATTTTGACCAGGCGGACGAAAAAAGTGTGAAAAACGCCCCAAAAGCAATCGCTTGGGAAACCCTCGGCAAAAAAGAGGCTCTAAAAGACATTGACCAGGGGCTTCCGGAGCACAGACCATGAAAAAACTGTACCGCTATACAGCCGAACGCAAGATCGCCGGCATTTGCACCGGCCTGGGAGAATACGCCGGCACCGATCCGCTGTTCTTCCGCCTGGCCTTTTTGGTGTCGGTGTTCTTCGGCGGCATCGGCCTGCTGGTGTACCTCGTGATGTGGATCATGGTGCCGCCCACCACGGCGCTGCCATCGCACACCGAGGGCCGCTCGCAACTGCACCTGTCCGAGACTGACTGCAAGATCGCCGGCGTGGCGGGCGGGCTGGGCCGGTGTTTCCAGATCGATCCGCTGATCTTCAGGGTGGCTTTCGTGGTGCTGGCCTTCGTGGGCGGCATGGGCGTGCTGCTCTACCTGGCGCTGTGGCTGCTCATGCCGCGCCAGCCCACCGCACTGCTCGCCCCTCGCGACCTCGCGCACTGATCCGCCGCTACACCACGCGGCCGGCCTTTCTCACAGCAGGGCGGGGCGGATTCCCACACCCGGAAGGCGTTCCCTGAACAAGAATGAAGCCTGTTGCCGTGTAGGTCCGGAGGTCCAATGGCCCGCTCCCTGTGGAAGGGCATGATCAGTTTCGGGCTGGTCAGCATCCCGGTCGAACTCCATCCCGCCGAAGAGCGCCGGGAGTTCAAGTTTTCCATGCTCGACAAGCGCGACCTCTCGCCCGTGGGCTACAAGCGCTTCAACAAGCGCAACGGCAAGGAAGTCGAGTGGGGCAACATCGTCAAGGGCTATGAATACGGCAAGGACCGCTACGTGGTGCTCTCCGAAGAGGACTTCAAGCGCGCCAACGTCAAGGCCTCGCGCAGCATCGATATCGAGACCTTCGTGCCGGCCGGCGAGATCTCGCCCGAATACTTCGAGACGCCCTACTACCTCGCGCCGGCACAGCGCGCCGAAAAAGTGTATGCGCTGCTGCGCGACACGCTGCAGGCCGCCGGCCGCGTGGCCATCGCCCAGTTCGTGCTGCGCACCACCCAGCACCTGGTGGCCATCCGCCCGGTGGGCCGCGCGCTCATGCTGTTCGTGCTCCGCTATGCCGACGAGCTGCGCGGCGCGAGCGGCCTCGACCTGCCGGCCGAGAACCCCAAGGGCGCGGCCAGTGCCAAGGAAATCGAGCTCGCCAAGCGCCTCATCGACGACATGACCGGCAAGTGGAAGCCCGAGGCCTTCAAGCACACCTACCACGATGACCTGATGAAGCGCATCAAGGAAAAAATCCGCAAGGGCCAAGCCAGGGAAATCACGCCACCCGAGAAGGAGGAAAAGGCCGAGCCGCGCTCCAATGTCATCGACCTGGCGTCGCTGCTGCGCAAGAGCCTGGAAAAAACCCCGGCCGAGCCTGCCGCGAGGGGCAACGGCGCCGGCACCCACCGGCCGGCGCGCCATGGCTCACGACGCGGCACTCACAAAACCGCCGCCCATAAATCAACATTGGCGCGCAAACGAAGCAGCGGCAAAACGGGTTTGCACGCGGTGGCGAGCCGGGGCGCCGCCACCCGCGCGCGTCGGGCCGCTTGACGGGGGCTCATTTCCATGGCCACAGGACTCGCCCGCTACCACGAGAAGCGCGACTTCCACGCCACGCCGGAACCACGCGGCCATGTGGGGCGCAAAAAATCCCAAGGCCTTGCCTACCTTATCCAGAAGCACGCCGCCAGCCATCTCCACTACGACTTCCGCCTGGAATTGAACGGCGTGCTGCTGTCCTGGGCCGTGCCCAAGGGGCCCAGCCTGGACCCGGCCGACAGGCGCCTGGCCATGCACGTGGAAGACCACCCGCTGGAATACGGGGGCTTCGAGGGCACCATTCCCAAGGGCCAGTACGGCGGCGGCACCGTCATGCTGTGGGACCGCGGCACCTGGGAACCCGTGGGCGACCCCGCCGAGGGTTATCGCAAGGGGCACCTGAAATTCGATCTGCACGGCCGGAAGCTCAAAGGCCGCTGGGCGCTGGTGAAAATGCACGGTGGCAAATACGGCGGCGGCAAGAGCGAGCCGTGGCTGCTCATCAAGGACGCCGACGAGGCGGCGGCGCACGGGCCCAAGGCGCGCATCGTGGAAGCCGAGCCCGACAGCGTGCTCACCGGCCGCAGCATCGAGCAGATCGCCGGCGGCGATTCGCGCGAATGGCGCTCCGACCGCTCGGTCAAGGACAATCTCAAGGCCGGCGCCGTGGTGTCCGCCGCCGCAGCGCCCACCCGCGCCACGGCCAAGAAGGCCAAAGCCGCGCCCAAATCGGCCGCCGCGAAATCCGCCCCCTCCGCCGCCCCGAGATCCGCTCCCGCGAAGGCACAACCGGCGGGCAACGGGCGGATGACGGTGGCGGGGGTGTCGCTCAGCCACCCCGACAAGCTGCTTTTCCCCGAAGCCGGCATCACAAAGCTCAGTCTCGCCCGCTACTACGAGCGCGTCGCGGAGCACATGCTCCCGTATGTGAAGAATCGGCCCCTCAGCCTGGTGCGCTGCCCCGACGGCTGGGGCGGGGAATGCTTCTACCAGAAGCACGCGGCCGAGGCCGTGCACCACGCCGTCGAGCGCGTGCAGGTGCCCGAGGGCGACCACACCGCCACCTACCTCGCCGCCAGTTCACTCTCCGCGCTGGTGGGCCTCGCGCAGTGGGGCGTGATCGAGCTGCATCCCTGGGGCGCGCGGATGCCCCATCCCGACAAGCCCGACATGCTGATTTTCGACTTCGATCCCGCCGACGACGTGCCGTGGGCGCGGCTGACCGAGGGCGTGAAAATGCTCAAGACCCTGCTCGACAACCTCGGACTGCAAAGCTTTCTCAAGACCACCGGCGGCAAGGGGCTGCACGTGGTGGTCCCGATACGGCCGACGCTGGACTGGGACGAGGCCAAGCACTTCACCCGCACCGTGGCCGAGCTGTTCGCGCGCACCTTTCCCGACCGCTTCACGTCCACCATGTCCAAGGCGCAGCGCGCCGGGCGCATTTTCATCGACTACCTGCGCAACGCCGAAGGTGCCACGGCCATCGCGCCCTTCGGCGTGCGGGCGCGGAAAAACGCCCCCGTGTCCACGCCCATCGCCTGGCGCGAGCTGGCGCGCGACGTGCGCTTCGATCACTTCAACGTCAAGACCGTCCCGGCGCGCCTCGCTCGCCAGCGCCGGGACCCCTGGAAGGATTTCGCCGCCACGCGCCAGAGCGTGACCCGCGCCATGTTCGACAAGCTCGGCGCCGGCGCGGTGCCGCGCCCGCGCAAGCCTTAGCTGTTTCTTACATGGGCTCCCAGCCGGGGATGGTGCGCGCCGGCGTCAGGGGGTGGAAGGACGATTGCAGCCCGGGCATCACCTTGGCGAGGGTCTCCGGCGTCCAGCCGCCGTCTTTCTGCAGCGCGCGAATCAGGTTCACCTGGCTGTACAGGAACAGCTCGCTGCCGCGCACCCCGAATATCTGCCCGCTCACGAACTTGGCCTCGTCGCTGCCCAGATAGACAGCCAGCGGGGCGATGGACTTGGGCGGGACGGCCGCCATGCGCTTGGCGCGCGCCTCGCGCATTTCGGGCGGCACCGGCACGCTGGCGGTCATGCGCGTGGCGGCGGCCGGGGCGATGCAGTTGGAGCGGACGTTGTAGCGCTGCATTTCCAGGGCGATGGTCTTGGAAAAGCCGGTGATGCCCAGCTTGGCCGCGGCGTAGTTGGACTGGCCGATGTTGCCGTGCAGGCCCGAGGACGACGTGAAGTGGATGTAGCAGCCCGACTCGTTCTTGCGGAACTGCTCGGCCGCGGCGCGGCTGACGTAGAACGTGCCGTTGAGATGCACGTTGATGACGGCGTCCCACTGCTCCTTGGTCATCTTGTAGAACATCACGTCGCGCAGGATGCCGGCGTTGTTGACCACGATGTCCAGCCGGCCGAAGGTCGAGACCGCGTCGCCCACCATGCGGTGGGCGCCGTCCCAGTCGGCCACGCTGTCGCGGTTGGCGACGGCCTGGCCGCCGGCCTTGCGGATGAGAGCCACCACCTCGTCGGCCGGCGTGCCCTCGTTGCTGCTGCCGTCCAGCGACGCGCCGATGTCGTTGACTACCACCATGGCGCCGTGCTCGGCCATCATCAGCGCGATCTCGCGGCCGATGCCCTGCCCTGCGCCTGTCACCAGCGCCACCTTCCCGTTCAACATGCCCATGCTCATCCTTTCCCGCTTGATTTCACAAGGTAAGGCCTGGAATTATAGGGACGACCGGGCGGCGCCGCGCTTTCCAACATGCGGACGCCGGGAGGCCAAGATGGCCCGGGCCAGGTTGGTTAGAATGGTTGAAAAGGAGGTCCCATGAGACTTGGCATCGTCACGCCCGTATTGACGCGCCTCACGCGCGCCCACGCCGCCTGGGAAGCGAACGGCGGCATCGAAGACGTGGCGCGCATCGCCGTGGAAGCCGAGCGCCTGGGCTACGAGCACCTGACCTGCAGCGAGCATGTCGCCCTGCCCACGGCGGTGACGGCCACGCGCGGCGCCACCTACTGGGACCCGCTGGCCACCTTCGGCTACCTCGCCGCGAAGACCGAGCACATCCGCTTCGCCACTTTCGTGCTGGTGCTGGGCTATCACCATCCCCTGTCCATCGTGAAGCGCTACGGCACCCTGGACCGCATCTGCGGCGGCCGGCTCATCCTGGGCGTGGGCGTGGGCTCGCTGAAAGAGGAATTCGAGCTCATCGGCGCGCCCTTCGCGGGGCGCGGGCCGCGCGGCGACGACGCCATCCGCGCCATTCGCGCCGCGTGGGGACGCGAAACGCCCGAATACCGCGGCAGCCATTACCGGTTCAACGATTTCGTCATCGACCCGACCGCGCCGCGCACCGAAGTGCCCATCTGGATCGGGGGGCGCACCGAGCGCTCGCTGCGCCGCGCCGTCGAACTGGGCGAATGCTGGTCGCCCTTCGGCCTGACCGTTGCCGAGATCGGCGACATGGTGCGCAAGGCCAAAGCGACGGCCGCCTGGGCCGCGCGCAAGACGCCGCTGGACGTGGGCCTGCAGACCGATCCCGTCGATCCCCTGGGCGACCGCGCCGCCACCCTCGCGTTGGTCGAGCAGTGCCGGGCCGCCGGCACCACGGTGCTCAACCTGCGCTTGGTGAGCTCGTCCATCGAGCACTACTGCGAACAGCTCGCGGCCATGCGCGAACTGGTGCCCATGAACGCGCACTCGAAATGAAAGCGCTGCCGCTGTCGGGCATCCGCGTGCTCGACCTGTCGCGCGTCATGGCAGCGCCCATCTGCGCCCAGGCGCTGGGCGACCTGGGCGCCGAGGTCATCAAGGTGGAACGACCCGGCGTGGGCGACGAGAGCCGCTCCTACGGCGAGACCCTCAAGGACGCCGAAGGCCGACCCACCACGGACTCCGCCATGTTCCTGGCGGTGAACCGCAACAAGAAGAGCATCACGGTGGACATCGCCAAGCCCGCGGGCCAGGACATCGTCCGGGCTCTGGCCGCCGAGTCGGACGTGGTGGTGGAGAATTTCCGCACCGGCGACCTCGCGCGCTATCGCCTGGACGAGACCTCCCTCAAGGCGCTCAATCCGCGCCTGGTGTACTGCTCCGTTACCGGCTTCGGCCACACCGGGCCGGATCTGCACACGCCGGGCTACGACCCCATCTTCCAGGCGCGCGCCGGCTGGATGAGCGTGAACGGCGAAACCGACGACGCCCCCATCATCGTGGCCGCCAACATGGTGGACACGGTCACCGGCTTCGTCGCCGCCATGAGCGTGCTGGCCGCGCTGTATCACCGCGACCGGGGCGACGATCCGGCGGGCAAGGGACAGTCCATCGACCTGGCGCTGCTGGACACGGCCTTCGCCGCCATAAATGTGCGCGCCCAGGACTACCTGATCTCGGGGAAACAGCCACCGCGGCGCCAGAACCTGGGCAGCGTGGTTCCGTGCGCCGACGGCAGCCTCGTGGTCTCGGCCGGAAGCAATGCCAATTGGAAGTCCCTGTGCCGGGTCATCGGGCAGTCCGACCTCGCCGAAGACAGCCGTTACGCCACCCATGCCGGGCGCAACCGCCACAAGCACGAGATTTTCGGGCAGGTGAACGAGGCCACGCGCGCATGGAAAATGACTGAGCTCGCAGCGGCGCTGGAGGCGGCCGAAGTGCCCGCCGCGCCGGTGCTGAACTTCCAGCAGGCGTTCGATCAGCCGCAGGCCAGGGAGCGGGGCCTGCGCAAGCCCGCGCGCCATGGCAGCGGACAGGACATAGGCCTGGTAGCCAACCCAATCAACTTTTCCTCGACACCTATCAGGGAGTATCGCGCGCCGCCGCAGTTGGGACAGCATACCGAGGAAGTGTTAAAGCAGTTGCTGGGTATGAGCCAGGCCCAAATTGATGAGCTGAAGGAAAACAAAGTCATCTGATACGGATCTCCCCTCTCCCCGCCCCTCTCCACCTGGGAGAGGGACTTAGACCCCCGGCGCGAAGCGGCGGGCCTCGTGATCCTTCACGAGAGATTGTGGTACGTAGAAACAGACCAGACGGGGCACAATGACTTTGAGGAGAACGTCATGACTGAAAGCGGAAAAAAATTTCTGGCGGCGCGCGACTTTCTGATCGCCAACCGGGAGAACTACGAAGCGGCCTATAAAGGGTTCAAGTGGCCTGACCTGCCTCAGTTCAACTGGGCGCTGGATTTCTTCGACGAACAGGCGCGAGGCAATGACCGCCCGGCGCTGTGGATCGTGAACGAAAAGGGCGCCGAGCAGAAGCTGACTTTCGCGCAAATGAGCGAGCGCTCCAGCCGCGTGGCCAATTTCCTGCGGTCAAGGGGAGTCAAGCGCGGCGACCGGCTGCTGGTCATGTTGCCCAACGTGGTGCCGCTGTGGGAAATCACCCTGGCGGTGATCAAGCTGGGCGCGGTGATCAGCCCCGCCACTACGCTGCTGTCCAAACCCGATCTCGCCGACCGCATCGAGCGCGGCGGCATCACCTGCGTGATCACCGACGCGGCCGGCGCGGCCAAATGCGACGACCTGCCGGGGGGTTGCCTGCGCATCCTCGCCGGCGGCGCCGCCCAGTCCGGCTGGATCGACTATGCCGAGGCGGACGCCGCCGGCGCCGACTTCCGCGCCGACCGCCCCACCGGCCGCGACGATCCGCTGCTGCTGTACTTCACCTCGGGCACCACCGCCAAGCCGAAAATGGTGCTGCACACCCAGCAGAGCTATCCCGTGGGCCATTTGTCCACGCTGTACTGGCTGGGCCTGCGCCCGGGCGACGTGCACTGGGCCGTCAGCTCGCCGGGCTGGGCCAAGCACGCCTGGAGCTGCTTTTTCGCGCCGTGGAACGCGGGCGCCACGATTTTCATTTATGAGCAGGAGCGCTTCGACGCCGTGCGCTCGCTCAACACGGTGGCGCGTTGCGGCGTCACCAGCCTGTGCGCCCCGCCCACGGCCTGGCGCGCCATCATCCTGCAGGACCTGAAAAGCTTTCCGGTCAAGCTGCGCGAAGTGCTGTCGGCCGGGGAGCCGCTCAATCCCGAGGTGATCGAGCGGGTGCGCGCCGCCTGGGGACTGACCATTCGCGACGGCTACGGCCAGACCGAGACCACCTGCATCGTGGCCAACCCGCCCGGCCAGCCGGTGAAGCCCGGTTCCATGGGCCGGCCCCTGCCCGGCTACCGCGTGGACCTGCTGGACCCCGACGACCGCGTAGGCAACGAAGGCGAGGTAAGCGTCGCGCTCGATCCGGCCCCGCTTGCGCTCATGCAGGGCTACCACGCCGACGCCGCCAAGACGGCGGAGGTGCTGGGCGGACGGCATTACCGCACCTCGGACGTGGCCAGCCGCGACGCCGACGGTTACCTCTTTTTCGTCGGCCGCACCGACGATGTGTTCAAGAGCTCGGACTACCGCATCAGCCCCTTCGAGCTGGAGAGCGCGCTGATCGAGCACGCCGCCGTGGCCGAGGCGGCCGTGGTGCCCAGTCCCGACGAGCGGCGCCTGGCCGTGCCCAAGGCCTTCATCGTGTTGAAGCCCGGGCAAGCGCCCACGCGCGAAACCGCCGATTCCATATTCGCCTTCCTGAAGGACCGGGTGGCGCCCTACAAGCGCATACGCTGCATACAGTTCTCCGATCTTCCGAAAACGATTTCAGGAAAGATTCGCCGGGTCGAACTGCGCACCAACGAGGAAGCGCTGCGCAAAAGCGGCCAGACGGCGCCGAATGAATTCTGGGAGGCGTAGGCTCATGAGCACTGTACCGCAGGGCAAATTTCGCGCGCCGCTGGTGGACGAGGCCTGGCTGTCCAGGCACACCGAGCCCATTCTCGAACCCGACATTCCCATCATCGATCCCCATCATCACCTGGGCTTCGAGGGCACCAACGTTCAGTACCTCGTGCCCGATGTGCTGCGCGACATGGCGAGCGGCCACAACGTCGTGGCCAGCGTGTTCTCGGATTGCCGCGCGCACTATCGGCCCGACGGCCCCGAGCACCTGCGGCCGGTTGGCGAGACCGAGTTCGTGGCCGCCGAGGCGGAGAAGCACGCCAAGGCGCATCCGCACGGCATCAAGCTGTGCGCCGGCATCATCGGCGTGGCCGACCTGACCCTGGGCGATCGCATCCAGGAGGTGCTGGAAGCCCACATCGAAGCGGGGCGGGGGCGCTTCCGCGGCATACGCGGCCACACCCACCACGATGCCGAAGAGACCGTGGCGGGCGTCAACTGGCCGGATCGCTTTCTCTACGAACCGAAGGTGCGCGAAGCCATCGCCCGCTTGTCAGCGCTCGGGCTGGTATACGAGTCCTGGCTGTTCCACCCGCAAATCCCGCACCTCGCCGACCTCGCGCGCGCCCAGCCGCAGACCACCATCGTGCTCAACCACTGCGGCGGTCCGCTGCTCACGGGACGCTGGGCCGGCAAGGCGGACGAGGTCTACCCGGTATGGAAAAAGGCCATGCAGGAGCTGGCGCGCTGCGACAACGTCCACGTCAAGGTGGGGGGCCTCGGCACCACCACACTAGGCTACAAACTATGGGACCGCGAGACGCCGATCTCTTCGGACGAACTCGCGCGCGAATGGTCGCGTTGGATAGAGCCGACCATTGAGATGTTCGGTCCGCGGCGCTGCATGTTCGAAAGCAACTTTCCCATCGACAAGCGGACTGTCAGCTATGCGGTGCTGTGGAATGCGTTCAAGGTTCTTACCAAGAGCTATGGCAAGGAAGAGAAAGCAGCGCTTTTCAGCGAAACCGCCGCAAGGGTGTTCCGAACAGGCGAGGGCGCGGCGGGGTGAAACAACGTCATGGTTCCTTGGCCAAATTGGCTTCAAAGCTGCGGTCTTTAAGCGGGAATTCGCACCGCCTCTTTCCGGGGCGCAGGCGAATTCCTTTGGCGATGTGCGCGGCAACTGCGCACGCGGCGGCGGTTTGCTCGACAACGCGCAACTCGTAGACATTGTTTTTTCTCTCTATGGAGACTTCACCTATGTAGGCATCCATTCCTCCTACGAGATATTCCTTGACGCGCGCCGTGGTTCCCTCATCGCGCCATTCGGACCCGCTCACCGCTCCGGACTCTCTACGAGCTGCTTCGAATCCGCAATCGTGGCCCTGCGGTGTAAACGAGATGTACTTGAACTCGGCAACCCTTCCGCCGTCAACGCGGATCGTCAGCCAATGTCTGACGTTTCCAAGAGTGCCCTGACACGCGAACGTCCTCGGTTCATCTGCCAGGGCTTGCGTGAACAATGAACACAGCGTCACAGCGCTGACCAGGGATATCGTCGAGATTGGTCCACATTTCTTGTTCACGGTCCGTCCGCCACCTATCGATGAAAAGCCTGGTAGTAGCGCGAAATACGAACAGCGTCCGGCATCTCGCTGGCATAACGGCCGGCCCCCGCTGAATTGCTCACGAAGGGCTTGACGTATTCTGCTCGCGCCCTGTACAGGGCTTGCACCTGGTCTTCGGGCGTCATTTGAGGCAGGTTCGGATTGTCCCTGAGCGCGTTATTCATGATGATCTTATTTCCGGTGTTCCTCGATTGAACGGATTGGCTAAAGAGCGCTTCTTGGACGCCTCGATCAGCCGTGCTGAATCCCAGCGAAGCGGCGTAATCCGCGACGGGCTGGTAATGCGACCGTACCATGAAATCCTTTTGCGCCTTGGCAAACCCCGTTGGATCAGACTTCGCAGCCTCAAGATAACGGCGAGTGAAATCCAGAGTGCCCGGCATCAACGGTTTGCCCGTGGTTGGATCGGCGAATCCCTTGGCATAAGGAGCGCCCTCGGGACTGGCCAAAAATGCGGGCATGCCGTCTTTCGAGGATAGCTGATATTGCCCGTAAGAAACACCTCCGCGATCGGGCTCGCCGTCGCCCATGGTGCCGCTGGAAACGCTGGACACGTCCTTGGCTTCATAACGGCGGGACAGGCAGCCGAGCGAGTCCCCGCCGGGGGCCGCGCATTGGTACAGATCGACCGCATGCTGAGTCTCGGGGCCATACACGCCATCGTCGGCGATGCCAAGCGCGCGTTGCATGGCCGCTACTTCCTCGCCCCGATCGCCCTTCTTCAATTGCCCAGGAATGGCAGGCGGTAATCCATCGCCTGGCGCGATGGCTCTCTGGGGCTGAGCGGGGTTTTGCTGCGGTTGTAGGTCGAGGACGTCAGGCATGAAGGGCTCCCTGAAAGGCGCGGCGAGACCGACACGCGGGGGATTTCGCCTGCCAACAGGCCGCAGGAACCTTTATTAAACAATATATTTAATAAGTCAACTATTTGTTTATTCCGGCTGGAAGTTCATCTGCTTGGTGATGCGCTGCCACGCGGCCAGGTCCACGCGCAGCCGCGCGGCAAACTCCTCGGGCGTGCTGCCCAGCGGCTCCAGGCCGAAATCGGCCATGCGCTTGGCGAAGTCCGGATCGTGGGTGACCTTGACGGTGTCGCCATTGAGCTTGGTCACCACCTCCTGCGGCAGCTTGGCCGGACCGACAATGCCGAACCAGCCCGTGGACAGCAGGTTGTTGGGCAGGTCGCGGACCTTGGGATCCTTGGATTCCTCCAGCGTGGGCACGTCGGGCACCAGTGCGCTGCGCTTCTTGCCGGCCACGGCCAGGATGCGCAGCTTGCCCTGGTCCGCGAGCGGCTTGAGTATGCCCACGGTGGTGTAGACGATCTGCACGTCGCCGGCGTACATGGACTGGAACGCCGGCGCCGCGCCATTGAAGCGGATGCTCTCGAACTGCGAGCCCGAGGCCAAGCGGAAGCCCTGCATGGTGAGGTAGTCGGTGGCGCCCATGCTGCCGTAGAAGCGCTTGCCGGGGTTGGCCTTGGTGTCGGCGATGAGCTCGTCCAGGGTGCGGATGTTGGGCAGCGTGCTCGACACCGCGATGGCCGTGGGCACGGCCACGATCATGGAAATGGGCGTGGTGTCGCGCAGCGAGTCGATGTCGTAGCTCTTGCTCATCCACGGCAGCGAGGCGAGGCCCAGCCCGCCGTACAGGATGGCATATCCGTCGGGCTCGGACTTGGCTACCTGCACGATGGCGATCTGCGAGGCGGCGCCGGGCTTGTTTTCCACGATCATGGGCTGCCCGAGCAGAGGCCGCATCTTGTCGGCGTACACGCGCGCGGCGAGGTCGGTGGGGCCGCCCGGGGGCTGGCCCACGACCAGGCGCACGGGTTTGTTGGGATAGTCGGCGGCCGGCGCGGGCGCTGCTAATGCGAGGCCGGCGGCCGCGAGGGTTCCAGCGGCGAGCTTGGTTGCTGCGATCATGTTGTCTCCTTTGCTAACGCTTGATTCCATGGCGCTCTGGCGGCGCTGCAATTCAATTCTGTCTGGTTAACGCATCCGCGGTTCTTTAATTCAGCGCGCCTGCTGTTCCTAGTTCAACGCACCTTTGGCGCGGGCCGCCTCGATCTCCTCCTTGCCTAGTCCGAGGACGTTGGCCAGCACCTCGTCGGTATGTTCGCCGATGCGCGGCGAGCGCCCCACGTGGATGGCGTGCTCGTCCAGCCGAAAGGGCGGCATTTCGTACAGGTGCTCGCCCATGGACGGATGATCGCGCTTCACCCAGTGCCCGCGCGCCGCGAGTTGGGCATCCTCCATGATGTCCTTGCCGGTGGCAACGCGGTGGGCCGGCACGCCGGCGGCGAACAGGGCGTTCTCCACCTGTTCCACCTCGCGCGTGCAGGTCCAGTCGGCGATGGCGCGCTCCAGTGCCTCGTTGTGCGCCCTGCGCCACGCCAGGTCCTGCCCATCGGAAGGCGATGCGGCAAGGCCGATGACGCCCGCCAGGGCGCGCCACTGCGCGTCGTTCTCCACGCTGATGGCGCACCAGCGGTCGTCGCCGGCGCACGGGAACACGCCCTCGGGCGCGCGCGCCAGGCTGGCGTTGCCCATGCGCGCATGGCGCGCGCCGGTGAGCTGCTCGTGCAGCAGGCCCGGAGCCAGCACGTGGGCCACGATTTCGAATTGCGACAAGTCGATGTGCATGCCCTGGCCGGTGCGGCGGCGGTAATCCAGCGCCGCCATCAGCGCCGTGCCCGCCGTCCACACCACCAGCGTGTCGGTATAAGGCTCGCCCGTGCCCACCGGCACGCGGTCCGGCCAGCCGGTGAGGTGGGCAAGGCCCACCAGCCCCTGCAGCGTGACGCCCAGGCCGGGCGCGCGCGCATTGGGACCGTCCTGGCCCTGGGCACTGGAGCTGATCATGATGATATCGGGCCGGTCGCGCCTGAGCGACTCGTATCCCAGACCAAGGTCGTCCAGCACGCCGGGCACAAAATTCTCGTTCACGAGATCGGCCTTCAGGGCGAGAAGCCGCGCCAGGCGCTTGCCCTCGGGGTGCTTGAGATCGAGCGTGATGCCCAGCTTGCCGGCATTGTGCTGGTCGAAGTAGCCCGAGTTGTTGCGGCTGGGCTTGCCGCGAAACGGCGTGGACAGCCGCGTGCCATCGAGGCGCGTGTTGGACTCGATCTTGATCACGGTGGCGCCGTGATGGGCGAGAAAGCGCGACAGCACCGGTCCCGCCACCGCCCAGCCGAAATCGCACACCAGCAGGCCGGCGAGCAACCCCTTCCGCTTGTCGGAGCTCTCTTCCATCACCGGCCCTTGAACTCCGGAGGCCGTTTGTCGCGGCGCGCCCGCATGGCTTCCTTGGCGTCCTCGGAATTGATGCAGACGTTGAAGATGTAGCGCTCGTACTGCACGTACTGCTGGTAGGTCTCGCTGTCGGCGCGGCGTATGGCCTGCTTGGAGAAATACAGCGCCAGCGGCGGGTTGGCCGCGATCTCTTCGGCCAGGGTGAGCGCGGCGGATTGCAGCTCGGCCGCGGGCACCACGCGGTCCACCATGCGCATGGCCAGCGCTTCCTTCGCGTCCACCAGCCGGCCGGTGAAGCCCAGGTCCGAGGCGGCGCCCGGCCCCACGCGGCGCGGCAGCAGGTACCCCAGCATGTCTGACAGCGGCAGGCCGAGCTTGGCGTGGCCCGCGCCGAGGCGCGCGCCGTCGGCGGCAATGACAATGTCCGAGGCCAGCGCCATGGTGAGGCCGCCGCCCACGGCCACGCCGTTGACGGCGGCGATGAGCGGCTTCTCGAAACCGAACAGCGATCCGTTCAGGGACTGCTCGGGATGGATATTGCGTTGGCGCACGCGCTCGGGACTCACCGGCCGGTCGTCGCCCTTGGCCTGCAGGTCGGCGCCCACGCAGAAGGCGCGGTCGCCTGCACCGGTGAGCACCAGCACCCGCACCGCGTCGTCGGCCGCCGCGGCGGCCATGGCGGCGCAGAACTCGTCGTACAGCACCGCGTTGATGGCGTTCATGCGCTCGGGCCTGTTGAGCGTGATGCGCGCCACGCCCTTGGCCACGCTGTACAGGATGGTGGTGTGGTTCGAGGAATGCGAAGCGGCCGGGGCGTTGTCGGTCATTCGGATATGCCGTATTGCTTGGCGATGCGGCTGTTGATGGGGATTTCGCGCTTGATCTGGTCGAGCACTTCCTGTGGGGTGCTGGCCACGATTTCGTAGCCGAACACGGTCTGCATGCGCTCCACGATCTTGGGGTCCTTGAGCGCGGCGGTCCACTCGCGGTGCAGCCAGTCGATGCGGTCATTGGGCGTGCCGGCGGGCGCGAACAGCGCGTACCATGAGATGACTTCGACGTTGGGATAGACCTCGGAAATGGACTGCACGTTGGGCAGCAGGGGCGAGCGGTTGCGCGAGCCGATGGCGATGCCCTTGGCGCGGCCGCCGCGGATCTGGCCGAGTTCGGTGCCCACGGTGGACAGCACCACATCCACTTCGCCCGAGAGCAGCGCGGCGTCGAACTCGGCGCTCGACTTGTAGGGCACGTCGAGGAACTGCACGCCTCCCGCCTCCTGCAGTTGCAGCAGCCCGATGCGCGAGCCCGTGGCACCCTCGCCGACTTTCACGCCGCCGGGCCGGGACTTGGCGAGTGCGATCAGCTCCTGCAAGTTGTTGGCCGGCACCTTGGGGCCGGCCGCGAACAGAATGCCATGCCGCGTCAGCATGGTGATGTAGGCGAAGTCCTTGAGCGGATCGTAGCGCGGCTCTTTTTCCACATACGGGTTGACGGTGAGCGGCGCCGCATAGACGAGGCCGATGGTGTAGCCGTCGGGATCGGCGCGCTTGATGCGCTGCGGTGAAAGCGTTCCGCCCGCGCCTACTGCGGGGTCCAACACAACCGGCTTGCCTACCTTGGCCTGGATCTGGTCCGCCATCTGGCGCATGGCGACATAGAACGCCGTGCTGGGCGAGAGTGGCATCACCACCGTCATGGCCCGGGCCGGAAAGGCCTGGCCGAATGCTGTCGAACTCCCTGCCATGGCGCACGCGGCCATCAACCCGCGAACGGCGATAGAGATAGACATGCCTGTTTTCCTCACGACGCTCCTCCTCAAGGATGACGGCAAGGCCTGGCCACAGGGCTCATGCTACTCCCTCGCCCGGAGGGCGAGGCCTCGTGAAGAAGAAGCCATGCCATCCGGTTCACGACACCACACCCAGCGACTTCAGACGCGCCAGGGCTGCGGCATCCACGCCGGCCAGTTCCGCCAACACCTCGGCAGTGTGCGCGCCGACGGAAGCCGGTACCGAGGGGCGAGGGTCAAGACCTTGCGCCCCGCGCACGCGGAACAGCGGGCCTGGAAACTGAACCGTGTTGCCATGGCCGTCTGCCAAGGGAGTAAAAAATCCCCGCGCTTGCATTTGCTGGTCCTGTCGCATGTCCGACAGCTCCGCAACCGGAAACAAGATCATGTAGCGCTTCAACGCCCCCGCATACAACTCGGCCCGCGTCTTGCTGCGAAAAAAGCGCTCGATGCGCCGCACATAAGTATCGGCCACGGCCTGGCTGAGGGTGAGCGTGCTGATGGCCTCCCAGTCCACGTCCTTGAGGCCGTCGTCCATGCCCTCTTCCGCCATCCATTCCACCAGGCGCAGGGTGCGCAGGCCCAGGCGCTTGCCCACCGACAGGCGGTAGCACACATAGCCGTCCTTGCACGGCCAAACCGTGGGGATGGCCACGTCGCCGTAGCCGCTGTAGGTGCGGCGCGGCTTGACGCGGCCGAGGTGCTGCCACCAGGGCACCGCGTCCACCAGCGCGGCTTCGATGGCCTCGTGCGCCGACAGGTCGATGCCCTCGCCCACGCCGTCGCGCTGCGCCGAAAAGAGCGCCGCGCCGGCCGCGAAGCTCGCCTGGGAACCGGCCTGCGCCCACAGGGTTTCCTCGCTGATGCGCACCGGCGGACGATCTTCGTTGCCGTTCAGGAACAGCATGCCGCCCGCGGCCTGCAGGATGAGGTCGCCGCCGGGCCAGTCGCGCCGCGGCCCGGTCAGGCCGAAGGGCGTGATGGCCGCGGCCACCAGCTTGCGCCTTCCGGCGCGCACATCGGCGGGACACAGTCGATGGGCCTCCAGCCACGCCGGCGTCGCCGAAGCGATGACGACGTCGGCGGCGTCAATCAACCGGTCGAGCAGCGCCCGGCCCTCGGGCCGGGCGACGTCGAGGGCCACCGAGCGCTTGGAGGTGTTGTAGGCCAGCCACTGCGCCGACACTTCGCCGCCGTTCCATGGGACCCGCGGCGGTTCAATCCGCCATCGTTCCATACCGGGCGGTTCGATGCGCAACACGTCGCAGCCCATGTCGCGCAGCAGCTTGCCGGCGAACATGGCGGCGGGATCGCCCAGCTCCACCACGCGGTAGCCGGACAACAGCCCGGGCGTAGCGCTCATGTGCCGGTCAATAAATCAGGGGAACGTCGTCCGAGCCGTCCGGCTCGGGCAGGCGGACTTCGCCGCCGGCCCGCGAAGGCAGGATGACGCGCGCCGACCCCGGCGCGGAAATCTCGCCGCGCTGGTTCTCGCACCACACTTCGAGGTCGACCACGCAGCGGCCCTGCTCCACGGACTTGGCCGCGACCCGGCCCTTCACCCACTGCATGTCGCCCACGAAGTTGAAGCGCCGGTACTCGCTTTTCATGCGCCAGATCCAGGCGCCGTCGCCCATCCAGTCGGTGATGAGGTGCGACAGGAAGGCGCTGCGCATTCGGCCGAAGTCGTACGCCGCGGGATTGCCCACCATGCGCGCGGCACGATCGTCCCAGTGCAGGCGCTCCACCACGTCCCAGGCGCCGTTCTCGTTGCGGTTGAAGAACCCCGGCGCGCGCTTGCGGTGCTTCCAGGCGAGGCGGCTGTTCTGCACGCCCGCGCCCCAGCCGCGCATCCACGCCACCGTGTCGGTAACGGTCAGCGGGCCCTTGGCCAGCGTGGGCAGCTCGTCGCCAACGTTGACGTCCTCCCAGTGGCGGGTGTCCGCGCCGCGCGGCGGCGCCTGCTCGGCATAGGCGCTGTCGATGGCGTCGATCTGGTCCGGCGTCCAGCTCGCCGGCTGGACGCTCGAGTACTTGCCCGACTTCACGGCGGCGTCGCGTTCCACGCGCACGAACTTAAAGCGGTCGATGGCCACCAGCTCGCGGCGCTGGTTGGTGAAATCGGCGCGGTAGCGCGTGATCACGCTGCGCCCGCCGCCCATGCTGCTGTTGGGCTTCTCTTCCACCGCGCACAGGTAATAGCGCTTGGTCATGCGGTCGCCGGGCAGGATGGGCCGGAACCATTCCCACTCGTCGCCGGAGAAAAATTCGTGCACGCCGGCCAGCGCGTGCGCGCCGCGCGCGCGGATTTCCGGCCGCATGGCCTTGATCTCGCTCGTGCCCATGGTGACGGCGAACAGCGGTGCCGCGATCATGGAGCCCCAGCGTGTGCGCCTGCCGTAGTCTTCGTCGCAATACAGCGGATTGTCGTCGCCGTAGCCGTGCGCGAAATGGCGCATACCGTCGATGCCGGCCTCGATGTTGAAGGGCGAAGCCTGGGGGACCAGCACGCCTATGCGCTGGCGCATGAGCGCAATGCCCTCGTCGGTGATTTTCGCGCTGGGCTTTTCAGCAACCTGGCTCAACGAATTTCTCCTCGCTTATTGCTTGTTGATTGCTCGGCAACTGCAAAAAGTTAGCACAATTCACCGCCTGGTTGCTGCTGATACTTTATCAAAAAACCCATAATCATATTAATCATTGAGCGATGTTGCCGATTGAGCAGTTGAGGGCGCCGGCCCGTTCCGCTAGTATGGCGATTGACCGCAGGTGACGATTTCGTAAACGGCTGGCTTCCCCTTTCCCCGACCCCTCTCCCAAGGAGAGGGGCTTAAAACCCGCGAGTTTTTCATCCCTCTCCTTGGGAGAGGGACCGCGGGAGAGGGAAGGCACTAACACCCCTCATTCCAAACCCTTATCGGAAATTCTCGTGGAACTAGAACTTGAGTTGACGGCCGAGGACGAGGCTTTCCGTGCCGAGGTGCGCGCCTTCCTCGACGCCAATCTTCCGGCCGACTGGGGCAAGGGCCCCAAGCCCTGGAAGAACGAGACCGAGCGCATCGCCTTCCTGCGCGACTGGCAGCGGCGGCTGAACAAGGCGCGCCTCGCGGCCGTGGCCTGGCCCAGGGAATACGGCGGGCGCGACGCCGGCATCGTGCAGCAGGTCATTTACAGCGACGAGATGTCCAAGCGCGCCACCCCCGACATCCTCAACCGCGGCGCCATCCTGCAGCTCGGGCCGGCCATCATCCAGTGGGGCACGCAAGAGCAGAAAGATTATTTCCTGCCGCGCATGCTCAATGCCGATGACGAGTGGTGCCAGGGCTTTTCCGAGCCGGGCGGCGGCAGCGACCTCGCCGCCATGACCACCAGGGCCGAGCTGGAAGGCGACACGTTCTACATCACCGGCTCGAAGATCTGGACCTCGCGCGCCGAGCGCGCCGACTGGTGCTTCCTGCTGGCGCGCACCGATCCCGATGCCAAGAAGCACGGCGGCATCTCGGCCTTCCTGCTCAACATGCACCAGCCCGGCATTTCCATCCACCCGCTGAAGCAGATCAGCGGTCCCATGGGCTTCAACCAGGTGTTCTTCGACCGCGTGAAAGTGCCCATGAGCGGACTGCTCGGCAAGCTGAACGCCGGCTGGAAGGTGGCCACCAATACCCTAAGATACGAGCGGGCCGGCACCGCCACCTCGCGTGCCGAGCGGCGCATGGAAGTGCTCACCAAGCTCACGCGCGAGACCGTGGTGGACGGCCGCCGCCGCATCGACGACCCGCTGGTGCGCGACCGCCTGGCGCGCTACTCCTGCGTGGTGCAGGCGCTGAAGGAAATCGGCTGGCGCGCGATTGTCGGGGGGTTGAAGGGGATGCCGCCGGGGCCGGAGACGTCCATTGCCAAGCTGCTGTGGTCGGAGACCGACCAGGCCATGGCTGACTATGGAATGGAGTTATTGGGACCCTATGGGCCGCTGCAGGGGGCTACTCCGCACGCCGTTAAGCGCGGCAACCCCGCGATGTCCTACCTGGTGATGCGGGCCGCGACCATTGGCGGGGGTACATCCGAGATTCAACGCAACATTATCGGTGAACGAGTATTGGGTTTGCCTAAAGACTAATAGCCGTGGCGGATATGCATACGCCGCTGTAACGTTTTCCATCCCCGGCCCTTCCCCAAGGAAGGGAGAAAACCTCCTCCGAGAAAAGAGACGGAGAAATTTAATGGCTGCACAACCTCAATCCGAGCCCTCCGTGAGCGAGCTCCAGGAAGCGCAAGACCGTCTGCGCATCGTGCTCGACTCGTCGCGCGACTTTCTCAAGCGCGGCTGGTCGGTCAAAGGCTTTCGCGACATCATCGAGAGTGAGACCGGGTATTCCGCCCAGCTCTGGCAGGAGGTGTGCCGCCTGGGCTGGCCGGGCACCATGCTGGCCGAGCAATACGGCGGCACCGACGGCAACTTCCTGGAAGTGGCCGGGCTCATGGAGGCCTGCGGAGCCGCCATTGCGCCGCTGCCGCTGGCGGGCAATGTGGTGGCCGCCGCGCTGGTGGCGGGCTGCGGCAACGATGGCGCCAAACAAAGGCTGCTGCCCGGCGCGGCTTCGGGCGAGGGGCCGCTGGCGCTGGCGCTGCTCGAAGCAGGGCTGTCGGCGGACCGCACCAACGTCAAGCTGGCGGCGCGCGCCGAGGGCGGCGGCTTCACGCTCGAAGGCAGCAAGCTGTTCGTGCCCTATGCCAACGCCGCGCGCGAGTTCATCGTCGCGGCGCGCCTGGACGGCCAGCTCGCGCTGTTCGCCGTGCCGGCCGCGGCCGCCGGCGTGCAACTGGTCAAGCTCAATCCCCTCGACTGGTCGGCGCTGTTCGAAGTGAAATTCGGCGCCGTGAAAGTGGGCCCGCAAGCGCTGCTGGCGCGCGGCGACGAAGCCGCGAAGCTGCTGGGCGAGGCGCTGCTGCAGGGCGACACCCTCATCGCCTGCGAAGTGGCCGGGGTGTGCCAGACCGCGCTCGACCTGGCCGCGGCCTACGCCAACGACCGCATCGCCTTCGGCAGGCCCATCGGCCAGTTCCAGGGCGTGAAGCACCGCCTGGTGAACTTGCGCGCCGACATCGAGGTGGCCCGCTCGCTCATCCGCACCGCCACCCAGGACATTGCCCTGGCCGACCCCAAGCGCCGCGTCTCGGCGGCGCACGTGGCCTTCTGGTGCATCGACAAGTTGAAAAAAGTGCCCGAGGGTTGCCTGCAGGTGTTCGGCGGCATCGGCTTCACCTGGGAGCACGACATCCACCTGTACCTGCGGCGCGCGGCCACGCTGTCGTCGCTGCTCGGTGAGCAGTCGGAATACCGCGAG
>Ga0134124_10001084_pt1 | contig 21821 bp, 7 predicted proteins | sample KB304_FD_96880 | JGI IMG/M metagenome (GOLD analysis project Ga0134124, IMG submission 96880) | Terrestrial soil microbial communities without Nitrogen fertilizer from Kellogg Biological Station, Michigan, USA - KB3-0-4 | ecosystem: Environmental > Terrestrial > Soil > Unclassified ... | reverse complement strand
GCGCGTCTACGCGGTGGCGAACGTCGCGTGCTCGAACCAGGCGACTTCGTGCGCGCCGGTTCGGCACTGATCATGGTGCAATCGCGCCGTCCGGCGAGCACACGCAACATCCGCTCGTTGTCGAATCATCCGCCGGGTGAAGGACCCGCGGTGCTGCTCGATCCGGAAATGAAACGCGCCTACGAGATCGCTCTGCGCGCCGCGCAAAGCGCCATCTCGGTGCTCATCACCGGCGAGACCGGCTCCGGTAAGGAGGTCTTCGCCGAGACGATTCACCAACGTTCGACTCGGCGTGGGCGCCCGTTTTTGCGCCTCAATTGCGCGGCACTTTCCGAGTCCTTGCTCGAGTCGCAGCTGTTCGGGCACGAGCGTGGAGCGTTCACGGGAGCCAATCAGAGCAAGGCGGGTCTGCTCGAGTCGACCGATGGCGGTACGGTGTTCTTGGACGAGATCGGCGAGATGCCTTTGTCGATCCAGGCCAAGTTGCTGCGCGTGCTCGAAGAGCGCTCCGTGCTCCGCGTGGGAGCGACCAAGCCGCGGCCGATCGACGTGCGCTTCGTCTGGGCCACGAACCGCGATCTGAGGGTCGAGGTGCAGGCCGGCCGCTTCCGAAACGACCTCTACTACCGGATCGCCGGCGTCGAATTCAGCATCCCTCCGCTTCGTCGTCGGCCACTCGAGATCGAGCCGCTCGCGCGGCTGTTCTTGTATCGCTTCTGTGACCGCTCTGGGTTGCCCATGCCCGAGCTGACCGAAAGCGCGCTCCAGGCAATGCACGCTTATTCGTGGCCGGGGAACGTGCGCGAGCTCAAGAACATCATGGAGCGCGCGCCGTTCCTGTGTGAAAACGGTAAGGTTACCGCGGCGCAGATCCCCCAGCAGCCGCTGAATGAGCTGGAGGATGGCGAGTTTGCACCCGCGGACCAGGACCGAACACAGGTCTTCGCTCCGCTGCGCGTGCCGAAATTTCCCGACGACCGGCCACTTGCCGATCCACCGAGCAGCGGGCCGCGCAGCGATCCCGGGCTGCCGCCGATCGACTCGGAGGAGGAACGCCAGCGCGTGCTCCGCGCGCTCGAGCAGTGTGGTGGAAATCAGACGCGCGCGGCCAAGGTGCTGGGCGTCTCGCGTCGAACCTTGATCAATCGAGTCGAACGGCTGAACCTGCCGCGACCCAAGAAGACCTGAGCCGAGCCACTTTGGCGCAAACAGTGGGCTCGGCCGTCAGCGGTTGAGGCCGAGCCGCGCCCGCGCTTCGGCGTACTGCTCGCCGACGCAAAAGGTGGCTAGATCCCGCGCTTCGGGGTTGCGCACGATCCACTTCACGCGCTCGGGCCCTTCCTTCGGCGGGCCGCTCGGTTGGCCGACGGCGAACGCGACGCCGCGCAGGGATGCGACGAGTGAGCCGGCGGAGAGCAGCGCCGTGCGATTGCCCCACTGATGAAGGGCGGTCCCCAACAGGCTGGCGCGATTGCCGATCGCGCCAATCACCTCAAGCGCCAGCACCGGCACGTCGGGATCGAGGTTCGGGGGCATGGCGGCTTGGATGCGCCGCTGCGCTTCGGCGAGCTTTTTGCCCTCGACGCCTTGCGGGATCCAAGTGGGCGCAAACGTGCCGAGGTAGGCTGCGAGCACGGGCCACAACTCGATCGGCGCGGTGCGTGACAACGCGGCTGCCTTGGCTTGCAGGATTTTGAGGCAGCGGATCATCAAGAAGTAGCGGGCCGCGTCGTCTTCGCTGTCGAGCAACGCCTGACCGAACACCAGTTGCGGCGTGGCAGCTCCCACGGGGATGCAGACTGCCCCGAGCGCAGGCGTAGAAAATACTTCGAGTCCTGGCAGGCCGAACGAGCTCGCGACCTGCTGAACGTAGCTGGTGAAGGCCGCAGACGAGGCGGGCAACGGTTGTGCGCGCATCGCGCGCAGGTCGACCGGGTAGGCCGTGTCCAGCACGTCTCCGCTCTTCTGCAGCAGCGCACGCAGGGGCGGACTCACCAGTTCGGGCGAGAGTAGTTCGTCGAGTCGGGTATCACCGGCGATTGGACCCGCCGCGGGCACGGGCACTTCCTCGCCATGTAGCGCGGACAAGGTGGCGCGCGCCACGAGCGCGGAGTCACCGGCTGACTTGAGTTCGGCGACCGTCGCCAGCACCTCGAAGAAGCCCGGCTCGAAGCGGCCGGTGGCCAGCGCACGCCGTGCGTCAGTCGCCGCGCGATCGAGCAGCACCTGCATCGCGCGGGTTTCGCCGTGACGCTGTTGAAACTCGGCGACCGCGCGCAGCACCGCGCTGTCGTGCGGCCATTCTTTGCGCGCCTTGTCGAAGGTGGCCTCGGCACGTTTGCGGTCGCCGGCGATTTGCTCTTCGACCAAGGCCAACGCAAGGGTGCGATCCCGCTTCTGTTCGGGCGTTTTCGCGCGTGACAGCAGGTCTGACTGCAAAGACAGAGCAGTCGCTTGGTTGCCGAGCCGGCCGTAAACCTGCACCAAGCGCGCGACGGTGTCCGGGTCGTCGGGAATGCGCTTGAGCACTTCTTTGTAGGCCAGCTCGGCGCGCTCCGGGTTGGGCAGGGTAGTGTCGTACAGCTCGCCCAAGCGGCGATAGATTTGTGCTTGGCGCGAAAGCTCGATGGTGTGGCGCGCCAGCCGGATCAACGCCTGTTCTCCCGACGTCCAATCGCCCTCGCCCAAGCACAGCTCGGCGAACGCCTCGAGCGCTTCGGCGTGATCGGGGTTGGCATCGAGTGCTGCTGACAAGGCCGCCTTGGCGGCGTCTTTTTCGCCCACTTCAGCCAGGGCGCGGCCGCGCGTGACCTCGATCGCAATGCGCTCTTCGGGATCACTCGTGCGTTGCAAACGTCGCTCGAGTAGCTCGGCCAGCTTTTGGCGATCGTTGGCGGCGACATACAGCGACTGCAGTCGCACCACGGCGTCCTCGTGGCCGACGTCGAGCGCTACCGCGCGCTCGAGCGCGACGCGACCGCGTTCGACGTTGTTTGCTTTGTCGAGCCAAAGCACCGCGGCCTGATGCCAGGCACTCACTTGATGAGCCTCGACGTGGCTGGCTTGGGCCAGGGTCTCCTGAGCATCCGCCGCCGCTGCGTATTCGCCAATGCCTTCCAGCACTTCGGACAGCGTGGTCAGGGCGAGCAGATGCTCCGGCACTTGCTCCAGCGCTGCGCTGAGCAGACGCTTCGTGTCTTCGGAGCGCCCCAAACGGGCTGCTGCTTCGGCCGCGCGGAGCGCGAGCGTGGCTTTGTCGAGCGGGCGCTCGGCGAGCGCGTGCAGCCGCTGATCGGCGAGCAAGCCGAGTTCGCTGTCTTCCGCCGCGCGTGCTTGCGCGCTCAGGGTGCGCAGGGCCCAGAGTTCGTTGGGTGAACGCGAAATGGTAAGTTCCGCCATTTCGCGCGCTTCGCTCCAGGCTCCACGTAGAAGGCGCAGGCGCGCGACCAGGCGCGCGTGCGCGTTGGACTCGTTCGCGTCCAGCGCGCGCGCCAAGCTGGCCGCGATGGGCTCCATGTCCTCCCGGCGATCACCGCTGACATAGGCGTGCTCCAAGCGGCGCAGTGCCGGTAGGTGCTCCGGAGATTGTTCGAGGATTGCCGTTTGCCAGAGCAGCGCGCTCGAGTGGTCGCCGCGCGTGCGGTCGATCTGGCTGAGGCGTTCGTACAAATTACGCTGCTCGCGAGCGTCCTCAGTGGCTCGCGCCTGCTGTAAGAGCCCATCTGAAATGCGCGCCGAGGTCGGACCGGAAGCCGCATAGCGTTCGGCGGTCACCCGCCAAAGCTCGGTTCCTTCGCTTTCCAGAGCCAAAAACGCGTTGCGGGCAGCGGCTTCGAAGTCACCCGCGCGGCCCCGTTCGAGCGCGGCCTCGATCAACAGCCGAGCGCGATTTCTGCCCTCGCTGGCGGCGCCGATGGCTTCGCGCCACGCCGCGCGCTCCGCTTCGTCGCTCGGCACCATCCGCTCGGAAAGCTCGCGCAACGCCAGATCCGTCGGGCGCGCACGCAGCGCCTCCTCGAGCAGTTGTTCGGCCAGGGGCAAGTCGCTGTCCGCGACCAGCAGCGCCTCCCGAATCAAATCCAAGGCCCGCTCGATCGGGTCGTCCGAGGCCTCGCGACGCGCCCGCAGTGCACTCAGCAGCGCGGCTCCGTCGCCACTGCGGCGAGCGGCGACTTCGACCAGGCGGTGACTCAGCGAGAGATCCGGCGCGGCGACCTTGGCGCGCTCGAGCAGCGCTCGATATTGCTCGCCGTCGGCGTCCGCCGTGCGCAGGGCGGCCTCGAGCAGCGCCAGCGCGGCGCGCGGCGACGAACCGAGCTCGTCGGCGAGCGCAATCAAGAGCTCGCTCACTTCGCCCGGCGCAGCGCTACCGAGCGCACGCAAAGCCGCTTCGTTGGTGGCGTCGAGCTCCAGCGCGCGTCGATACATCACCGTCGCCGAGCCGGGCTCGCCCGAAAGCTCGTGCGCAAAGCCCGCGGCCATGCGGTGGTCGCGCTCGGCCTCGGCGTCTTCCGGGGCGCAGGGCCAATCGCCCAATGCCAGCGCGACCAGGCCCTTCTCACGAGCTGCTCTGGCGAACTCCAGCGAAAGGAGGCGCGAAAGCGGGCTCATCGGGTGTGTGCTCTCGAAATCTTCCGCGGCAGGGCGCAGGTAGCCGAGGCCTTTTGCGTCTCCAGGCGGCGTGCCCAGCGCTTGACCCAAGCGCTGCTCTGCTCGTGCCGCGGCGTTGCCGACGCGCACGTCCAGCGCCGAGTCGGAATTGGCTGCCGCGAACGCGGCTGCCAAGGGCAAGAGTTCGGGGTCATGCGCGAGCTCACGAACGGCGGCCGCGAGCTGCGACGGAGGCAGTCCGTTCAAGGCGGCCAATGCGACGCGATCCAGCGCGCTGAACGTTTCTTCACCGCGAGCGCCCAACAACGCGTTTTGTACGCCTTCGCGATCGCCGTGCTCCAAGGAGCGAGTCACCCACGTGCGCCGAGCGAGCCGGCTGCCTTGCCGGTTCGCGAGTTCGGCGAGACTCGCAATGGCCCGCCCGCGAGTCTTCGGATCGGCTCCGAGCAGGCTCGCGGACAGCCAAGCCGAGGCTTGCCCGAGCCCTTCGACTCGAGCCAAGCGCTCCAGCGCGTCGGCGGCTTTTTCGCGCTCACCGGCGGACAGCGCTCGGCGCGCGTCGTCGAACGCGCTGCGCGCGCCACCTGGCGGGGGTGAGCTGCCAGTCGGCAGGGACGCGCCGCGCAACCTCAATAGTTCGTCACTGGCGCGTGCGAGTTCACTCAGCGCTTCGGACTCGGGCAAGCGAATGCGCGCGGGTGCATTGCTCCTGCCGAGCAGGTCCGCGAGTTTGGCGACGTGGGCGCGCGGATCGTCTTGGTGCGCGCGCACGGCCAAATCGAGCTTCTTCTTCGCGGAAGCATCGTCGTGCAGCGCCAGACGATGCACCTCTGCGCTCAGGTAGGCGGCGTGCACGCGAGCGTCGACCGTGGCCGCGCTTCGGATCTCCATTTCCAAAGCCGGCGCGACTGCCTTGTAGTCACCGTCGGCGGCTGCGAGCGCGCGCAGTTGCCGAGCAGCCATGGCGTGTGAGCGCGGGATGGCGCTAGCAACGGACGCGACCTCGCGCGCGCGCGGCAGATCCCCCACCAACGCCCAGATCTCGCTGGCTACGGTCAAAAGGCGCGCTTTGGCCTGCGCATCGCTGGTGGCGCGGGCTTCGTTTTCGAGCCACTCGGCGCGCGTGGTCCAGGCCTCCTGTTGTGCTTCCAAATGCTGATGCGCGGGACGTTCGTCGGGCCAGACCGAGGGCGCGAGGGACGCTCGCTCGGGGATCGCATTCGGCTGAATGGAAGGGTAGGACGAGTCGCTCGAAGCCTGGAGCTCTGCGGCATCGCTCAGCCGTCCGAGCTCGGCCGCGTCACTCGCGCGGAGTTCGGTGGCGTCACTCAGCGCCCTGAGCCCGGCCGCCTCGCTCGCACGGAGTTCGGTGGCGTCACTCGCACGGAGTTCGGTGGCGTCACTCAGCGGTCTGAGCTCGGCCGCGTCACTCAAGCGCACTTCTTCGAGCTGCTCGATGGCTTCGGCGGTGAGCGGCTCGGGCGATTCGGTGAACAGCTCGAACTCGGTGTCGCGACCCACCGTGCTCGGCAGATTTTGTGGACCCGGGATCGACGGCATGGCGATCGGCGCCGACGGTTGCGGCGCCGACAGCGTGGGCATGCTGTTTTGGTCTTCGACCTGGTGCAGCGTGGGCATGCTGCTTCGCGGATCGACGGACGGTCGCTGCTGGAATGGATCGGCCAGCACCTGGGGCGCGGCGGGGTCGACCTCGTCCAGGGCTTGCTGTTGGGTGAAGATTCGCGTGCGCTCGTCTTCGTCTTCGCGCGTACCACCCAGTCGTGGCACGGCGCGACTGAGCGACTGACGACCGGCCATGACCTGCGGCGCCTGCGGGCTCACCGCCAATGGGAACGGTTGACGCGCGGGCGGCCCGGCCGGATTGACGGATGGCGGCTTGGTCGTCGCGTCCTGCGCGGACCGCGGAAAAACCGACGCTGGTCCACGCGAAGCCGGACGAGGCACGCCCGGGACGCGCGGAGCAGGTGGGACCTCCGGAAGGCGGGGACCAGTCACGGTCGGCGGGGGATTGGTTTCGACGTCTGGCGCCGCCGGCATGCTCGAAAGCAACTGGTCGATGTCGGAATTGGCCAGATCTTCCAGCCCGCTCGTGCCGTCGTCCTCCTCGCGGGTGAGGTTGGCCAACAGATCCTCCGTGCGGCCGACGACCGTCACGTCGTCTTCGGAGAACTCGCGCTTCTGCGGCTGGTGCAGCTTGAGCGGGGTCGCTTCGGGCGCTGGGGTGGGGCCGGGGAGCTCGTCGAACAGCAACGAGTCGAGCAGCGCGTCCGACTCCTCTTGGTCTTGGCCGGGGCTGCTGTCGCGGCCGGGGCGCTTCGGTTCGTTCGGGCCGCTCATTTGACGCCCATCCCCAGTTTTTCGCGGAGTTCGAGGTAGCCCGGTGAGAGTACGAATGCGAGGAGCCGACGCGCACGCGCGGCCGCTTCGTCGGAGAGACCGAGCGCACCCCGTTCGCGCCCGCCCGCCGAAAGCACCCAAGACACGTCGCCAGCGGCGATTGCAGCCATGCGATCCAGACTGGAGACCGCCGCACGCGCCCAAGCAATCGGGTCTTGACCCGAGCGTTCGACCGCGCGGGCCAGATCGGGCAAGACCTTCTTCACGCGCCGTGGTGCCTTGGCGAGCGAGCGCTGGAACTCCGGCAACATGGCGTAGGCGGGGGCCGGGAGCGACACCTCGCCGACACGACACGCGGCGACCACCAAAGCGCCGATCTCCGCGGACTCACGGTGTCTGAGCACGGTCGTCCCGCGACGCAAGGCAAACAACTCACGCGCTACCGCTTGGCGGTGGCGCGGAGAGAGCGGCGCGGAAACCCCCGAGCCGATGATGATCGCCGGCACTTCGGAGGCGATCGCGACCACCGCGTCGGCGTCCCGGCCGCCGACGTACAGCTCGAATTCGCCGAGGCCGAGCGCGCCCGCCCAAGCGGCGATCTCGTTCCGAACCGGTAGCCCCATCCGGGCATCGACGCGCTCTTTCTTGGTGACGCCAAATGCTGCCAAGCTCGGGCCGAGTTCTTCGCAGATCGTGGTGGCCAGCACCTGCATCAGCTCCGCGATGGGCCCGCGGTCTTCGGGGTCGGCCAAATTGGGCAGCGCGCTTTCGTCGATGGCGATACGCGGCACGTTGGCCACGCGTTGATCGATGCGCGCGAGCTCCTGTTCCACTGCGTCAGAGGTCACACCCAACGCGATCAGCGCGCCGAGCGCGGCCTGGCGCAGTGGAGCTTTGCCCAAGTACGCAGCAATCCGTGCGGTGCGTTCGACACGCGCGGTGTCGAGGGGATCGCTTTCCAGCGTTTCCGTCATGCGCGCGAGGCCTCGTTCGAGCATCGGAATCGAGGTCTTGCGTGTGAATGGTTCGCTCAGCACGAGATCGAGCGCTTCAGCATCGTCGGGCACCTCGCGCAAGAGTTGTGCAGTGGCGAGCTCGGCGCCCTGGTTGTCGTTCAGCCGGTCGCGGTGAATGACCATCGCCAGGCGTGCGGCTTCGGCACGGCCGGCGGAGGTCTCGCGCTCGGTCATCAACAGCTCGAGCGCCTCGGTGGCTTGATCCCAGGCCTCGGCGCGGGCAGCGGCGCGGGCCAACCTCTCCCGCACGGGCAGGGTGCCGAGTCCGGACTTATGCAGATTGGCGAGGACATCGAGCGCGGCATACGGATCGTCGAGCTTGTTTTCGTACAAGTCGACCGCGGCGATACCGCTCATCAAACGCTGTTGCGCGGGTGCTTCGTCGAGCGCTGCCAGTCGAGCCAAGTTCTCCGCCGCTTCTGCGAAGCGCCCGAGGGTGATGTACACCTCACCGGAGAGCGCCAGCGCGCCGACGTGCTCGGGCTCCAGCAAACGGACGTTCTCGAGCGCGCTGAGGGCGCCTTCACGGTCACCGGCTGCGCGCAGCACGCGCGCGCGTTCCCAAAACAGCTTGGCGATCTCGGTCGGATCTTCGGCCACTTCCAGGCGCCGGGCCACCAGTTCGAGCAGGCGTGGACCGTCTTTGCGCTCGCGCACCATGCGAAACAGCCGGTCGAAGGCGCTGAACCGGCTCACGTCGCGCTCCACGGCGCGCGATAACGCAAACTCCCCGCGCGTCGAGTCCTTGAATTCGTCGAGCAGAATCAACGCGGCATTTTCCCAGAACTCGCTGCCCTCGCTGGCGTCACTCACGGCGTCGCCCAGGGCCGCGCAGGCTTCCGCCATGATGCCGCGTTCGCCCACGGCTTCCGCGGCAGTGCGCAGCCCCTCCCAGCCCAACAGCTCTTCCGGATGAGCCTCGACGACCTTTTGGAACGATTCCAGTGCGGCGCGCGCATCGCCGTAGGCGAGCTGGTTGTAGCCGGCCAAGGCGGTCAGCACGCCCACGCTTTCTTCACCCAGATTCAGTCCCACGTCGAGCAGTGCCTGGGCGCGTCGCCGCGGGTCGGAGCCGGGCGCGGCCAGTTCCAGATTGGCGAGCTTGCCGGCGGGCAGATCCGAGCTCATGGCTCCGGGCAAGTCCTGCCCAGAAAGCAGCGCGACCAACGCGGCAGAGGCCTCGAGTGTCGCGCCGAGCGGCGCTGACAACCGCTGGGCGAGCGCCAACCGAGCCTCTATTTCACTCTCCACGTCGCCGCTGTGAATCGCGGCGCCTAGCCATTCCAGCGTGGGGGCGACGCCTGCGTCGACTCCGGCCCAACTGCGCGCGGCTTCCGCCAGGGTGGTGTCGGCACCGTTCGGGGTGCGCGACAGTTCGATGTTGTACGCCGCTGCGCGCGCCAGCGGCGCGCTGCCCGGAAGTTGAGCGATCTGCTCGAGCGCCTCGCGGCGTTCGTCTTCTTCGCTGCCGTTCGGGCTCCACAGCGCCCGGGCCAGAAGCGCCGCCTCGTGCAGCTCACTGGCGGGGAACTGCACGGCGGCGCTGAGCGCGTCGCGAGCGGCAGTGACGTCACCCCCGCGCGCGACTTCGAGCGCGAAGCGGTCGAGCGCGGCCAAATCAGGCGCAGCTTCTGCACGCGCTTCGAGGGCTCTGCGTCGCGCGCTCAGATCGTTCGCTTCTGCGGCAGTGAGTGCCCAGCCGAGCAGCGCGTTGCCGGCGCGCGTTTGCGTGCTCGCGGTGTCGAAGCGTTCGATGGCCGATTTGCGATCTCCCGCTTGCCAGAACAGCATGCCCGCTTCCAGATCGAAGGCGGCTGCCAGTTCTGGGTCTCGCTCGATGGCGGCGCTCGCCGTGAGCGCGTTGGCGGCGGCGAGTTTGTCCCCCAGGGCCGTCTCGAGCGTGCTGTGCGCGCGCAGCGCGACCAGGTCGGTCGGCTCCGTTTCGTGCAAATGGGCGAGCTCACTGCGCGCCAGGTCGGCGTGGCCACTCGTGACCGCGCGCAGCGCCAAGATCAAGCGCAAGGCGCGCGCGGTTTCTGGATCAGTCTCTGCGTGGGAGAGCGCGGTCAGTGCGTCGCTAGTCGATTCACTGGTGGCGTTCGCTCGCTCGGGCAGGAGATCGAGCGCGTAGGCGATGAGCACATTGCCGAGCCAGGCGCCGCCGGGTGCGGCGGCCAAGCCGGCCAACGCCTGCGCGGTCCCGGTGCGCTCCCCGCGTAGTGCTCGCGCGCGTCCGAGCTCGAACCACAGGCCAGCATGTTCGTTCTCGTGAGCACCTTGGGCGATCAGGCGACGCGTCGACTCCTCGTACCAGGTGTTGTCCTGGGCGACCGCAGACAGCAAGCGCGCCACCCGCGCCACGACCGCTGGCGAGGCGCCGTACATGCCGGCTTGCGAAAGCGCGGCGCGCGCCCCTTGCGTGTCTCGGCATTGCCTGGCCCAGACGTCCGCGCTCAGCAAATAGAAGCGAGCTTTGGCGGAATCAGTCGGCAAGTGCTCAGCTGCCGCTTCCAAGGCGGAGGCAAAGGCTTGCGGATCGTCGCCCATGCCCAGCAAATCCAAGTGCAAGGCGCGGGCCGCGATGCTCGCAGGATCTTGCGTGAGCGCCTGGCTCACGGCGGCGAGCGCGCCGCCACCGTCACCGTCGGCCGCGCGCGCCTCGGCGACGCGCAGCCACAAAGAAGCGGCATGGGGGCCGCTTTCGCCGCGCTCGATTTCTGCACTCGCAAGGCGCGCCGCGCCCGCGGTATCGCCCAGCAAGTCGGCCAAATGAAGGCGAGCTCGGAGTAGCAATGCGTCGCCCGGAACCAGCGCGAGCGCGCGATCCAGGTACTCGACGGCTTGCCCGGCCGCGCCGCTCTCTCGGGCCAGTTCAGCCGCACACAGCCAGGTGTCTGCCGCTCCCGAGGCGCTTCGCAAGTGCGCTGGCACACCGAGCCGGTCCCCGTTCGCCGGATCGAGCAACGTGGCTTGGACGGCCTCGGCCACGCTCAGCTGGGCGCGCACCCCCAGCGCGGGGTCAGCGGTCTTGCGAGCCAACTCCACGAGCGTGGTCAAGCCCTCGAAGGTGGCCGGGCTGCCCAGCTGAACGGCCTCTTCCAGGCTGCGGGCGGCGGCTTCGTGATCACCCGCTGCGGCGTGTTCTTCGGCCAACGACAGCAGCAGCAGTGCTTTCCAATGGGGATTGTCGGTGAGCGACGCTCGGGTTTGCAGCGCGCGTTCGCGCAGCTCGGCATTGCCGAGCTTGGCGGCGACCAATTCCAGCGCCAGCCATAGGCTCGAGTCGCGCGGGGCGTCTTCGGTCGCTTGTTCCAAGAGCACGCGCGCTCCGGCGGCGTCGTCCTCGTGGTCGAGCAGGTAAAAGGCCTGGTCGAGTCGGGCGCGCGTGCGCTCGTCCGGTCGCGCGGCGACATTCACCAAGCGCTCAAGGAGCTTGCCGAGCTTCTTGCTCTCCTGTCTGCGTTCGATGATCGCGATCAGGCGCTCGAGCGGTTCGCCGAACTCGGGCTCGGCGTTGACCGCGCCCAGTTGCGCCCGCGCGCTCGCGGTTTCGGAACCGATGCGCTCTTCGAGCACGCCGATTTCATGCAACAAAATCGCGCGAGTCTTGCTGTCACTCGCGCCATCGTGCTCGGCTTTCAGACGCGCGATCGCCGACGTGATGACCGTCAGGTCCTGCGCAATCGACTGGACCTGGGAACTTGGCAACCGGCTAATGCTCGACATGGAATCCGGCGAAATCGCCCCGACTTTAGAAGACCTACCCAGGGCTGCCTAGCTTGCATTTGGTCCGGCCCCCTGACCCGCGTTCGTTCGGTCTGCCGTTCCGATGCGTGGGTCATCGGCAATTCGATGTCTTTCGCGTTGCCGCGTTGCCGCGTTGCCCGGCCGCGCTCCCCTGCGCACGGTTTGCGCGTGTCGCTCGGGTGTGGCGCGGTGTGCGCGTACGTGCGTGCACACCGGCTTGCGCTCGCCGCTCAGTCGTTTCGGCGCACGATCCAGAAGCCGCGCGGAGTGTCGATCACGCTGGGATAGACCGTTCGCTTGTCCAGCGTGAACAGAACATATTCGATTGGCGGCTCGAGCACGCCGCGCGGGATCCGCCCAGCGTCTGTGGTCGACCCGCGATCACCCTTGCTGACGGCTGCTGCGAAATCTTGCTTGGCGAGCTCCAGGGTGGCTTCGGCTTTTTGCCGCGCGAGCTCTTTGCTGCGCGCGTCGCTGCCGGCGAACTGTGCGCCCTGGTAGGTGAACTGCACCACCCCGAAGCTGAGCTGTTGAGGGGCCGAATTCGGAAGCTCCGGGACTTTGCCGCCATCGGGGAAAGTTTCGAATCCCTCGGTGAAGGGACCCGTTCCCGCGTCGTCGGGCGGTCCTGCGTCCGCGCGGCCGCTGGCACTCGCGGCAGCGCTGGCGCTCGCGGCCGGTTGGGCCGAGGACGCCGCGCTCAGCGCGGGTTTTGCCTTCGCGGGCCGAGGTTTCGGAACGTCGTGCGAAACCAAAATTACCCCAGTCAGGGCTGCCAAAAAGCCTAAACCCAAAAGAGCGGCGGTCGAACGCTGCATGCTGAGCCGCGCCCTAGCACGGATAGGCTCGTGCGGTGCAGAATCTGGAGCAGCCGTTGGGCCGGGACAACCGGCGGCGGTTGCTGCTAACACTTAACGGCTGAGCGGTCGCACGAGCCCACGAGTTCGGCGCGTTCGCCGAGGGCTGTGAGCTTTTCGTAACTTTCGGGCAACGCTGATAAGAGTTCACCGGTATGTTCAAAGTCGAATGCCCGGGCTGCAAGGCCCCGTATCAAGTCGACGAGCGCCGCATCCCCGCAAGCGGGCTGAAGATGCGCTGCCCAAAGTGCGGCACGTCTTTCAAAGTCGATCCTCCCGCTGACGGTCGGCGTACTGGATCATCGGGCGTGCTCGGCGGTGCGCTCGGTCTCGGCGCCGAGCCCGAGTCGATGCCGCCGCCCGCTTTGGCCGCGCCCACTTCCGCCGCGCCGCGCGCGCCGGTCGATCTGCGCGGGACCATGCTCGGCGTCGCACCCAGTGGCGCTACTGCGCCCCCACGTCCTGCGGTGCCCGCGAATCTCAAAGGCACGATGCTCGGCGTCGCGCCCGCGGCAGCGGGCGCTGCGGGGAATGCGCCGCCGCGCCCAGCGCAGAATCCGCCGGCACGAGCGGTGCAAAATCTCAAAGGGACGATGCTCGGCGTTGCGCCGCTTGCACCCGCAGTGCCTCCGACTGCGCCCGCAGCGCCCACTGCGGGCCCGGGCGCAGCACCCGGAAAACCGCCACCGATGCCGCCGCGACGCAACGCGGATCCGAAGCCACTGCCTCCGCTCGATCCGGACGCGTTCTTCGACGACTCGGATTTGCCGGCCGCCGCCGAGCCGAAGCCGCGCGTGCCGCCAGCTCGCCCAGCGCTGGTGAGTGATTTGGATCTGCCTGCTCCGCAGGCGCCGACGCCGGTGGGCGCGGCTCCGGTTGCGCCGGCCCCTTTCGCCGATCTGCCTGCCTCGCCCGCGCCGCGCGCGCCTGCGTTGCGTGCACCCGCATCGGCTGCGCCGTTTGCTGATCTGCCCTCGGCGCCCGCGCCGTTCAGCGATCTGCCCTCGCCCTCGGCGTTCGATGATCTACCGCTACCCGCGTCGCCGCCGCCTGCGCGCGCCGCTGCGGCGCCGCTCTCGCTCGATCTCGATTTGGATTTGCCGGCCACGAGCGGAGCCGCGAAAGCGCCACCGACTCGCGCTTCAGCGCCGAGCCTCGACTTGGACCTGCCGTCGGTGGGTGTGCGTGGCCAGTCGGGCGTCGGCTTGCCTTCGGTGAGCCCGCGCTCGGCCAATCCGGCGAGTGGCCCGGGTTTGCCGTCGCCCGCGCGCGCCGCTGAGGCCGAAGCTGCGGCGAGCGCGCGCGGGGCCTTCGGTGAAGCCGGGTTGCCTTCGCTGGGTGCCGGACTGCCCGAGTTGAGTCGTGGCGCCGCAGCCGTGCGAGGTTCGGTCGAATTGCCGTCGCTCGGCCACGGTCGAGCCTCCAGCCCGGGGTTCGAACTCGATGACGGCTTGCCACTCGTCGGTGCCAATCTGCCCGCGCTGAGCGGTGTCGGCTTGCCGGAACGCAGTCACGCAGGCTTGCCCGCGCTCGGCGCGAGCCTGCCGGTGTACCAGTCTACCGGCTTGCCGAGTCCGTCCGCGAGTGGCTTGCCCGCGGTGGGTGGCCCAGGTCTGTCTTCGGTCCCGCCTGCCGAATACGGATCGCTCGATCTCGACGTCGGACGAGCTCCGAGTTTGCCGCCCGATTTTGGTCTGGATCCAGTGCCCGCGCCGAACGTGCGCGCGTCGCGCTCGGAGTTCGGCGAGCTCGAGTTGCCGCTCGGCGGGGCGCCCACGCTGCCGCCGGCCGCGGCAGCCGCATTCGGCGGAGCCGGCGAAGAGGCTGATCTGTTCGGTGATGTGGCTCCACGTGCGCCCGTGACCGCTGCGCAGGCAGCGCGCGCGGCGTCCGAGGCGGTCGTCCGGCAATCTGGTGGCGGAACGGCCTACGGTGAAGTGAACCTGGGCGATGACGGCAGCGAAGCCGACGTTCCCCTCGAAGCCGGGCCGTCCGCGGGTCGGCGCGACGAGGACATGGAGTTCGGTGCGATCCCGCAAGAAGATCAGCCGCGAGGCGTCGCCGCTGCGGGCGCGCCGGGCGCAAGCGCTGCGGTCGCGCTACCGGTCGGCCGTCGCGCGCCCAAGGTGCGTGGTCCGAAGCGCAAGCTCAATCTGCGTTTGTACGGCGGGCTGTTCGTGGTGTTCATCGCAGGCTCTGCGCTCTCGCTGGTGCCCTCGGTGGGGCCGTTCGGTGCCTACCTGGTGATCGACCAGCTGAAAGCCGGTGAGTACGCGCAGCTCGTCCAAAGCACGGTCACGCAGGCGCGCAGTTCGATGGCGCGCGACACGTATCCCGACGCAAAGCAAGCCATCGCGGCCGTCGAGGCGGCGCGCGCGTCGGCCAAGCGCGTGCGTCAATTGCCGGCCTACGCCGCGTTCACGGCCTTCGCGGAAGAGTTGCGCTTCGGTGCGGATGGCGCGATCCACGCCCGCGGCTCGGTGTTGCTCGACGAACTCGCCGAACATCCGGACACGGCGTACGTGCCGCTCGCGCGCTGCGCTCGCGCCGCTGCGGAGGGCCAGATCGCGCGCGCCAAGCAGCTGTTCGACAGCTTGCCCGCGGCCGCCGCCGGTGATCCTGATCACGCGTTTTTGTACGCCGAAATCGCGCTCCGCGCGGGCGACCCCAAGGCGGCGGTGACGGCGTGGCAACAAGCGGTGCGCGCGCAGAAGAGCCCGCGCAGCGCGTTCGGTCTGGCGCGCGCCAGCCACGCCGCCGGAGACATGACGGCCGCGGCCGCCGCCGCGCGCGACGCGCTTGCGCAGAACCCGAACCACGTCGGCGCGCGTATCTTGCTCGCGCGCATCAGCAGCGCCTTGCGCACGGGCGAAAGCGAAGCCTTGGACCTGCTCGGCGCGATTACCAAAAATCCCGCTATGGCAAGCCCGGACGAATTGGTGAACGCGCAGACGCTGTTCGGGGACATCCACTTGACCCGCTCGCGCATGTCACAGGCCGAGGCCGCCTACAACGAAGCGCTGAAGATCAACCCCAAGGCCGCACGCGCGTTGAACGGCCTCGGTGATGCGCTGTATCGTGCGGGACGCTTCTCCGAGGCACAAGCGCGCTTCGAAGCCAGCACCCAGGCCGATCCCGACGATCTTTCCGCCAAGGTAGGCGTGGCCAAGTCGAAGCTCGCGCTGGAGCGCGTCGACGACGCGAGCGCCAACTTGAAGAAACTGCGCGACACCTACCCGGCATCCGTCCCGGTCGCTTATTGGTACGGCCGCGCGCTCGAAGCGGCGGGCAACCGCGCTGCTGCGGAGGCCGTGTATCGCGCAGTGCTCAAGGCGCCGGGCAAAGATCCGCAAACGGTCGACGTGTACATCGCGCTCGCGTTGATGCAGAGCCAGCAGGGGCGAAACGACGAAGCTCAGAAGACGCTCGCCGACGCACGCGCGCAATTGCCCGACGTCCCGGCGATCCACAAAGCGTTGGGTGAAGTCGCGCTCTCACAAGGGCGCTACCCGCAAGCCACCAGCGAGTTCCGGCAAGCGCTTGCACTCGACGCGGAAGATCTCGGCGCGCGCTTCCGCTTGGGTGTCGCTCTGCGCCGGGATGGCAAGTTCGACGAGGCCGGCAAGAGCTTCGAGGCGGTGGGAGCAGTCGACAAGGACTACCCGGGTCTGGCGTTGGAGCGCGGCCTGTTGTTCGAAACTTCCGGGCGCACCGAGGACGCGCTCAAAGAGTACGAAGGCGCCTTGGCCAAAGCGCCCAAGGACCCGGATCTGATGCTGCGCGTCGGTTGCGGCAAGGTCGCCGCGGGGCGTGCCAAGCAGGCCGAAGAGCTGCTGCGCAAGGTGCTCTCGGAGCGGCCGAACTCTGCGGAGACGAACCATTGCCTGGGTCGCGCGCTGCTGCTCGAAGGCACCCGTCTGGCAGAAGCGCTGCGCTTGTTGGAACGCGCGGTCGAGCTCGACGCCAACCGCGCGGAGTACGACCTGTACGCCGGCTGGGCGGCGAACGACGCCGGAAACGTGCCGAAGGCAGAGCGTTACCTGGCGGAGGCGCTGCGCCTGGATCAGGGCTTGGCCGACGGCTACTGGCAGCGCGGCGTCTTGCGTCAACGTCAAGGCGCAGCACGCGACGCAATCATCGATTTGACGCGCGCGCTCGAGCTACGCCCCAGCCGTTACGAAGCACACGCTTCGCTCGCGGACGCCTACTACGATCTGGGCAAGGAGGCGCAAGCCCTGCGCGAGTGGCAGCTGGCGATTCAGGCCCAAGCAGACAACGCCACCTGGCGTTTTCGCTATGGCAGGCTGCTCGCCGCGAATCACCAGAGTGAAGCTTCACGCGAGCAGCTCGCACGCGCGCTAGAGCTGTCAGCGAGCGAAGATCCCTCGCCGCGTTGGTCTTGGGAGGCGCACTACCTGCTCGCGCACGCCATCGGCCTCAAACCCGAGGCCGTCAAGCACTGGGAAGAATTCCTACGCCTCGGCCCGCGTGACTCACCGTATCGCGCCGAAGCCAAGGCGTCGTTGGAGAAGCTGGGGCACCCTTGGTCGGGTGATTGAACCGCGTTCCGTAAACGTGATCGTAAACGAAGTACGCACTGCGGAACCCTTCGCCGTCCCGCACCTGTGCACGCGAGCTGCTCCGAGGCAGCCCCTTCAGGATTTAAAAGAGGGGGGCGTTCGGGATCCAGCAGCGCACCTCGTGGGGCGCTGAGTTCCGTTCGCGTGACGGTTGGGGAGGGAGGCGCTCCGCGGGATCGTTCACGTTCACGTTCACGTTCGAGAGAGACACGCACAAAAAGACGAAGGCCGTCTGAGTTTGCACTCAGACGGCCTAGCGTCAGCCGAGCTTCGCTTCAGCCCTTGGCGGCGGGAGCGGGAGCCGGCGGCGTCGGCCCGACGACGAACTGATACTCGAACGTCGCGTCGCCCGGGTTGGCATCCGGGGGATCGAGCTTCAGACCCGCGAGCGACTTGACCACGCATTGCGTGAGCACTTCGGGCGCTTGCGTCTTGGCTGCGTCAGCCGAGACGTTGGCCAGCGCACCGGTTTCGGCTTCGACGGTGAAGTGCACCGTCACCGTGCCGGCCAAGTCCGACTTGCCCTTGAGCGCGTCGTCGTAGCAGGTCTTGATCTCCGCGCTCTTCGTGTCGAGCAGCGCTTGAGTGGCGTCACGGTACTCATTCGGGCTGCGCGCGTGGAACGAGCAGCCGGCGACGAGACCGAGCAACAGGAACATACCGAAAGACTTCGTCATCAGGGTTTCTCCGAAACTAATGGCGGGGGTTCGGGTCACTTGGCCGGCGCCTTGGGAGCGGCGGGCTTGGGCGCAGCGGGCGTAGCGGCAGGTGCCTTGGGAGCAGGCGCCTTGAGTCCAGGCGGCTTCGGTTGGTCCGCCTTCTTCTTGTCAGCGGGAGCCGCTTCCTTCTTCTTGTCGGCGTCAGTCGGAGCCGGGGGCTCTTCCTTCTTCACTTCCGAGGTCTTCTCTTCCAAGACCTTCTCTTTGCCGGTCTTGGGGTCGATTTCGATCTTCTTCGAGGTCACGTCTTGTTCCACGATGTTGAACTCGACGCGGCGGTTCTTCTCGCGACCTTCTTCGGTCTCGTTGTCCGCGATCGGCTTGCTCGAGCCGAAGCCCTTGGCCGTCAGGCGCTCTTTCTCGATGCCGTGATCGACCAGGTACTTCATGACGGCTTTGGCGCGCGCGTCAGACAGCTTGAGGTTCAGGTTCTTGTCGCCTTCGGCGCTCGCGTGGCCTTCGATCGCGATCTTCTTGGCGTGAGTCGCCTTCTTGATCACGTCCCCGATCTCGTTCAGCAGGCTGAACGAGGCCTCCAAAATCGTGGCCTTGTTGACCTCGAACTGGATCTTCTCGTGGATCTCGATCTTGTTGTCGCGCAGCTCGACGCGTGGCGGCGGCTCCGGCGGTGGGGGAGGCGGAGGCGGTGGGGGAGGCGGTGGGGGAGGCGGTGGCGGCGTGCCAGTGACAGACAGGGCCTGCGCACCCTGAAACGCCACCGTGCCTCCGCAGCCGGCAACCAAGACCGCTCCGGAGAGCAGAATGACTTGTGAGATGTACTTCTTGCTCATGCCAAACCTCATCGTCGACTCCCCTGGTTACGCACCAGTCGTGGGAGAAAGCCCACTAACGAGCGGTACTGTAGTCACCCTTGCGTGGTGGCCGTCAAGGCGCACCCGTGAGAGTGCAGCTGAGAGGGTGTCTCGGCTGAACGGCCGGCGTATGAGGAGGTGCGGCGCCTTCGGCGCGCAGCTGGAGACTTTCGTTGGCGCACGCTCGGACGGTGGCGCTGGGCCGCCCGCGCTTTGCCCACGGAAAGCAGGCGCCTGTTCGGTCAGCTCTTTGTAGGTCTCCATCTTGTTCGCAGATCGTGATCTGGTCTTCCAAGACTTCCAGGTCGTTTTAGTTCCGGGCATGCGGCTGAGCTGCTTCCCGCGCGCTTGGGCGCGAAGCGTGCTGCGCTCCGCGCGCACCGGAGTTTGTGAGCAGCGTCGTGTTACTCCGCTCGGTCTCCGTGGCAGATCGCGATCTGTCTTGTGGGACTGCGATGTCGTTTCGATTCCGTGCATGCGGCTGACGCGCTTGGCGCGCGTGCGCGCTTCGCTTGCACCGGAGTTTGTGAGCGCGTCGCATTGCTCCGCCAACGAAGAGCGAGAGAGGTCGCTTAAGCGTCCCGCGCAAAGCCGCATCGCGCGCAGCTCTTCTCCCGCGTAGCGCTGAGCGGAGTAACACGACGCTGCCCACAAATTTGGGTGCGCGCGGAGCGCAGCACGCTCGCGCCTAAGCGCGCGGGAAGCAGTTCCCCCCGTCGGGGATCGCGAAGGGCGTCAGCCGCATGCCCGGGAATAAAACGAGCGTGAAGTCTTGGAAGACCAGATCACGATCTGCCAATGAGATGGAGACCTACGAGAACTGACCGAACAGGCGCGTGCTTTCCAAGGGCGCGAGCGCGGGCGGCCCAGCGCCACCGTCCGAGCGACGCGCTTCGTGACACCCGAAGGGGTGTGCGCCAACGAGAGTCTCCCACCGCGCGCCGCAGGCGCCGCTCACCCCATCAAAAGCTTACAAAACGCGCGTCGCCCGGTGCCGATGAATCGGACCGGGCGTCGACGTGGTTCGGAACTATCTCACTCAGCTATCGATAAAGCTCTTCAACTGCTTGGACCGGCTCGGGTGGCGCAGTTTGCGCAGCGCTTTGGCTTCGATTTGACGGATGCGTTCGCGCGTCACTTCGAAGTCTTGGCCGACTTCTTCCAGCGTGTGATCGCTCTTTTCGCCGATGCCGAAGCGCATGCGGAGGACCTTTTCCTCACGCGGGGTGAGGGTCTTGAGCACGCGGCGAGTCTGCTCGCTCAGGTTCATGTTGATCACGGCTTCGGCCGGGCTCACCACGCTCTTGTCTTCGATGAAGTCGCCCAAATGGCTGTCCTCTTCCTCGCCGATCGGAGTCTCGAGGCTGATCGGCTCTTTGGCGATCTTGAGGACCTTGCGCACCTTGTCGAGCGGCAGCTCCATCTTCTCCGCGATCTCTTCCGGAGTCGGCTCGCGGCCGAACTCCTGAACGAGGTAGCGCGAGGTGCGAATCAGTTTGTTGATCGTCTCGATCATGTGCACCGGGATGCGGATAGTGCGAGCTTGATCGGCGATGGCGCGGGTGATTGCCTGGCGAATCCACCAGGTGGCATAGGTGCTGAACTTGTAGCCGCGCTTGTACTCGAACTTGTCGACGGCCTTCATCAGGCCGATGTTGCCTTCTTGGATCAGGTCCAAGAACTGCAGACCGCGGTTCGTGTACTTCTTGGCGATCGAGACCACGAGGCGCAAATTGGCTTCGACCAGCTCGGCCTTGGCCTTCTCGGCCTTGCGCTCACCCATGCGGATCGACGTGTACGTCCGCAACATCTCGTTGACGTCGATCTTGAGCTCTTCTTCGACCTTCTTGACGCCCTTCTGAGCGTTCTTGAGGGCCTCGTCCATGATCTCGAGCTCGCTCACCTCGACGCCCAGCTTCTTGGCGAGGTCGGCTTCGGCGGCGGGGTCGTCCTTGGCGTCGCGGATCATCCGCTTCAGGTCGGCCTTGCTCGTGCCCGTGATCTTCTCGAGCTCGAACACCTTGCCTTGAGCGCGGTGCACGCGGTCGATCATCGCCTTCAACTTGGAGACGATCTTGTCGATCGTCTTCTTGTTCAGGCGCATCTCTTGCAGCGTCTTGACGAGCTCTTTCTTGTTCTCCGAGAGCTCCTTGTCGATCGCCTTGCGGCGCACGTCGGCGGCGCCCTTGCGCTCTTCCAGCAGCTCTTGGTTCTTCTTGTCCGAGCGCTTGACCTTGTCGATCAGACGGATGATGCGGCGGTCCGCCTCTTCTTCGTCGAACTCGTGCTCTTCGTCCTCGGCGTCGCGGACGATGTCCTTCACCCGGATCTTGTGGTTGCGCAGCCGCTCACCGATATCGATAATCTCGCGCACCGCGACCGGGCTGGACAGAATGGCCGAGAGGATTTCGTTTTCGCCCTCTTCGATGCGCTTGGCGATCTCGACTTCACCTTCACGGGTGAGGAGCGCCACGCTGCCCATCTTCCGCAGGTACATGCGGACGGGGTCGTTGCTCTTGTAGTACTCGTCGTCGCTGCCGGTGCGCGCGGGCGTGGACGAAGACGTGGGGGCGGGCGCCGGACCATCGTCCTCGCTGTCGCCGCCGCCTTTGGCCTTGGTCTTGGGCGGCGCGTCTTCTTCCGAGCCGCGGTGAGGCGCGATCTTGATGTTGCTGGCGTCGTCGACGACTTCGATTTCCTCGTCGTCGAGCGCGGACAGCACGTCGTCCATCTGGTCGGGACCGACGTCTTCACCCGGCAACGCTTCGTGCACGTCGTCGTAGGTGAGGAAGCCCTTGGTCTTACCCAGGGTGATCAGCTGCTCTTTGGCTTTGCTGCCATTGCCCTTGGCGGGCGGCGGAAACGACGAGCTGATTTCTTCGTCATCATCGTCGTCGTCATCGTCGTCATCGTCGGACCCTTTGGCCTGCGCGGGTGCGGACCCGTTCTTCGCTGCCTTGGCAGCAGCCGGCTTCGGCTTCTGTTTGGCCGGTACCGGCTTCGACGGGGCCGCAACGGGTGCGCCCTTCTTGGAGGAAAGTTCCGACTTTTTGGATCCCACAAGAACCTCTCTCTATGCACGGCCGCGTTGTAGGTTGCGGCGCGCGTTCTCAAATTTCTC
>Ga0134124_10001082_pt1 | contig 21829 bp, 17 predicted proteins | sample KB304_FD_96880 | JGI IMG/M metagenome (GOLD analysis project Ga0134124, IMG submission 96880) | Terrestrial soil microbial communities without Nitrogen fertilizer from Kellogg Biological Station, Michigan, USA - KB3-0-4 | ecosystem: Environmental > Terrestrial > Soil > Unclassified ... | reverse complement strand
GAGCGTCGCGTCGATGACGCTTTGCGCGCCTTCGCGTAACGCCACCACATCGAGGCCGCGGGCAAGAGCCGGCAGTAAGCCGACATTGGTCAGGCCAGAGAAGCGGCCCCCAATGCCAGGGTCATGGTCGAGAGTGGGAATTGCGAATTCCTCGCAGAGCGCGCGCAAGCCGTTCTTCACACCTGGGGCTTTGGGCTCGGTCACGGCAAGAAACAGGTCCGGAATGCGATCTTCCAGCCCCGCGGCGCGCACTGACTCGATTGTCGCGATGATCTGCACCAAAGTCTCGGGCGTACCGCCGGACTTCGAGATCACCACGAAACGCGTTGACTTTAGATCGAGACCCGAAAGTGCAAGGTCGAGGGTCCGCGCATCCAGATTGTCGTAGAAGCGCGTGCGCGGGCGTTCCTCGCTGCCATGCTTGTCGTCGCCGGGAATGGCCCAGCCGCCAAGCTGGGCAAGCGTCTGGCCACCGAGGCTTGATCCTCCGGTACCGAAAAATACGACGGTGCGGGCGCCTTTGCTGAGCCTCTGGAATGCCTCGCGCGCCGCCGTGATGTCGTCGCGCCATTCGGGCACGCGCAACAGAGGAAAGGTCTCCTTGGCGTAGGCCTCGCGCAGAGACTCAAGTCGCGGCTCGAGCTTTGCCAGATTTTTATCGAGGAGGGTTTGAGGCAGCCCTGCGCCGCCAATGGTCGATTCGAGGCAGCCTTCAACGGATTGCGACAACGTCATGTGATGTCCCTAGAAGTGATTACGTCCCTCTTTTAACTCGTCATGCCCGGCCTTGTGCCGGGCACCCACGATTTGTGGACTTGCAGCGGACAAAAATCGCGGATGGCCGGGACAAGCCCGGGCCACGACAGTTGTCTTACGCTTGAACCGACAATTTAACCCGGCGCGCCGGCAGCCTTCGTCGCGGTTGGCTTCCCAACGATCGTGGTGATCAGGCGGTCGGCTTCGATCAAGCGTTTCGCCACGCGTTTGATGTCGTCGAGCGTCACTGCCTCGACGAGTTTGTTGCGCTGGTTCACATAATCGATGCCGAGTTCCTCGATTTGGATCCACAGCAGCTGATTGGCGATGCTCGACGAAGACTCGAACCTGAGCGCATAGGCTCCGGTGAGATAGCTCTTAGCATTCTCGAGCTCCTCGGCGGTGGGACCTTGATCGGCGAGACACTTCAGCTCGCTCTCAATGACGTCGAGCGATTGGCCAACGGCCTCGTTCTTGGTCGCCACACTGCCCACGAATATGGGACCATGTTGATAGGGGTAGAGGTTCGAGTAGACCGAATAGGCAAGCCCGCGCTTCTCGCGCACCTCCTCCATGAGCCGCGAGGAGAATCCGCCGCCGCCGATGATGTAATTCAGCACATAGGCGGGGATGAAATCGTCGTCCTTGCGCGGAATACCGCGATGGCCGAACTGCGCCACAGATTGTGGGATGTCCATCTCGATGATCTCACGCGTCGGCCCGAGCGGCGGATTGGCATCGGCCACAGATGCAAGCTCCGAATGAAGCGGTAAGTCGCCGAACAGTTGATCGAGCGCCTTGCCGAGAGTCTCGGCGTCAATGTCGCCAACCACCGAAATCACCAGCTTGTCGCGTGCGAACACGCGGTTGACGTAGGTCTTAAGGTCCTCGCGCGTGATGCCGGCGATCGACTGCATGGTGCCCTTGATCGGCCGTCCATACGGATGGTTCTGGAAAGCGAGACGGTCCCAGGCGAGCGAGGCGACCGTCTCCGGATCGTTCTCGTCGAATTTGAGGCCGGCGAAAATCTGGGCACGGACGCGATCGACGGCATCCTCATCGAAACGCGGCTTGGTCATGGCAAGCCGCACCAAATCGAACACTTCGTCCTTGTTCGCCGTGAGCGTCTGGACATTGCCGAGCATGACATCGCGCCCGGCGTCGAAGTCCATGCGCATGGCAAGCTCCTGCGCGCGCTCCTGGAACGCGATCGCGTTGAGATCGCCGGCTCCTTCGTCCATCATCGCCGTAACGAAATAGGCAAGTCCTTCCTTGCCTGCATCGTCCTGGCTCGCGCCGCCGCGGAAGGCAAAACGAATGGCGATCAGGGGATTGGTATGGCCCTCAACGAGCCAGGCTTCGATGCCGCCGGGGCTTACGACGCGTTGAATTTTCATGCCGTCAACCTCAGCGGCCTGAGCCGCGGATAGGAATAGGGTTGCAGCGCCTAACATCAAGGCTTGCCGCAACAGAAAGGGCGGGAGCCGGAAACACAGCGCCATGTTCGGCTACGATCCACCTTTACCTGACGCCTGCACCGGCTTCCCACCAACGCTGCTCGTGTTTTCAGGGGCGGGCAGCAGATAGCCGGTGACGGAATTCTTGTCGACGAGGTATTTTCGGGCCACGCCCTTCACGTCATCGACCGTCACCTGCTTCAGCCGCTCAGGCCAGGCCTCGACGTCCTCGATTGTCATCCCGGTGGCGAGCCTCCAGCCATAATGGCGAGCCATGCGCGATTGGCTGTCCGAGGTATAAACAAACTCGGCAATATAGGACGCGCGCGCCCGGTCGAGCTCAGCCTGCGTCACACCGTTCTCGCGCAGATCGGCGATCACGCCGTCGATGGCCTTCTCCAGTTCTTCGGCCGAGACCTTCTCGGCGGCAATCGCATAGAATCCGAGCCTGCCGGAATCGAGACCTGAATCCGAGTACCAGCCGCCGGCGCTCGCGGCCTTCTTCTCCTCGATGACGAGCCGCTTATAGAGCTTGCTGACCGAGCCCGAGGCAGCCACCCGCATCAAGAGATCGAGCGCCTCGGCTTCGCCGGGCTTGGCGGAAGAGTAGCTCGGAGAGAGATAGAAGCGCTGCACGGTTGTCCGTCCTGCGCGCGGGTCGGCGAGCGTTACATTAACCGCCGTGTAGTGCTCGGGCTCCTGCGGTCGATGGCGGCCGTTGAGCGACGGGTTCGGCTTGAGCTTGCCGAAATTCTCCTCGGCGAGGTTCCTCACCTCTTGCGGTTCGACATCGCCGGCGACGATCAGGATCGCATTGTTCGGCGCGTAGAAGCGCTTGTAGTAAGAAAGCGCGTCCTCGCGGTTCAGCGCGGCGATCTCGTGACTCCAGCCGATGATGGGAATCCCGTAAGGGTGGTTCTCGTAGAGCGCCGCCATCATCTGCTCTTGCAGAATCGAGCCCGGATCGTTGTCGACGCGCGAGCGACGTTCTTCGAGAATGACATCGCGCTCGGTCACCACGTCTTCTTCGGTCAGCCGCAGATTCTCCATGCGGTCGGCTTCCATCGACATCACCAACGGAAGGCGGTCCTTGGCCACGCGCTGGAAATAGGCGGTGACATCGTGATTGGTGAAGGCGTTGTCCTCGCCGCCGTTCTTGGCCACGATCTTGGAGAAGGCGCCGGTCGGGATCTTGTCGGTGCCTTTGAACATCAGATGCTCGAGGAAGTGCGCAATGCCCGAGGAGCCCGGCGGCTCGTCGGCGGCGCCGACCTTGTACCATACCATCTGAGTGACCACCGGCGCGCGATGATCGGGAATAACCACGACGGTGAGCCCATTGGCGAGTTTGAACTCGCTGGCCCGGTCCGACGCATAGGCGCCTTCAACCGCAGCGGCGACCGCAACCGAGGCAAGACTTGCACAGGCAAGCAGGAGTCCCGCTCTCGGATCGAGCGCGGCCATGAGTTGATCGAGCATCCACATCACCATAGAGCGAGGCCGAAAGTGAGACAGGGCTAGGCCGGGAAAATCGCACCAAACAAGATGCCGGGCCTGATTGCCTCACATTTCAGGCCTTGGTCTGAGATTTTCAAGCGAATTGTCCGGCCGGCGCCTAAGGCAGCGTCGCTCAATATTGCGAGGCATCGCTGCCGGACGATACGCCCTTGTAGCTGTCAGGCGCGGAGGGATGGAACGGATCCTCTGCCGGCGCCGGCGTAATCTCCTCCGGGACGCGCGGCGCGAGCGGCTTCGGTTTCGCAGCGGCCACAGTGCTGTCCTCAGGTCTCTTATCGGACGGGTCGGGCTCCGGAACATCGGCGACAGGCGGCTCGTCAGTTTTCGACTTCCCGATTTTGTCATAGATCTTGTCGAACAGCGTTGGCTTGCCGGCATAAGGATTTCCCGGGTCGGCTGCAGCCGCTTTCTTCGCCTCCTCAGCCTTCTTGGCCGCGGCTATATCCTTAGACACGACTTCTGGATTGGTCGGCCAGTCGGCGCGCGCCGTGGCAACGGCAACACCCGATCCGGGCGGAGGCAGGGTCTTGGTATTCGGCGGAAGCAGGAGTGGCGGCCGCTCGCTCATGCGCACGTCTGCCTGCTGGCGGTCGCCGGAGAGGCCCATATAGTCGAACACTCTGCCTTGGAACTCGATGCCGCCGCAGCCGCCGAGCGCAAGCGTCGAGACTGCTGCTATGGCAAAGCCCAAGGCGCGGCGAGGACCGGTTATGGATTTGACGCGCCCCAATGTTCCCCCTCGAGGATCCGGAAATGCCGGATTTTCCTACATCTTAGAAGGGTTTCCGGCCTTTTTGTGACCCCTGAACAGGGACTCATACAGAAGTCCCAGCACCCCGGCAACAATGGCTGTATCGGCGATATTGAATACGTACCACGCAAACCCGAAGGCGTGGAACGAGAAGAAATCGGCCACCGCGCCGTAAACGACGCGGTCGATGGCATTACCAATGGCGCCACCGATGATCAGCCCGATCGATGCCGCCGCGAGCTTCGAGGTCTGGCGAGCGAGCCAGACGGCAAGTGCAAGGCTTGCAGCAATAGCGAACAGGATCAGCGCGAAACGGCCGAGCGCGCCTTGCTGGGGCAAGAGCCCGTAGCTGATGCCCTGGTTCCACACGAGCACGAGGTCGAAAAACGGCGCGACCCTGACCGGGCTCCTGGCGCCGATATCAAACACGTAAAACATCCACGCCTTGTGCGCCTGATCGACAGCGGCGGTCAGCGCTGCAACGCCGAGCCCGAGCGGCGACAACGGCCCCCATAGCAGAGTCCGGCTGGCGGGCATCGGCTACTCGGCGGCTTGGGCCTGGCGCGCATCGAACTGGCGCACGGCTTCGGCGTCACGTGGGGAGAGCTCCGGGAACTCGGGGTCCGAGCCGACCTCGGGCAGGATCTTCCAGGAGCGCGCGCATTTCCTGCCTTTGGCGCGCTCGAACACCACGGCGACGCCCGGCACATCGGGGAGGCGGAAAGCATCCTCAGGACCTTCGCCGATCAGTCGCCTCGCTCCGCTCGTGATGGCGATCTCGGCAAGATCCACGCCACGCAGAGCGGCGCGCAGATTCTTGTCGTCAATATAGACTTTCGGCGCTGCTTCGAGGCTCGAGCCGATGCGTCCCTCTTTGCGCTCGATCTCGAGCGCTCCGGTCACCACGCGGCGGATCTGCCGCACCTTGCGCCATTTCTCGGCCAAAGCTTCTTTGCGCCACCAAGGGGGAATCTCGGGGAACTGACGGAGATGCACCGAGCTGCTGTCGCCGGGAAAGCGGTTGATCCATGCCTCTTCCATCGTGAAGGCGAGCATCGGCGCGAGCCAGGCGGTAAGCGCCGAGAAGATCAGATCGAGCACGGTGAGCGCCGCGCGTCGCTTGATGCTGTCATATGGCTCGCAATAGAGCGCGTCCTTGCGGACATCGAAATAGAACGCCGATAGATCGTTCACGCTGAAATTGAGCAGCGCGTGAAAGACGCGCTTGAAGTCGAACTCGTCGTAGCCCGAGCGCACCACCTCGTCGAGCTCAGCAAGGCGAGCTAGCATGTAGCGCTCTAGCCCAGGCATCTCGGCGTAAGGTACTGCGAGGCCTGGGTGGTAGTGGGCAAGATTGCCAAGCAGGAATCGGAGTGTGTTACGGAGCTTGCGATAGGACTCGACATTGGCCTTGATGATCTCTGGCCCGATGCGCAGGTCCTCGGCATAGTCCGAGCTCATCGCCCAGAGCCGCAAAATCTCGGCGCCAGACTGGCGGATGACGTCCTGTGGCGCCACGACGTTGCCAAGCGACTTCGACATCTTGCGACCGTCCTCGCCGACGACGAAGCCGTGAGTCACCACCGCTTCGTAGGGCGCACGGCCGCGCGTGCCGCAAGCCTCAAGCAAAGACGACTGGAACCAGCCGCGATGCTGGTCCGAGCCTTCGAGATAGAGATCGGCCGGCCATTTGAAGTCGGCGCGCTCTTCCAGAACGAAGGCATGGGTCGAACCTGAGTCGAACCAGACGTCGAGAATATCGTCGACTTTCTGCCAGTCGGCTGGATCATCCACGATGCCCTCGAGAAAGCGCTCGCGCGCGCCCTGTTTGAACCAGGCGTCGGCGCCCTCTATGCGGAACGCCTCGACGATTCTCTCGATCAGCTCGCCAGACGCACTGAATCCGGCACGCGGGATGACCTCACCGGTTTCCTTGTGCACGAACACGGTAATCGACACGCCCCAGGCGCGTTGGCGCGACACCACCCAGTCGGGCCGCGTCTCGACCATGCCTTTGATGCGATTCTCGCCCTGCGACGGAACCCAACGCGTATCCGAGATCGCTTTAAGCGCGCGCGCACGTAGCGTGCTCCTCGCCTCGATGGCCTTGTCGATGGCGATGAACCATTGCGGTGTGGCACGAAAGATGACCGGCTTCTTGGACCGCCAGGAATGCGGATAATCATGCCTATGGCGTGCCCGCGCGATCAGGGCGCCCGCTTGGACGAGTTCGGCGATCACTGCGTGATTGGCGTCGCCGAACTTGCCCTTGTCGTCGATGACGCGGGCTCCTTCGAAACCAGTGGCCTCCTTGGTGAAGAAGCCAGCCTCGTCCACCGTGAACGGAATCGTGGTGTCGATGCCGCGGGCTTCCAGCGCCGCGCGGTTCTCCTCCCAGATCTCGAAATCCTCGGTGCCATGGCCGGGAGCCGTGTGCACGAAACCCGTGCCGGCGTCCTCGGTGACATGCTCGCCTGCGAGCAGGGGCACGTCGAAGTCATAACCTTTGCCGCGAAGGGGGTGCGCCAAGGTGATGCCGTCGAGAATTGACCACGACACATGTCCGAGCCGTTTCCAGCCGTCGACGCGCGCAGCCTTGAACACCTCGTCGGCGAGCTTGTCGGCAAGGATTAGCCTATCACCGGTCTTCGCCCAGTTCTCATCAGGCGCATGCGTCACTTCGTAGAGGCCGTAGTCGATGGATCGTGAAAAGGCGACGGCGCGGTTGCCAGGAACGGTCCATGGCGTCGTAGTCCAGATCACGATCGAGGCCTTTTGAAGCGCGTCGGGGATCAGGACCTTGTCGTTGTCGGGGCCGATGTCGTGCGAGGCGCCCGCATAGCGCTCCACTGGAAATTTCACCCAGATCGCCGGGCTTTCGATCTCGGCATATTCGACCTCGGCCTCGGCGAGAGCAGTGCGCTCCACCACTGACCACATCACTGGCTTAGAGCCGCGATAAAGCAGCCCATTCATGGCGAACTTCATCAACTCGTGGCCGATCGTGGCCTCGGCATCGAAGCTCATCGTGGTGTAAGGGTGCTCCCAGTCTCCCTCCACTCCGAGCCGCTTGAACTCCTCGCGCTGCACGTTGAGCCAATGCTCGGCATAAGCGCGGCACTCGGCACGGAAGGCGATCATTGCGGCGGAATCCGAGAGGTCGGGCTTGGCCTTGCCCTTGGCGCGGTAATTCTCCTCCTCGACCCTCCACTCAATGGGAAGGCCATGACAGTCCCAACCGGGCACGTAGTTCGCATCTTTGCCCATCATCGCCTGGCTGCGATTGATCACGTCTTTGAGGATCTTATTCAGCCCGGTGCCGATGTGGATGTTGCCGTTGGCGTAAGGCGGCCCGTCATGGAGGATGAATTTCGGCCGACCCATCGCCTCCTCGCGCAAGCGGTCGTAGAGCCGTATCTCGCCCCAGCGCTTCAAAAGCTCGGGCTCCCGCTCAGGAAGGCCCGCCTTCATCGGAAAGTCCGTCTTGGGCAGGAACAGAGTCGCGCTCCAGTCGCGGCCGGTCTGCACCTTGAGGGCTTGCGCTTCAAGGCGGGCCATTAGCGACTGGGGGCGGTGTGCATCACGCGGCTTCGCCGATGCGCGCAAAACTCTGGGTTTGGCCTTCGCTTTGGCCCTCGTGGCCGAATGCGGCTTTGCCGCACGTTGCGCAGTTTTTGCCTTGGTTGAGCCCTTGGACCTTGGGTTGGCTTTTGCTAACTTCTTCTTCGCGGAACGCTTTGCCTTCACGGCCGTGCGGGGTTTGGGCTTTGCTGCCGTCGTAGTCTTTCTCTTACGCGCGCTCTTGCCGGCCCGCGCCGATTTGGCGGCTGCCTTGCCGCTCTTTGATTGTCTTGCCATCAATCTTGCTTTCCGCCGCTTGCCAGCCGGTCACCCCGCGGCGTTCTAGCAACCGAGCTTCAGACATTCCAGTGCCCTTCCTGCGGGACAATCACTCCCCTCGGTCGCCGTCGTCCAGTCCGGCTGCTAAAATGTCCCACCAGGTTCAGTCTTAGGGGGAACGAAACATGGTGCGGTCAATCTATCTTGCATTGGGATTGCTGCTTGTGTCATCTGCCGGTCTCGCAGAGCCGGCCTCTCCAGACCCGTCCATCGCCGCCATCGACAATGCCAGGGCGGCGACCATCGCAGCGTTGAAGAACGCGCCTCTCGGCTTCCGGCGCATCCTGTTCGTGACTGAGGCACCGGGGGGCTTTGCCATCTACGATCCACGTCCCAACAACGTATTCAAGCCCGGCGAGCCGCTTATCGTCTATACCGAGCCGATCGGCATCGCTTGGCACCAGAACGGCGATAAGGTTTCGTCAAAGCTCGTGGTCGATTTTGAGGTGAGATCACCTGACGGGCAGGTGCTCGGCGGACAGAAGGCTTTCGGAGAGTTCTCCCTCGCAGCGCGCGAGGAGCCCATAGACTACATGGCCCACGTCACGATCAATCTGACCGGCGCTCTGGCTGGTCCCTATGTGCTCGGGCTCACTGTGCACGACGCGAACAATGGCAAGACGGCGAGCGCCGACTTGCCGTTCGAGATCAAATAGCTTCGCTCGTTCGGGCGAAAGTCCGGCCGAGCGGAAAGCGGCGCATCGGATCGTCGGCATCGATACTCTCCAGCGCTGCGCGCGCCTCTTCGGTGTCTTTCCGCATCTGCGCGGCGAGCGCCTCAGGCGAGGCGAAAACCTGGTCGGGGCGGAGGAAGCCGATGAACTCGGCCTCCACCTCCTTGCCGTAAAGATTCCCGGAAAAATCGAGGAGATAGGCCTCGAGCACGGGCCGGTCTTCGCCGAAGGTCGGGCGCGCGCCCACATATCCGGCAGCATGCGAACGTCCGCCGTCATGGTGGATGCGCATGGCGTAGATGCCGTGGCGCACGTCCTGCCCTGGGGCGAGCGGAAAATTGAGCGTAGGAAAACCGAGCCCCTTGCCGCGCCCCGCCCCTTGGCTCACGCGCCCTCGCGCGCGCCACCAATAACCAAGCTCGTCGGCAGCCTCCCTCACCTCCCCTTTGCGCAGATGCTCGCGAATACTGCTCGAGGAGAAGATGCCGCCTTCGGTGCCCACCGGCGAAACCACGTCGACCCCGAACCCGAGCTGCCGCCCCAACGCCGCAAGCTCTTCGGTCGTGCCGGTGCGGCCTTTGCCGTAGGAGAAGTCATGCCCGACCACCACGTGACTTGCGCCGAGTCCGGCTGCGATCACCTCGGTGGCAAATTCATCGGCGCTTAACGACGATAGCGCGTGATCGAACGGTATGACGAAAGTCTGATCGAGGCCGAGAGCCTCCAACAGCTCCAACTTCACGGGAAGCGGCGTCAGGTAGAAGAAGGGCTGGTCAGGCGCAAAGAACTCGCGGGGGTGCGGGTCAAACACAACGGCGCCTGAGCGGCGACCTTCCCGCTTAGCGATATTTATCGCTTCGCTGAGCACGGCCTGATGGCCGCGATGGACGCCATCGAAATTGCCGATGGCGAGAGCCGCGCCCTGTAGCGTGCGCGACACGTTCCGCCAGAAGCGGAGAATGTCCATCGTCCATCCTTCGATCTCGGCCTATTGGCGGGGCGCGCGGCGATCGACCATCATCACCGCCTCGCCCTCTAGCACCGTTTTGCCGTTGACGGCGCAATCGCAAGCAAGTGTTGCGCGCGCCTTCTCGGTATCGAGTCCGGTGATTTTGAGCGTGGCAACAACTTCGTCGCCAATATAGACCGGCGCTTTGAACTTCATGCTTTGCGAGAGATAGATGCAGCCGGGACCGGGAAGCTTGGTGCCAAGCACAGTTGAAAACAAGCTTCCCGACAGGAAGCCGTGAGCAATCCGTCTCTTGAAGATCGTGCCGGCGGCGAAATCGTCGCTCAAATGAACCGGGTTGACGTCCCCTGAAAGGTCGGCGAAGGCGAGGACGTCTTCGTTGGTGATCTTCTTGGAGACGCTCGCTTCCATGCCAACGGTAAGATCCTCGAAATAGTAGCCGTGGCCGAGGCCGCTAGAGCCGTTCCCGTTCTTGGTCATATGATTTTCCCTGATCCCTGCTTGTTCGAGGCAAAATAACGAAGCGTTTGCTGCGCTGCAATATTGCCGCCACTGGGGAGTTTCGTCTCACCAGGCGAGCGCGCGCATGGCGCCGAGCGGGCGCCGCTTGGCATCGGCGAACAACTCGGCAAGATGCCGCTCGTCGAGCGTTTCGGGTCCGGCTTCCCCGCCGCTATTGGCCGGCACGTGCAGCCCGCTCGCGACAAATACGGCGTCGATCCCAAACCCGGCTGCACCGGCGATGTCGGTATTGACGCCGTCGCCGATGGCAAGGACCTCGTCCTTGGTCACGGTCCGGCCGGCAAGATCCGAGATGATCTTGAGCGCGAGCGCATAGATTGGCGCGTACGGCTTACCGGCATAAAGCACGGTGCCGCCCAGCTTCTCATAAATCGCGGCAAGAGCGCCGGCGCAGTAAACGAGCTTGTCGCCGCGTTCGACGAGGTGGTCGGGATTGGCGCAGATCATTACGAGCTTGCGCGAGGCAAGCTCCTGCAGGAGATCCTCATAGTCTTCGGGAGTTTCGGTCTCATCGTCGAATAGGCCTGAGCAGACCACAAGCTCGGCATCTTCGGACCTGCCGAGCTTGACGGGAATGCCGTCGAAGATCGGCAAGTCGCGCTCGGGCCCGAGATGAAAGACGGTTGCGCCTTCATGTTTGCCAAGCTCGTAGCGGGTGAGGTCACCAGAGGTGACGGTGGCATCATAGGCGTCATCGGGAACGCCGAGGCGGCGGAGTTGCTCCTGAACACCAATCGTGGGACGCGGCGAATTGGAGAGAAGCACGAGGATTGCGCCGTGCTGGCGGAATCTTCGTGCTGCGGCAACGGCGCCGGGAAAAGCCCGGTGCCCGTTATGCATCACGCCCCAAATGTCCACGACCCACGCGCGATAACGCGAGCCGATCTCCTTGATGGAGCCGATGATGGGAATGGCGGGAGCGATCAGCGTCATGTCGCTCGGTTAGAGACTCGAAGCTTAAGGGTCAAGTTCGGGGGTTGCGCCACTGACTGGCCAGATCGCTTCCTTGTGATCCGGGCAGACTTGCACGCGTTCCTGCTGCCCCCCAGATTAGGCGCGCCGAGGAGGGGACGGCTTAAGGAGATGGATCCATGCCTAGCCCCTTCAAAACCTTGACTTCTCTTGCGGCAATTGGCTTCGGTGTCGCGCTGCTGACGAGTCCCGCTAACGCCGTCCCCGACCGCTTCTGCCTGACTAGCCCCGGCTTTCAGGTTCACGAGGCCGGTTACTCCAACCGGGGAAAGCGCCGATCGCTTTACGTCGAGGACTATTACGCGCCGAATTATGCCGGCAGGTCCTATCGCTCCATGCCTTATGGCGGAAGCGACGAGATCCGCGAATTGCAGCGGTTTCACCCCGAGACCTTGTGGCCGCCCAGCATGCGCAAGGAATAGCTCGTTCTTTTGGGATTAGGCGATACGAATCCCCGCCCTCGGCTCAGGCCGCACCGGCCTCTTCGAGCTCGCGCAGGAGAGCCGGGCTCACCGGCTTTGCCTCGCCGAACAGATCGCCTTGCGCGAGATCGACGCCATAGTCGAGTAGCTTTGCAACCATGCTCTCGTCGTCGACCTTGTCGACGATCAACTTGAGATCGAAGGTGTCGAGATAGCTCTTCATATCGGCGCCCCGCAGGCCTTTGCCCCTCATCTCCATATCGTGGAGGAAGGTCTTGGCGTCGACCTTGACGAAGCGGAAGTGCCGATCGCGAAGACCGGCGAAATCGACATCGAGGTCGCTGACATGATCTAGCGAAAAGCGGTAGCCGAGCGCGCCTAACGTATCGAGCGAGCCGAGCTCCGCGGAGTCGAGGCCGAGGACCGCGGGCTGGCTCACCTCGAAGATCAGATTTTCGCTCAAGCCCGAATTCTCTTCCATGAATTCGACAAGCTCGGGGAAGAACTCAGGATCGAGAAGGGTGCGAACCGAGATGTTGCAGAAAAATCCCTTGATCCTCGAATTCGGGCCGAGCCGTCTCAACGCCTGCACGCTTTTCACGAGCTGCACATTGTCGATCAGCGGAATCATGCCGGAGCTTTCGGCCACCGAAAGATAGCCCGCGGGCTGGATCAGCTCCTCAGACCTGGTTCTGATACGGGTCAGCGCCTCGAAATAGCGCGGCCTCCGTTCGGGCAGTGTTACGGTCGGGCGCAGGTAAAGATCGACGCGGCCGCCTTCGATCGCTTGCGCCACAATCTCAAGCATCTCGTCGTCGCTGAAGGTCTCTAACGCCTTGCGTTCGGCAGGCTCCTTTTTCACTGCGGCTTGAGTGGCGGTCGCCAGAGGCTCGTCGAGGACCGGCTCTTCCTCTACGACAATCAGCGTCTCCGTGACCTCGGCTACAGCAGCCTCCCTATCCTCAGCCTCATCAAGCTCGTCAGCAAGGGAAGGGATCGGAGCCGCAACTGCAACGGCGGGGGCCGGAGCTGTCGCTGGCGCAAAGGCTGCCGAGCTGCCTGTTGCCGCAGCTACCTCGCGTGAGAGCTGCTTGATCACGCTCTCGAGCGTCCGCAAGTCGTAGGCAATCTTGTCGCGATGGCCCTTGACCTCGCCTTCGAGCTCGGCGCGCAAGCCGTCAATCTTAGCGTGCACCTCATCGAACTCAGAGGCGAACTGCTCATAGCGGCCGATACCGCTCGCGCTCTGACTGCCCTGGCCAACAGCCTGGTCTAGCCGCTCGACGCGGTCGTTGAGAAGATCGAGCCTCGCCACGTCGTCCTCGACCCGGTCGATGCGCTGCAGGTCGGCATCAATGATCTCGAGGGCTTCTTCGAGCTCGTTCAAACGATCGGTCATTGGTGCCGATTTGGTTGAGCGCGCGATCAGAAGGTAGGATGAGGCCATCACCATGTAGAGGGCAGCGGCGGCGATCAGCGCCGGGATGTAAGCGATGCCGGAATGGACGACGAGCCCGGCCGCAAACGCGACTGCGGTCACGGCCATGGCGATCAGGACCACCACATCAAGCATGGGAAGTCCTCCTGAGGAACCACTCTGCCTAGAGGCCATGGTCACAGTGCTCGCCAACTCAGGAACCCCTCGCAAAAATCATGCGGCGACATGCCCCTGCAAGGCAACATCAATTTCGCAGCCCCACTCTTTTGTTGATATCAGCCCGGTACGGCAAGGCCAAGGCAGGACCTCACGCGGCAGACCGGTGACAGTTCGGACGTCGCATGGCCTCGACCTTCGGCTCCATTAGGGCCAAATAAGGCATTGAGGTCTTTCGCAGCCTCGAAGCCTAAGCGAGTTCATGATGAGCAACAGCAAGCTTTCAGATGCATTCCAGTCCTCGACGGCGGGCATTGAGCATGTGACCGTCTCGATGAGTCTCCCTTACGACAGGCTCGTAAGCGCATTCGAAGCTGAGCTTGGCCACCTCGATCCCGCCGTCACCAAAGCACTGGTGGAACGCCGCGCTTCATGGGGCGAGGTTGAGAAGGAGATCGAGCGGATCGGCGGGGTGCATGGCCTCATGGTTATCGCGAGCGCCAATCAGGGCGTGGTGACTTCGCTCTCCGGCAAGATGAAGCGCTGCCTGCTCTATCTCATCGGCAATCCAGTAATCGCCGACAAGATCATCGCCATCGATGTTCGCGCGAGTTTCTATGTGCCGTTTCGTGTCGCCATTTTCGATAGAGGCAATGACGGCGCCGTCATCAGCTACGAGCGTCCCTCTTCGTTTCTTGCAGCGCTTGGCCGACCCGAGCTGAACGAATTCGGCAACCTGCTCGATCAGAAGATCGAAGGGCTGATCGGGGCGCTGCGAAAGAAGGCATGAAGCCCTTGCCAAGCACGGCACGCTTAGTGCTTCGCGCCGCGAACTCGGCGCTGGGCTCGGCGTTTGGGCCGCGGAGGTAATTTCATGATTCGTCAAAGGCTTGGCATCACAGGTCCCGAAGTCTCCGCCATCGGTCTCGGCTGCATGGGCATGTCCGACTTTTATGGCCCCGCCGACCGCAGCGAGAGCATCGCGACCATCCACGCCGCGCTTTATGCCGGAATCAATCTGCTGGACAGCGGTGACTTCTATGGCATGGGCCATAACGAGATGCTGATCAATGAAGCACTCAAGGGCCGCGACCGCTCCTCGGTCGTGATCAGCATCAAGTTCGGCGCACTGCGCGACGTTGCCGGAAATTGGCTCGGCTATGACGCGTGGCCTGCGGCAGTGAAGACCTTTCTCGCTTATTCCCTCCGCCGCCTCGGCACCGACTATATCGATATCTATCGCCCATCCCGGCTTGATCCCAAGGTGCCCATCGAGGAGACGGTGGGCGCCATCGCCGAGATGGTGAAGGCAGGATACGTTCGCCATATCGGGCTTTCCGAGGTTGGCGCCGACACCATTCGCCGGGCGCATAAAGTTCATCCGATCAGCGACTTGCAAATCGAGTATTCGCTGATCTCGCGAGGCATCGAAGACGAGATCCTGCCTACCTGCCGGGAGCTTGGCATCGGGATCACCGCCTATGGCGTGCTATCGCGCGGGTTGATCAGCGGGCATTGGTCCAAGGCGCGTGCCGGCGAGCGCGACTTCCGTGCCAACGCTCCTCGTTTCCAAGGCGCCAACCTCGACGTAAATCTTGCGCTGGTGGAGAAGCTGCGAGGCCTTGCCGAGAAGATCGGCGCCTCGGTGGCGCAGGTCGCAATTGCGTGGGTCGCCGCGCAGGGCAAAGACATCGTGCCGCTCGTTGGTGCTCGGCGGCGAGATCGTCTCGCCGAGGCCCTTGGTGCGCTCGATGTGAAGTTCTTCCCCAAAGACCTTGCCGCACTCGCGCGCGCTGTGCCTCGGGACGCTGCAGCCGGCGAGCGCTATCCGGCAGCGGCGTTTGCCCAGCTTGACAGCGAGAAGCGTAAACAGGCTTGACGTTTAGGTCCTGCGCCAGAGCTAGGAGCTTTCTTGACAGCGCCCTTGCCGCGCCGCTAAAAGCACGCCGATTAGCACTCTTTTTGCGTGAGTGCTAAACGCGGCGCATTCATCCGACAGGAGCAAAATTAATGAAATTCAGACCCTTGCACGACCGCGTCGTGGTCAAGCGGCTCGAGGAAGAGCAGAAAACCAAGGGCGGGATCATTATCCCCGATACGGCGGCTGAGAAGCCCCAGACCGGCAAGGTCATCGCAGCGGGCCCGGGCGCCCGCGGCGAGGACGGCAAGCTCCAGCCGATGGGAGTGAAGGCCGGCGACAAGGTGCTGTTCGGCAAATGGTCGGGCACCGAAGTCAAGATCGATGGTGACGAACTCCTCATCATGAAGGAGTCCGACATCATGGGAATCCTCGCCTGAGCCGAAGTCCCTCCCCCACTTCAAAGATAGAACACCGGAGCTAATTCAAATGGCAGCTAAAGATGTGAAGTTTTCCGCCGACGCGCGCGAGCGAATGATGCGCGGCGTCGATGTGTTGGCAAATGCCGTCAAGATCACGCTTGGGCCCAAAGGCCGCAACGTCATTCTCGAAAAACCGTTCGGCGCACCGCGCTCGACTAAGGACGGCGTCACCGTAGCCAAGGAGATCGAGCTCGAAGACAAGTTCGAAAACATGGGCGCGCAGATGCTGAAGGAAGTCGCGTCCAAGACCAACGACACCGCGGGCGACGGCACCACCACTGCGACGCTGCTTGCTCAAGCCATCGTACGCGAAGGCCTGAAGGCAGTCGCCGCCGGCATGAACCCCATGGATCTCAAGCGCGGCATCGACAAGGCCGTTATCGACGTGGTCGAGGAGATCAAGAAGCGCTCGAAGAAGGTCAGCGGTTCGTCCGAGATCGCCCAGGTTGGCACCATTTCCGCCAATGGCGAGAAGGCGATCGGCGACATGATTGCCGAGGCCATGCAGAAGGTCGGCAACGAGGGCGTGATCACGGTCGAGGAGGCCAAAAGTCTCGACAGCGAGCTCGACGTAGTCGAAGGCATGCAGTTCGACCGCGGCTACATCTCGCCCTATTTCATCACCAATGCCGAGAAGATGGTGGCTGAGCTCGAGAACCCGTACATCCTCATCTACGAGAAGAAGCTGTCAGGGCTTCAGTCGCTGCTTCCGCTGCTCGAGGCGGTGGTGCAATCGGGTCGTCCGCTGCTCGTCATCGCCGAGGACGTTGAGGGTGAGGCGCTTGCCACCCTCGTGGTCAACAAGCTCCGCGGCGGCTTGAAAGTCGCTGCCGTCAAGGCGCCAGGGTTCGGCGATCGCCGTAAGGCCATGCTGCAGGACATCGCCGTGCTCACCGGCGGCGAGCCGATCTCCGAGGATCTCGGCATCAAGCTCGAGAATGTCACCGTCAACATGCTCGGCAAGGCGAAGAAGGTGTCGATCACCAAGGACGACACCACGATCGTCGACGGCGCCGGCAAGAAGGCCGACATCCAGGCGCGCATTGCCCAGATCAAGCAGCAGATCGAGGACACCACCTCGGACTACGACAAGGAGAAGCTGCAAGAGCGGTTGGCAAAGCTCGCCGGCGGCGTTGCCGTGATCAAGGTCGGCGGTGCCACCGAGATCGAAGTGAAGGAGAAGAAAGACCGCGTCGATGATGCGCTGAATGCGACCCGCGCTGCGGTCGAGGAAGGCATCGTCCCGGGCGGCGGCGTGGCGCTCCTGTGGGCTGCGAAGTCACTCAAAACCAAAGGCGATAACGATGATCAAGAGGCCGGCATCAATATCGTCCGCCGCGCGCTCCAGGCGCCGATCCGGCAGATTGCCGAGAATGCGGGCGTCGAAGGGTCGATCGTCGTTGGCAAGGTGACCGATCAGAAGTCGGCCTCGTTTGGCTACGATGCCCAAAACAACGAGTATGGCGACCTGATCGAAAAAGGCATCATCGACCCAGCCAAGGTCGTGCGCACGGCGCTGCAGGATGCTGCGTCGGTGGCCGGCCTCCTCGTCACAACCGAAGCGGGCGTGGCTGAGGCGCCGAAGAAGAAGGATGAGCATGTCCATATGCCGGGTGGCGGCATGGGCGGAATGGACATGATGTAGGCCGGATGCCGGATTGAAAAGGGAGCGCCGCCCGAAAAGGCGGCGCTTTCACTTTTTGACATCCCTTCCTACCTTGTCGAATTTCGAGGCAAATTGTGCCGGAGGAAAAAGATCGGACAGCCGACTAATTCCTGTGTTTCAAAGGAAAAGGCAGATTGGTCCTTTTTTGCCGCAGGACCCAGGCCAGGCATTCACTTAAGCCTTACGCAATCGTAATTTCCTGGAGCCTCGCCGTCGCCTATACGTCCCGGCAGGTTTGTCGCTCCCGCAAAGCCGGAGCCTTGGAGCAGCCCCTTAATGGCGAATTTCCGCAGTTCGGCGAGAAACTTCACTAGTATTGCTACTCCCTATTTCCGTGGGGACGATCGATGGCCGGGCCGGATCCTGCTCGTGTCGGTCATCGCCCTGCAGCTGTTCCAGGTCTGGCTGAATGTCAAATTCAACAGCTGGTACAATACCTTCTACAACGCGCTGCAGAACAAGGACTGGAACGTCTTCATCTATCAGCTTGGCGTGTTCAGCATCCTTGCCGCTGCCTTCATCGTCACCGCCGTCTATCAGCTCTATCTCCAGCAATGGCTGCAGATCAGATGGCGGCGCTGGCTGACCAAGCGCTATCTCGGCCGCTGGCTGGAGCAAGGCACCCACTACCGCATGCGGCTCAAGGACGATCAGGCTGACAACCCCGACCAGCGTATTGCCGACGACATCCGCCAGTTCATCAATAGCTCGCTCGACATCGGCATCGCGCTGCTCGGCTCGATCGTGACGCTGGTCTCGTTCGTAGTGATCCTGTGGAATCTGTCCGCGGCCACTCCGCTCATGATCGGCTCTAAGTCCTTCGAGGTCCCGGGCTATCTTGTGTGGGCAGCGCTCATCTATGCCATTATCGGCACCTGGGTGACGCATCTCGTAGGCCGACCGCTGGTCAAGCTCAATTTCGATCAGCAGCGCTACGAAGCGGATTTCCGCTTCTCACTGGTCCGCCTCAGGGAAAATGCCGAGCAGGTTACGCTGCTATCGGGCGAGGAGGCCGAGGAGGGTCGTCTGCGTGACCGCTTCGCCAACGTGGTGCGCAACTGGTACGGCATCATGCACCGGACCAAGCGGCTGACCTTTCTCACCGCCGGCTATAACCAGGTCGCCATTATCTTCCCCTTCCTCGTGGTGAGCCCTGTCTATTTCTTCGGGGCCATGACGCTCGGCGGGCTGATGCAGGTCGCTTCCGCCTTCGGGCAGGTGCAAAGCTCTCTCTCCTTCTTCGTCACCGCCTATACCAACATCGCCGACTGGAAGGCGGTGCTCGACCGGCTGGCCGGGTTCGAGGCGTCGATCGATTGGGCACGTGGCCTCGACCAGACGGCGCCGCGCGTCGAGCTGATCAGCGACGGCGGCGACGCGCTGCATGTCGAGGATCTTGCCGTGAGCGTGCCCAGCGGCCAGGAGATCGTTCGTGTCAAGGATTTCTCGATCGAGCTTGGCGAGAGGGTGCTGGTGACCGGCCCATCAGGCTCTGGCAAGACGAGCCTGTTCCGGGCGCTTGGCGGCGTATGGCCGTTCGGCGAAGGCTCGATACGCATCCCCAAGGGCGCCAATTTGCTGGTCTTGCCGCAGCGGCCCTATCTGCCGCTTGGCACCTTGCGCGGCGCGCTTGCCTATCCGGGCCCTGAGAATTCCTTCACGCCGAAGGAGATCGACGAGGTGATCGATGCGGTCGGGTTATCAGACCTGCGCGACGAGCTCGACGTGACCGCCTATTGGGCCGACAAGCTGTCGGGAGGCGAGCAGCAGAGGCTGTCGATCGCCCGCGCGCTTTTGCAAAAGCCCGATTGGCTGTTCCTGGACGAGGCAACATCCGCCTTGGACGAGCCTGCCGAATCGGAGCTTTATCGCCTGCTCCTCACGCGGCTGCCAAACGCGGCGATCGTCTCCATAGGCCACCGCTCGAGTCTCATTCAGTTCCACGACCGCTTCTTCGAGCTGTCTCCGGAAGCATCGGGGCGCCATAGCCTCGCCGAGGCGCAGATGGCGAACGCCTCGCAGCAACAGCGGGTGCGGCGGCGAGCCCGAGCCTCGGTCAATCGGACTTGATCTTGCAGCCACTCGAGGCCTCGAGCCCGTTCGGCTCGTCCTAATCATTTGCCGGCACGGACTTATAGGGATCACTGAACTCTGCCATGGAGAAGTGGGACGGTACGTTGGAGTTCGGCGGACAATCGATGATCCAAAAGTAGTCGTAATTGTCGCCGGGCCAGGTCGGTGGCACGCCAGACAGCACATCGAGCTTGAGCAGCTTGCGCAGCGTGACGGCCTCGCCCTCGTACTTCGCCTCGAGCTTGGCATTGGCGGGTGCTTGTGCTCCCACACCATCACGATGGTTTTGCCGTTGAGCGCCGGGTTCTGCATGATATTGGCCGCGGCTTCCTGAGTACGGCGGTTCAAGGCCTTGACGTGTAAGTCATCGTCATCGGACTCGTCCGGCACTACCGAATAGAGGATGAGCGGCTTCGACCAGCTTGCAGCCGAGGGTCCGGCAAGCTCAAGCGTGTGGAGCGTGATGGCGAAGAAGAAAGCCGGCTCCTCGCCATTGGCAAATTTGGTAGCGTTCCGGCCGAGATTGCCCGCTCCGTTCCAACATCGCACAGCTTCCACGGATTTGCCTTCTCGCCGTGACGCAGGATGATGATGCGGGCCGGCGCCGCAAATGCAGCTGTCGTCAGCAGCGTAGCGAGAACTGTCGCAAGAACGAGACGGGCGAGCATCATAGCAGACCTCATCAAGTGTCGAGCCGGTTGACGACGGTATCGCGGAGCTTCTTGGCTCCCGCATCCCACGGTGCGGCGCGAGAGGCAAAGAGATGCGCCTGCGACTTCAGGATCAGGCCGTCTTCCAGCACTTTCAGATGATTGGCGCGGAGCGTCGTGCCAGTCGTGGTGATATCGACGATCAGCTCGGCGGTGCCGGCCGCGGGCGTGGCCTCGGTGGCGCCAACACTTTCCACGATGCGGTATCCGGCGACGCCGCTCGCCGCAAAGAACCGGCGCGTCAGATTCATATATTTTGTGGCGACGCGGAGGCGGCGGCCGTGCGCACGGGCGAATTGTGCGGCGACATCCTCGAGGTCAGCCATGCGCGTGACGTCGACCCAGCAATCCGGGACCGCCACCACCATATCGGCCCGGCCAAAGCCGAGGGGCGCAAGAAACTCAACCGAGCCATCGACATCGGCAAGCGTTTCGCGGATCAGGTCCTCGCCGGTAATGCCGAGCTGGACGCGGCCTGCTTTCAGCTGGTGCACGATCTCTGCCGCGGAGAGATAGACCACCTCGACGCCATCGAGGCCTTTGATCCCGCCTCGGTAGAGCCGGTCGTGGCCTGTTTTGCGCAAGGCGAGGCCTGCCCGCTCGAACAGATCTGCGGCCTGATCCTTGAGCCTGCCCTTGGAGGGGACGGCGATCGAGAGTTTAGCGCTGGCCATCACGCGCCCCTTTCGACCGCAGCGAGCAGACGCTCGGTGTGGATGGCCGAGCCGATCGCCGGAACGTTGCGAGGCGCGCCGATATGGGCGAGAAGCCCATCGTAGCGCCCGCCGCCGGCAATCTGGCCCGCGTCGCGCTCGCCTTCGACTTCGATTTGGAACACGAGGCCTGAGTAATATTCAAAGCTGCGTCCAAATTCGGTGGCGAAGATGCACTTGCCAAGATCGATCCCGTTTTCTTCGAGGCGCTCGAATCGACTGACAAGAGCCTGGAGCGCGAGGCCAACATCGATGCCCGCACCCCTGGCAATCATGGCGACACTGTCTGCGGCCTCCTTTGGCGGCGCCGAGACGGCAAGGAAATAGTCGATAACGGTCGCGACCTCTTTCCTGAGCGGCTCGGCACGGAGATCGCCCAAGAGGTCGAGCAGCCGCGCTGTGATCTCGCTCAAGGTGCGGTTGCCGGATAGCGGCAAACCCATCTGGTCGAGATAGCGCGCCACGAGTTCCTCCGATTTATCCGGATCGTCGCGGTCTAGCGTGCGGGCCAGCGCAGCGGCAGGTCCCTCGGCGTCAGGCCGCTCGCCGCGTGCCAAGCGCGAAAGCAGCGCGTGGAACACCGGCGGACGCCAAAAATAATGCCGAAGCTTCAGCCGCCAGCGCTCAGGCAACGCAAGGGCATCGATGAAGGCGTAGAACAACGCAATGTCACCGAAGCGCAGGCGAAAGTCCTTGAGACCCGAGCTGCGCACGGCCTGGACCGCGAGCAGCGCGGCCTCGACATCGGCGGTCTCCTTGTCTTTTGCGCCGAAGCTTTCGATGCCCGCTTG
>Ga0134124_10001081_pt1 | contig 21837 bp, 18 predicted proteins | sample KB304_FD_96880 | JGI IMG/M metagenome (GOLD analysis project Ga0134124, IMG submission 96880) | Terrestrial soil microbial communities without Nitrogen fertilizer from Kellogg Biological Station, Michigan, USA - KB3-0-4 | ecosystem: Environmental > Terrestrial > Soil > Unclassified ... | reverse complement strand
CCTCGAGCGCTCGCGGAGATCTTGAGCCGGGTGTGGCAGCGTCCGGTCGAGCCGGCCCGAGCCGAGGATGGGGAAGGTGAGAGGTCGCGGCTGCTGCTCCGGGTCGTGGACGGGCGAGCCTCACTGTCGGCCGACGTCGGCGGCGAGCTCCTGTACCGACGCGGATGGCGGCAGGAGACCTCGCGAGCGCCCCTGCGAGAGACACTGGCGGCGGGTGTGCTGGCGCTGGCCGGGTACGTGCCCGATCAGCCGCTGCGAGATCCGGTGTGCGGCTCGGGCACCCTGATCATCGAGGGAGCGCTGGTGGCTCGTTCGGTGGCGCCCGGGCTCGGCCGCACGTTCGCTGCGGAGCGCTGGCCACGAGCGGAGCGGGACGACTGGACGGGTCGAAGAGACCGGCTGCGTGCCCAGGTCCGGCCGGTGACGCCGGCGGCGATTGTCGGGAGCGACGTGAATGCAGGCGCCCTCGGGACGGCGCGTCGAAACGCGCGTCGCGCGGGTGTGCTCGCCGATCTCAAGCTCGAGCGAGCGGATGTTGCCGCGGCGGTGGCAGGCGCTTCCGCGCCGGGTCTCGTGGTCGGCAATCTGCCGTACGGGGTGCGGGTGGACGCACGCGAGGGGCTGGAGGCCTTCGATGCGGCGCTGGCACGGACCCTGGGTCGCGAGTTCGCAGGCTGGCGCAAGGCGCTGCTGGTGGACGACGAGGCGAGGCTGGCCCGCGCAGGCGGAGGAAAGCCGGACCGGATCCACCACCTCGTGAACGGAGGCATCCCGGTGGTCCTCGGTGTCTGGGAGGCTCGCCGCGCGGGCGGGAAGGGCCAGGAAGGTGTTTGATACCTCCCTCGCCCTCACTCCGCTCTTTCGTGGGTGGTTTCGAGGACTTCCTGCCCGTGCGGGTCGTGCAAAAAAGAGCCTCAGAAACTCGGCCCCCGGCCTCAGTCGAGCGCGGAGGCGGGGGCCGGCACGCCGTCTGACCCGGCGCGCCATGGGGTCCAGGCGAGGAGCAGGTTTCCAACCGCGATGTCCGACTTTCGCGGGGGAACGGTGAACTCGACCACGGCCAGCGCGTCGGGCGCCGCCGCCGTCTCGAGCTTCTCCGTCTCCTCCTGGAACTCTGCCTCCGCATCGGCGAGCTGCTTCTTCGCCGCCTCGAGCTGCTGCTGCGCGCTGCCCACGTCCTGCCGCTCCTTCACCGTTCGGCTACCGCTCCGCAGCGCGGTTCGAGCACGGTTCAGGTTGGTCACGCTCAGCGTCTTTCGTCCAAGGAACGCCCCCAGCAGCGTCGTTCCCACGGTCACCATGGTGTCGAGCGTCTGCCCCGACGCCTGGGACTGCTGATCGACCAGGCCCTTCTGGGCACGCTGCACTGCGTTCTGCAGCGTCTGCAGCTTCGGAGCCCACCTCTTCCGGAGCGCCTCGACGTCCGCGTCGCGTTGCTCCCGGCCGGAGTGCGAGAGCCGCGCCTTGAACTCCGCGAGCGACTCGCCCGGGGTCGAGAGCTCGTCGAGCGCGTCACATCTGAAGAGCTTCAGGGGTCGGGCCTGATACAGCGCCGCGGCCAGCGACTTCTTCCACTCCGCCCACGCACCTGCGTTGGTCACCGCGGCCGGTGGCTCGTCGAATGACGCGCCCTCGGTGGGGGCGTGGCCGAGCCGGGTCCCTGCATCGGCGGGAAGCTCGCTCGCCTCGTCCCATCGCGCGGAGGTCCCATCCACCGCGGCGAGCAGCGCCGTGGACTGCCAGGAGTCGACCGCGGCCTTCTTGTCCACGTAGTGCAGCCGCGCCTGTCCGAGGATGGCTGGCCGGTAGCTCAGGGCCCCGGAGCCCGGCGTGGCGGGAAGGAACGCCTCGGAGATCCCCGCGGGGAGGACGGGACGTCGTCCACTCCCGCTCGGGGGAGCGGCTGGTTTCGAGGGGGTCTCGACGCTCGCCGCCGCCGCCGTCCCGCTCCGGCCCTGTCCTCCGGCGAGCAGCTTGATCTGCTCCTTGTCCAGGGGCCCTCTCAGGTACGACAGCGTCCAGCGAGTCTGGAACAGCTCGGGCGCGTCTTCATGCACGTCGTTCAGGAGGAAGACCCGCGAGCCGAGGCCCGAGAGCAGCCGGTCCATCTCCTGCCGGTCGAAGGCGTGGCTCGCAGCGTCCATCGCTCCCTGAAGGCCGTCGAGCACCCGCAGCTTGTCGCGCTCGGTCTGCAGCCGGCCGATGAACCAGGTCCCGGCGTTGGCCAGCCCCTTGTAGTCGAGGTCCACGGGATTCTGGGTGGCGAGCAGCACTCCGACGCCGAAGGCCCGCGCTTGCTTGAGCAGGGTGAGCATCGGGAGCTTCGAGGGCGGAGCGGCGCTCGGCGGGAAGTAGCCGAAGATCTCGTCCATGTAGAGGAGAGCCCGCAGCGAGCCGGTGCCGGACTGCGTGCGCATCCAGGCGAGGACCTCGCTGAGGAGCGTCGTCACGAAGAACATCCGCTGCGCGTCCGACAGATGGGCGATGGAGAGGATCGCGATGCGCGGCTTCCCTTCCGCAGTCCACAGCAGCTTCTGGACGTCGAGCGGCTCACCCTCGGCCCAGGCGGCGGCTCCGGGGGAGGCGAGCACGTTGTTGAGGGCGAGCGCGAGCCCGGCACGGTCCTTCGCCGGATAGAAGGACTCGAGATCCAGGACCCCGACCTTGTCGAACGAGGGACGCTGGACCCCCTGGATGACACCCGCGAGGTCGAGGTCGTGCCCGCCGCTCCAGGCGCGCTGGACCAGCTGCGAGAGGAGGATGTGCTCGCGGCCCTGCATCGGGTCCGACTCGATCCCGGCGAGGGCCAGGAGCCCCGACACCGCGCCCTGGACGCGGGCCCGGAGCGCTTCCTCGTCGTCGAGCACCGCCTGGGGCGGAGCGGTGAAGGCGCGCAGCAGCGCGAGAGGTCGCCCGGCCTTGCTCGCCGGGGTGTAGATGGCAACCTCGCAGGCCTCGCGAAACCGTGCGATGCGGGCGCCGTCCTGATCCCAGTCCTCGAGGCCCTTCTTCCAGGTCGCTGCGGTCTTCTCGGCGAGCTGCGCGGGAGTGACCCCCTGTCGCTTGGCCTCGTCGGGGTCGACCCAGGGGAGGAAGTCCGCCGGTGAGAGCGCGGGGAAGGTGAGAGCGAGGTTGGCCAGATCGCCCTTCGGGTCGATTGCCAGCGCGGGGATGCCGTCGATCGCGGCCTCCTCGAGCAACCCGATGCACAGGCCGGTCTTGCCGCTTCCCGTCATCCCGACGCAGACCCCGTGGGTGGTGAGGTCCTTCGAGTCGTAGAGCAGGAGCTCGGAGCTGGTCTTCCGCGCCTTCGGGTCCCAGCGCCGTCCCAGATAGAAGACCCCTAGCTTCTCGTAGTCCGCCATCGGCCCTCCTCCTGTCGCCGGCCGACACTCCAGTGCAGGCCCGGGGGTCGTAGCAATGGTAAGGAGCCGCCATGGCCACCGACCAAGCACTGAAGCACTTCGCCGAGCACCGCGCTGGCTACCTGGAGGATCTCAAGAAGCTGGTGCGTATCCCCTCGGTGTCCTTCCCCGGGTTCGACCCGGCGAAGGTCCGAGCGAGCGCCGAGGCAACTGCGAGCCTGCTGCGGGAACGAGGCTTCTCGAACGTGCAGCTCCTCGAGATCGACGGGGCCCACCCCTACGTCTACGGGGAGATCCTCGACGCGCCGGGGAAGCCGACGCTGCTGCTCTACGCCCATCATGACGTTCAGCCGGCGGGGGACGAGGCGGCCTGGGCGAGCCCGCCCTTCGAGCCCACGGAGCGGAAGGGCGGTCCGGACGACAGTCCGCGGCTCTATGGGCGGGGTGCGGCAGACGACAAGGCGGGGATCGTGGTCCACACGTCGGCCGTCGAGTCGTGGCGGAAGGGCGGCGGTGGGCTTCCGCTGAACGTGAAGATCGTGGTCGAGGGCGAGGAGGAGGTCGGCTCGTCACACCTGAGCGCGTTCCTGAAGAAGAACGCCAAGCTGTTGCAGGCGGACGCCATCGTCCTGACCGATACCAGCAACTTCGAGACCGGACTTCCGTCGATCACCACGGCGCTGCGGGGAATCGTGGTGGTGAGCGTCGAGGTCCGGGCGCTCAAGCAGTCGGTGCACTCGGGCATGTGGGGTGGGCCGGTGCCGGACCCGGTGATGGGGCTCTGCCGGATGCTCGCCTCGCTGACGCACCCGGACGGATCGATCGCGATCCCGGGGATCAAGGAGCAGGTGAAGCCGCTGACCGAGAGTGAGCGGAAGAGCATCGCGGCGCTGCCGGGCGACCGCGCTCACTTCCGGAAGCAGGCGGGGATGCTGCCCGGGGTGGAACTGCTGGGCAACGGGACCCACCCCTGGGAGATGAACTGGCGTCAGCCGTCGATCGCGGTCAACGCGTTCCAGGCGAGCAGCAGGAAGGACGCGCGCAACATCATCTCCGAATCGGCGTGGGCACGGCTCGGGGTGCGGCTGGTGCCGAATCTCGACCCCGCGGACGTGCAGCGCCGGGTGGTCGAGGCTCTGAAGAAGGCGGCGCCGTGGGGTCTCGAGGTCGAGGTCCACGCCGACGACGCAGCGGGCTGGTGGTACACCGAGTCGAGTCACCCGGCGTTCCAGGCGGCGTTCCGCGCGTTGAAGAAAGGGTACGGGGTCGACCCGGTGGCGATCGGGTGCGGCGGGAGCATCCCGTTCGTCGAGCCGTTCGCCCGGGAGCTCGGGGGTGTGCCGGCTCTGCTGATCGGTGTGGAGGACCCGTACACAAACGCGCACTCGGAGAACGAGAGCCTGCACCTCGGCGACTGGGACAAGGCCGTGAAGAGCGCCATCCATCTCTATGACGAGATCGGGGCCGCCCTGAAGGCCGGAGCCCGCTGAAGTCGTATCAAACACCTTCGCTGGCCCAGTTCGTGCTTGTGACTCTCCTCGAACAAGGGGGGAATCCATGGGCTGGCCACTGAGGATGTTCGATCCACTGAAGATCTATTTCGTGACGGTGCGTTGCTTCCAGCGCCGTCTCTTGATGCGTCCGTCTTCCGAGACCAATGACGTCCTGGGCGGTGTACTGGCACGCGCGGCGGAGCTGAACGAGGTCGAGCTCTTTGCCTTCGTCTTTGCATCGAACCACCTGCACCTGCTCGTCCGAGCACCCAGAGGGAATCTCCCGCGGTTCATGCAGTACCTGCTGACCAACATCTCAAAGAAGGTCGGGAAGCTCGTGAGATGGAGAGGCAGGTTCTGGGAGCGGCGCTACTCGGCCGAACCGGTCCTCGACGAGATCGCCCTGCTGGGGCGTGTTCGCTACGTCATCTCGCACGGTCCGAAAGAAGGACTGGTCCGGACCTGTGAGGAGTGGCCAGGCCTCAGCTCACTCTCGATGATGCTCGAGGGCAGATCGCGTCGATTCCGATGGTTCAACTGGACTCGAAAGTCGAAGGTGCACCGAGCAACGCCGGGCTCTCAATCGTTCGCGGAGAAATGGGCGGAGCAAGTGACGCTCTCGCTCACGGCCCTCCCGCTGCAGACGCTCCAGAGCCCCGAGGCCGTGCGCCGGTTTCTGCGGGACGCGATGCATGCCATCGAGACAGAAGCGGCAAGAGTCCACCGACGGTTTCTCGGACGAGCTGGTGTCTTGCGCCAGAACCCACTCCGCCAGGCGCGGAAGAAGGAGCGCTCTCCGCGTCCGCCCTGTCACACCAGCTTCCCGGCCCTCCTCAAGGAACACCTGGAAACGTTCCGCGCATTCGTCGCGGCGTTTCGGAGCGCCTCGGAGCGCTGGAGGCAGGGTGACGTGGGTGTCGTGTTCCCCGAGGGAGCGTACCGCCCGTTCGTCTGGCCTCGCCTCCGGACGCTGAAGCGCGCCGCGTGATTGTCTTCAGGACGGTCGGGGGTGGATCGGGCCTGGTCGGCCGCGCAGGCTCTGCGCATCCCCGCCCCTGAACCTGGCCTCGACCTCCGCCAGGATGGATAGCGCGATCTCCTCAGGCTGCTCGGCTCCGAGATGCAGGCCGACGGGGCTGTAGAGCGCGGCACTCCGCGACTCGCTCGGATGGAACCCGTCCTCGGCGAGCTCGTTCAACAGACGTTCCGTTCGCGCGCGAGGGCCGAGAATCCCCACGTACCTGCACTCCGACTCGAGCGCAAAGCGGAGATAGCCACGATCGTGGCTGAGGTTGTGGGTCATGATCACGACGGCCGAGTCCTCCTCGAGAGTGAGCTTTTCCCGGACCGTTTTCGGACTCGCCGTGAGCCGGATGTTTGCTTCCTGGAAAAGATCCGCCGGCGCCCCGCCGGAGGTGTTTGATACCACCGTGAGGTGGAAACCGAGCGCCGCGGCCATCCGCACGAGCGGGACCGCGTCCTGCCCGGTTCCGAAGATCACCAGCGAGCGTGGAGGCAGGACCACCTCGAACAGCACCTCGTGCGGGTCCGTACTGGGTCCGAGTCGCTCCGCGCGCGTCCGCCCCTCCCCCCGGGCGACCGTCTCCGCCGCCGCGCGGACCGCGTCCCGGACCGGCCCGGGCGGAAGGTCGGACCGGACGCCGTTCGCCTCCAGCAACAGCCGGCGCCCCATCGTGTCCGGCCCGCCGCGGAACACCGTGGCCATCACTCCCGGGCGCCGCGCCTCGAGACACCGGGCGATGAAGTCCAGCGGGTGCGCCTCTCCCGATGCTGCGAGCCGCTCGAGGAGCACGTCCACTCGCCCGTTGCACCCCAGGCCGAACGTCCACGTCTCCTCATCGTCCGCCGAGGTCGAGTCGTAGGTCACCACCAGCGGCCCCTCGCGGGTCCGCCACCACGCCTTTCCCAGGACGTCCCGCTCCAGGCAGCCACCGCTGATTCCCCCGGCGATCCATCGCTCCGCCGAGAGCAGCAGCCGCGCGCCCGGACGCCGGTAGGTCGAGCCGCTCGCCGCGACCACCGTCGCCAGCACGACCTCCTGCCCTCGCGTTCGTAGCTCCGACCAGCCCCGGACGATGTCCTGCAGCTCTCTCAAAGCAGCCCCGCGCTCATCACCGACCAGCCGGCCCAGCCGAGCAGACCCACGCCGCTCACCCGGCTCAGTAACGGCGACACCGCCGCGGGCGCCAGCCGCTCGGCCACCAGCAGCGCCGTCAGGAACAGCATCGCCACCCAGTTCATCGCCCCCACCACCAGCAGGACCAGCATCAGCACGCCGCAAGACGACACCGACGCCACGCCGTGCCGCAATCCCAACCCGAGCGGCCCCGCCTCGCCCTCCCGCAGGGCGCGGGGGATCGACCTGCAGCGCTCGAGGCACGCCGACTTCCATGGAGACAGCTGCGCCACACCCGCAGCCGCCAGGATGACGACGTTCAGCGCGACGCTCCGAGACGCCATGTCGTGCGTCATCAGCCCCCACGCCCCGAGCCTCGCGTCGAGCATCGCCAGCCCCACGCTCGCCACCGCCCAGACCACCAGGTAGCCCCCGAGCAGGGCCGCCGCGCTTCCCGCCGCCTGCCATCGCCCCCAGCGCTCCTCCTGCGCCAGCCGGACCAGCGTGGGGACCTCGGGAGGCACCATCATCCCCACCATCATCGTGGTCCACATGACCACTCGCCCCCAGAGCGGAAGCCCGTGGTGCCCCGCCCCCGCGAGCTGGAACGACCACGCCCAGCCGAGTGCACTGAGCGCGATCAGCGCCGCGAGAAACCCCCACGCCGGCCGCCGCGCAGACGCCCGGAGCTGGAACGCGGTGGTCATCGCTACTCGGCGACTCCCTTCTCCTTGAGGAGGCGCCACACCTTTTCGGGCGTGATCGGAATGTCCACGTGCTTCACCCCGAGGTGCGACAGCGCGTCCACCACCGCGTTCGCGATCGCCGGCGGAGCCCCCACCGTCGCCGACTCGCCCACGCCCTTCGCCCCGAGCGGATGGTGCGGGCACGGCGTCACCGTCTTGAAGGTCTCCCAGGACGGGCTCTCGACCGCCGTCGGCACCAGGTAGTCCATGAAGCTCCCTGCCTGGTTGTTCCCGTTCTCGTCGTAGCTGATCTCCTCCAGCAGCGCTGGCGCCATCCCCATCGTCAGTCCGCCGTGGATCTGCCCGTCCACGATCATCGGGTTGATGATGTTCCCGCAGTCGTCAACCGCGACGAACCGCCGGATCTTCACCATCCCCGTCCCCCGGTCGATGTCCACCACGCAGATGTAGCTGCCGAAGGGGAAGGTCAGGTTCGGCGGGTCGTAGTAGTTCACCGCCTCCAGCCCGGCCTCCATTCCAGGCGGATGGTTGGTGTACGCCGCGAAGGCGATCTCCTAGATGGTCTTCGAGCGCGAGGGCGCCCCCTTCACCGAGAACTTTCCCGGCTCCCACACCAGGTCGTCCTCCGAGACCTCGAGCAGGTACGCGGCGATCTTCTTCGCCTTCTCGCGGATCTTCCTCGCCGCCATCGCCCCGGCCGCTCCCGCCGTCGGCGTCGAGCGGCTCGCGTACGTGCCCAGCCCGTAGGGCGCGGTGTCGGTGTCCCCCTCCTCGACCTGCACCACCGAGGCCGGGATGCCCAGCTCCTCGGCGATGATCTGCGCGTAGGTCGTCTCGTGGCCCTGGCCCTGGGACTTCGTGCCGAACCGCGCGATCGCCTTGCCCGTCGGGTGGATCCGCAGCTCGCAGCTGTCGAACATCTTGATGCCCAGGATGTCGAAGTGCTTGGAAGGGCCGGCACCGAGGATCTCGGTGAAGCTGGAGATGCCGATCCCCATCAGCTCTCCGCGAGCCCGCTTCTCCGCCTGCTCCTTCCGCAGCGCGGCGTAGCCGATCTTGTCCATCGCCAGTCGCAGCGCCGGCTCGTAGTCCCCGCTGTCGTACTCCCAGCCGAGCGCCGACTTGTACGGGAACTTCTCCTTGGGGATGAAGTTCTTCATCCGGAGCTCGGCGGGATCCATCTTCAGCTCCTGCGCGAGCACGTCGGTGATGCGCTCGATGGCGTGGATCGCCTCCGTCACCCGGAACGAGCACCGGTACGCGACGCCCCCCGGCGGCTTGTTGGTGTACACCCCGTCCACCTCGACGAAGGCCTTGCTCACGTCGTACGAGCCGGTGCAGATGGAGAACAGGCCCGCCGGGAACTTCGACGGGTTCGCCGCTGCGTCGGTGTAGCCGTGGTCGGCCAGCGTCTTCATCCGCAGCGCGGTGATGGTCCCGTCCTTCCTCGCCGCGAGCTCGGCAGTGATGTGGTAGTCGCGCGCGAACGAGTCGGCCTGGAGGTTCTCCATCCGGTCCTCGATCCACTTCACCGGCTTCCCGATGACGACCGACGCCGCCGTCGCGATGACGTAACCGGGATAGACCGGGACCTTGCCGCCGAAGCCTCCGCCGATGTCCGGCGACACGATGCGGATCCGCTCTTCGGAGAGCCCGACGTGCCCCGCCACCAGCGCGAACACCGTCCGGATCGCGTGCGGCGCCTGGGTGGTCATGTAGACGGTCAGCTTCCCGTTGACCCGGTCGAAGTCGGCGATGCAGCCGCAGGTCTCGATGGACGCGACGTGGATCCGTGGAATGTACAGGGCCTGCTTCACCGTCACGTCCGCCTCGGCGAACGCCTTGTCGGTCGCGGCGCGGTCACCCGCCTCCCAGTGGAAGATGCGGTTGTCCTTCTTGTCCTTCTTGTCGGTGCGGAGAATCGGCGCGTTCGGTTCAAGCGCCTTGAACGGATCCACCACTACTGGCAGCGGGTCGTAGTCCACCTCCACCGCGTCCACCCCGTCCGCCGCGGCGTAGCGGCTGGTGGCGATGACCGCCGCCACCTCCTGCGCCTGGTACATCACCTTCTCGGTCGGCAGCACCATCTGGGTGTCCGACATCAGGGTCGGCATCCAGTGGAGGTTGTACTTGGCCAGCGTCTCGCCGGTGATGACGGCGAGGACCCCGGGGACCTTCAGGGCCTTCTCGGTGTTGATCGACTTGATCTTCGCGTGGGCGAACGGGCTGCGGACGATGTCCATCCACAGCATGCCCGGCAGCACGATGTCGTCGACGTAGTTGCCCTTCCCACGGATGAAGCGCGGATCCTCCTTGCGCTTCATCGAGTGCCCCATGCCCCCCACTTCCGGACTCGTCCTGGGTTGCATGGTCACGCCTCCTTGCGCAGCCGCTCGGCCGCGAACTGGACTGCCTTGACGATGTTGTTGTAGCCCGTGCAGCGACAGAGATTGCCGGAAATGGCTTCCCGGATGTCGGCTTCGCTCGGGTTCTTGTTCTTCTCCAGCAGGGCGCAGGTGGTCATCAGCATGCCCGGCGTGCAGTAGCCGCACTGCAGGCCATGCTTCTCCCAGAAGCCCTCCTGGAGCGGATGGAGCTTTCCTTCCTTCTCCAGCCCCTCCACGGTCGAGATCTGCCGCCCGTTGGCCTGGACCGCGAGCACCGTGCAGGACTTCACCGGCTGCCCGTCGAGCAGCACCGTGCACGCTCCGCAGTGCGTGGTGTCGCAGCCAATGTGCGTGCCGGTCAGGCGGAGCTGGTCCCGCAGCAGATGGACCAGGAGCAGCCGGGACTCGACCTGCGCGTCGTACGGGGCCCCGTTCACCGTGACCTGGATGTCGTGCATGGCCATGGCTATCTCCCTCCCGCCCGCTCGACGGCGAGCTTCAGGGCGCGCGTCGCCAGGACCCGCGCCATCTCCCGCTTGTACTCGACGGACCCACGCCGGTCTGCGCTCGGAGAGGCCGCCTTCGCCGCTCGCTGCGCAGCCTCGCCCAGCGTGGCGGCGTCGGGCTTCTTCCCCACCAGGAACTTCTCGGCGTCCACTGCCTTGACCGGCGTCGGCCCCACGTTGGTCAGCGCGAGGCCGACCCGCTCGATCGCGCCCCCGCTCCCCAGCGTCACCTGCGCGGCGGCGGCGGCCGTCGCGTAGTCGCCCACCTTGCGCTCCAGCTTGAGGTAGGCCCCTCCCGACCGCGCCGGGGGCACCGGGATGCGGATCTCGGTCAGCACCTCGTCGGGACGGAGCGCCGTCCGGAACAGACCGAGGAAGAACTGCTCGATGGGGATGACCCGTTCGCCCTTCGGGCCGGTGGCCACCACCTGCGCTCCGAGGGCGAGCATGGTGGCGGGGTGGTCGTTCCCCGGATCGCCGTGGGCCAGGTTCCCGCCGAGGGTGGCCATGTTCCGGACCAGCGGATCCGCAATGACCTTCGCCGTGTCGTGGAGGATCGGGTAGCGGCTCCGGATCACCTCGGAGCCCTCGAGCGCGGACTCCCGGGTCCGTCCGCCGATCCGGAGGAGTCCGCCCTCCTCGCGGATGTACTCCAGGCCCGGGATGCGCCCGATGTCGATCAGGTGCCCCGTCTGGCCCAGCCGCAGCTTCAGGAGGGGCAGGAGGCTCTGCCCGCCGGAGAGGACCTTCGCGTCGTCCCCGTACTTCGAGAGCAGCGCCAGCGCCTCCGGCAGGGTGCCGGGTGCGTGGTAGTCGAACGACGCAGGAATCATGGGTTCCTCCTACGGACCTGAGGACGACCGCTGCAGCAACACGTACGCGAGCCCCGCCACGACGATCAGGATCAACGCCCAGAACGCCGGCCGCTTCACGAGCCGCGCCGCTGACCGCCGGGCAACCCGCGCCCCGATCGCTGCGGCATCGAGCGCCTCGGGGCGGTCCGGCGCCGGCCGGGCAGCGGGCGATGAGGGACTCGGCGCAGGAGTTCCGGACCGGGCCGCCGCCCCGTCGCCGGGCGATCTGGCTCCATCGGTCACCGGCGTCGCCGCGGCCGAAACCGCCGGTGTCTCCAGCTCCGCGCGCATCCGCTCGGAAAAGATCTGGAACATCTCGTCGCTGACGTCCTGGATCATCCCCCGGCCCATCTGGGCGAGCATCCCGGTCACGTTCACCAGCGAGACGGCGGTGACCTCGGTCTTGCCGCTCGGCAGCGCCTTCAGGCTGCTGGTCAGCTTCAGATCTGCGCCGCCCTTGCCCCGCACGTCCTGACCGGTGGCGACGATCTCCGCCGTCCGTGCCGTCGGGTCCAGCCGCTCGAACACCACCTTGCCCCGGTAGGTCGACGACACCGGGCCGACCTTGATGGTCATCGTCCCGCTCGAGGTCTTCTCGTCCAGCTTGTCGCCGATCGCTGCGCCGGGCAGACAGCGGGCAACCCGCGGCAGATCGGTCAGGAAGCTCCACACCGCGTCGGGCGCGGCGTTGACTTCGAAGGTCTTGACGATCTCCAGGGCCATCCGGGGCTCACGATGAGGTGGTGACGGGATCGAGGTACCGCTCCGGGGCCACCAGGAACTTCTCGCGGCACCGCGGATTGCAGAAGAGGTAGGTGCGCCCGGCGTGCTCGGCTCGGTGGCGGGCGGTCGCGACCACCACCGTCATCCCGCACACCGGGTCGATCGCCTCGTTCGCCTCCGGTCGCGCCGGCGCGGGCTCCTCGGCCACGTGGAACCGGGCGAGCTGGACGATCTCCGCGAGGATGCTCAGCGCGACCTCCTCGGGCAGCCGTGCTCCGATGTCCAGCCCGGCCGGATTCCGGATCCGATCCAGCGGCTCGGCCGAGATCCCGCGTCCGAGCAGCGCATCGCGCAGCTGTCCGAATCGCGTGCGGCTGGCGACCACCCCGAGGTACGCGGGCCGGAGCGCGAGCGCCGCGGTCACCGCCTCCTCGTCGTGCTCGCCCATCGTGGCCACGACCGCGCAGGTCCTCGGCGTCGCGCCGGCTTCGCGGAGCTCGGCGCTGCCGAAGTCGACCAGCACCCGGTCCGCTGCCGGGAGCAGCGCAGGCGTGGCGTCGGGGTCCGCCACGTCCACCGAGTACCCCAGTCCCTTCCCGAGATGCACCAGGGCACGGATGACGGGGGACAGGCCGAACAGCACGAGCCGCGGCGGCGGCAGGACCGGCTCCAGGTACACGTCCACGGTTCCCCCGCTCTGGCACACCATCGGAAGGACGGTGACCCCCGGCCGCGCCTCGGCTCCCACCTCGGGCGAGAGCGAGAGCAGGCGGGGCCGACCGTCGGCCAGCGCGCGGGCTGCCTCGCGCTTCACCACCGGCTGGGTGCAGTTCCCGCCCAGCCAGCCATGGTAGCCCCCGTCGGCGGTGATGATCGCCATGTCGCCCTGCTGCGACGAGGTGAAGGACTGGCGGCGCACGACCATCGCGAGCACGAACGGCTGCCGCCGCGCGGCGAGGTCCGCAGCGAGCCGCAGGAGCTCGGCCTTCATCGAGCACCTCCGAGCTCGCCCCGGACGCGCTCCACGTCCTCCGGACGGTCGAGGTCGGTGAGCGCACGCGCGGGCCAGCGGATCCGCACCGCCTCACCGCTGTGGCGCTTCACGACCCGCTTGCCGCAGCCCTCGCCCTCCAGGACCGCGAGCTCCACGAAGAGGGGCCGGTCGTAGAGGATGGGCGGTGCGTCCACGCCCTCGTAGTCCGAGACCACCAGCAGCGGCCGCCCGTCCCGGTAGCGACGGATCAGCGTGCGGACCATCTCCGCATCGACGAGCGGCATGTCGGCCAGGAGCACCACGGCCGCCGCGCAACCCGCGGGCACCGCCGCAATTCCCGTTCTCACCGAGCTGTGAATCCCCTCCTGGAATCCAGCGTTCAGCACCACCTCGCAGCCGAGACCCTCCAGCTCGCGACGTGCCCGCTCGCTCTCGTGCCCGAGCACGACCAGGACCGGGTCGAGGCCGCCGTCGATCGCGGTCGTCACCGCTCGACGGAGCAGGCTCTTCCCGGCCACCTCGAGGAGGAGCTTGTTCCGTCCCATCCGGCTGGAGGTCCCCGCCGCGAGGACCACGCCGGCGACGCTGTCACGTCGATCCACCGCGACCTCCACGGGATGCCTCCCGCCAGCTGGCGCGAATAACGCGCGGCCCGATTGCAGTGTCAACGAGGTGTGAGCCGATGCCACGCTGCGTCGGGAGGGACTGTTGTCTGCTCGCGTGCTTGACCGGCGCGGACGGTGGTCGGCAATGTCCCGGACGGTCTCGTTGTTGCTGTGCAGGGACGCCGCTCGCGGAGGTGACCCGATGGCACGGATCTCGGTGAAGGTGAACGGGACGCAGCAGTCGCACGAGGTCGAGCCGAGGCAGCTCCTCGTGCACTACCTGCGAGACGTCCTCGGCCTCACGGGGACCCACGTCGGCTGCGACACCAGCCAGTGCGGAAGTTGCACCGTGATGCTCGATGGTCACAGCGTGAAGTCCTGCACCCTGTTCACGGTCCAGGCGGACGGGAGCGAGGTCGTCACCATCGAGGGCCTCGCCTCGGGCAGCAAGCTCCACCCCGTTCAGGAGAGCTTCTGGGAGGAGCACGGGCTGCAGTGCGGCTTCTGCACCCCGGGGGTCATCCTCTCGACGGTGGGCCTCCTCCGCGAGAATCCGGATCCGGACGAGCGCGCGATCCGCGCGGGCATCGAGGGAAATCTCTGCCGCTGCACCGGGTACCACAACATCGTGAAGGCGGTGCGGTCAGCGGCGAAGAAGCTCGCCGGGGCGCCCGCCGGGACCGCGCCCACGCGGGGCACGTAGCCGACAGGAGGAGCACCGATGGCGACGGCGACGGTCGAGCGCCTGGTGGGCAAGGCCATCAGGCGGCGAGAGGATCCCCGGTTCATCACCGGGCGAGGCACGTTCACCGACGACGTCAAGCTCCCGGGAACGCACCACGCGTTCTTCGTCCGCAGCTCGCTCGCCCACGCCCGGATCGTGAACGTCGACGCCTCCCGGGCGAGGGCGCACTCCGGCGTCCGGGCGGTGTTCACCGGGAAGGACCTGGCCGACGGAGGCGTCAACGGCATCCCCGTGGGCTGGCTGCTCCCGGGGCTGAAGACCACCGACTTCCGGGCCATCGCCGTCGACCGCGTGCGCCACGCTGGCGAGGCGGTTGCGGTGGTGGTGGCCGAGTCCGCGGCGATCGCCCGTGACGCGGCGGAGCTGGTGCAGGTGGACTACGAGGAGCTCCCGGTGGTCGTGGACGCCGTCGCGGCCCTGCGGCCGGGCGCCCCCCTCGTCCACGACTCCGCCCCCGACAACCGCTGCTTCCACTGGGAGATCGGCGACAAGGCGAAGACCGACGCGGCCCTGCGAGGGGCAGCGAAGGTGGTGAAGACGCACCTGGTGAACCAGCGGCTCATCGCCAACGCCATCGAGCCTCGTGCCTCGCTGGCCAGCTACGCCCCCGCCACCGACGAGCTCACTCTCTGGGTCACCTCCCAGAACCCGCACGTCCACCGGCTGATCATGGGCGCCTTCGTGCTCGGCCTGCCGGAGCAGACCTTCCGCGTCATCTCCCCGGACGTGGGCGGCGGCTTCGGGTCGAAGATCTTCGTCTACCCCGAGGAGGTCGCGGTCGCCTGGCTCGCCAAGAAGCTGGGGGTGCCGGTGAAGTGGACCGCGCAGCGCAGCGAGAGCTTCCTCGCCGACATGCAGGGCCGCGACCACGTCTCCGAGGTCGAGATGGGCTTCGACGCCGGCGGCACCCTGGCAGGTCTCCGGGTCAGGACGGTGGCGAACCTCGGCGCGTACCTGTCGCTCTTCGCCCCGTGCGTCCCCACCTACCTCTACGGGACGCTGCTCAATGGCCTGTACGACATCCCCGCGATCCACTGCGAGGTGGACGGCGTCTTCACGCACACCGTCCCGGTGGACGCGTACCGCGGCGCGGGTCGGCCCGAGGCCTGCTACGTGCTCGAGCGCACGATGGACGTCGCGGCGCGCGAGCTGGGCACCGACCCGGCAGAGCTGCGCCGCAAGAACCTCATCTCCAAGGACCGCTTCCCCTTCCAGACGCAGGTGGCGCTCACCTACGACAGCGGCAACTACGCGCCTGCGCTCGCCCGTGCCCTGGAGATGGTGGGCTATCAGCGCTTCCGTGCCGAGCAGGCCGAGGCGCGCACCAGGGGCAGGTACCTCGGGCTCGGGCTGTCCTGCTACATCGAGGCGTGCGGCCTGGCTCCCTCGCAGGTGGTCGGCTCGCTCGGCGCGCAGGCCGGTCTCTACGAGAGCGGGACCGTGCGCGTGCACCCCACCGGGAAGGTGACGGTCCTCACCGGATCGCACAGCCACGGGCAGGGACACGAGACGACCTTCTCCCAGCTGGTGGCCGACGGTCTGGGAATCCCCATGACCGACGTGGACATCGTGCACGGGGACACCGGGCGCATCCCCTTCGGCATGGGGACCTACGGAAGCCGCAGCGGCGCGGTGGGCGGCACGGCCATCCACATGAGCCTGCAGAAGATCATCGAGAAGGGGAGGGTCCTCGCCGCGCACCTGCTCGAGGCGGCCCCCGACGACGTCGAGTTCAAGGCGGGTCGCTTCTCGGTGAAGGGCTCGCCGGATCGGGGAAAGACCTTCGCCGAGGTGAGCCTCGCCGCCTACCTCGCCCACAAGATGCCCGCCGGGATGGAGCCCGGGCTGGAGGCGACCAGCTTCTTCGACCCGCCGAATTTCACCTACCCCTTCGGGACGCACATCGCGGTGGTCGAGGTGGACGTCGAGACCGGGCGCACCACGCTCCTCCGCTACGTGGCGGTGGACGACGTGGGCAACGTCATCAATCCGATGATCGTCGAGGGGCAGCTGCATGGCGGCATTGCCCAGGGCGTGGCCCAGGCGCTGTGGGAAGAGGCCGCCTACGACGAGTCCGGACAGCTCACCACCGGCTCCCTGATGGACTACGGGCTCCCCCGGGCCGATCAGCTGCCGAGCTTCGAGACCGACCGGACCGTCACCCCGTCCCCGGTCAACGCGCTCGGGGTGAAGGGCGCGGGAGAGGCTGGCACCATCGCCTCGACACCCGCGGTGGCCAACGCGGTCCTCGACGCGCTCGCACCCTTCGGGATCGGGCACCTGGACCTGCCGCTCACGCCGCAGAAGGTGTGGAAGGCGGTCCAGGCGGCGCGCTCCACGGAGAGGAGATAGCGATGTATCCGGTTCCGTTCGAGTACCACCGGGCGGGGAGCGTCGACGAGGCAGTGGCGCTCCTCGGTCGCTTCGGCGAGTCGGCCCGGCTCCTCGCAGGCGGACACTCGCTCCTGCCTCTGATGAAGCTGCGCCTCGCCGAGCCGCGCCATCTGGTGGACATCCGCCGCATCCCCGGGCTGTCGGGCGTGCGCGAGGAGGGAGGGGCGCTGATCATCGGCGCCGCCACACCTCATCACTTCCTGGAAACCTCCCCGCTCGTCCGCGAGCGGCTGCCCATCCTGTCCGAGGCCGCGGCCCAGATCGGCGATGCCCAGGTCCGCAACATCGGCACGATCGGCGGCAGCCTGGCCCACGCCGATCCGGCGGCGGACCTCCCGGCGGTCATGCTCGCGCTCGGGGCCGAGCTCGTCGCGGTGGGGCCGAAGGGGCGGCGCGCCATTCCGGTGGACCGCTTCTTCGTCAAGCTCTTCACCACCTCGCTCTCGCCGGGCGAGCTGCTCACCGAGGTGCGCGTTCCCGTCCCGGTGGCGGGGACGGGAGGCGCCTACGCGAAGTTCCCACACCCCGCCTCGCGCTATGCCGTCGTCGGCGTGGCGGCGCTGGTCACCGTGTCCGCCCGGAAGATCTCGGCGGCGCGGGTGGCCATCACCGGCGTCGGTGCCAGGGCGGTCCGGGCCACGGCGACGGAGGCTGCACTCGTGGGCAACGCGCCCGACGCGGGCGTGGTGGCCTCGGCAGCGGAGCGGGCCGTGGACGGTCTGACCGTTCGCTCCGATCCGCGCATGGATCCCGAGTACTGGAGAGCGCTGGCCGTCACCTTCACCCGGCGCGCCGTCGCCACGGCGCTGGAGCGGGCGGGCTAGTGCGCGAGGAGATCCAGCGCATCCAGCAGGCCATGGAGCGCGAGGGCTACGTCACCGATCGTGCCGTGGCGACCGCGGTCCACCTCTCGATGACCCTCGGCAAGCCGCTCCTGGTCGAGGGCCACCCCGGGGTGGGGAAGACGGAGATCGCCAAGGTCCTGGCGGTGATGCAGCAGGGCGATCTCATCCGGCTGCAGTGCTACGAGGGCCTCGACGCCACCACCGCTCTCTACGAGTGGAACTACCCCAAGCAGCTCCTCCACATCCGGCTGCAGCAAGACGGGGACCAGTCGGTCGCGACGCGCGAGGCGGACATCTTCAGCGAGCGCTTCCTCCTCAAGCGCCCGCTGCTCGCCGCGATCACCCACCAGGGTCGTCCGCCGGTGCTCCTCATCGACGAGGTGGACCGTGCCGACGAGGAGTTCGAGGCCTTCCTGCTCGAGGTGCTCTCCGACTTCCAGGTGACCATCCCGGAGGTGGGCACGGTGCGCGCCGAGGCGCGGCCCTCCGTCGTCCTCACCTCGAACCGCGCCCGCGACCTCTCCGACGCGCTCCGCCGCCGCTGCCTCTACCTCTGGATCGACTACCCCTCGCTGGAGAAGGAGCTGCGGATCGTCCGCACCCGCATCCCGGGCATCGACGAGCGGCTGGCACGCGAGGTCACAGCCTTCATCCACTCACTCCGCCGGCTGAAGCTCGCGAAGGTGCCAGGCGTGGCCGAGTCGCTGGACTGGGCACGGGCCCTGGTGGTGCTCCACGCCACCCACCTGGACGAGGAGCTGGTCCGGGAGACGCTGGGCTGCTTCCTCAAGGACGAGGAGGATCTCCGCACGGTGAGCGCCCGCCTCGACGCGGGCGAGCTCCCCGCGCTCGCCTCGCCGGTGGCATGAGCGCCGTCTCGGCCGACCTCGTCGAGCACACCGCGCGCTTCTGCCGGCGCCTTCGGGCCGAGGGACTTCCGCTCGGTCCTGGCGACACGCTCGACGCGACCCGCGCCCTCGGCTCGGTGGATCTGGTGGACCGCGAGGACGTCCGGCTGGGGCTCCGCGCCACGCTGGTGAAGCGGGTGGAGGACGCGCCTCTCTTCGATGCTCTCTTCGAGTCCTTCTGGACCGGGCCCGCTCCGGTGCCTCGCAATCCGCCGGTCGTTCCTCCCGACGCGGACGAGGACTCGGAAGGCCCGGCGTCCATCTCGCCCAGGCGAAGGAGCGTGCACGCGTTCCAGGACCTGGAGGAGCTCGCCATCCCGGCCCCGAGCTCCCGGGAGGCGCTGGGCCGGCAGGACTTCGCGTCCTTCGGCGAGGACGAGCTCCGCGCGGTGACCACGCTCGCCCGGCGCATCGCACGCAGGCTCGCCGCCCGACCCGGCCGGCGGTGGAAGCTCTCCCGGCGAGGAGAGCAGGTCTCGCTCCGACGAACCCTCCGCGAGGCGCTGAAGACCGGCGGCGAGCTCTCGACGCTGACCTGGCGCCGGCGGAAACTGCGGCGGACGCGGCTGGTGATCCTGGCCGACGTCTCGGGGTCGATGGACCTGTACGCGCGGCTGCTGCTGCAGTTCCTCTACGCGCTGCAGAACGCGTTCGCCCGGGTGGAGACCTTCGTCTTTGCCACGCGGCTGAGCCGGGTGACCGACGAGCTGCGCGCGCCGGGGTACCGCGATGCGCTCGGGAACCTGTCGGACCGGGTGCAGGACTGGAGCGGGGGCACGCGCATCGGCGAATCGCTCTCCGCGTTCCTCTCCTCCTGGCCCCGCCTCGTGGATCGCCGGACGGTGGTGGTGGTGCTGAGCGACGGCTGGGAGACCGGTGACCCCGACGTGCTGGGCGAGGCGCTCGCGCTCTTGCACCGGCGGGCGGGTCGCCTGGTCTGGCTCAACCCGCTCCTCGGGAGCCCGGGGTACGAGCCTCTGACACGTGGCATGCAGGCGGCGCTGCCCCACCTGGACGTCTTCGCGCCGGCGAACGATCTCGCGAGCCTCGAGCAGCTCGCGCGGCACCTGAGCCTCTGAGGCGGCCGGGGGAGGCAGCGCGAGCGGTGGGCGCCGTCAGTCGTAGAGGTCGGCGGCCTTCATCGGCCAGGCGCCGGAGGCGTCGCCGCCTCCGAGGAGGAGCACCTGTCCCTGGGGGAGGAGCGATGCAGTGTGGCCGACGCGAGGCACCGGAAGTCGCTGCCGCTCGGTCCACGCACCGGTGAGTGGATTCCAGCTCTCGACGTCGGCGAGCGCCTGACCGTCCCCGTCGCGTCCGCCGAGGGCCAGCACCTCTCCCGAGGCGAGCGTGACCAGGCGGAGCTCGGCGCGCGGCACGTGCAGCGACCCGGTGGCGGTGCACTCGCCGGTCGTCGGATCAAACACCTCGGCCGATCCGGTGACGCGTCCCATGAAGTACCCCCCGGCGAGGAGGACCCGCCCGTCGGGCAGGCTCCCCGCGGAGTGCGCCCAGCGCTCGCCGACCAGGGTGCAGGCGCGGGTGAAGGTCTCGGTCGCGGCGTCGTAGATCTCGGCGCTCGAGACCTCCTGGCTGGTGAAGGAGTCGAGACCGCCGGCCAGCAGCACCCGCCCGTCGAACAGGCGAGTGGCGCTGTGCAGGAAGCGCGGCTCGACCATCTCCCCCTTCGGGGCACGAGAGGTGCCCTGGTCGACGTCGAAGAGCTCGACCGGCGTCACCCGAGCGGGATCGCGCAGGTAGAAGTCCCCGCCTGCGACGAGGAGGACGTTCCCTTCGAGGGGAAGCCGGGTGGCGCTGTTGCCGAGGCGCACCTCGGTGAGGCGTCCGGGCGACGTCCACGTCCCGGAGCCGGGGCTCCAGACGAGGACGGCCGTGGCCTCGTCGCGGCGGGCGGCGCTGGTCTCGCCTCCGGCGACGACGATCCGCGAGGCCGAGACGCCGGTCCACACTGGGTTGAAGCGGGTGACGGGCATGTCGCCGGCGGTGCTGAACGCCCCGGTGGCGGGATCGAACAGCTCGGTCGCCACCCACGGTGTGAGGGTGGGCGAGCGGCCGCCGAAGACGAGCACGCGACCGTCGGAGAGCACGGCGGCGCCGTGGTCGACCCGGGCGTTGTCGCTGGGGGTGAGGGAGCGGAGGCGATGCCGGTAGACGAGCGGCAGACGGAGCTCCCGGCGGACCTCCGCCCTGTCTTCGCCCACGACGAGGGTGAAGAGCATCCCGGAAGGGAAGGGGCCGACGCGGACCCGCGCACCGCTCGCCACTGGCCCGACGTCCGGGTCGATGCGGGCGGGCGCTCCGTTGAAGCGAGGCAGCAGCTCGACCGCGTCCCCCACCCGCATCTCCCCGGGGCTGGCGGTGAACGACTCGATGCGCGGCGCGCCGTCGCCCGGGGCCGAACCCCCACAGGCGAGGAGGAGGAAGAGGACCGCGAGCAACCGGGGGAGACGATCAGCCAGGGACACGAGGGCTCCTTGAGAACGAGACCGCTCAGGAACCGGGGTCCCGCGGCCCGGGCAAGAGCCGCCTAGACGCAACTCAAATGCAAATAATGCTCGGGATGAGTCCGCGGCGTTCGCCGCTGAACCCGGCGAATTTCAGGGACCTCGCCGGAGACTCTGTGGCTCTCGGGAGGTCCCTCTCGAGGTGTCAAACACCTCCGCAGGGGGCCCGGGGTGTCAAACACCTCCGGAGCGGAGGTCTCAAACACCTCCGGACCGCCCTCAGCCGGAAGGTGATCCCTCCCGGGCGGGCGGAGGAAACGGCTGCCCGGCCGACGCGACCTTCCGCACCGCGCTCCCCTCGACCAGCGCGACCCCGTCTCCCCTGGGCTCGGTCCCCTCGACGGCGACCACGTCCCCGCGGCGGAGCGAGAAGAAGACCTCGTTGGCCTCCGTCCGGTGCTTTTCCTGGAGCGCGAGACCGACGCGCCCCTCCGGACCGCATCCCATGTACCGCTGGCGTCCCTTCCCCTCGAGCGGCTCGGACACGATGCGGAACAACCTCCCGGCCGGTGGGTCCACCCACGCCTCTCCCCGCGGCGCAAGCACCAGGTAGCTCATCTTCGGCGCCTCCTTGGGCAGCCCAGCCTCCCGCGCCAGCGCGTCGAGCAACGGCGGGGGCGACCAGCTCCGCGCGACGCGACACCAGTCCGAT
>Ga0134124_10001080_pt1 | contig 21840 bp, 20 predicted proteins | sample KB304_FD_96880 | JGI IMG/M metagenome (GOLD analysis project Ga0134124, IMG submission 96880) | Terrestrial soil microbial communities without Nitrogen fertilizer from Kellogg Biological Station, Michigan, USA - KB3-0-4 | ecosystem: Environmental > Terrestrial > Soil > Unclassified ... | reverse complement strand
GGGCGTCGGTCCGCCGGTGACACCGGCGGCGTTCCGCGGTGATGCCCGTCGGCATCGGCTGGACGGCGCACGGCGGCGAGTTTCTGCTTTCTAGCGGGCAGAAACCCGCCCGCAGCAAGAAGAGTCTGACGTAGCAGCTGCCAGTCGCTTGTCATATGGCGCCGGGCCACGGCTGTCGGTCTCGGTCAAACCGTCGTAGTGGCGTCGCGCAGCGACGCGAGCGCCTCCTGACCTGCGAGGACGGAGCCGCCTATGCTACCCGGCTCGCCGTCCCGCGGCGTCGAATCGTGCGGCGACCGACGCCGACGAGATGCTCGTACATGCGAACACGAGCCCAGTCCAGGATGGCCCACGGCACGCGGGCGAGGTTGCGCATGGGCGGCCCGGGGCCGAGGAGCGCGCGCCAGGTGATGTCGACGGTCCTCGCCAGCCCCCGGTATTCCCGACCGTCGACGACGTATTGATCGAGGATCCCGTGCAGAAGCCGGCAGCCCACACTGTTGAGGCAGGGCTGCATGCGCGCAAGATGCTCGATGGTCCCGGGCGGAACATCGACGAGCCCGGATCTGTGCAAGTAGCCGAGCAGCAGGTAGAGATGGGCGCTGGCGACGGAACCCTCCACCAGTGCCATGACGTCGTCCCAGAGAAAGCCTCTGCGCTTCAGGAGATGGATCAGGTCGAGCATCGCCACCACGCCCCCGCCGTTGTAGATGCGGGACGGGCTCAGGGCCCAGTGAGAAGCGGTGTAGACGACCTGCAGGTCGTCGGTCAAGCGGTTGACGAGGCGCCCCGTGAACGTCGAGGGGCGAATCCTCGCATTCACCCGGTCGGGGCGGAAGGGGTCGACGCCGGGTAGACCGAGGTCCGGGGGAAACAACCGATGGTGCACCTCGACCCAGATTCCGGTGCGGGGATGGACCAGCGGCACGGCGTGGTGACCATAGGACTCCACTCTCTCTTCCGGGTGCTCCCGGTACCCGAGGCCGAGAAGCGTCTGCTGCACCTCGCGGACCGCGCCTTCCGGAACGAGCAGGTCGATATCACGCATGGGACGAAGGTAGGGCGCGGGGTAATCCCTGTCAGAGAGCGAGATGCCTTTCAGGAGCGTCACCACCACGCGCGCGCCGCAGGCGTCGACAATCTCGGCCGTGGCCTCGATCTGCACTGCCGCGAGCACGCGCGCAGCGCGTCTGCCCCGCGCAGCAGCGGCCAGTGAGGAGAGGCCGGGGCAGCGGGGTCCCGGGCAACCGATCGGACCAGGAGGGGGCCCAGACCCGATGTCACCGCCCACCGGATCTGCATATCCGTGAAGCTCGACAGGGTGAGGTCGCTCCGGCCGTGGTGGGCGGCCCGCAGGAGCGCCAGCAGCGAGGGCCTTGCCCCGATGCTCAATGACCGCCCCTTCGACAGGGCCCTTCGAGCTCCTCGCCGTGGCATGGACGCGGGCAACCACCTTGCAGAGCGGTCGCGCGCAGTTCCGCGAGGGGCGTCCGAAACCTGGGGGGGAAAGACGTGGTGGACGAGGTCGAGGGGCTGAAAGCCCAGCTCGCTTCGCTCACGAGGGGGCGGGAGGCCCTCGAGGAGGAATGGCGGTTCGCCAACAGCCCCGCCATGCGAGTTGTGAAAGCAACTGTCGATCGCGTGGCGCCGACGGACGTCACCGTGCTCATCTGGGGGGAAAGCGGGGTGGGCAAAGAGATCATCCCGAAGCTGCTCCACTGGAAGTCGTCCCGCCGCGACGAGCCGCTGGTCAAGGTCAACTGCGCCGCGTTGCCCCTCGAGCTGCTCGAGAGCGAGCTGTTCGGGTACGAGCGAGGCGCCTTCACCGGAGCAGACCGCCTGAAGACCGGAAAGTTCGAGTTCGCGAACAAGGGCACCATCTTCCTGGACGAGATCGGCGAGCTGCCCTGGCCGCTGCAAGCGAAGCTCTTGCACATCTTGCAAGACCGGGAGTTCTCCCGGCTCGGGAGCGCCCGCACAATCCGGGTCGACGTGCGCGTCGTCGCGGCGACGAACAAGGATCTCGCCCAGCTGGTCGCCCAGCGGCTGTTTCGCGACGACCTGTACTACCGGCTGAACGTCGTCAATATCCGCGTACCGGCCCTCCGTCATCGGCGCGAGGAGATCCCCTTCCTCGTCGATCACTTCCTCAGGAAGTTCGGGCAGCAATACGGTCACGGGCACCCGTGCGTGCGGGCGGAGACTCTGCAGCACTTGCTCCAGTACCGGTGGCCGGGCAACGTGCGCGAGCTCGAGAACACCATCAAGCGGATCGTGGTGCTCGGCACCGAGGCCTGGGTCCCCCAAGAGCTTCGGCTCGACGCGAGCGCGGAGCCGCCTGACAGCGGGGGGCAGACGGTCGAGGACGAGCCGACCGCGGGCCAGAGCCTGACGGAGATCGGCCGACGGGCGGCGGCGGAGGCGGAGCGGCTGGCGCTCACGCGGGTGCTGGAGGAAGTTCACTGGAACCGCATGGAGGCCGCGCGTCGCCTCAAGGTGAACTACAAGACGATCCTCGCCAAGATCGAGGATTACCAGATCGGACATCGCCGCCGCGATTCCCGGGCCAGCTGACCGCGACACGGCTCAACCCGTGCGCCGGTGAGCAGCCCGCCCGGCCGTCCGCCTCAGCAGCGCGGCCGTCGCCCGCAGCTCGGCGGAAGTGACCGAGAAGCAGGGGCACGCGGCCGCGATCCGGATCGCAGCCTCCAGCCCGCTCCCGGGGTGGGCCAGCGCGTTCAGCGTGTTCGCATACAACCGCGCCGCGCCCTCACCCGGGCTGATCGGCCGCAGCGAGGGCGCCGGCGCGCGCGGTTCGTAGTGAAGAAAGAACATCCCGGCCAGGCCGAGCGGCTCCCTCCACACGCGGGCGGGGAGATCCGACGTCGACACGTGAATCGACGTGGCCGTCCTCGAAGCGCCGGCCGGGACAGCGTGCGAGGCGGGCTCGTCCTTCAAGCACAGGGCACGCGGATATGGGTGCACGGTGACGCCATCCAAGTCGACCGGGGCGACCTCGTCGCTCAGGTACCCGAAGCTCTCGTGGAGCATCGCCCACGCCGTGACGGACTTTCCGGCCCCGGACTCGGCGACCAGCATGAAGGCGCGACCGTCCCACTCCAGCACCGCCGCATGAACGAAGTACAGGTCGCGCCGTCGTGTCTGGATTTCGACGGCGAGATCACCGTCGAGAAGCCACAAGAGCTCGGCCTCGTCGAGCGCGCAGCCGGCGAACTGGCCGTCACGGCGGATGACGTATCGGGCCGAGTCGGGTCGTGGACCGACGACCTCGTACCGGAGCGCGCCGCTTCGTTCCGGGCCGGCGTGCGGTGCGCCCCGTAACCCGCCGAAGGCCGCCTGCAGGAGCTCGTGGCTCGCCTGCTGCGCGCACTCGATGATCACCTCGATGCCGACCACCGAGAGCGCCTGCGTGGTCAAGTCAAGGCTCGCGCTCGCGGCACCAGGCGTCGGGATCGCCGGGCGCCGTCCACGAGTTGCGCTCCGCTGCCCGCTGGCGCCCGGGGGCGCGGTCCAGTCCCACGGCCCTGTTCTACCCGGGCGGGCCGCCTGGCGGGTGCGGCGGGTGCGACGGGTGTGACCGCACCGGTGCGTACGAACCCCGCTGTGCGAAGGCCGGCGAGGCCGCGAACGTCAAGATCGTCGGCGCGACATACACCGCCTTCTGTAGCATCTCGCGTCGGGTCTGCGTGGTTGAAGACCGGTCATGCATGATCTACCCCTCCTCGCCAGTGCGGCCGGTGCCCTCGGCGGCTCCACCGGCATCCACGAGCAGCCTCAGCTCGGCCAGCTGCCGTACCGTTGTCTCGACATCCCGCTGTGCGGTGTCGAGGCTGACGTCGAACGTGGCCGCCACCTCTGCGGCGATGTCGCGCACGCTTCGCTCGCCGGTGCACCCTTTCCAAACGAGGCTGGCCGTTCCGTTGAGCTGATGGACCAGCCCGCGTGTACAGTCCAGGATCATGAGCTCTCCGTCGATTTCTCTTACGAGGAGGTCCGGCCGCGGTGCGGCGGCTCGGGGCCTAGACGCGCTCGAGACCTTCACGGCGGCTCGAAATCGGGCATGTCCAGGGCCATCAAGGAAGCGTCGACCCACCCACGCTCGGTGGCCGCGCCGTCAGGCCGGGCGTGGCCAGGACGCGAGCCGGTTGAGGGCCCGTTCGAGGAGGGCGAGATCGAGCGGCTTCGCGACGATCTCGTCCGCTCCCTCCGCGCGGTAGCGCGCCTCGCGCTCGGGGTCCGGCCACGTGCAGACCGCGATCGACACGCCGGGGCATCGGGCCTTGATCCGGCGGACGAGCGCCGCCCCATCGGTATCCGTGAGCGAAAGGTCGATCAGAACGAGGTCGGGCGCGAAGGTTTGGCAGACGACCTCGGCGTGCGCGCCCCCGGCGGCCGGCATCGGCACGCTTCCCCGCGACAGCACGTACTCGCTGAGGAGGCTGCGAATGTCCGGCCGGTCCTCGACGAGGAGGACGAGCGGGATCGGTGCGGGCTCCTCGCTCCCCGGCGTGGTCACCCTCGCGCCGCTCGCAATGCTCATTGTCCCGTCTCCGTCATCGTCGGCCATCAACGCGCGGTGTCGGCCCGGACGACTTGGCGTACCGCCCGGATCACGTCCCAGACGTCCGCCTCGGTCATGCGCGGGTAGAGGGGCAGCGAGATCGACGCCTCGTGGGCCGCCCGGGCGTTCGGGAAGTCGACCGCTTGCAGCCCGAGACGCTCACCGTAGTAGCCGTGGGCGTACAGCGGGACGAAGTCGACGGCGGCGGCGACATTCTGCGCCTCGAGGCCCTGGATGAACGCGTCGCGCGTGATGGTCAGCCGCTCCGGCCGCAGGCGGACCACGTAGAGGGCCCAGGCGTGCTGCGCGCCGAGCGGCACGCGCGGCAGGACGAGCTGATCGAGGTCCGATAGCCCGAGCTCGTACAGGCTCGCATAGTAGCTGCGGATCGCGTGGAACGTCTCGATCTTCGGGAGCTGCCCGAGGCCCACCGCCGCGTTGACGTCCGCCATCTGATAGCCGAACCCATACGTGCGCGCGGCCTCGTACCGGGCACGCTCCCGCGGCCGGACCGGGGGCGCGCTCTCCGCCGGAACGCCGTAGAACCGTCGCGCGCGGAACAGCTCCGCGAGGTCGCCGCGGTCCGTGGTCACGACGCTGCCTTCCCCCGTCGTGATGCTCAGGTCCTGGCTCAGGCCGAACACCGACACCAGGCCGATTGATCCGATGATCCGGCCCTGGTGCCGGGCCGGCAACGCGTGGATCGCGTCCTCGACCACGACGAGCTGATGCTGCGCGGCCAAAGCGAGGATCTCGTCCATCGCGGCCGGGCAGCCGGCGAAGTGCCCGGGCATGATGGCTCTGGTCCTCGGCGTCACCTTGCGGCCCGCTTCCGCGACGTCCAGCGTGAGCGTCAGCGGGTCCACGTCCACCACCATCGGCCGGGCTCCCACGTGCGTGATGGCGGCGATGGCCGGGGTGGAGGCGACGATGCTCGTCAGGACCTCGTCGCCCGAGGTGAGACCGAGCGCCTCGAACGTCAGGTGGAAGCCGGCCCAGCAGGAGCTGACAGCTACCGCGTGACGGGCGCCGACGAAGGTGGCGAAGCGGGTCTCGAACTCGACGGTGCGCGCCCCGAGGCTCAGCGCGCCGGCCGAGAGCGCGGCGTTGACTTCGTCGATCTCTCGCTGATCGACCCACGGCCCTCGCAGCGGCAGGACCGTCGATCGGACGGGGCCCCCACGCTCGTCGTCTCGGTTCGGTAGAGAGTCCACGGCCTGGTCACCCATGCTTGCACCCGCTCACGCACCGTGGGAGCGATACCGTGTAGCCACACGAGGACAGATCCGCGCTGCAAACCAGCCGCCACGCGGCAATGTCGTCCGGGCCGGCTTGCAATCCAGTGCGCGGTACGCGGGGCTGTCCAGATCCCCCGCCGAAGCATCGCCGCCGATCGCCAATCTGACCAGGCGACTGGTCATCGGTGACGGCCACGGCGCGACGCTCACCTCGCACGCTGCCCGCGATTCACGTGCACGCATTCGGCGCAGCGCGCGGTGATCTCGGCGTTTGGCACCGCACTTGTAGCGGTCCTCGATAGGTGCTCGACTGTCATGACCATCCCGAATCACGCGACCATGACTCCTGCGCGGCCGTCGCCCGGGGAGGAGACGCGCTTGCTGCGCGAGCGCATCAGCATGACGAGCGCCGTCATGGGAGTGATGGGACTCGGATACGTCGGCCTGGCAGAGGCGGTCGAGTTTGCCAACGCCGGTTTCCCGGTCGTCGGCTTCGACGTCAACGCCGAGCGGGTCGCCGCCGTCGAGGCCGGGCACTCGTACCTGGCCGACTTGACGGACGACGCCCTTCGCGCCGAGATCGGGGCCGGGCGCCTGCATGCGACGGGAGATCTCTCGCGGCTCGCCGACATGGACATCATCCTCATCTGCGTCCCGACGCCGCTCAGCAAGACGAAGGCGCCCGATCTCTCCTGCATCCTCGACGCGACCCAGTCGATCCGCGCCGGGCTCCGGCGGGGGCAGCTGATCGTCCTCGAGTCGACGACGTACCCGGGCACCACGTCCGAGATCGTCCTCGCGATGCTGGCGTCGACCGGACTGCGGGTGGGCGAGGACTTTTCTCTCTGCTTCTCGCCGGAGCGGCTGAATCCCGGCGACACGAACCACCCACCGACATCCATCCCGCGCATCGTGGGCGGGGTGACACCAGGGTGCGCGGAGACCGCCGCGATGCTCTACCGGCGCGTGGCACCCCAGGTCGTCACCGTCTCCTCGCCGGAGACGGCCGAGATGGCCAAGCTCCTCGAGAATACGTTTCGCGCCGTCAACATCGGGCTGGCCAACGAACTGGCCTTGCTGTGCCGGTCGCTCGGCCTCGACGTCTGGGAGGTCATCGACGCGGCCGCCACCAAGCCGTTCGGGTTCATGCCGTTCTACCCGGGCCCCGGGCTCGGTGGCCACTGCATCCCGATCGACCCGCTGTATCTATCGTGGAAGGCCCGGATCAACGGCTTCGAGCCACGCTTCATCGATCTCGCCCATCAGGTCAACAGCGCGATGCCCCGTGTCGTCGTATCGATGGTCATGGACACGCTGAACGCCCGCGGCCGCAGCCTGAATGGCTCGAGCATTCTCGTCCTGGGGGTCAGCTACAAGCGCAACGTGAACGACACGCGAGAATCGCCGGCGCTGGAGATCATGGAGGCGCTCGGCCGGCGCGGGGCCACGATCTCGTACCACGATCCCTACGTCCCCCAGCTGTGTGTGGGGCAGCAGACGTACAGCTCCGTGGAGCTGGACGAGGGTGCCCTGCACCGGATCGACTGCGCCCTGGTGCTGACCGACCACACGGTCGTCGACTACAAGCGCGTCGTCGAGCATGCGCCCGTCGTCGTCGACACCCGGAACGTGACGGCGGGCCTGGTCGCGCCCCCCGCGAAGGTCGTTCGCCTGTGATGATGTCGGACGAGCTCTCGCCGTCGGCTTCCGCCGTCCCCTGGTACGTCGTGTACTCGAAGCCGCACCGGGAGGGCGTGGCCGAGCTACACCTGCGTCGCAAGGGATTCGACGTCTTCTACCCGAAGCTGGAACTGCCGCCCTACGCGGCGGCGCCCCGGCGCTCGGTGCCGCTCTTCCCGGGTTATCTGTTCGCGCGCTTTGACCTTGCCAGACACTCGCACGAGATCGCGTGGATACCCGGGGTGAAGCGGCTCGTGGGAATCGGCGGTGTGCCAACACCGCTCGATCCGGACGTCGTGGCGTTTCTCAGGCAGAACGCGTCGGCGGACGGGTGCCTCCGCGCACGGCCCGATCTCCAGATCGGGCAGGAAGTGCAGATCACCGACGGGCCCTTCGCCGGGCTCATGGCGATCGTCGAGAATCCGCCGGACGCGCACGGTAGGATCCGTGTCCTCATGCGCCTGCTCAACCGGCGCCCGGTCGCGGTGCGCATGTCGATGCGGTTCGTGAAGAGCGCCTGGGTCGCCTGAGCGGCAGCGCCTGGCTGCCGGACATAGGACCGCCACGCGGGCCGGAGGCCCGTGGCCGGCGGTCCGTCGAAATCGGTTCAGCATCACGGTCTTGGACCCAAGGGCGGAGCCATGTGGAGTGTGGATGTCATGACGCAGACGCGCGTTCCCGCCGTCCTGACCCTGGTGCCGTAGGGGCCGGCCCATGCCGACCGACCCCGCCACCGCCCCCGAGCTCGACCGGGCGCCCGCCGAGCGGGGGCTCCTCGATCCCGCCTGGATCGCCGCGATTTGGCGCCGGCGCAAGTGGTTCGCCGTCGCTTTCGTGGCGGTCCCGCTGACCGTCGGAATCAGCGTCATCCTCTTCATGCCGCAGATCTACGAGGCGAAGGCCACCGTGCTGGTTGACCGCCAGCAGGTGCCGGAACACTTCGTGCAGTCCACGGTCACGAGCGCGCTCGATACGCGGCTGCAGACGATCAGCCAGGAGATTCTCAGCCGATCCCGACTCGAAGCCCTCATCGAGCGCTTCCAGCTCTATCCAGACCTTCGAGCACGGCTGTCGCCGGAAGAGCTCATCGAGCACATGCGAGCCGCGATCAAGCTCCAGCTGAAGGCGGTGGACATCCTCGAGCTGCCGGCGGCGGACGTCAGGGGTCAGCGTCAGGCCACGGTAGCGTTCACCCTGAGCTACCGGGGCAGCAACGCGCACACGGCCGCCCTCGTCGCGAACACTCTCGCCTCGTTCTATGTCGACGAGGACATGAAGGTTCGCGAGCGCCAGGCGGCCGGCACGGCGCAGTTCCTCAGCACCCAGCTCGCCGAGACGAAGAAGCGGCTGGACGTGCAGGAGCAGAAGGTGAGTGCGTTTCGCCGGGGACATCTCGGAGAGCTGCCCGAGCAGCTGGAGACGAACCTCGCCATGGTCGAGCGGCTGAACCTCCAGCTCCGCCTGAACGCCGACAGCCAGACGCGGGCGCTCGAGCGGCGCAATGCGCTGAGCGGCCAACTGGCCGAGGCAAGCACGTTCGCGGCCCCCGGGACGCCCGGGGCTTCCGACGGTCCCGAAACTCGTCTCATGCGGCTACGGCACGAGCTGGCCCAGCTGCGGACGCGGTACAGCCCCAAGTACCCGGACGTGGTGGCCACGGCCGCCGAGGTGGCGGAGCTGGAGCGGCAGCTGGAGCAGACCAAGACGAGCGAGGCGCATGCGCCCGAGGCGACGCCCCCGACTCCCTACGTCCTCCGGCTGCGCGAGGCGATCAGCGAAGTCGAGACGGAGGGCAAGACCCTGAAGAGCGAGGAGACGCGCCTGAGGGGCGCGATCGCGGCGTATCAACAGCGCGTGGAGATGACGCCGCAGCGGGAGCACGAGTTCAAGGAGCTGGCGCGCGACTACGAGACGACCCGCGAGGTCTACAAGTCTCTCCTCAAGCGGAACGACGAGGCACAGATCGCCGAGAGCATGGAGCATCACCAGAAGGGCGAGCAGTTTCGACTCCTCGATCCGGCCGTGCCGCCCCGAACCCCGCTCGCCGACCGCGGGCGCCTGATCGCGATCGCGACGGTGCTCTCGCTCGGCCTCGGCCTCCTGGCCGTGGTCCTGGCGGAGAGCATCGACACCTCGTTCCACAGCGCCGACGATCTCCGCGCCTTCGCTCCCGCCTCGGTGCTCGTCAGTATCCCCTGGGTCGTGACGGCGGTTGATCTCCGGCGCAGGCAGGCCCGCCTCGGCGCTGCCCTGGTTCTCGGCTGCCTGGGCATCGTCACCCTGGTCGGCGCCTCCTACCTGATCGCCCACAGCAACGAACAGCTCGTGTGGCTGCTCTCACGCGGTCGATCCTGAAGGCCCCTGACCCCGCGCCATGTATCTGAACTTCTACGACCTCCGCGAACGCCCGTTCAGCGCGACGCCGGACCCCCGGTTTCTCTACCTGACCGCGCGCCATCGCGAGGCCATGGCCCAACTCGTCTACGGGGTTCGCGAGGGCCTGGGTTTCACGATGCTCACCGGTGAGGTCGGCACCGGCAAGACGACGCTGCTCCATTCGCTCCTCCGTCAGCTGGACGCCGGCACCGCCGCATCGTATGTCTTCAATTCCACGCTCTCATTCGATGGCCTGCTCGAGTACGTCGTGGCCGATCTGGCGATCGCCACGCCCGCCGCATCCCACGCCCAGCGCCTCCTGGCCCTCAACAACTTCCTCCTCGAGCGCCACCGCGCGGGGCTGAACACCGTGCTGATCCTGGACGAGGCGCAACACCTCTCGGCGGCGACGCTGGAGCAGGTTCGGCTGCTCTCCAACTTCGAGACGACGACGGCGAAGCTTCTCCAGATCGTCCTCGTTGGGCAACCGGAGCTGGCGAACAAGTTGCGGCTGACCGAGCTCCGACAGCTCCGCCAGCGGATCGCCGTGCACGGCACCCTCACCCCACTTTCGCCCGAGGAGACTCGCGACTACGTCCGCGCCCGTCTGCGCACCGCGGGCGCGAGGGATCTTGGTCTCTTCACCGAGGCGGCCCTGCGCGACGTGGCACGACACAGCAGAGGGATCCCCCGCCTGGTGAACATTCTCTGCGACCACTGCCTGCTCGTGGGCTACGCCGACCAGAAGCGCCCGATCGAGCCGGCGGTGGTGAAGGAGGCGCGTGAGTACCTAGTGCAGGCGCAGGCGCGGCGCCGCCGAGCGTCCGTCCCGGCCAACGACACCTCCCAGGCGCCGGCTCGATGGCGGCTTGCCACGGTGGCGACCGTGATCCTCGCCGGCTTTGCCGGGGCGGCCCTCGGCGCGCACGCCTCGGGCTTCCTCCACCTGGCCGAGTGGGCGCACAAGCTCGCGATCCGATGAGCAAGTTTCTTAAGGCCCTCGATCAGGCGCAGCGCGACCGGGCGCTCATCGAGCACGCCCGCGCGAGGTCGATGCCGCACGCGCTGACACCGCCGGGAGAGCAGACTCCCCCGCCGCCGATCAGCTCCGCCGTCTCGCCCGAGGCCGAACCGATCGTCGTCGACGGCGTCGCTCCTCACCTCGTGAGCCTGGTCGCTCCCACCTCGTTCGAGGCGGAGCAGTACCGCACGCTCCGACACATCGTCGAGCAAGCTCACCGGAGCGCCGATGTCCGGATCCTCGCCGTCTCGGCTCCCGCCACCGGTGATGGCAAGACCACCACGGCGATCAACCTCGCCGGCGCGCTGGCGCAGGCCCCGGATGCCGAGGTCCTCCTGATGGATGCGGATTTCCGGCATCCGGCCATCGCCATCGGCCTGGGCCTCGGGCACGCGAACCTACCCGGCCTCGTCGAGGCGACCCTCGACCCGGCGTTGAGTCTCGGCCACGTCGTCCGGCGGCTGTCGCCGTTCAACCTCTCGGTCCTGGCGGCCGGCCGTCCACCGATGTCGCCTTACGAGCTACTCCAGTCGCCTCGGCTGGCGGAGCTGTTGGAGCAAGCGCGTCGCGAGTACGACTACGTCGTCGTGGATACGCCACCGCTCGTCGCCCTTCCTGACTGCCGGGTTCTCGCGAATCACGTGGACGCCTTCCTGCTCGTCGTGACCGCGCACAAGACGCCGCGACGTCTGCTCGAGGCGGCGCTCGGCGCGGTGGACCCGGAGCGTATCCTCGGCCTGGTATTCAACGGTGACGACGCCCCGACCGCTCAGTACGGCCGTTGGTTCCGTAACGGACAGGGCCGGAACGGGGCGTCCGGCTGATCCTGCGGTGACGCCCACGCAACTGCCAGCGATCGAGATGTTTCATCTCTCCAGCGCGCGACGCCCCCCGTCCTCCGGCGCCCCGGTCGCCCTCGCCGGGGAGCCGGCCATCCGCGATGGTCGGCTCCTCCCGGAGCCGATGTTCCTTCGCGCGCTCTGCCTGGAGCGCAAGCGCGCCGAGCGCTCGGGACAGTCCTTCGTGCTCATGCTCGTCGATCCAGGCCGCCTCGAGCAGAACCCGCATCGCGCTGACGTGCTGGACACCATCGTCGCCGCGATCCTGCCCTCGGTCCGGGAGACGGACATCTCCGGCTGGCATGTCGCCCACAAGGTTCTCGGCGTGATCTTCACGGAACTCGGCGCCATCGAACGACATCTGGCCCTCGCCGCGCTCCGCACGAGAATGAACGCGGCGCTGCAGTCTGTCCTGCCGTCCGAGCACGTGCGCCGCCTGCAGATCTCGTTTCACGTCTTCCCGGACACGGCGGACGGGCGTTCCGCCGGCCGTCCGCCCATCGGGGCGCTCTACCCAGACCTGGCCCAGCGTGATGCATCGCGGCGCGTCTCGCACGCGGTGAAGCGCGGCCTCGATGTCGCGGTCAGTCTCGTCGCGCTCATCGTGCTCGCGCCGGTCTTCCTCGCGATCGCCGCCGCGATCAAGTTGTCTTCCCCCGGCCCCGTTCTCTTTCGCCAGGAACGGATCGGGCGGTACGGCGTCCCGTTCACCTTCCTGAAGTTCCGCTCCATGCGCGCCAGCAATGACGCTCAGATCCACCGGGTCTTCGTCACCCGGTTCATCCGCGGCGACCCGCCGGCCAGCACCGGCAACGGCCCGCAGGCGATCTACAAGATCACCACGGATCCGCGCATCACGCCAGTCGGACGGGTCCTTCGGCGAACCAGTCTCGACGAGCTGCCCCAGCTCCTCAACGTTCTGCGGGGGGAGATGTCCCTCGTGGGTCCCCGGCCTCCCATCCCATACGAGCTCGAAGCCTACGACGTCTGGCACCGCCGGCGCTTGCTCGAGGTCAAGCCGGGCATCACCGGCCTCTGGCAGGTGAGCGGGCGGAGCCGCCTGCGGTTCGACGACATGGTCCGTCTCGATCTGAAGTATGCGCAAGCATGGTCGCTCTGGCTCGACCTCAGGATCCTCCTGCAGACGCCGCGAGCCGTGCTGACCGGCGACGGTGCGTACTAGTCCGGGAGGTGTGCCGATGCCCATCAGCACGGACGTGAAACTCGGTGAGCGGGTGAGGATCGCGCATCCCCACCTGGTGAATCTCTACGGCTGCTCCGTCGGTGACGACACCCGGATCAGCGCATTCGTCGAGGTGCAGAAGAACGCCATCGTCGGAGCGCGGTGCAAGCTGTCCTCGCACGCGTTCGTGTGCGAGGGGGTCACGATCGAGGATGAGGTCTTCGTCGGCCACGGTGTCATGTTCACCAACGATCGCTATCCCCGGGCCTGCGTCGGCGGGCGGCCCCAGTCGGATGACGATTGGACAGTCGTGCCGACGCTCGTGAGGCGCGGCGCCTCGATCGGGTCGGGCGCCGTGATCCTGTGCGGCCTGACGATCGGGGAGGACGCGCTCGTCGGCGCCGGCGCGGTCGTCACCCACGACGTGCCGGACCACGGCCTCGTGTGTGGAGCGCCGGCTCGCCTCGTCGGCGACGTGCGATACCGGGAGCGCCCAGCATGATCGGCATCGGTGTGCTCGGATACGGCTACTGGGGCCCCAACCTCGTCCGCAACCTCGACGAGGTTGCCGACGCGCGCGTCGTGTCGGTATGCGATCTCCGGCCCGAGCGCCTGGCCCTGGTCCGGCAGCGATATCCCACCGTCGAGACGACCACGACGTATGCCGACCTCCTGTCGAATCCCCGGCTCGACGCCGTCGCCATCGCGACCCCCGTCTCGACGCACTTCGACTTCGCCCTCGAGGCGCTGCGCAACGGCAAGCACGTGCTGGTCGAGAAGCCGATGACCGCGACCTCCGACGAGGCGATGCGGCTGATCGACGAGGCCGATCGGCGGCACTGCGTCCTCATGGTCGACCATACCTTCGTCTATACCGGCGCCGTCCGCCGCATCCAAGAGCTGATCGCGAGCAAGGCGCTCGGGCAGCTGAACTACTACGATTCCGTCCGTGTGAACCTGGGACTCTTCCAGCACGACGTGAACGTCGTGTGGGACCTGGCGGTCCACGACCTGGCCATCATGGATTTCGTCATCAGCGTCACCCCCTATGCCGTCACCGCGACCGGCATGAGCCATCTCGCCGGCCGCCCGGAAAACATCGCGTATCTGACGCTGTTCTTCGAGGCCAACCTGATCGCCCACATCAACGTCAACTGGCTGGCTCCGGTGAAAGTCCGCCGAACCCTGATCGGGGGCAGCCGTCGCATGATCGTCTACGACGACCTCGAGCCCAGCGAGAAGGTCAAGGTGTACGACAAAGGGATCACCGTCGGCAACAACGCCGAGAGCCTCTACAAGCTCTTCGTCGGCTACCGCACCGGCGACATGTGGGCGCCGCAGCTCGACCTGACCGAGGGGCTGAAGACGGAGGCCTTGCACTTCGTCCGGTGCATCGAGGACCGGGTGCCCGTCATCACGGACGGCGAGGCCGGTCTCCGCGTCGTGCGCCTCCTCGAGGCGTCCACGCAATCCCTCCTCGAGCGCGGGCGTCTGGTCGAGGTCGCCCTTCCCGCCCTCCGGGGCGTGTCGTCCTCGCCGATGTCGGATTCCAACGGACACGACCGCGTGCCCGCCTCCTCGTCCCAGGCCGCGCAGGGCGGAGCGAGTCGATGAGCATCGAGCGAGTCCCGTTCCTGGATCTGGTCACGGTCCACCGCGAGCTCCGGGAGGATCTGCTCGCCGTCTTCGCGAGCGGCCTCGACGAGGCCGCCTTCATCGGGGGGCGGATGGTCGACGACTTCGAGCGGGCATTCGCCGACTTCTGCGGCGCTCGGTTCTGCGTCGGGATGGCCAACGGCACCGACGCGCTGCGCCTGGCGCTGATCGCGGCCGGTGTCCAGCCGGGCGACACCGTCGTCACGGTCCCGCTCACCTTCATCGCCACCACCGAAGCGATCTCCCAGGCCGGCGCGCGGCCGGACTTCGTCGACATCGATCTCGCGACGTACACGATGGATCCCGCGAGCCTGCGTGCCTACGTCGAGGACGGGTGCACGCGCGACCGTGCCACCGGCCGCCTGACCAGCAAACGCACCGGGCGACCGGTGACGGCGGTCGTTCCCGTGCACCTCTATGGCCAGCTGGCGGACATGGACTCGATCCTGACCGTGGCGAGCGAGTTCGGCCTCCTGCTGATCGAGGACGCTTGTCAGGCCCACGGTGCCGAGTACTGGTCGGAGGCGTCGGGCCGCTGGCGGAAGGCCGGGTCGATGGGCCGGGCCGCCGCGTTCAGCTTCTATCCGGGCAAGAACCTCGGCGCCTGCGGCGAGGCGGGCGCCGTCACCACGGACGACGAGCAGCTGGCGCGACGCTGTCGGATCCTCCGCGACCACGGACAATCACGAAAGTATATCCACGAGGTCGAGGGATACAACGCACGACTGGACGCGCTCCAGGCGGGCGTCCTGCACGTGAAGCTCCGTCACCTGGCGACCTGGAACGAGCAACGGCGGGACCGCGCTCGCGCGTACGACGCGCTGCTCGCCGAGGCCGAGGGCTCGATCGTCCGGCCTCACGTACCGAACTGGTCCCGCCCCGTCCACCATCTCTACGCGCTACGCGTGCCAGACCGTGAGCGCGTCCAGGCCGATCTCGCCGCCGCCGGGATCACGACCGCCATCCACTACCCGATCCCGCTCCATCGCGCCCGGCCCTACCGAGCGCTCGGGTACTGCCTCGGCGACTTCCCGGCGGCCGAGCGCACGGCCGCGGAGACGCTGTCGCTTCCGATGTTCCCCGCGCTCTCGACCGAGCAGCAGCGCCGCGTTGCCGCCGGTGTCGTGGCGTCGACGGCCGGACTGCGCGGCGTACGCACACCGCAGCGGGCGGCCTGATGCGGCGGGCAGAACGCCGGACGCGCGCCGTGCGGACGGCATGGCCATGAACATTGCAGGCGGAAGCGACTGGCGCCAGGACTACCTGGAACGGTACTACTCGGGGACGCGATACCAGTGCGACCGATGGCCGCGCCTGGTCCAAGATTACACGCCACCCGGCGCGAGCGTCCTGGAGATCGGTGGCGGACCAGTGGTCTGGACGACGGGCATGCTGCGCGGGCGCGCGCGAGAGATCTTCGGCTTGGATATCGATCCGGTTGTGCGGAACAACCAATTTCTGGACGAAGCCATCGTCTACGATGGAAGGCAGTTTCCACTCCAGGGCGCGCGCTTTGACGTCGCGATCTCGCGATGGGTGAACGAGCACCTCGAGGATCCGGCCCTGCACTTCAGGGAAGTACAACGTGTGTTGGTGCCTGGTGGCGTCTACCTGTTCCGCACGGTCAACCTGTATCACTACACGGCACTGGGTGCGTGCATCACACCGCATTGGCTTCAGGTGCCGTTGGTACGATGGCTGCGGCACATGTCTTCCGAGGAGCACGACCCCTATCCCACGTATTATCGGGCTAACACGAGACGACGGATCACCGCGATCGGTGAGAAGGCCGGACTGATGCCGATTGCGTTTGCCATTTCCGAGGAGTCTCCATCCTACGGAATGGCATTCAGAGCACTCTTCCACGGCCTCATGGCATATGAACGATTGGTCAATTCATCGAGACGATTCGAAGGCGTGCGTCACACGATTGACTGCGTGCTGAGAAAAGTATCCGAGCGGTGATCGTGTTGACCGCAACTCCGCTTCCGATGTTCCCCGCACTCTCGACCGAGCAGCAGCGCCGCGTCGCCGCCGGTGTCGTCGCGTCGACGGCCGGGCTGCGCGGCGTGCGGTCACCGAAGCGCGCGGCGTGATGGGGGCTCTCACCGTGTCCCCGCCATCGAGCCCCGCCGACTCCTACGGGCAGATCCTCCGGTCCACGGCGCTGATCGGCGCCTCGTCGGTCGCAACCGTCGCCCTCGGCGTGGTACGCACCAAAGCCATGGCCGTGCTGCTGGGCCCGGCCGGGGTGGGTCTGTTCGGCCTGTACGGCTCGATCGCCGACGTGACCCAGAACGTCGCCGGCATGGGCGTGAACGGCAGCGGCGTCCGGCAGATCGCCGCCGCCGTCGGGTCCGGGGACACCGACCGGATCGCGCGGACCGTGGCGGTGCTCCGATGGATCTCGCTCGCCCTCGGTGCGCTCGGCGCGCTGTGGCTCGTCGTGTTCTCGAAGGAGATATCCACGGTGACCTTCGGGAGCGATCACCACGCAGCGGGTGTGGCCTTGCTCTCGGTCGCCGTGCTGTTTCGCGTGGTGGCTGCGGGACAGGGCGCGTTGATCCAGGGCATGCGGAGGATCGGCGATCTCGCGATGCTGGGTGTGTGGGGGGCCCTCGGCGGCACGATCGTCACCATCCCAGCCGTCTACTTCCTTCGCGAGGATGGCGTGGTCCCCTCCCTCGTGGCGGGGGCCGCCACCGGCATCCTGACCTCGTGGTGGTACACCCGCCGGGTGCGGGTCCCGGCGGCGGCCTCGACGCTCTCGGAGCTCTGGCCGGACGCGGCCGCACTGCTCAAGCTTGGCTTCGCCTTCATGGCGAGCAGCTTCCTGACGCTCGGCGCCGCCTACGCCACCCGGATCACGGTACTCCGCACCCTCGGCGTCGAGGCGGCTGGCTTTTACCATGCGGCCTGGGCCGTCGGGGGCCTGTATGTCGGGTTCATCCTGCAGGCCATGGGCACAGATTTCTACCCGCGCCTGACCGCTGCGGCCGGAAACCATCAGGAGTGCAATCGCATGGTGAACGAGCAGGCTCATGTCAGCCTGCTCCTGGCAGGACCGGGCGTGCTCGCGACCCTCACGTGCGCGCCGGTCGCAATTGCGTTGCTCTACAGCGCTACGTTCTCCCCCGCCGTCGAAATCCTGCGCTGGATCTGCCTGGGGATGGCGTTACGGGTCATCACCTGGCCCATGGGTTTCGTCCTCGTCGCGAAGGCAAAGCAACGGCTCTTTGTCGCGATCGATCTGGCGTGGACGCTCGTCCACGTCGGCCTCGCGTGGGCGTGCGTGCGGTCGTACGGCGTCGACGGCGCCGGGATGGCGTTCTTCGGCTCGTACATCTTCCATGGGTTGGCCGTCTACCCCCTCGTCCGCCGACTCACCGGCTTCCGCTGGTCCTCCGAGATGCGGCGAACCGGCCTGCTGTTCTTCGTCTTGATCGCCATGGCGTTCTCGGCGTTCGCACTCTTGCCGTGGGCAGCCGCGACCGTCGTCGGGGGACTGGCTTTGGCCGTGGGCTCTGTCTACTCGCTTCGCGTGCTCCTCGCTCTCGTTCGGGCGGACCGGCTCCCCCGCAGGCTTCGTTCGCTGCTCCTTCGAGTCGGGCTCGTGACGTCACGCGCTGGACACTGACCGCTCCACGGACGGCCGAGACTGTCGACACGCTTCCCAGCTACCAATCGATCCACCACCCTTCACGCCCACGAGGCCTCCGTCATGCATGACAGCCGCGTCCTGATCACTGGGGGTGCCGGCCTCATCGGCTCTCATCTCGCCGACCAGCTCCTTCAGGACGGCGTCCGGGAGATCGTCATCCTCGATAACCTCGTCCGCGGCCGCCGCGAGAACCTGACCCACGCACTCACGACCGGCCGTGTGACCCTCATCGAGGGCGACATCCGGGACCCCGAACGCGTCGCCGAAGCGATGAGCGGCATCGACATCGTCTTCCACCAGGCGGCGATCCGGATCACCCAGTGCGCCCACGAGCCACGCCTGGCACTCGAGGTGCTGGCCAACGGCACCTTCAACGTCCTGGAAGCGGCCGTCAAGGCCGGCGTGCGGAAGATCGTCGCGGCCTCAACCGCCTCGGTCTACGGGCTGGCCGCTGAGTTCCCCACATCCGAGATGCACCATCCCTACAACAACCGGACGCTGTACGGCGCCGCCAAGCTCTTCAATGAAGGATTGCTGCGCAGCTTCCACCACATGTACGGCCTCGACTACGTGGCCCTCCGCTACTTCAATGTCTACGGCGAGCGCATGGACGTTAACGGCGCCTACACCGAAGTCCTCATCCGCTGGATGGAACGGATCGCCTCCCGTCAACCGCCCCGCATCTTCGGAGATGGTCGGCACACGATGGATTTCATTCACGTGGAGGACATCGCGCGCGCGAACATTCTGGCGGCCACTTCCAGCGTCACCGATCAGGTCTTCAATGTCGCCAGTGGGCGCGAGACCACTCTGAACGACCTTGCCGGTGCACTGTTGCGCATCATGGGCTCGCCGCTCACGCCGGAGTACGGTCCCGAGCGAGTTGTCAACGCGGTCCCCCGTCGCCTCGCGGATACGACGCGCGCTCGGCGGCTTCTCGGATTCACGCCGCGTATCGATCTCGACGAGGGCCTCCACCGACTGGTCGACTGGTGGCAGAAGGAGCAGTCCGCGCAATGACGACCTCGACGGCCCGGATGCGTATCCCCCTCACGAGACCTATGCTCGGAGCCCGCGAAGAGCTCGCGGTGCTCGATGTCCTCCGCTCGGGCTGGCTGGTGCAAGGCCCGAGAGTCGCCGAGTTCGAGTCCGCGGTCGCTTGTTATGTGGGTGCGCAGCACGGGATCGCGACCTCGAGTTGCACCGCGGCCTTGCACCTCGGCCTCGTCCTTCATGGGATCGGGCCAGGCGATGAGGTCATCGTTCCCTCGTTCACGTTCATCGCGACTGCGAATGCAGTCGTCTACACCGGCGCCACGCCTGTGTTCGTCGACATCGACCCGAGCACGTACAATATCGATCCGGGCGCGGTCGACAGCGCGATCACTCCCCGCACGAAGGCAATCATCCCGGTTCACCAGCTCGGCCTGGCCGCCGACCTGGACACCCTCGCCACCATCGCCCGCCGTCACGACCTCGTGCTCCTCGAGGATGCCGCGCCGGCGATCGGGGCGACCTACAAGGGACGGCGGGTGGGCGGCTTCGGCAACAGCACCTGTCTCAGCTTTCATCCACGCAAGGCGATCACCACCGGCGAAGGCGGCATGCTGCTCACGGACGATGCCGTCATGGCCGAGCGCGCGCGGACATTGAGGGCCCATGGCATGTCGCTATCCGACCTCACGCGTCACCATGCCGACCGCGTGCTCTTCGAGGAGTATCACGAGGTCGGCTACAACTACCGTATGACCGATCTCCAGGCCGCGCTCGGGATCGCACAACTCACGCGCCTGGATACCGTGATCGAGCGGCGCCGGGCGCTCGCCCGCCGATACGCGGCAACGCTGCACCACGTCGAGGGCGTGCAGCTTCCACCGTCGCCGAGGGACACACCGCCCACGTACCAGTCGTTCATGATCGAGGTCCCGACCGGGTCTCGCAACATCCTGATGAAAGAACTCCTCGATGTGGGCATCGCCACTCGCCGCGGCGTGATGGCGATTCACATGGAGCCGTTCTACCGCAACCGCTACCCTGACCTGCGGTTGCCGGTGACCCAATCTGCCACGCGAGACACGCTGCTCCTGCCGATGTACGCCACGATGACGAGCATCGAGCAAGAATATGTCGTCGAGCACCTTCTCCGGGCACTCGACGCCTGCCGGCCCAGCACACGGCAGTCCCAGACTGCGTGAGATGCGAGATCTGCCGCTCTTCCCGTGCCACAGACTCGCCGCGGAAGCATGGATGGCCTCCGCGACGCCCTTCCTCCGATACGCTCCGGTCGATGACGAGCCGGCAGAAGACCGGCGCTGCGACGCTGCACGCGGTGGCGAACAGCGCGACGAGCGTCGCTGTGTCTGAGCAGTCCGTCCCGGAGAAACCCAGGCTGGTGTTCTTCCAGTATCGGTACGATGAGCGCCTACCCGCGTTTCTCCTCCTGCACACGCTCGATCACGTCAAGTGTCTGTCGCAGTTCTTCGACGTCACGGTGATTCGCGAGGATTGTGACTATGACGCAGTGTGCGACCGATACGAGCCCGCGGTGACCCTCTTTGAAGCCGGCGTCAACCATGTCACCTGCCGGCGACCGAACATCGCGAACACCGGCAGCCACGCACGGATCCCGAAACTCGGTTTGCACAACGCCGACGCGTTCTGCAACGCCCGTGCTGGGTTTCTCTCCGATATGGACCGTTGGGGCATCGAGACGTTCTTCGCCATTTGCACGACCGCGGCGGAGCATACGCCGGAGATCGCCGACAACCTCTTCGTATGGCCGAACTTCGTCGATCCCGAGTTGTACCGTGACTACGGCGCGTGGAAAAGCATCCCGGTACTGTTGATCGGCAATACCATCGCCGCGTACCCGTGGCGGAGGACGATTGGCAAGCTGCTGTTGGACCGCTTCGCCTCGCTGGTCTGTCCGCACCCCGGATACTCGGTGGACGCGTCACCCGTCGACGTGCTGTATGGAGAACGTTACGCCCGAACGCTCAACGCGAGCTCTATCGTCCCGACGTGTGGGACCGTCGCCAGAGAGGTTGTGCGCAAGCATTTCGAGATTCCGGCGTGCCGCGCGTGCCTCGTGACGGAGCGCTCTCAGGGACTGCAGTCCGCCGGGTTCAAGGACATGGTGAACTGCGTCTTCGCCGACGAACACGACGTCGTCGACAAGGTGCTCACGCTGTTTCGCACTCCTGAGGCCTTGGACGACATCACCCGCGCGGGATATCAGCTTGTGCACGCCCGTCACACCCTCAGGCAGCGGAGTCAGATACTGCAATGGGTCCTCCTCCGGCGCAGGCTCCAGCCGCACGAACGGATCGTGCAGGTGAATCCGTTCGACCCGCTCGCCATCGTGCCGGCTTCCGCGGGGGCCTCCTCGCATATCCGGGGTGACGGATTGCATCTTGCCCTTCTTCGCGACGGCGATCTGCACTTCCGACGGGGCCGGTATGGCGACGCGGCGCGGCTCTACGCCAGGTGCATCAACTATATTTCGTGGATGCCGGAGCCGAGGTTGCGGCTGGCCCTGTGCAAGCTCTGTGAGGGCGATGCCCGAGGTGCGCAGTCCCTCATCGAGTCACTGCTCGAGTTCGGT
>Ga0134124_10001079_pt1 | contig 21848 bp, 17 predicted proteins | sample KB304_FD_96880 | JGI IMG/M metagenome (GOLD analysis project Ga0134124, IMG submission 96880) | Terrestrial soil microbial communities without Nitrogen fertilizer from Kellogg Biological Station, Michigan, USA - KB3-0-4 | ecosystem: Environmental > Terrestrial > Soil > Unclassified ... | reverse complement strand
CGCGGAGAAGAGAGCCAAAACGAGTGCGGCGAAGAACGAAAAGCAATCCCGAAATCGTGGTCAGAAGAACCGGCAGGAGAATCCAGTCGCTTTGCATGGGCCATTAAACCGCGACTGGGATACTGCTGTCATCCTGAGAAGCGGAGCCCTTCGCTAGGCGAAGGGCCCCCGACGAAGGACCTGTGCGTTGAGGGACAATCGCTGCGCCGCAGCCCCAGTGGTGTTCCTGCGAGCAGACACAAATGGGAAGTAGCGCGGTATGCATAGGTCCTTCGCTTTCGCTCAGCTGCGCGGAACGAAGGACTGCTCAGGATGACATCTGCTGTAGGGACCGGATGACCCTAGTATACGAAACCTGGCACCAGGCTGGCGAATTGCCGAATTTCCCTATCCCGCGTCAGTAGCCTTCTCCATGGTTTACAATTGGGGCGAATTTCACGCTTCCGTCGGAGGAATTTATGAAACTCACCCCAGGAAAACTGGCTGGGCTCAGGAAGGTTTCGAACGAACGCGGGGTCATTGCCGCGGCCGCCATGGACCAACGCGGCTCGTTACAGAAATCGCTGGCCAAGGAGAAAGGCGCCGAAGTGAGCGATGCCATGATGGAAGAATTCAAGTCGCTGGTGACTGAGGTGCTCACGCCCCATGCCAGTGCGATCCTTCTGGATCCCGAGTGGGGACTTCCGGCTTCCAAGCGGCGCGCCAAGAATGCTGGACTGCTGCTAGCCTATGAAAAGACCGGTTACGACAAGACCGGTCCCGGGCGTCTGGGCGACCTGTTGGATTTCTGGTCAGTGCGCCGCCTGAAAGAAGCGGGCGCGGACTGCCTCAAAATCCTGCTGTACTACTCTCCCTTCGACCCCAAAGACATCAACGACCAGAAGCATGCCTGGGTGGAACGCATCGGGGACGAATGCCGCGGCAATGACATTCCGTTCTTCCTCGAGTTCGTGGGTTACGAAGAAGGCGCGGACGAAAAGGGTCTGGACTACGCCAAGAAAAAGCCAAAGATCGTTGCCGCCAGCATGAAAGAGTTCAGCAAGGATCGCTATGGTGTGGACGTCCTCAAAGTCGAAGTGCCGATCAATATGAAGTATGTGGACGGCACCAAGGCCTTCGGCGGACAGAAAGCCTACAGCAAGATGGAAGCCATGGGCCTGTTTCTGGAGGCGGCGACGGCCACCACCAAGCCGTTTATTTATCTATCTGCGGGCGTCAGCAATGCCGAATTTACCGAGGCGCTGGAGCTGGCTGCCGAGTCCGGGGTGAAGTTCAATGGGGTGCTCTGCGGCCGGGCCACCTGGAAAGAGGGCATTCCGATTTACGCCAAGCAGGGTGCCAATGCCTTCCGCGAATGGCTGGAAACCGAAGGCGTGACCAACATCAACAACGTCAATGCTCGTTTGAAGGCTGCGACGCCCTGGTATCCGATTTACGGGGTTGAGCCGGCGATGATGACCGCATAAACCACGTTATTTAGAAGACCGGAAAGGGCGGGCTTCGCGGCTCGCCTTTTTTCTGAATCCATACCTGTTCTCTTGGCGCCTACCGCGAATACATAGGTCCTTCATGGCCTGAAGGCCATTCAGGATGACAACCCTCTTGGGGGATCTTGTGAATGAGCGTACTCCCACCGCATTGATCACCGGCGCTTCCGGCGGCATTGGATACGAACTTGCCAAGCTCTGTGCCAACGACCATCACAACCTGGTGCTGGTCGCGCGCAACGGACCCAGGCTGGCGCAGGTCGCGGATGAACTCCAGCGCCAGTTCGGGATCACAGTCAGGACATTTGCGCTCGATCTGTCTGAGTTGGCCGCTCCGCAGTCGTTGCTTGCGCAAGTGCAGCGCGATGGCATTGCCGTGAATATTCTGGTTAACAACGCGGGCTACGGCATCTATGGAGAATTCGCCGACGTCCCGCTGGAAGAAAGCCTGGGGCAGATCCAGCTCAACGTCACTGCCCTCACCGAGCTCACCAAGCTCTTTCTTGGGCAAATGCTCGAACGCCGCTCGGGCAAGATCATGAATGTGGCTTCGACCGCGGGCTTTCAGCCCGGTCCATTGATGGCGGTTTACTACGCGACCAAGGCTTATGTGATTTCATTTTCGGAAGCGCTGGCGAACGAACTGGCTGACAAGGGGATCACCGTGACCTGCCTCTGTCCGGGAGCGACCGAAACCGGGTTCGCCGGCCGCGCGGGGAACGACGCTTCGCGCTTGTTTAAAAAGCTTCGCCCCATGGACGCAAAGACCGTGGCTCGCGCCGGCTACCGCGGCCTGCTCAAAGGCAAGACGCTAGTGATTCCGGGGTTCCGAAACTGGCTGGTCGCAGAATCCATTCGCGTCTCACCTCGAAAGATGGCTACAGCGGTTTCGCGTTGGGTGTCGGAAAAAGTGGAGTAGACCCGCGCTTAGTTGGACGAGGCGGCGCGAGGAAGTGCGAATGCGACATACACTCCTCCCGAGCCTTGCTTGGCATCCTTGCCTCCGCCGGCGGCTATCACCACATACTGGCGTCCATCAATTTCGTATGTGGCGGGCGTAGCGTTACCTGAGAAGGGCAGCGTCGTTTCCCACAGCAGTTCGCCCGTAGATTTGTCGAAGGCACGAAACTTTCGGTCGAAATTAGATGCTCCGATAAAGAGCAGCCCGCCTGCCGTTACGATAGGCCCGCCGTAATTCTCGCTTCCAGTATTTTTTAGTCCCTTCGCGGCGAGTTCGGGATACTCGCCCAGCGGAATCTTCCAGGCATAGTCGCCGGTATTCAGGTTGATCGCGCTCAGTGTGCCCCAGGGCGGAATAATCGCGGGATATCCTTCAGGATCCAGGAACTTCTTGTATCCAGTGAAGCGGTATTTCATTTCCGGCGGCGCTGGCCCAGAACTTTGGAGCTTTTTGCTCTCGCCACTGGTCACGAACTCGAGGACCGCGAAGAGTTGCTCGTCGGATAAATTTGTGAACGCCGGCATTCGGCCCTTACCCTCGGTGATGGTGCTGGTAATTTCCTTCGGACTCATCCGCTCGCTGGCGCCTGTGAGGGCGGGGAACTGCGGCGGAGAGCCCGCCATGTTGTCGCCATGGCAGGCGCTGCATTGGCTCTGGTAGATTCCGCGGCCGCTTGATGCATTGCCGGTGTTTTCCGCCAGCGCTCCCGTCCACGCCATTTCATTCGCGTTTACGTAGAGAATTCCGGTCGCTGGATCCACGGCCGACCCGCCCCACTCCGCACCGCCGTCAAAGCCGGGAAATACAACCGTGTCTTTGCCTACGCTGAGCGGAACGAATTGACCTTCGCTGTTGAACTTTCTGAATTGCTCGACCGCCCAGCGGTGAGCTTCCGGAGTCCGATTGGTCAGCAGATCTTCAGTCAGCCGCTGGCGCGCATAGGGCGCCGGCTTCGTAGGCAGAGGCTGCTCCGCGGCAGCGACCTCTCCCGGAACGCTGCTGGGAGGATATTTCCGGTATTCGAGGGGAAACAGAGGTTTGCCGTTGCTGCGATCAAACAGGTAGACGAAGCCCTGCTTACTGGTCTGAGCGACGGCGTCTACTTCTTTTCCATCGTGCTGCACCGTAACCAGAGTTGGCGTTGAGGGAAAGTCCCGGTCCCAGATGTCGTGCCGGACGCCTTGAAAATGCCAGATCCGTTCTCCGGTTTCCGCATTCAGCGCGATAAGGCAGTCGGCAAAGAAGTCGTCGCCAATCCGGTTTGCGCCGTAAAAATCCATGGCAGCGGAACCCGTCGGCACGTACACAATCCCGCGCTTCAGATCAATCGCCATCCCGGCCCAGTTATTTGCTGAGCCGCTGTATTTCCAGGCGCCCTTGGGCCAGGTTTCGTATCCGAACTCTCCCGGGTGCGGAATGGTATGGAACGACCAGGCGAGTTTGCCAGTGCGGATGTTGTAGGCGCGAATATCGCCGGGAGGCCCGGGCAGCGTCTCCGGTTCACGGCCTCCCACAATCAAAAGATCCTTGTAGACGGTGCCGGGGCTGGTCAGCGCGATGGACTGGGTTTCCGGATCTCGCCCCAGATCTTTGCGTAGATCGATGCGGCCGTTCTCTCCAAAGCTTGAGAGTGGCTTTCCTGTATCCGCGTCGAGCGCATAAACCGAATTCATGATGCCTGCGAGGATGCGCTTTTCCTTGCCATCGCTCCAGAAGGCCAGGCCGCGAGCCGGCTGCCATCCGTGCACGCCGGGATCAAATTTCCATAAGAGCTTGCCGGTGGCGGCGTTGAGCGCAATTACTTTTTGTGAGGGGCTATATGCGTAGAGCACATCGCCGACGATGATTGGGCTCGTTTGAAGCCCGCCAGATTCGGCGGTATCGAAGGTCCAGGCAACTTGGAGCTGCTTTACATTCCGGCGATTGATTTGCGCTAGGACCGAGTAGTGGGTATTTTCCGGTGCGCCGCCATAGACCGGCCAGTCGAGTTGCTCAGAGGTTGTGTGCTCGATGGTAGGAGAAGTTTGCGACCGGCCAACGCTCGATGCGGCGATCCCGACCGCCATGCAGACGACGATCTTCCTCAGCGATCTCCTGCTCATGACATCCAGTTCTTTTGTCATCCTGAGCACAGGGTCGAAGGACCCTACCCGCTCTACGGACGAACAAGCTCACGGGATCTTAACAATGAAAGCCAAACACGGCTTGGTGCCACTCCGAGCCTAGGGGTCCTTCGACTCCATCCTTCGATTCGGCGAGCGAGTGGAAGGATTCCCCTCAGAATGACAGCGCCATGAAGCTCATTCCCACTCGATGGTTCCCGGCGGCTTTGACGTGATGTCATACACCACCCGGTTCACACCCTTTACCTCATTCACGATCCGGCTGGAAATAGTTTTCAGTACTTCATGCGGGAGTGGGACCCAGTCGGCAGTCATGCCATCTTCTGAATGGACGGCGCGCACGGCACAGGTGTAGGCGTAGGTGCGCTGATCGCCCATCACGCCGACCGACATCACTGGCAGCAGAACGGCGAAGGACTGCCAGATCTTGATGTAGAGACCAGCCTTCTTGATTTCGGCGCCGACAACGTCGTCGCACTCGCGCAGGATCTTCAGGCGCTCGGGCGTGACTTCACCCAGAATGCGGACTGCCAAACCCGGTCCCGGGAAAGGTTGGCGTTGCAGAACCTCTTCCGGCATGCCCAGGTCGCGGCCGATCTTTCGGACTTCATCCTTGAATAAATCTTTGAGTGGCTCGATCAGCTTGAGCTTCATCTTGTCGGGTAGGCCACCGACGTTGTGGTGGGTCTTGATCGTCTGGGACGGGCCCCGCACCGAACGCGACTCAATCACGTCGGGGTAGAGCGTGCCCTGCACCAGCCACTCCACCTTGCCTTCCGCCCTCTCAATGCGCTGCGCTTCCTCGTCGAATACCGCGATGAATTCCTTGCCGATGATTTTCCGCTTCGTCTCCGGATCAGTGACGCCGGCGAGTTTGGTGAGAAAACGCTCGGTGGCGTCAACTGCGACCAGCCGCAGCCCGAGGTTATCGCGCAAGCTTTGCTGAACCTTTTCGAACTCATTCTTGCGCAGCACGCCGTTGTTGACGAACACACAAGTTAGCCGGGAAGAACCTTTGTCGCCCCGCATGGCGCGATCCACCAGAGTGGCCGCAACCGCGGAGTCGACGCCGCCTGAGAGAGCGCAGATGGCGCGTCCCTCGCCCACGGTTTGACGGACGCTGGCGATGGTGGCGTCAATGAAGTGTTGCGCGGTCCAGGTCGGTTTTGCGCCACAAATGTTGAGGGCAAAGTTACGCAGAATGTCTGTGCCTGATTGGGTGTGATGAACTTCAGGATGGAACTGCACCGCCCACATCTTTCGCTCGGGCGCTGCGATCGCGGCCACCGCACTTGGGGAACTGGCGACCAGCTGGAATCCGGCGGGCAGTTCTACCGCTTCGTCGCCATGCGACATCCAGACCGAGAGTTTTGTGGGGAGTCCTTCGAAAAGGCGGCAGGCATTCTGGATTTCAACCTGGGCATGACCGTACTCTCGTTTATCCGCGGCGCGCACCTTGCCGCCGAGAGTGTGCACCATGAACTGGAGTCCGTAACAGATGCCAAGCACCGGCAAGCCCAACTGAAGTACGCCGGGATCTGTGGGCGGCGCCTCAGCGTCGTACACCGACGACGGGCCGCCGGAAAGGATGATCCCGAGCGGAGAGTAGCTGCGAATTTCTTCGAGCGGAGCGGAGCAGGGCAGCACCACCGAAAAGACATTTTGTTCACGGATGCGGCGCGCGATGAGTTGGGAATATTGCGCCCCGAAATCGAGGACGACGATGGACTGTGTTTCCACGGACGAGTTTCTCAGATTGTAGAGGAGGTGTAAAGGGGTAGGGGGACCTCCTCAGTTGATAGTCAGGGAGTTCTCGGTTCTCAGGTTCGCGCTTCAGCTTCCAGCGGCCTCGAGCGGAGGAACCAGTCCGGGAATGTCGCTGAGTATGTCGTCGTCCGATGGAAGTAGTAGGGACGCCTTAAGCTCCGGATCGGGTTCTTCGACCAGGAACACGTACGCAGCCAGGCGTCCGACATAGAGGAAATCCACGACGGCGAAATAGAGCAGTGTCACCAGCAGCACGCCGCCGAAGACTATGCTCCCGGGGAGCACTTCCGCAAAGCCGAGGGGAACTGCCACCGCCGAGCTGGCAACCACGAACACAATTGCGTGTGCGACGCCGAACCATGTTCCAGTAGCTGTTAGCGCGCCCGGGCGCGCGCGGCAGAGGTCCGTAGCTTTAACCAGGGCGCCGAACGCCGACGCCTCATCCCGCACCACGAAGATCGCGGCTAGCGAGAGGTACCAGTTCAATAGCTGATACGCGAGGCCGCTCGCCATGGTCAACATCCAGAAAATCAAGAACACTTTTCCCGGCGAAGGATCATCGGGCGACGAGGCAGCTTTGGCCAGCAGCATGGCGCCTGCGACACCGACGATAGCGGCCAGCATCGTGGCTGCGCGAAGGAAGTTCAGGGCCAGCAGCGAGGCCAGGCCTTGCCTAGCTGAGGCCGACGGTGTTTCAGAACCGCGGAAGTGTTCAAACAGGGTCTTGACTGTCGCGGCACGGCCGAGAGAGGCGAGGACAATCCATGCCACCGTCAGGGCCAGCGTGAGCACCGCCAACGCGATGGTGGCTCGGGGCGCGCTCCCCTGGAAGATGCGAACGAGGGCCTGCGCGATCAACGCCGGCTGGCGGGTGCGCAACAGAAGCATCTCTCCCGCCGTGACCGGCAAAGTGGCCAAGAACTCACGGAGAGCGAACCCGAGCGCAGCGGCAGCCGCCAGGCCAAAACTCCAGCGCCAGGCAATTTCAGCCAGCCCCAGCAGGGGCAGGCGAAACATCGTCTGAAAGCCCTCGAGCGTGGGCGAACGGCGCTTCATGCGTTCTCAGGATAACTCAATCTCGCTGACGGCCAGGAAATCTCCGTTACAAATTGGATGGCGCTTGCGTCCCGGTCTGGCTTAGTGGGGAGCGATGAGCGGGAGCTAAAGCTGACAAACCTGGGTCTCGTTTAGGCTGAGGAGCGTTGAAGTACACATTCCCACGCCGAATCACACCTCTGCTCACCCAATAAATGGAACAGCCGGGTATTTGTATCTCCTTACCCGTCGAAGCATGAGTCCCTGTGAAAAGCCACTCGATTGCCACCTGGTCGCCGGCTTCGAGAAAATTAGTGATCTGGTGAATGTTGCCGGGATAGTTCGTCACCGTAGGGATGACCCATTTGTCGGCCACCATTTTCCTGCCCGCCAGAATCCCGACAGGGCCCATGAGACGGATGACGGCGTCCTCGCTGAAATAGCCTAAGACCTCTTCGGGAGCGCCACCGTGCCACGCCTCAAAATACTGGTCGATGAAACTGCGAAGCGGGCTGACTTCAACAGCGGACAGAGTTTTCAAGGTAATGCCTCCTATAGCCTCGAATGTCAATCTCGAGAAGTTGGACTCAACCGCCATCTTCTAGAAGGCCGGTTCTTGAGTGGTCGTCACAACAAAGTCGGAGTTGCGCAATATCGCCGGATGCTCGATGCTCGGGACCGGCTTTTCGCGTCTGTGTTTCCGATACATCTCATGCATCCATGCCGGAATAGCCAGACTGAGCACGACCACGAATGTCGACCCGATCCTGGCCGCTCCAGGCAGGCCAACCCAGGCCTGACCGACTTGGGACAATACCGCCGTGATGAACAAAGAAGCCGCAAATACCTGCAGCGAATGCCTGCCCATTAGGTTGAAAAACTTGAACGGCTGCAGTGTCATCAACTTTCGATCAATGGCCCTCGGAATCCACCAGATCACATATGCCAGGCAGGCCGCGTCCAGGAATCTCGCCGGAGTACGGCTGGGGCCAATAGAGAACTTCAGCAGCGGCGCGGTTCCGAATATGGACGGGCTGTGACGGTCCACAAAGAAAAGCAGCGCAAGCACAACACATGCCGCCAGTAATACCCGTGACTTCGGAACTGCATTTTCCCCAGCGCTCAGTTTGCGGTACCCGAGGTACTGGCCGGCAACGAAATACGCCTGCCACGCCAGAATGTTGAACGTTCCCAGGTTGATCCAGGGCACCATGTGGGACGCGTCTCCGATACCCCGTTGCGCAGCAATCCACAGGGCTGCACTGGTCATGCCGACCAACCAGGCGCGGCCTTTCATCATTTGATCCAGCACCAGCGGGGTGAACAACAGAAAAACGCAATACATCGGAAGAATGTCGCTGTGGGTCGGCTGATACATCAATAGCGATCCGGAAACGAATGTTTGAATCGGGTGTGCAGCCTGAAAGGAAGCGTGATTAAGAAGTGCCGCCCCCAAGATGCTGGCACTGAGCAGAACGATATGAACCAGGTACACATCGCGGGTTCGCCGCAGGACTCGGGTTTCCAAAGCGCGCTGTCCGTGCCTGTTGCGTATGCGCAGGTAAACCCAGGTGGACACTAGCCCGGAGAGAAGGACAAATCCATCTGGAGCAGAGGCGTAGCCGAAAGTATAGGCAGTAAACCGCTGCAGCGGGTTCTGGGGCAAATGCGCAACCGTCATGAGGACGAGGAAATAGCCTCGCAAGCTGTCCACTCGCCAGTCTCGTGACGTCATGCGGATATTCGTTGCAATCTCGGCACCGCGCAAGTCGCACCAAAGAAGGTGCATACGCCGCCGGGCCTGAGAAATGTGCAAAATGTTGCACTAGCGGGGAACTGGCCTTCCTTGGTTTCAGGGGGAACGGAGGAAGCCGTCATCCATAGTTTGTTCTCTGGTTTCAGCGAAGGACGACATTGACCAGCTTGCCGGGAACCACAATGACTTTCACGATCTGCTTGCCGGCGATCATGGCACCGATTTTCTCGTCCGCCTGGGCGCGGGCGCGGACATCATTCTCGGGCGCATCTGCAGGCACGACGATGCGGCTCCGAAGTTTGCCATTGATCTGGACTGGAATCTCAACTTCATCTTCTCTGGCGAGAGCGGCATCGTACTTCGGCCACGGTGCGCGCAGCATTGATGCCTGCTCGCCCAACATCTCCCAGAGTTCGTGGGCCAGGTACGGGGCGAAGGGAGCCAGCAAGAGAGCGATGGTGCGCTGGACTTCGCGCAGCAGCGGCACGGGCACGGATTGCGCGGGCGAGCCGTCCGCGCCCACACTACTAGCACTAGTGACTGCATACAACCCGTTCACCAGTTCCATGATGGCGGCGATGCAGGTGTTGAAGTGCCATCGGCCCTGGAAGTCATCACTGACGCGCTTGATGGTCTGGTGCAGTTTGCGTTGGACCATGCGGGCTGACGGGTTCAGATTCTCCGGAACCGGAGCACTCCAAGCCGGGTCCTCCGGCCGCGTATTCCGAACCGCGAACCTGTACACCCGCGATAGAAAGCGCTCAATGCCTTCCACGCCTTCGTCCTGCCAGTCAAGTTCGCGATCGGGCGAAGTGGCGAACAGTGTATACATACGCGTGGCGTCGGCGCCGTAGTGCTCGACCATCTCATCCGGCGAAACCACGTTGCCCAGGCTCTTGGACATTTTGGCTCCGCCCTTGATGATCATGCCCTGGGTAAACAGGCGTTCGGCGGGCTCGTCGTTCTTGATCAGCCCCATGTCGCGCATGAACTTGGTCCAGAAGCGCGAGTAGATCAGGTGCAGGATGGCGTGCTCGACCCCGCCGATGTACTGGTCAATGCCCCGATCGCCAAACCAGTAACTGGCTTTCTCGCCGTCGAAAGGAGCCTGGTCGTTGTCAGCATCGGTGTAGCGGTAGAAGTACCACGACGAATCCACAAACGTGTCCATGGTGTCGGTTTCGCGGCGCGCCGGTCCTCCACATTTCGGGCAGGTCGCGTTGACAAACTCGGGCAAACGACCGAGTGGCGAGCCGCCGGTCAGCGTGATATCCACATTTTCCGGCAGGATCACGGGCAGGTCCTTTTCCGGAACCGCGACGATGCCATCCTTCTCGCAATAGAGCATGGGGATCGGCGTGCCCCAGTAGCGCTGCCGCGAAATGCCCCAATCCTTCAGGCGATAAGTGACCGTGGCCTTCCCGAAACCGTTCTTCTCCGCGTATTCGGACATGGCTTTGATCGCGGCTTCGCAGTCCATGCCACTGAATCGGCCGGAATTCACCAGCGTGCCCTGCATGGTGGTGAACGGCAGCTTGGGTTCGACCGCCGTCTCCTCCGGATCGGTATTTTGCGGCAGGATCACCAGGCGGATTTCGAGCTTGTATTTCTTGGCGAACTCGTAATCGCGTTCATCATGGGCGGGCACACTCATGATGGCTCCGGTGCCGTAGTCCATCAGAATGTAGTTCGCTACCCAGATCGGGACTTTTTCGCCGTTGTAGGGATTGATGGCATAACGGCCAGTGTTCACGCCATGCTTCTCGATCTCGCCGATGTCGCCCACTTCCCGAGCTTTGCGCTGCTCCGCGATCAGTCGTTCGACCTCGGCCCGCAGCAGGTCATTATTCTTGGTCAGACGAGTGACCAGAGGATGCTGCGGAGCAAGCTGCAGCGAAGTGGCGCCGTAAATCGTATCTACGCGCGTAGTGAATACGGAGATGGTTGCAATCGTTGCATCGTTCGCGCCGTCAAGCTTGAAATCGACCAGCGTGCCTTCACTGCGCCCAATCCAGTTGCGCTGCATGGTGCGCACTTTTTCCGGCCACCCAGGCAGACGATCCAGATCGCGCAGCAATTCTTCAGCGTATTGGGTAATGCGCAGGAACCACTGTTCCAGCTCGCGCTGCTCCACTAGCGTGTCTTCGTGCCGCCAGCAACATCCGTTCACGACCTGTTCGTTGGCCAGGACGGTGGCGCACTTCGGGCACCAGTTGACTCGGCTCTTCTTGCGATACGCCAGACCTTTCTCGAACAGCTTGATGAAGAACCACTGGTTCCATTTGTAGTAGCCCGGCATGCAGGTGGTAACTTCGCGCGACCAGTCGTAGGCAAAGCCCAGGCGTTTCATCTGCGCCTTCATGGCGGCGATGTTGCGTAACGTCCACTCGCGCGGCGGCGTGTTGTTCTGGATAGCGGCGTTCTCCGCCGGCAGTCCGAACGAATCCCAGCCCATAGGATGAAGCACGTTGTAACCGTTCATCCACATGTAGCGCGCCAGGGCGTCGCCGATGGCGTAGTTGCGCACGTGTCCCATATGAAGCGCGCCCGACGGATAGGGCAGCATTTCGAGCACGTAATATTTCTGCCGGGTCGAGTGCGGCTCCGCGGCATAGAGAGAAGAGTCCTGCTGCCAGCGCTCGAACCACTTGCTCTCGATACGCTGGGCATCGTAGCGGTCGTCGTTCTGGCCGTCGCGGACGACAGTCGTATTTTCTTCCTGTGGCATAAATTAAGGAGGGCGAACTTGGCGCGACCATTTATTCTACAATGACCACCCGTTTCGCGATGGGGTAGCCAGGCAGCAGGTAGTGGCTCAGCTGGGCGGAATTGAATGATTACCGGGGGGGGAAGTTCCATCGCGGTGCATTGGCGGGCCGACGGAGAGGATCTGTTCTACCTCTCCCCAGACTGGACGGCAATGTCAGTCCCGGTGACCCTCGGCTGGACGCCCCGGGTGGACCCTCCGCAGCCACTCTTCGCCATCCCGGCGCGCTCGCAGTTCGACGTCAGCGCGGATGGACGACGATTCCTGGTGAATGCTCGGGTTCAAGGGCCCTGAATCGCCCCCTCTAAGTGTCATCGTCAACTGGGCGGCCGATCACAACCTGCCCTGATTCGGAAAGATCCTCATGCCAGCCTGGACCCGGCTCTGTGGTATAGTTGCCCAAATTCCAGTTGGATAAATTGATGAGTAACCAACTGCTACCTCGCTACGTCAATCCAAGTAGCACAGAAACGCTCGCAGCGGGGCGTTGCTACAATCCGCGGCCCCCGGCCGCCAAAAAATCGAGGAATTCAGCCATGAAGAAACTGCTAGTAATCTGTATCGCCCTCTCCGTGTTATTTCTGCTGGTGGCCGTGGTCGCAGCCGATGACATGGGCAAATCCCAGACCGTGAATGGCTGGGTCAGCGATTCCAAGTGCGGAGCCAAGGGCGCCAACGCTGGCGCAGCCGCCTGCACCAAGAAGTGCATCGAAGGCGGCGCCTCCCCAGTCGTGGTCACCGACGGCGATAACAAGGTCCTGGCCGTCGACAACGCAGATGCGCTCAAGGGACACGAAGGCCATCACGTGGCCGTCACCGGACACGTCAAAGGTGACTCCATTCACGTGGAAAGCGTCAAGATGCTCTGAGGTAAAGTAGCGCCGCCGTCCCGGCGGCTGTCGCGAGGGCGTCTTGCCCTCACGTCCAGGGGCAAGCCCTCACGACAGCCGCAGACGGCGTATCAATAATTGTTGCTGCGATGATCCGTCCATCGCTCTTCCCCCGAAAATCCTAACAGGCAGTAACCTCGAATTTCCCGTCTGAACTCGTCCTCAAGGACATCCCCCGGAGAAGACCTTGGTGTTTTGCCCGCTCCGCAACCAGTCACTAAGATGGTCACGCGCCCTTTCCTGGAGATACGATATGCTTCGTTGGCTGACCGCCACTGGCACCTTTCTGTCACTACTCGCGTTCATCAGGTTGGAGTCCAAGACCAGGTCTCCAAGAACACAATACAGAGTGATGCGATGGTCCATTGCCGTACGAACGCATAACCAATTCGGTAGTTGGACGTGAATTCGCGCGCAATCGGGCCCTTCATTCGAGGTGGTAGATCGTGGCTGCAAAAATTACCGGAGACTGGCGCGAACTCTTTGACGTTGCGTTGTTCGAACCCAACCGAGTGAGGCTGCGATAGCGCATCGAGCGCGCAAAACTTGCAATCAGAAATCGTCTCGACATTTTGATGAATGACCAAAGCGAAAACGGGAAGGTGATTGCGGAACGCATTGCACTCAGCGACGCGCTGACCACGCTGGCTGAACTCCACAAGATCGTATACGCCCGCAAGGCGAGCCCGAAGGTTGGATGCCAAAATGACAGAGCCGCCGGTCAAGCGGATCTTCGATAGCAGGAGACAGTTCGGTGGCGATAAAACCTATCCCGCACTCTATTCCCAGCAAGCTCCCGCCGGCGAAGCTCTATCTCGACGACATCACTGAGATTTTGCAGATTCTGACCGACTCGAGCCCGGACTATCAGGCAACCTTCGTTGCGGGTCGGTCGAAATGCGACACCCTGGACGACTTGAAGGAGCTTCGCGGGCGCACCACCCATTTCGTGATGAACATCTCGTCGCCCCGAAAACATCAGACCCTCGAACTCACACCGTCCGCCACACACATACATATTGACGAAATTGGTGACCAATTGGTGGCGTGGTCAAAATATGTGAACGTCGCAGCGATTTTCGAGAGGAGGAAGTTAAGACTTAAATCTGCCGTTCGCTGTGCGGCTCCGTTGCTAATCGCAGGCTTGTCGCTGCTGGCCTTGGCAGTGTGGATGTTCGCGCCACGCGCCGCCAAACCTCTCTCCATTTATGAGTTAACTCACCTTATGGCCGGCATCATGCTGGCGGCTGCGGTCGTGTATTACTTCGTCAGCTCGCACAGCATCGTGTACCTGCGCTATCCGCAAAGAGTTGGCATAGGTAGATGGTTGGAAGACCACAAACCGGAAATTATTGTTGCAGTCATCTCAGTCCTGGTGGGAGCCATTGCCACCCGAATGGTAGAAAGGACCTGGAGATGACCATTCCCCGCTACACACGCGCGGAGTAGCGAGCTCGGAAATGCCAAGGAGGCACTCATGATGATTGCTGTCTTATTCATCGGCCTTTTGATAGCCCTGGCGGCGTATCTCCGGTTGGCAAAGACGGGGGGAGATGATTCCACGAAGGCGAAGAGACAGGAAAAATCAGAGATCATCAGGCAACTCTTGGCCCTATCTGAACAAGAAAACCACATTTCGGCAACCCCGCCACCGCCGGGCGAACTCCAAGGAAGTCGGCGCGGATTCGCAAGCAGTTCCAAGAAATCATAAACAGCCTGGGCGGCCAGTAAACGACCCGTAGGCTGCACCGGTTCCACTCCTGGGTTTCTTTGCGTTTTTTGCGGTTCTCTGTGCGATCTTTGCGGGTAAGTTCCTGAATTGTGCTGAAGCATCTCTACCGCAGAGGACGCAAAGACTTCTGAGATTTGGGACAACATCAAAGAACCTGTCCTCGAAAGACTCTGCGTCGTTCTGCTAAGCTGTGGCGGAGTGGCCGGAGGAGAGAATTGTGCAAGTCGTGGCCGGAGTGGACCTGGGCGGAACCGCCATCAACTACACATTGCTGGACCAGCAGGAAAAATTCCTGATCGAGGGCCTGTTCGAGCATCCCGCATTGGCGAGGCAGGGACCCGACATCTGCCTGCAACAGATCGCAGACGGTCTTAAGCTCGCGGCTGAAAATGCGCGCGTTATCCTTGACGACGTGGTTGCCGTCGGCCTCGATACTCCCGGACCAGCCAGTTCCGCGGGCCAACTGAGCGCTCGCGGCTCCACCAACTTTGTTCATGCCGACTGGGCGGGATACGACATCCGTGAAGGCCTGGCGCGCAAGCTCGGCAAACCGGTGTCCTACTTGAACGATGCCAACGCAGCGGCATTGTGGGGCCACTACGCCATCTTCGGCTCCAACAGTCGCGAGACCTCGATTTCTAGCGTGATCGGTACGGGTAATGGCGGAGGCGTCATCCTCGAAGGCAACGTCGTGAAGGGCAAAAACGGATTCGGCGGAGAACTGGGCCACGTGTTGATTCCATATCAGAGCATCGCCGGGACCGGCGGGATCAAACCGGAATGCAACTGCGGACGCACCGGCGACCTGGAGTCGCTATGCTCGCTCACCGCCATCGAAAAGAATATCCTGCCCTATTTTCTGCCGCGTCATCCCGGCCACGAGTTGGCTAAAGTGGATCTGCATCAGGCAGCGAAGCTGGTACGCGGCCTGGCGGAGAAAGGCGACCCGCTGAGCAAGGAAGTTTTCCGCGTGCAGGCTCACGCCCTGGGTTTCTTCTTCGACGAAATGGTGAACACCTTCGATCCCGATGCCTTCATCGTCGGCGGTGGCGCCCTCGAGACCGGCAAGCTGTTTCAGGATTGGTTTATAGAACAGATCCGCGCCGCCATGCCCGCCCAGCGTGAGGAGCAGGGCGGTATTCCCATCTACGTGATGCCGAATGGCGACACTGCCGGAGCGCGAGGGGCTGCCATCGAAGCCCTGAAGCTTGCCCGCGAAGGCGGACTGGCGTAGGGCGCTACTCTGCGTTTGAGCGTTGTATCATGGAAGACCGATGGCATTTCCTATCAAAGTATGCGCTGTTTGCTCTGAGCAATTCGAGCTGAGGCCGAACAAACCAGGCTTCGCCAACCGCTGCCCCTCGTGCAGCGAACCTGAGAGTTCCGAATCGACAACGAAGCGGACCATGGACGCCGACGAACGGAAGTTAGTGACGGAGGCGAACGAGGCTCGCAGACGAGCGATGCGCGATCTTCTCTACCGCAAGGATAGCTGAGGCTTCCAGCACGGTTTTTTCCCGGCTACGATCAGCGCACCACACCTTCCAGAGGCGAACTTGCGGTTGCGTAAAGCTTCCGCGGCATCCGTCCCGCGAGATAGGCCTTGCGTCCGGCGAGCACTGCGTGCTTCATTGCTTCGGCCATCAACACCGGATCCTGGGCATTCGCAATTCCCGTATTCATCAGCACCGCGTCGGCTCCAAGCTCCATCGCCAGGGCAGCATCGGAAGCCGTTCCCACACCCGCATCGAGGACCAGCGGCACTCCAGTGATCATCTCCCGCAGGATGCGAATGTTGGCTGCATTCTGAATTCCCAGGCCGCTCCCGATCGGCGCTCCCAGCGGCATCACAGTGGCCGCTCCCGCGTCGAGAAGCCGCTTAGCAAACACAATGTCGTCAGAGGTATAGGGAAGAACGGTAAAGCCCTCCTTCACTAATACACGGGTCGCCTCGAGCGTGGCCTGCACGTCGGGATACAGAGTGGCCTGGTCGCCGATGACCTCCAGCTTCACCCAGTCCGACAACCCAACCTCGCGTCCCAGGCGCGCCGCCCGAATGGCTTCATCCGCTGTGTAGCAACCCGCGGTGTTGGGCAACAGAAGATATTTCTTCGGATCTAGATAGTCGAGCAGCGATTCCTTGCTGCGGTCCAGATTCACCCGCCGCACCGCCACGGTAACCATGTCCGCGCCGCTGGCTTCGAGCGCGCGTGCGGTTTCCTGAAATGACTTGTACTTCCCCGTACCCACGATGAGCCGGGAACGAAACTCGCGTCCAGCAATGATGAGTGGGTCAATCATGATCCTTATTGTAATGAAAACCTCGGCCCGTGTGTTTTCGGGCGACTCGCCCGCGCGCGCGGGTATCTCCCGCCCGCTGCGAGAGCCTAATCGGCGCCCAGCGAACGCCGCGTCGATTCGCGCAGCCTAGAAATGACACACCACCAGAAACAACCCACCCGCCGCGTAGCTGGTCCAAAATGTCGGTGCCACCCAGAAACCAAGCTTGTCTCCACTCCGTGCGCCGAAAGTGCGTAAGCGGAACCACTCCAAAGCATGACAACGCCGCCCACGCGGCCAGCACCGCCACACACTGTTTTTTTGAAACCTCCTGGAAGGCTTGCCCCAGCATCACCAGGCCAGACCACACCATCACCATGGCCACCACCGCCAGTGGCAGCCAGTGAAGCACTGTAGGGACGAGCCCAGTCATGCGTATCAGCATCACCGCGGCTCCCCTCGGGACCGAATATCCGGCGCGCGCTCCGTTCGACTTGTGCACCATGTGTCCAAAATAAAGCGTGGTGCGAAACGGGTTGCCTAATAATGAGGTAACCAGAGTGGCGACGCTCACTAAGCGGAAAGCCGCGTCGGATAATCTCTCTCCCAGCTTTACCACTCTCGAGTTCGTTCTACTTTCGACGGTGCCCCGTCCAAGCTTTACTTGAACGGGGGTCCTCTCGGCAGGTTTTTCCCGGTTGACACTGCTAGCGTTGAACTCTAAAACCTAAGGCAATGGATGTCCGCCTTAAGCTCGACTTGCAAGCCAAACTGGCCGAGTTTGCCTCCCAACAGGCAGAGATAGCGCAGAGCTTATGGTTGAGGCGGTGACGCATGGTGAACTACGACCAGTGGTTCATGCGCGAGTGGAGAAGGGGAAATCCGCCGCTGACCGAGGCGAACTGGTCGATCACAACGATATCCAAATAGCTGATTGATTGCCGGTATCCTGGCTGATGCGTATCCGCTGGATGTTGTCGCAAATTTGGGTAAGATCACCGGCTGCGCGTAGCGTGCATGGTAATGGCACAGCCCGCACGCCGAGTCGCGGTTTCCATCTACGATGGCGTCATCCTGCTAGCGAAATTTCCCATCGCCCGGAGCGCAGTCCAAACACTCGAGAGCTTGTACTCACAGCCTACCGTACCTTGTCGTCTACCGACTCAGAGAGGATATCGTGGAAAGAGTGGCCGTAGTTCGGGACTAGAATTGAGGACGCGGCCTCTCCGCGGTAAGCACTACCACCCCTACTCCATCTCAAACGGCAAATACTGCAACCCTCCATCCCGCTCAATCTGCAAAACCACCGCATCCCCAGAATGGAGCGCGCGAACCGCACTGCGCAGCGTTTCGACAGAATCGATCGGCTTGGTATTGAGCGAATGGATGATGTCCCCAGTCTGCACGCCGCTGTCCGACACAATAAGGTTAGCGGCGCGGCCCACTACGACGACTCCACCCGGAATGCGGACCGTGCCAATCGCAGAGCGAATCTGATCGGTGATATCCACCACCAGAATACCCAGCCGGGGCACCAGGCTCTTCTCGGGATCGGTCGCGTCCATGAGTAAGTCCATCTGATCGTGCTTTTCAACTGCGGCGACGTACAGAATTTTCTTCTCCTTATTCTTGCCTGCATCCGTGCCCCGGAGAATCTCGATTTTCACCGGTTTGTCGGGATTGTGAAGATAAGTAGCGGCGGTGAGTGCCGACAGAGTCTCGATCGGCCGATCGTCGGCGGTGAGAATAATGTCCTGCACCTGCACTCCGGCAGAGGCAGCAGGACCGTCGGGCACAACGTCGTCCACGATGACGCCCCAGGACTGGGGCAGTCCCAGGCCGTCCGCCATGGTCGGGGTGATCTCCTGCGCTCCGGCGCCGATCTCGACGTGGTGGACGTGTCCATACTTGCGCAGGCTGTGATAGACAAAATTCACCACGCGCGCCGGGATGGCAAAGCCCAGACCTTCACTTCCGCCGCTCTGACTCAGAATGAAAGTGTTGATGCCGACCACATAGCCGTCCATGTCCACCAGCGGACCACCGCTATTGCCCGGGTTGATCGGCGCGTCGGTCTGCAGATAGTTCAGCGATTTTGCGGGATCGGCTTGGCGGGCCACGGCACTAATCACACCCATGGTGATCGAGCTCTGCAGCCCCTCAGGGCTGCCGACCGCCAACACCATCTGTCCCACCCGGATGTTTTGCGGCGCGTCAAGTGAAAGCGTGGGCAGGTTCGTCTGGTCAATCTTCAGCAACGCCAGATCGCTCTCCTTGTGGACCCCGAGCACCTTGGCATCAAAGAGCTGGCGTCTCCCGGCCGGCAGGTTGGAGGGCGAGCTGTTCAATGACATTGGCAGGGCCACACGAATGCGATGCGCTCCTTCAACCACGTGGGCGTTGGTCATGATGTAGCCGCTCGCATCTACGATTACGCCCGAACCAACAGCGCGCTGGCGAACGATCAGCGCGGTCCGGCCCCGGTCGCTGTCCCCTTCGGTCAGCGGTCCATATCCGGTGGTCTGAATCTGCACCACCGCCGCAGAGACCCTGGCCGCCAGCTCCTCCAGCGCACTATTCATCTGTCGCAGGACGTTTTGGTTATCGAGGGAGTGCGAGTCAGCCGCAGCAACTTTGGATTTGTCCGACGATTTACCCGTTGGCTGCTGGGCAAAGCTAAGCGTGGCGAAAACCAATAGCTGAAGAATTAACCCTGTAGCACGGCAGATTTGGCTGGACATCACAGCAGTGAACATAGGAGCTTGCTCCATCAGACGCCTCCGTATTTTCGATGAGGGGCTCAACTACCGGGATGTAGGAGATTATCCGCGGGTGCTGGTGCCCCACGTCTCGCGGTTTTCGAGACGTTGGACTGTTCCGTACGCTGAAAACCGAAGTGCTTACATTTCCTCATTCACTCGTGGTCGCCGGTCCGGCTCTTTCCGCCTGCTCATACATCTCTTCAATCTGCTGCCGGTACCGCTCTTCCACCACCCGCCGGCGCAGCTTCATGCTGGCGGTCAGCGTCCCATTCTCGGCTGAAAATTCATCGGTAACCAGCAGCACCCTCTTCAGTTTTTCGTACCGGGCCATGTTCCGGTTCAAATCGTCGACGATGCCCTCGTATACCGCGCGTACCTCGGGATGCGCCACCAGTTCCTGCCGTGAAGCGAAAGCCAGTTCATGACTGCGGGCCCACTCTTCCAGCAAGGGAAAGTTTGGCGCAATCAGCACGGAAGGAAACTTGTGCTTTTCCCCCAACACAACCGCCTCTGCGATCAGGACATTGTGCTTAAGCGAATTCTCGATCGGTTGCGGCGCGATAAACTTTCCGCCCGATGTTTTGATCAAGTCCTTCTTGCGATCGGTGATAGAGAGAAATCCATCCGCATCCAGGTTGCCGATGTCGCCCGTTTTGAACCAGCCGTCCACGAAAGCTCCCTGCGTTTCTTTCACCTTGTTCCAGTATTGCTTGAACACCGACGGGCCCCGCACCAGCACCTCTCCATCTTCCGCGATGCGCACCTCCAGGTTCGGCAACGGCTTTCCCACCGTGCCAATCTTGTGCGCCTGGGGAGTATTGACGGCAATCACCGGAGAAGTTTCCGTCAGCCCGTAACCCTCATAAATGCGGATCCCGATGGCGGCATACCATTCGGCGAGTTCGCGTCCCAGCGGAGCCCCGCCCGAAATAAAAATCTCAAGGCGGCCTCCCAGGCCGGCGCGCACTTTCGAGTACAACAGCCGCTCCGCCAGTCTCCAGGACCTCGATGTCGGTTTCTGACCCGCCAGGATTTCCGCCTGGTGTTCCCTCCCGACGGACAGGGCCCAGTTATAAAAAGTCGAGTTCGGGAAGCCTTGTGCCTTCTGTTCCGTTTGAAAGTGTATTTTTTCGTATACCCGCGGCACGGCAACAAAAAAGGTGGGTTTCACCTCGAGCAGAACCTGCGGAAGCTGGGCCACAACGGCCAGGTGTGCCAGCATGACCCCGCGATAGAGCAGCGCGAAATCCACATGCCGGGCAGTGACGTGAGACAAAGGAAGAAATGAAATGCTCACATCGCCCGGTTGCACGGGGAACTCAGCCAGGGAGCAGTTAAGGTTCGACGCCATGTTGTCGTGCGTAAGCATCACTCCCTTGGGCGTGCCCGTCGTCCCCGAGGTATAAATAATGGTGGCCAGATCATCCGGCGAGACCGAGCCCGCTGCACCTTGAAGCGTCCCAAGCCCCGCCCCGGAGTTCGTGCGGCCGCTGTATTCCATCTCGGCCATGCGTACCGCGTCGGCGCCGTCGATGGCGTCCATGACCACCAGTTTCTCCAGCGCCGTCTGCCCGCGAATCGAAAGAACTTTCTGCAATTGCGCTTCGCTCGACAAGAAAACGACGCGCGCGCCCGAGTCCCGCAGAATGTACGCGGTCTGTTCAGCTGTGAGGGTGGCGTAAATCGGCACGGTGACCGCGCCGATCAGCAGGGAAGCAAAATCCGCAATCGTCCACTCCGGCCGGTTCTCACTCAGGATGGCAACCCGGTCGCCCTTGCCGATGCCCCACCTCTGCAGCGCATTAGACACAGCCACAACTCGCTCGCGCAGCGCCTCCGAAGAAATCGGAACCCACTCATCTCCCAGCCGCTGCAACATCACGTTGGAGTGCTGGCGCTCGACCACTGCCAGAAAGACGTCGTTAAGTGTGCGCAGGCTCATTGCGAAACAGGGAAGAGATCGACCAAACGAATGTACTGGTTCGGCCAAGCATTAAGCAAACCAACCCGAAGTTTGACCCCTGCGAATGACGTTGTTATGATGAACCTGCGGGGTGGAGCAGTCTGGTAGCTCGTTGGGCTCATAACCCAAAGGTCGGTGGTTCAAATCCACCCCCCGCAACCAACCTTAAATCCTTCAGGTTACTTGTTTTACGACGGCCTTTTTCTAGGTCGACGCAATCCCCAAATTGGGTCCATTGGGTCCAACAACGAGATTAAGTCCCTCTTTGCTTGCAGCTAGACGTCGGTATTCAAGTTCCTGGTGAGTGTGCGAGTACCTGTCCGTT
>Ga0134124_10001078_pt1 | contig 21864 bp, 14 predicted proteins | sample KB304_FD_96880 | JGI IMG/M metagenome (GOLD analysis project Ga0134124, IMG submission 96880) | Terrestrial soil microbial communities without Nitrogen fertilizer from Kellogg Biological Station, Michigan, USA - KB3-0-4 | ecosystem: Environmental > Terrestrial > Soil > Unclassified ... | reverse complement strand
TCGACATGGCGTCGAGCGGCGCGTTCAACATGGCGCACCTGCTCGTCGGCTCCGAGGGGACTCTCGGCTATTTCCGCAAGCTCAAGCTCAAGCTCGCTCCGCTGCCGCGCCACAAAGCCCTCGGGATCGTGCACTTCCCGACCTTCTACCGCGCTATGGAGCTCACCCGCGAGATCGTGAAGCTCGAGCCGGCGGCCGTCGAGCTCGTCGACCGCACGATGATCGGGTTGTCGCGCGAGATCGCTTCGTTCCGCGCGACGGTCGAGAAGACCATCCGCGGCGATCCCGACGCTATCCTGCTCGTCGAGTTCGCGGGTGACGAGCTCGGGCCGCAAGTCGCGAAGCTGCAGCGGCTCGTCGAGCTCATGGGGGATCTCGGGCTGCCGGGCAGCGTGGTCACGATCGAGGATCCCGCGCTGCAGCGCGACGTCTGGGAGGTCCGCAAAGCGGGCCTCAACATCATGATGTCGATGAAGGGCGACGGAAAACCCGTGTCGTTCATCGAGGACTGCGCCGTGCCGCTCGAGCACCTCGCGGAATACACGGACAAGCTCACGCGCGTGTTCGAGAAGCACGGCACGCGCGGCACGTGGTACGCGCACGCGTCGGTCGGCTGCCTGCACGTGCGGCCCGTGCTCGACATGCGTTCCGCTGACGGCGCGCGCCGCATGCGCGCGATCGCGGAGGAAGCCTGCGCTCTCGTGAAGGAATACAAAGGCTCGTACTCGGGCGAGCACGGCGACGGCCTCGTGCGCTCGGAATGGATCGAGCCGATGCTTGGCAACCGACTCGCGCGCGCGTTCGGCGAGATCAAGCGCGCCTTCGACCCGAAGGGCTTGATGAATCCGGGCAAGATCGTCGCGCCGTCGAAGATGGACGACCGTGAGCTGTTCCGCTTCAAGCCGGACTATCGCACCGCGCCGCTCGCCTCCGCGCTCGATTGGTCGGAGCACGAGGTCGGCGAAGCGAACCGCGGCCGCGGCTTCGCGGCGGCCGTCGAGATGTGCAACAACAACGGCCACTGCCGCAAGTTCGATGCCGGCACGATGTGCCCGTCGTATCGCGTGACCCGCGACGAGCGGCACGTCACGCGCGGCCGCGCGAACTCGCTCCGACTCGCGCTTTCGGGCCAGCTCGGTGCGGACGGGCTCGCGTCGCGCGAGGTTTACGACACGCTCGCGCTCTGCGTCTCGTGCAAGGGCTGCAAGCGCGAATGCCCAACCGGCGTCGACATGGCGAGCATGAAGGTCGAGTTCTTGCACCACTATCACAAGCGTCACGCACGCACGCTGCACGACAAGCTGGTCGCGCACTTGCCTCGCTACGCGCGCCGCGCGGCCGCGCTCGCGCCGCTGCTGAATCTGCGTGACCGCGTGCCGGGGCTCGCCGCGCTCTCCGAGCGCGTCGCGGGCTTCTCCGCTCGCCGCTCGCTGCCGCGTTGGCGGCGCGACTGGTTCCGCGGTCAGAGCGAGGTGGCCGCGGTGCAGCCAACCGGCGCGAGCACGCCGCGCGACGTCGTGCTGCTCGCGGACACCTTCAACACGTACTTCGAGCCCGAAAACTTACGCGCGGCCGTGCGTCTGCTCGCGGCTGCCGACTATCGCGTGACGATCGCGAGCGACGGCCGGCGCGCGCTCTGCTGCGGCCGCACGTATCTCGCAACCGGCATGGTCGACGAAGCGCGCGCCGAGGCGACGCGCACGCTCACGGCGCTCGCGCCGCACGTCGCGCGCGGCACCGCCGTCGTCGGGCTCGAGCCATCGTGCGTGCTCGGCCTCCGGGACGAGTTCCGGACACTGTTACCCGGTGCCGAGAGCGCCGCGCTCGCGGCCGCGGCGCTCACGTTCGAGGAGTTCGTCGTGCGCGAGCGCGCGGCCGGTCGTTTCGAGGTCGACCTGAGTCGGCCGCGCTACGCGCGCGCTCTCGTGCACGGTCACTGTCACCAGAAAGCGTTCGGCGTCATGCCGAGCGTGGTCGCGACGCTCAAGCTCGTCCCGGGGCTCGCGGTCGAGACGATCGCGTCGAGCTGCTGCGGGATGGCGGGTGCGTTCGGCTACCAGGCGCAACATCTCGACGTCTCGATGCGGATGGCCGAGCTCGCGCTGCTGCCCGCTGTCCGTGCGGCCGGCGCGGACACCGTGATCGTCGCGGACGGGACGAGCTGCCGGCACCAGATCCAGGACGGCGCCGCGCGCGAAGCGGTGCACGTCGCGCGCGTGCTTGCGGAGTGCCTGCCGCCGTCGCGTTGACTCCGAGTACGCTGGCCGCCGCGATCGCGCGTGTCAGTCCGGCGCCGTGAGCTTGCGGATCGTGTCGCCGACGTGCACGTCGCCGGCGGAGAGCACTCGCGCGTTGATCCCGCGCAGACGCAGCCCCTGTCCTGCGTGCGGCGAGTTGACGAAGCGCACGGCGTCGAAGCCGAACCGGCCACGAAACTTCGCGCAGCCCAAATGCGGCTTCGCGCTCACCTCGATGACGGCCGCGCCGATTGCGAGCCGAGTGCCGGCCGGCGTGTTTTCCGCGCTCAAATCCAAATCGACGTAGAGCTGGTCGCCCGCGAGCGGCCAGCGCGCGCGATCTTGCGCGACCAGCGCTATCACGCGTGAATTCATGAGCGTCAGCTGCTGCTCGGTGAAGCGTGGCAGCTTGGCACCCCAGCGATCGCCGACGAGGCCTTCGTCCGGATCGAGCCGCGCCGCGGCTAGCACCTCGCGCTCGCCCGAGCGCGGGCGCCGCACGATCATCTCGAGCGTGCCTGCATCCCGCGGCGACGCGCGAATGTGACCGAGTCCGGCCTCGAGCTCGGCGAGCGCGAGCTCCCGTGCGTCGCCGGTCATTGATTGAGCCCGAGATCGAGCGACCAAGGCTCGCCCGCGGCCTCCGCGGCGATCGCGGCGAGCGCGGGCCGCTTCCAGACCGCGTCGGCGTACTGCTGCGCGCCGAGCGACAAGGCCACGCCGTAAGTGCGAAAGCGGCTCACGACCGGCGCGAACATCGCGTCCGCGGCGCACCACTCGCCGAACAGGAAATCGCCGCCGCGCGAGTTGCGCGCTCGGCACTCGCGCCAGATCTGCTCGATTCGGTCGATGTCGGCGCGCAACTCCGGTGTCTCGGGCACGGTGTGGCGCCCGCGCACGTCGAGCGGCATCTGGGCGCGAAGCGCGCCAAAACCCGAATGCATCTCGGCGCTCACGCAGCGCGCGAGCGCGCGAGCCCTCGGCTCATCGGGCCAGATGCCGGCGTCCGGCGCGCGCTCGTGCAAAAGCTCGGCGATCGCGATCGATTCCCAAATCACGAGCCCGTCGATGTGCAGCACCGGCACGCGGTGCGTAGGGCTCACGGTAGCGAGCTTCGCCATGCCTTCCTCGGTGTCCAGTGGTATCACCACCTCCGTGCACGGGAGACCGCTCTGGCGAAGGAGCAGCGTGCCGCGCATCGACCACGACGAATAGTTGCGATTGCCGACATACAGGGTTGCGGACATGGCGCGTAAGGGTACGCGACCCGCCTCGCTGTCGCGAGGCGCGGCGTTGTGTTGCCGCGGTCGGTTCGGCATATTGGCTCGATTCTCGAGCCTCGGAGGACGTTCTTGGCGCACAGCGCTCGCCCGATTCGGGCGCCGTTCCGCATCATCCGGCGGCGCGTCGCGCTGCTCGTGGCGTTCTGCGCGCTCGCGATCGGCGCCGCAGCGCAGGCGCAGTCCCCGAAGCCCGTCGTCGCGAAGCGCACGGCATCGGGCAAGCCCGACATCAGCGGCATCTGGCAAGCGATGAGCGCGGCTTCGTTCAACATCGAGGATCACGCCGCGACGTTCGGCCCGGTCGCCGCGCTCGGGGCGCAGGGGGCCGTGCCGCCGGGCTTCGGCGTCGTCAAAGGCCAGATTCCTTATTTACCGGCCGCTCTCTCGCAGCGCGACGAGAACTACAAGAACCGCCTGACCGCGGATCCCGAAGTGAAGTGCTACCGGCCAGGCGTGCCGCGCGCGACATACATGCCGCAGCCTTTCCAAATTTTGCAAACCGACGGCGACATTTTGATCGCGTACCAGTACGCGAACGCTTTGCGCACTGTCTTCATGAAGGACCGCGGCGAAGCGCCCATCGACAGCTGGATGGGCTGGTCGAACGGTCATTGGGAAGGCGACGTGCTCGTCGTCGACGTGACGGGGCAGATCGGCCAGAGCTGGCTCGACCGCGCCGGCAATTTCGCGACCGCGTCGCTGCATGTCGTCGAGCGCTACATCCCGCAGGGCTCCGATCACCTTTGGTACGAGGCGACGCTCGAGGACCCGGCGGTGTTCTCGCGGCCGTGGACGATCAGCCTGCCGCTCTACCGGCACGTCGAGCCGAACCCGCAGCTGCTCGAGTTCAAGTGCGAGGAGTTCGCCGAGGAGTTGCTGTATGGTCACCTTGCGAAGAAGCCGGAGGGAGCGAATGCGCCGCCAGCTCGTTGACGCGCGCCGGCGCCCTGGCCCGATGAAGTTGCGGGGGGACGCGCCGCTCGCACGCGTGTGCGCGGCAGTCATCCTGACGGCGCTCGCGCTCGGCGCGACCGCGGCCGAGAAGCCGTTCAAAGCGCCGCGCACGTCCGACGGACAGCCGGACTTGCAGGGCTACTGGACGAACAACACGGTCGTGCCGTTGCAGCGCCCCGCGGCGTACGCGGATCGCGCGCAGCTCACCGAAGCCGAGGCGCGCGAGCGGCTCGACAAGGCTCTCGAGCCGAGCGAGACCGAGGCCGGCACCGATGCCGACGTCCACTATCAGCTCACCGACTACGGCCTCGACATCACGCAGCGCAAGATGAACCTCGACACGCGCACCGCGGCAATCGTCGATCCGCCGGACGGCAAGCTGCCCGCACCGCTTCCTACGGCCGCTGCGAAAGCGAAGGAGCGCGCCGACTACACCCGCGCGCACCAGTACGACAGCGCGCAGACGCTGAACCTCTCGGTGCGCTGCATCGTGTGGCCGCATCAGGGCCCGCCGATCATGCCGACGGGCTACAACAGCAACCTGGAGATCTATCAGTCGCCGGGCTACGTGACGATCATCACCGAGATGATGCCCGACGCGCGGATCGTGCCGCTCGATGGCCGCCCGCACCTGCCGGGCGGCGTGAAGCAGTGGCTCGGCGACTCGCGCGGCCACTGGGACGGCAACACGCTCGTGATCGAGACGACGAATTACACGGGCCGCACTCAAGTCCCCGGCACGCCGGCCGGCCTGCTGCTCACGCCCGACGCGCGCGTGACCGAGTACCTCGAGCGCACGGGCGCCGACACGCTGCACTATCGCTTCACGGTCGAGGACAAGAATCTCTGGGACCGCTCGTGGACCGCCGAGTATCCGCTCGTGCGGATCGACGGCATGCGTTTCGAGTACGCATGCCAGGAAGGCAACTACGGGCTGGCGAACACGTTGAGCGGAGCGCGCGTGAAAGAGCGCGAGGCCGCGGCGCAGGGAACCACGCCGCGCGATCCCGTGCCACCGCCGCGACGCTAGTCGAAGAACGGAGCCTCGATGCCGAATCACCTGCGTTTCTTTCCCCGTCTCGCGGCCGCCGCGCTCGGCGCGCTGCTCGCCGCCCCACCGGCCCTCGCTCACCATTCGTTCTCCGCAGAGTTCGACGCGGGCAAGCCCGTCTCGCTGCGCGGCGTCGTGACGAAGGTCGAGCTCATCAACCCGCACTCGTGGATCACGATCGACGTGAAAGACGCCAACGGTCTCACGACGTCGTGGATGGTCGAGGGCGGCAGCCCGAACGTGTTGCTCAAGAGCGGCGTCACGAAGAACGCGATTCCGCTCGGCTCCGAGCTCGTGATCGCCGGCTATCAGGCGCGCGACGGCTCGAACCGCGCCGTCGGCCGCGACATCTCGTTCGCTGACGGCCGGCCTTTGTTCTTCGCGGGCTCGAAGCCAGACAAAGCGGCGGAGTGAGGCTTCGCTCTGAGCCACGTTTTGCGATCGGCGCTTTTGCCGATGCTCGGCCGCCGCCCGCGCGGCGCTCTGAATGACGGCGTTCCTGCTGCGGCGGCTCGCCTATCTCACGGTTCTCGTGGGTGTAGCGACCGTCGTCGCGTACTTCCTCGCGGCGACGCAGCTCAATCCACGTTCCCGCTACGAGGGACGCAACCCTCCGCCGCCTCCCGCGGCGGTCGATGCGATCCTCGACGAGCTCAATCTCAACGACAAAACGCCCGTGGTCGAACGGTTCGCGAAGTGGGTCGGCGGCGTGCTGCGCGGCGATCTCGGCCGCACGATCGACAGCGGCTCCGTGAATACCGAGATCAACAGGCGGATCTGGGTGAGCCTGCGGCTCATGCTGCTCGGCTCGATCTTGGGGACGCTGCTCGGCGTTGCAGCCGGAGCTTACGGCGCGATCCGGCAATACCGGCTCAGCGACCACCTGATCACGGTTTCCTCGTTCGTCGTGCTCGCGATGCCGACCGTCGTGCTCGCGGTGCTCGTCAAGAACGCCGGCATCGGGCTGAACGACCTGCTCGGCTTTACGGGCGACTGGAAGTTGCTCTACACGACCGGCGAGATCACGCCCGGAATGGATGCTTTGTCGCTCGGGGGCCTATCGAATCGGCTGGCGCACCTCGTGCTGCCGACATTCGTTCTGATGTCGGGCTCAATCGCGTTCTATAGCCGGTACCAACGCAGCGCGATGCTCGACGTGCTTGGCAGCGACTTCCTCCGGACCGCGCAAGCGAAAGGGTTGACGCGGCCCCAAGCACTCGTGAAGCACGCTCTGCGGACGGCATTGATCCCAATGGCGACGTTCTTCGCGTACCAGTTCGCTCTGCTCTTCGTCGGCGCGACGTTCACCGAGCGCATTTTCGGCTGGCACGGGATGGGTGAGCTGTTCGTCGAATCGATCACCAAGAGCGACGTCAACACGGTCGCCGGAGTGACGCTGTTGGTTGCGGTTCTCGTCCTGGTGGCCGGCTTCCTGTCGGATCTCGTTTACGCCGCGCTCGACCCGAGAGTACGGGTGTAGGTTCGTGGCGGAACGAGCGAGCTCGCAACTCCTGCCGGAGCAGGCCGGCGCGGCCGGCGGTCTGGACGCAACCGAGGCCGTCTCGCGAACGCGCCTCGTCGCGCGCCGCTTCGTTCGGCGCCGTCCGGCCGTGGCGGGCCTCGTGTCGCTCGCGCTGCTGTTCGCGGTCGCCTATCTCGGACCATTCGTGATCCCGTGGCAATACGACCAGCTCGACACGAACGCGTTCTTGTCGCCGCCGTCGGCCGTGCATTGGTTCGGAACCACGCAGACGGGCTTCGACGTGTTCGCGCTTACGATGCGCGGGCTGCAGAAGTCGTTGATCGTCGGCTTGCTCGGCGCGGTGATGTCGACCGCGCTCGCGGCGATCGTCGGCGCGTTCTCCGGCTACCTCGGCGGCACGCTGAACACGGTGCTGCTGACGATCATCGACCTGCTGCTCGTGCTGCCCTCGTTCCTGATCATCGCGATCCTGTCGCCGCTGTTTCGCGATCACACTTGGCTCGTGTTCGTGTTCTTGCTCGCGGCGTTCCAGTGGATGGTGACGGCGCGCATCGTGCGCGGCCTCACGCTATCGCTCAAGGAACGCGAGTTCGTGACGGCCGCTCGCTTCATGGGCGTGCCAGCCTGGCAGATCATCGCGCGGCACATCCTGCCGAACATGGCGTCGTTCCTGATCATCGACGCGACGATCAACGTGAGCTCGCTGATCCTCGCCGAGGTCGGTCTGTCATTCTTCGGCTTCGGCGTGCAGCCGCCCGATGTTTCGCTCGGCACTTTGATCGGCGACAACGCAGGCGCCGCCCTGTCCTACCCTTGGGAGTTCTATTTCCCGAGCGGCTTCCTCGTCGCGCTGATACTCGCGATCAATCTCGTAGGTGACGGCCTGCGCGACGCGCTCGACCCGAACGCCGTGTTCCAGGGACGAAGGTAGTCGCATGACACAGGTAAACGAACGCGCGAGCGGCGCCGATGACTCCGAGCCGCTGCTCGACGTTCGCGACTTGAGCGTGTCGTTCGCGAGCGAGGCCGGCGTCGTGTCGGCGGTTCGCTCGGTGAGCTATCGCCTGCGCCGCGGCGAGGTGCTCGGAATCGTCGGCGAGTCCGGGTCCGGGAAGTCGGTCTCCTCGCTCGCCGTGATGGGGTTGCTGCCGCCGCACGCGAAGGTCAGCGGCTCCGTACGCTTCAACGGCGAGGAGCTGCTGGGCCGCTCGGATCGTGAGCTGTCCGCGATCCGCGGCAGCAAGATTTCGATGGTGTTCCAGGATCCTCTGTCGGCACTCACGCCGGTCTACACCATCGGCGACCAGCTCGCCGAGGCGATCCTCGTGCATCAGGACGTCGGCAAGGACGCGGCGCGGCGGCGCGTGATCGAGCTGCTCACGCTCGTCGGTATCCCGAACCCCGGGCAGCGCGCGACCGCGTTCCCGCACGAGTTCTCGGGCGGGATGCGCCAGCGCGTGATGATCGCGATGGTGATGGCGAACAATCCCGACGTGATCATCGCCGACGAGCCGACCACCGCGCTCGACGTGACGATCCAAGCGCAGATTCTCGACGTGCTGCAGACCGCACGGCGGGCGACAGGGGCATCGCTGATCTTGATCACGCACGACCTCGGCGTGATCGCGGGCGTAGCGGATCGTGTGGCGGTCATGTACGCGGGCAAGCTCGTCGAGCTCGGCGCGGTCGACGACGTGTTCTATCGGCCGAGGATGCCGTACACGCTCGGCCTGCTCGGATCGCTGCCGCGGCTCGACGACGACGAACGACGGCCGCTGACGCCGATCGAAGGCCAACCTCCTTCGCTCGTGGCCCTTCCGCCGGGTTGCCCCTTCGTGCCGCGCTGCCCGCTGCGCATCGCGAAGTGCAGCGAGGTCGAGCCGACGCTCGACGCGCTGCCGCGCTCCGGCGCGGGTCACTCCGCCGCATGCCATCGCAGCGGCGAGGTCGAAGAGCGCGGATTGACGAGCTCGGACGTCTTCGGCGTGACGCCCACGCCGACTGCGCCCGGCGCGTCCCAGCCGCGCGCGCAGCGAGCGACGATGCTCGAGGTCCGCGACCTCGTGAAGGAGTACCCGCTGACGAAGGGCGCGCTGTTTCGGCGGCGCGTCGGCACGGTGCAGGCCGTGAGCGGCGTGAGCTTCGACATCCGTGCCGGCGAGACGCTCGCGCTCGTCGGCGAGTCCGGCTGCGGCAAGACGACGACGATCATGGAGATCCTGAATCTCGTGCAGCCGACCGCCGGCACGATCGTCGTGCTCGGCCGCGACACTGCGCGGATGTCGCCTGCGCAGCGATTCGCGATCCGCCGCGATCTCCAAGTGGTGTTCCAGGATCCGCTCGCCTCACTCGACCCGCGTCTCCCGATCGGCGACATCCTCGCCGAGCCGCTCGCGACGCACGGCGCGAGCGCCGAGGCATGCACGCGGCGCGCGCGCGAGCTGCTCGAGCTCGTGGGACTCAGGCCCGAGCACGCGAATCGTTATCCGGCGCAGTTTTCGGGCGGCCAACGCCAACGAGTCGGTATCGCTCGCGCGCTCGCGCTCGAGCCGAAGCTGCTCGTGCTCGACGAGCCCGTCTCGGCGCTCGACGTGTCGATTCGCGCCGGAGTGATCAACTTGCTCGAGCGCCTCAAGGTCGAGCTGTCGCTCTCGTATCTGTTCGTCGCGCACGACTTGTCCGTGGTGCGGCACCTCGCCGACCGCGTCGCGGTGATGTACCTCGGCAAAATCGTGGAGCTCGGCGACGTCGGCGAGGTGTTCCGACGGCCCGCCCACCCATACACGCAGGCGTTGCTCTCGGCGATTCCGCGACCCGATCCGCAGATCGAGCGACGCCGCCGGCGTATCGTGCTAGGCGGCGATCCGCCGAGCCCTGCCGATCCGCCGTCGGGCTGCCGATTTCGCACTCGCTGCCCGAAATACGCGCAAGAGCTCGACGACGAGCAGAGGCGACGCTGCGTGGCGGAGTTGCCGCCGCTCGAAGCGCGCACGGGCAGCGACGATCACGTCGACGCGTGTCACTACGCGGCCGTCGTGCCGGTGCTCTGAGTTATGCTGCCGCGGGCGTCTGGAGGCAAAGTGAAATATTCGGCGAGATTCGGAAACGTTTTGCTCGGGGCCGCGCTCGCGGTCGTGCTGGCGGCATGCGGAGGCGGCGGCAATTCCGGCGCCACTTCAGCGAACGGTGCCCAGTCGGAGCCCTCGCAAAGCGCGACGGCCAATCAAATCAACAAGCAGCCGCGCGAGCGCATTAAGGAAGGCGGCACTTTGACCTGGCCGCTCGATGCGATTCCGACGAACTTCAACTATCTCGAGCTCGACGGCGGTCTCGTTGACAACGCGGCGGTGATCAACGCGCTGATGCCGATGATATTCCGATTCGACGCGGCTGCGACGCCAGCCTTCAATCCCAACTATCTCACGGCCGAGCCCGTGCTCACGACCGCGCCGAAGCAAGTGGTCAAGTACTCGATCAACCCAAAAGCGCGCTGGGATGACGGAACGCCAATTACCTGGGAGGACTTCTACTGGGAGTGGCAGGCAAGCAACGGTAAGAACGACGCGTACCACATCGTCTCGGCCAATGGATATAGCGAAATCGAGAGCGTCGCGCGAGGCTCCGACGATCGAGAGGTCGTTGTGACGTTTGCGCGGCCTTTCGCCGACTGGCAGGGACTCTTCTGGCCGCTCCTTCCGACGTCGACCACCCGGGACCCCAAGGTCTTCAACGATGGTTGGACAGAGCACCCGCTGGTGACGGCGGGACCGTTTGTTTTCGAAAGCCTCGACAAGACATCACAAACGATCACGATCGTGCGCAACGACAAGTGGTGGGGCAACCGCGCGAAGCTCGACCGGATCGTTTACCGCGCGATCCCGGACCGGACGGCGCAGATCGATGCCCTCGCGAACGGTGAGATCGACCTGATGGACATCGGTTCCGACGCGAACATCTACAACCGCGCGAAGACCATTGACGGCATCGAGATGCGTACGGCCGCGGGACCCAACTTTCGGCATGTCACGATCAACGGCAGCGGGCCGATCTTGCGCGACGTGAAGGTTCGTCAGGCGCTTGCCATGGCCATCGATCGCGGGGCGATCGCACGTGCATTGCTCGGGCCTCTCGGCTTCGCGCCAAAGCCCCTCGGCAATCACATCTTCATGGCGAACCAAACGGGCTACCAAGACAACTCGAGCGTACTGCCATACGACGCCGCGCGCGCCGCGCAACTACTCGACGAAGCAGGTTGGAAGCTCGAAGGCAACGTACGGACGAAGGACGGCAAGCCGCTCGAGCTCTCGATCGTCATCCCCAGCGGCATCACCGCGTCGCGGCAAGAGTCCGAGCTCATCCAAAACATGCTCGGGCGAGTCGGCGCCACGCTCAAGATCGACGTCGTGCCAAGCCCCGACTACTTCGACAAATACGTAAATGTGGGCCAGTTCGACTTCACCGTGTTCTCTTGGGTCGGCACACAGTTTCCGATCAGCTCGGCGAAATCGATCTACATCAAGCCGAAGACGGGTTCGGGTGACCTCGACATTCAACAAAACTATGCGCGGGTCGGATCCGACGAAATCGACGCTCTGTTCGACGCAGCAAACGCGGAGCTCGATCGCACCAAGGCCATCGAGATCGCGAACCGCATCGACACGTTGATCTGGCAAGAGGTGCACTCGCTCACGCTCTACCAGCGACCCGACCTCTGGCCGGTCAAGAAGGGACTCGCGAACATCGGCGCGTTCGGGCTCGCCGAAGCCGTTTACGAGGACATCGGCTGGACAAATTGACTCCGGCGCCGCCGCACGGTCGTCGTCGTGAAGGGCAAGCGGCGCGGCGCTAGTTCCAGCTCGGCAAAAACCCGTACTTGTCCGTGTACTCGAGCATCTGCGAGCTGAAATCCTCCGGATACTCGAGCTTCACGTCGACGATCCTCTCGCCCTCGCGCACGGGCACGAGCCGCGGGCCCATGAAGCCCGAGAACGGCGGGATGTCGAGCTTCGCGTAACGCGCGAGCACCTCGGCATGCAGCTTCCGATCCACCTTCACCGCGTAGCGCTCGACGAGCTCGCGGCCCGCCGCATAGTCGCCCTCGGACTTGATCCGCTGCAGCTCGCGCAATAGCTCGCCGAAGAGCTCGCGAAGGCGCACGAAGTCGTTCACGACGAAGTAGGTCTTGCCATCGCGCTCGCGCCGCTCGATCACGTTGTCCGGCTTGCCGCGCTCGTAGCACCACGCGGCGATCAGCTGGCGGTTACGCATGTGATCTTGCTCGATGTCGGCGCCCGGCGGCACGCGATAGAGCTGGAGCTGGAGCCCGTTGCGGATGTATCGCTCGTATTCGACCTGTCCGACCTCGACCGACGGCATTAGCCCGAGCTCGACGAGCTTCGGATCGATCGCATAGTAGAGCGCGACGAGGTCCGCACGCGCTTCCTCGAGCGTCGAGCTGTAGTTCTTGAGCGTCTCGGCGATCGGCGCGACGCCTGGATCGATCTGGCCCGAAGCGTGGCCGATCACCTCGTGCATGTCGGTGTTGAGCTCGGACGCGAGCGCCGCGTAGCGAGCCCCGCGCTCCGCATCCGCCGCGTCCCAAGCGAACTCGCGATCCGCGCCGCCGCGTACCGCGTCATAGGCGGCGATGATGTTGCCGAGGCTCACGGACTTCGAGCCGTGCTGCGTGCGGATCCAATCGGAGTTCGGCAGGTTGATGCCGATCGGCGTCGTGGGCGAGGTGTCACCCGCTTCGATCACCACCGTGATCACCCTACCGGTAATGCCTTTGACGTCGGCCTTCTTGTGGTGATCGAGAATCGGCGAGTGATCTTCGAACCACTGCGACTCCCGTGCGATCGCTTCGATCCGCTTCGTCGCAACCGCGTCGCGGAACGAAACGACGGACTGAAACGACGCGCGCATGCCGAGCGGATCGTGATAGACCTCGATGAAGCCGTTGATCGTGTCGACGAGCGAGTCCTTGTCCGCGAGCCACGCGATGTTGTAGTCGTCCCAGTCGCGCAGGTTGCCGCTTCGGTAGAACTGCACGAGCTTCTCGAGCGCAATGCGCTGTGCGTCGCTCTCCGCGACCGTGCACGCCTTCTCGAGCCAGCGAACGACTTGCTCGATCGCCTCTGTGTAGCGGCCGCCGACTTTCCACACCCGCTCCACCGGTCCGGCAGAGCTTTGCTCGAGCGTGGAGTTCAGACCGAGCGACACCGGCTCGGGGTCGTGCGGCGAAAGGCGTCCCGCGTAGAACGCCGCCACGTCGGCCTGCGTGAGCCCGCGGCCGTAGAAGTTGACTGCGGAGCTCGCGACCACATCGCTCGCTCCGCTCTTCGAGACGAGCTTCGCGTCGACGGCGGGATCGAACATCACGGGCTCGAGCTCTGCGAGCAGCGCGTCCACCGACTGCCCCGGGCGAACGGGGAATCGGCCGCGCGGCGTGGCCTTGACCATTCGGGCAAGCGCGGCGAAATCGAATCCGGGCGCGAATTTCTCGCTCGAGTATTGGTGATGGATGCCGTTAGCGAACCAGACCCGCTTCAAATAGAGCACGAGCGCTTGAAAATCGGCCGCGCCGCGGTCGCCGGCGTAGTGGCGCACGACTTCCTCGAGCAGGCGCTTGATGGCGAGGTTGTAGCGGTACTTTTGGTCGTAAATGATCTCGCGACCCGACAACGCGGCTTCGCAGAGGTAATAAAGAAGCTCTTTGCGCCGAGCATCGAGCTCGGCGAAGCCCGGGACCTGATAACGCAGCAGCCGGACGTCGGCAAACCGCTCGATTTCAACGCGAGACGGCGCGGCGGCGGGCTCCTGCGCAAGACGTTCGGTCCCGTCTGCCGGTGCCGCAACGTGCTGCGGGCGCGCGGCGGCGGGATCTTGGGTAACGCAGCCGGTCGAGGTAGAGGTGAACATCGCGGTCTTTCCCGAAGTATGCTTGCACCACGCGCGGCGTGCGACGAGTAGGCCTCGCGATGATGCCATACCAGCTGGGGGCCGTTGTTTATGCGAAACGAGATAGTCTTGGTCGTCGCGACGTTGGGGCTGCTCCCCGTCGTGAGTCGAGCACAAGAATCGGGCGGCGCCGTCGCGTGCCCATCGATACAGAACGACCAGGAGCGGCTCGCATGCTATGACCGCGCGATGCGCGGAACGCCTCGCGAGCCGACACCGGCGCCCGCGCAGGCGTCACCTGCACCGGCCCCCGCATCCACGCCCGCGCCGGCGAGCGCGGCGCCGCCCGCTGTCGCAGGCGCAGCGCTCGGCGCCTCGGCCGCGACGGCCAACAGCGCGCCCGCCTCTGCCGCGCCCGCAGTCACGCCAACCACGGTCCCGGCGACGGTCGCGCCAACCACCGCCGCGCCAGCGGCGACGTCGTCGGCGACGATCAGCACGTCGCCGCACAATGCGCGCAATACGACGGCGGCGACGCCGCCTCAACCCGGCGCGGCGCCGACCTTCGATCCGAGCACCGGCGTCCCGCTTGGCGTGGTGCCGGTCGTCGTGCTGAGCGCGCTCTCGCGGCCCGGCTTCGGAACGGAGTTCACCACCGATCGCGGCGGCGTCTGGATCCAGACCGAGGTGAAGGCCTTGCCCAATCTGCCGAAGACGCCGTTCAACGCGGAGCTTCAGCCCGGGAAGCTCGGCGGCACGTTCCTCGTCCTAACGGACCGGAAGCTCGGGATACGGGTTCGCCCGCCGAACAAGTAGCCCGTCGGTAGCGCACGCACTGAAAGGCGCTGGCGCGATCCCGCGTCGCGGAGCGTCGTCTTCTGGGTCCTAGTGCTTACCGAGGTGCTCGTCGAGCCGGCCGAGATCACGGAGGTCGCGGTAATAGCTATCGGGATCGCACGCGGACTGCTCGGCGACGTCGACGATATCGTCGCGCGCCGAGCCGCGCTTACGAACGAGCGGCTGCGTGTAATACGGATCGTAGATCGTGATCGTGCGCTCCATCGATAGCTTGTCGGCGGCGAAGTCGTAGCGCTCGACGACGCGCGTGCCCTCGCCCTTCATCGGCAGGCCCGAGCCGTCGAGCCAGCCCGGCGCGAGATGCGTCGTCTCGATCACGAGCGACGTGCCTTCCCAATGGCCGACCGAGAAGCCCATCGACGACGCCGGCGTGTCGGCCGGCGCGTTGCGGCCGTCCATCCAGACTCGACGCGGCGAGTTGTGCTCGGTGTAAATGAATATGTAGTGGTTGCCGGCGTCGACGACCTCCATGTCGTACGGCGAGCCGATCAATCGCGGCAGCCCGAGCGGTAGGCAACGTAGCGCGGTGTCTTGCCAATGATTCGTCGCTTCGAACACGCGCCGCCCTTCGGCGGTGAACGGCGTCGGCTTCGGCTCGAGATCGTCGACCGTGAGATGCCAGTGATATTTGTTGCGCCACGGCCCCGTGATGTCGATCGGATAGTTCGCGCGCGTCGCTCCGTAGCCATAAGTCGAGCGCGTCGCGTGCACTTGGTTCGGGTCGGCGCTGTTGCTGTCGCGGCCGGTCGCGAGCTTCGAGCCGTCGGCGCGTACGATCGAGCGCACGTAGAGCTTCTTCGCGCCCTCGCGGCCGAGCTGCCCCGACACCGTGACGACGTCGCCGGCTTTGAGCGTATTCGCGTTCCAACCGAGCGCCGAGAGCGCCGTGATGCTCGACGCTTGGAGCTCCCAGTCCTCCGCCGACCCGTCCTTCGCTTTGGTCGTGAGCCGATAACGGACGTGCGGGTTGTTCCACCAGACCTGCGCGATCTGGCCCTTGAGCTCCGCGGTCGCGTTCTCGTCGAATTCGGCCGCGAACGAATGATGCGCGCTCGCGGGCGCCGAAGCCGCGATCGCGAGCCATACGCCTAAGAGCAATACGAGCCGTCGGACCATGCGCCGCCCTCCGCCGCTGTTCTTCAAGGATACCCGCGATCGGCCGGCTCGGTCAGTAGATCCCGTGCGACCCAGGGCGCCAGACGGCTCGTTTGCCGCGGCAGGCGCGTTGTTGCAATCTCGCGCGCGAACTGGATAGTACTTCGAGACGGCCGCGCGAGACGGCCGCACGCCAACGGGGGACCGCGACCATGCCAAGCCAACGCTCGGTGCTCGTCACCGCCGCCGCTTCCTTCGCTACGCTCACGCTGATCACGGGCGACGCTTACGCCCAAGCTCCCGCCGTCGACGCCGACGACATCGGCGGCGTCGTCACGAGCTCGAAGGGCCCTGAAGCCGGAGTCTGGGTGATCGCGGAGACGACCGCGTTCCAGACGCGGTTCACGAGGATCGTCGTGACCGATGACGCCGGCCGCTTCGTGATCCCCGACCTGCCGCCCGCCGACTACCAGGTCTGGGTCCGCGGCTACGGGCTCTCGGATTCGGACAAGACCTCGGCGAAGCCCGGCGCGACCGTGAATCTCACCGCGAAAGTCGCCGCCACGCCGGCGGACGCTGCGAAGGTTTATCCCGCGATCTACTGGTACTCGATGCAGAAGCTGCCCGCGGCAAGCGAAGTCTCGAAATTGCGCGGCGGCGTGGACGAGTACGTCGCGTCGATCAAGAACCTGTCGTGCATCGGCTGCCATCAGATCGGACAGCTCGCGACGCGCACCCTGCCGACTCAGTTCGGCCATGGCATGGACGGCTGGGTGCGGCGCATTCAATCGGGCCAGGCCGGCGGCCAAATGCTCGCGTCCGCGATGAATCAGCTCGGCGGCGTGCCGCCGAAATACCTCGGCGACTGGACCGATCGCGTCGCGGCCGGCGAGCTGCCGCACTCGCAGCCGCCGCGTCCGCACGGCGTCGAGCGCAACGTCGTTGCGACGGTCTACGACTGGGCGACGCCGAGCGCGTATATGCACGACTTGAGCGGCACCGACAAGCGCAAGCCGACGGTGAACGGCTACGGCAAGCTCTACGGAGCACCCGAGCTCAGCACCGACGACTTCCCGATCCTCGACCCAAAAACGAGAACGGCGACCTCGCTGCACGCGACCGTGCGCGACGCCGACACGCCGACGACGCACAGCACTCCGCCGCAGATGGCGTCGAACTATTGGGGCGAGGAAGCGATCTGGGACAGCAAGGCGAACGCGCACAACCCGATGCTCGATGAGACCGGCCGCGTTTGGTACACGGCCGTCGTGCGCGCGCCGCAGACGCAGCCCGCGTTCTGCAAAGCGGGCTCGAATCATCCGTCGGCGAAGGCGTTTCCGCTGAATCAGTCGGGTCGTCAGCTCGCCGTCTACGATCCGAAGACCGCGAAGTACACCTACATCGACACGTGCTACTCGACGCACCATCTGCAATTCGCCGAAGACGCGAACAACACGCTCTGGACGAGCGGCGGCGGCCCGGTCGTCGGTTGGCTCAACCGCAAGGTGTTCGACGAGACGGGCGACGCGGAGAAAGCGCAGGGCTGGACCGCGATCGTTCTCGACACGAACGGCAACGGCAAGCGCGACGAGGGCTACACGGAGCCCGGCCAGCCGCTCGATCCGACGAAAGACGCTCGAATCAACGCGGCGTTCTACGCCGTGATGCCGAGCCCGCTCGACGGCTCGATCTGGGGCTCGACCTACGGCTACCCGGGCTCGATCGTGCGGATCGACCCGGGCAAGAATCCGCCCGCCACCGCGATCGCCGAGGTCTACAACGTGCCGAAGCCGGGCTTCGGCTCGCGCGGCGCCGACATCGACCGAAACGGAGTCGTCTGGGTATCGCTCGGCAGCGGCCATCTCGGCGCGTTCGATCGGCGCAAGTGCAAAGGGCCGCTGAATGGCCCCAAGGCGACGGGCGATCAATGCCCCGAGGGTTGGACCTTCCACCGTTATCCGGGCCCGGGCTTCGACGGCCGTCCCGACGAGAGCGCCGAGGCGAGCTATTACAGCTGGGTCGACCAGCACGACACCGCCGGCCTCGGCGCGAACGTGCCGATGTCGACCGCGAACTTGAGCGACGGCGTCCACGCGCTCGTGAAAGGCGAGTTCGTGACGCTCCGCCTGCCCTATCCGCTCGGCTTCTACGCGAAGGGCTTCGAGGGCCGCATCGACGATCCGAACGCTGGCTGGAAAGGCCGCGGGCTCTGGGTGCCGAGCGGCGATCGCACGCCGTGGCTCAAGGAAGGCGGCAAGGGCACGAAGCCGCTCGTGGTCCACTTCCAGGTTCGGCCGGATCCGCTCGCGAAGTAAGCAACTCGAGCGGCGCTCGGGTGATCTCCTTTGGAGAGCCGCCTCGGCCAACCTGAACGAACTTAAAGTGATTTCTAGAACCCCTCCGCGGAGGGGCCGAGCGCGCGCCGAATCGATGCGCGTTTGGCAGCTGCCGGAGCTTCGCCGACAGGCGAAGGACCGCTCTGCCTTTCCGGTTCGCGCTCGATGACCCACGCCACGATCTGAGACCGCTTCTCGAGGTCGCCGTCGTCCAACACGCGAGCAATCTCGGAGCGTTCCATGAAGGCTTTTGCGACGGCCTATGTCGTCGTCGGCTTCGCTGTCGCCGCACATAGCGCAAAGGGCTTCGCCCAGGAGCCCACGGCGGCCGACGCCGCTACGCCCTGCGAGTCTTGCGGATTCTGGAAGACAGTCGGCACCGACACGCGCGAAGTCTTCACCGAGCCCGTGCGCTGGCAGGGGAGCGACTGGCGCTCGGTCGCGTGGAAATCGGCTCTCGTCGCCGGCTCGATCGCGTTGCTCGACGAGCCCACGCGCGACTACTTGCAGCGTCATCGCAGCGACGGGAGCCAACGCGTCGCGGACGTCTTCGAGCCGTTCGGCGCGGAGTACGCGCTCGGGACATTGGCGGGTTTCGCGCTCGTGGGATTCGTGGGCGATCACCCAACCGCACGCGCCGTAGCGCTCGACGGAACCGTATCGAGCCTGATCACCGGGGGCATCGTCGTGCCGATGCTGAAGGCACTCACCGGACGCAGCCGGCCGCACGACGGGCAAGGCGCCCACGACTTCAACGGATTCGGCGGCGGCGAATCATTCCCGTCCGGCCACACGGCGGAAGCATTCACCGTCGCGGCCTCGATCGCTGAAAACTACCATCGCCCCTGGATCAGTGCGCTGTCGTATAGCGTCGCGGGGCTCGTCGGCTACGCGCGGATGGAGCACGACGACCATTGGCTGTCCGACGTGGCGGCCGGCGCATTCATCGGGATGGGCGTCGCCAAGCAAGTGTCGAAGCTCAATCGCACCCGGAGGGGTATCGCGTTCATGCCTCTCGAGGAGCAAGGCGTCCGCGGCATCCGGATCTCGGTATCGTTCTGAGCGCGTCAAAACTGCCACAGCGCCCCGAGGTTGACGGTGAACGGCAACCCGTTGCGCGCCTCGACCGCGAGCTCGGGCGGCGCACCGATCGGCGTGTCGGCCTGCTCGTAACGTAGACAGCACACGTTCTCGCGGCCCGTGAGGTTCGTGACCTCCGCGAATACGCGCACGGAACCGGCGCCGACCGCGTATGCGCGGCCCGCGCGAAAGTCGACACGCCCCGTCGCTCCGAGCCGCTCGGCGTTGCGCGAACCCGGCACGGCCACCACGCCGTCGACGGCGTTCGGCGCGTTCGACGGCACGAGCGAGAGCGTCGTCGCCGGCCAGCCCGTGTGCGCGTTCAGCACCGCGCTCAAGGTCCAGGGACCGACGTCGTGGGTGATGCCTGCATTCAGCGCATCTCGTTGGTCCCAGCTTCGCGGCACGTTCTGTCCGTCGATCACGTCGTCGGCATGCGCGAACGAATAACCGAGCCACCAGCTGAACGGGTGCGTGGCGCTCAGCAACACCTCGAGCCCGCGCGCTTCGCCGCGCTCGGGGGCGATGCGAACCCGGCCGGGCCGAAGCTCAGGCAGCAGCACGAGCGGATCGAACAGGTTCTCGTAACGAGGCCGCGCGCCGTGCGTCGTCTTCTCGAAGAGCTCCGCTCGCACCGCGAGACCGTCCGGGAAGCGGTGGTCGATACCGACAATCGTGCTCGAGGCATGCTGCGCGGGTGCGAAATCGACGACGCCGTCCTCGACCTGTAGATCGGCCAGCCCCTGCGACTGGAAGAACTTGCCGTGCGCGATGCGCAAGTCCGTCTGCCCGTCGAGCCGATAGAGCAGGCTAGCGCGGGGTCCGACCTGCTCGTCGGCGCCCGGCGGCAGATAGGTCTGCTCGTCCCAGCGCAGACCGAGATCGGCAATCAGCTGGTCGGTGATTCGCCAGCGGTCCGAGACATAGGCGGCATAGGTGTCGCCGCTCGGCGCTGGCGCTGCGCTGAACGAGCGCGACGGCGTCGGCTCGAGCGTGGCGAGCACGCCGAGCCAGCGCACTGTGCTCGCGTAGTCGTAACGCGCGTCCCCGCGTTTGACTTCGAAGCCGAACGTTGCGAGGTGCCGCGACGACGCGTCCAAGCGCCAGTCCTGCTTCACCCCGGCCTCATCCAGCCTGCGGCGATCGTCAGCGACGCCGACCATTTCGTTCAGATTCGTTACATCTCCGTGCCGGTCCGTATCGAAGCTGGTCTGGTAGAGGAACGTGCGGCTCGACAGCCCCGGGCGCCATTCACTATCGAGCGTGAGCCAAAGCTGCCGAGTCGACGTATCGGTGACGCCCGCCTCGCGGTCCTCGCTCGAGTTCGACGGCCTAAGACTTATGTCGTCGCCAAACCCGATCGCGTTGAACGCGAGCTTGTGCTTCGAGCCGAGTGCCGTCGCCACGTGAACGAACTCGTCTTGGTACGACGGCTCACCGCGCTCGTCGTCCACCAGCTTGTCGAGATTCCCACGACGTGCCGACACGAGCCATTGCGCGCGGCCGTCCGCGAACGTGCCGCTCGACAAGATCGACGTGTACAGCAGGCTCAACCCGAGCTCCGTGTGCAGACGCTCCGTCGGCTCGACGCGGTCCATCACGGTCAGCCCGCTCAAGGCGTCGCCGTACTCGGCTGGGAATGCGCCGGAGTAGACCTGCTCGCCCGAGACGATGCGCTGATCGATCGCGCTGAACACGGCCTGATAGTCGCGCAAGTGAAACGGCTCGTTGATTCGCATGCCGTCGAGCATCACCGTCATCTCGTCGACGTCGCCGCCACGGACGTGGGAGCGCGCCGAAAAGTCGTTCGTCGCGACGCCGGGCAGCCGGTGCGCGACGCGCAGCGCATCGTCGCCTAGGTAGGACAGGCTTTCGATCTGCTGCTGCGTGAAGTGGCTCGTCGAGGGCTGCGCGTCCGCGCGCAAGTCATAGCGGCTCGCGGTCACCGTGACCTCGTCGAGCCGTGGGGCCATTGGCGGCAGCGTGACAGTGACCTGGGCCGTCGCGCCCGAGGCGACGACCACGGACGCGCGCTGGGCGAGGAACCCGGGCGCGGCGACGCTGAGCAGGTGCTTGCCGGCGGCGACCGCCGCAAATTCCGCCCGCCCTGCCGCGACGACTACGCTCGAGCCGCGCGGCGGGTCGAGCTGCACGATCGCGTCGGCCGGCGGAACGCCGCTGCCGGCAGCGAAGACGGTGAGCGCGATCGCGCCTCCGACCGGTGGGCTCGCGACGGCTGCGCTCGCGCCGCGCACCACGAGCCATGCACCGCCAGACTGCTCGATCGTGAGCCCGTGGTCGGAGAGGATCTCGCGCGCGATATCGAGCGGCTCCGCGCTCTGCGGCTCGCGCGCCACGTGTAGCGTCGGCGGCACGAGGCTCGTGCTGTAGACGAGCGGAGCACCGAGCGCGCGCAGCTCCTCGAGCACCTCGTGAACGGGTTTGCCGGCGTACGTGGGCGCGCCTTGTCCGAGCGCGTGAAAATGGGCGGCGAGGCCCGCCATCAAAGCGAGAATGAGAATCGCTCGGGAACGTATCACGGGCCGCACCGCGCCGGAGTCGCGCGATTGTACGCGGCCCATCGGGG
>Ga0134124_10001076_pt1 | contig 21877 bp, 41 predicted proteins | sample KB304_FD_96880 | JGI IMG/M metagenome (GOLD analysis project Ga0134124, IMG submission 96880) | Terrestrial soil microbial communities without Nitrogen fertilizer from Kellogg Biological Station, Michigan, USA - KB3-0-4 | ecosystem: Environmental > Terrestrial > Soil > Unclassified ... | reverse complement strand
TACTTCAGGGCTCATGATAGCTCGGCTGGTCAGTTACCGTGTGGAAGGATAAACGCAGTATTCGACAAACGCAACTATCCGACGAACGGCGGTAGAATTCTACCCTATCGTTGGCTATAGTCATAACACATCACTCTTGCCGGAAAGGAACCAAAAATGCCCACCATCATCAGCACTGACGAACTCAATGCACTTGAACTCAAACTGGAGAGCGCTCTCCTCGCCGTGGAATTTCACCGCAAAGAAGCCGCGCGCCTGCACAATGCGCTCCACGATATTTATGTAAAGCCTCTGGGAACACCGACCACCTGGTTTCGCATAGCACGTGTCAATGCGCGCGAAGAGGAAGTACCCGGCGGAATCTATACCAAGAAAATCTTCGAGCCGAACAAAGCGGTCATAGCAATGACACCGCAGTACACCTGGATCCCGCTGTATGAGCGCGACGCGCTGAGCCTCAGCCCCCTTTGAGCGGAGCTCGCTAATTCGACTAACGCAATTATCCGACAGGCGGCATGGAAATCTACCATACGTCTGCCATACTTCAATCACACACCTTGCCGGGTACCTGAACATGAACATCCTTGTCGAAATCAAATGTGTTTACGGTGAAGAAAAAATCTATCCGACGTGCCAGCAAGCCAAGCTGTTCGCGCAAATCGCCGGCACTAAAACGCTCACCCGCTCGGTGATCGATCACATCAAAGCACTCGGTATCGAAGTCAACGTGAAGCCGCAAGTGGTGTGCCTGTGACTGCCGCGCTGTTGTCCTACGCAATTTACGCCGGCGACGTCTTCGTGATTCTGATCCCCGGCGAATTTCTTGCCGCGGCGCGCGAAGCTTTCCCAGAATCGATTGGTTATCGTTTTATTAAAAAATAGCGCCTACTGGGGAATCCACCATGAATTTTTCTGTTGTAAACGATGTGCTCCGAATCCGTAAGCCCTATGCATACTGCACTGAACTTAACAAGCTCCTGGATTCAGGCGAAGACATGGATGCAGCAAAAGATGGCTACCACGATCCCATGCTGCGTGTTTATAAAGATGCTCGCGATACGATACAAATCCAAATCGTAACGTATGGGCGAATTACAGAAAATTGGCGTGACGCCAAAAAAAACATGAGGGCCACCGTGTCATTGACCCGCACTGAAGCGCAGCAGCTGGTCGATTTTTTGAATAAATCAATTCTTAAAATTTAAAAGGAAAGGAAATGACCTTGGTAGAACAAGCGCGCGTTCTGCGCGAAGTACTCAGCGACAGAGAATTAACCTTGCTGCAAATTCAAACAGCGACCACCAACCAAACAGAGTTGCGCCAAGCGATTGCTTTGGCCTTGCATATGAGCACCAGCGACAGCGTTGTCGTCGCAGGTTCAACTACCACCCACTGACCGGAGCGCAGCATGAAAACTGCAAAAGAAATGGCCATCGAAACAATGAATATTTATCGCAACTGGAGCTACCAGGGCAAATGCAACACCGCTACCGCTGAGCTATTTTTGGAAGACACTCTGACTGGATTGTATGAAACGCAACTGAAGGCGGACCAAAGTAGCATTCAATGGCATGTCACAGTGTTCCGCGATCTTGTGCGCTGGGACAACACCCTTAGTCTTGAACAATCGCCGCCTCCCGGGGCGAAATATGGATTAATCAGAAACGGCCATCCACTGATAGATTTAAAGCGTATGAGCGTGGCCGAAGATGTACTCGCCATTCTTTCCGCCCGCTACCTGTTGCGGTGCGAACAACGAGGTGAGCAAGGTAGAGAAAAAGATTTATCGGTTACGCTGCCGGAGGTCCGGGCGGTGGCGCGAGACATAACCGACATATTCCAGACCGACGTAGAAATTTGGAGGCGCGACGATCAGGACCACACCATCTGGAGCCGCGTAGAAACTATCAAACCCGACCGGAGCAATGACGATGTCAAACACGACTAAAATTATTCAGGTACCGATGACCGTGGCTGAAGCCTGGGCCATCATCGAAGCGGCGCGCCTGTCGCTCCCTGAAACAGCGCCGCAACATCGGGCGCCATTGATTTGGGTCATGAATCGATTGTGGAAATTGATGCAGCAGCAATTCGAGGAGCAATTAACCCCCGAGCAAAAGATTAAGCTTCAGCACATCCGGGCGGTCTATAGCTATCCGATGGATACATCCGCATGAAGCACCTACCACCGAGGGCCCTGCAGATGCTGCAGCTGCTCATTTCGGATTACTCGCTGAATGAGGCCGCCGAAGCGATGGGGATTCCCCTGTCGACGGCAGACAAATATGCCGCGAAGATCCGTGACGCGTTCGACTGCCACACCACCTGCGGCGCTGTAGCGCAGGCGGTGGCAGGCGGGCATGTCACTGTACCTCGTGCGCCATAACGTCCGGCATGCCCTCGGCCCAGCCTTTCAGCAGGCTCATCAGGGCCGAGGCGACATCCGCCCTCTCACAGTTGCTGACATACGTGATGCGAGCGCCGGGCTGAGCATTGAACACCACCAGGCAGAACGCCATTGGCTGACCGGCGACCTTCTCTAGCCGGCGATTGAGTTCGTCGGCAATAGCCTGCGCCGCCCCGGAAATTTTCCGGTCTGGCTCAGCCAGTTTTGCGTCGATTGCCTTTTGCATTGGTTTTTCTCCTGCCATATTCATAAATTCGAATGCCGAACTTGAGCAGCATCAGCTTGCGTTTGATGATGTAATCTTTCGTGGCGAAACCTTTCGCATCCTCGACCACCAACTTGCCGGTGGCCACATCCATGTATACAAAGTCAGCAATGTAGGAGACCGCGCGCTCGCCCTCCTGCTTGGGCACCACTTCAAATATGACCTGCGTCCGCAGCTCCGCAATGATCCCCATCTTTTCGGACTGCAACAGCTCCATGTGGCGCCGCGCTTCCAGCCGGGACGCGCTGGCCTCGCCGCGTACATTTTTGTATTTGTTCTGCCCGGGCGAGAGCAGCGGTTCATTGCATTTCGCACAGAAAATATTTTCCACCCGGCGGCCGCGGCAGCCCGGGTGAACCCTCCATTGATGATTACACGTCATGCATCAGGCTCAAATACGGCCAGAATGTGCTCCTCATGCATCACCAGCAGATCCCGGTCGAATGCATCGGTGGCGAACCGGTCTTCGACCCACCAGAACGGCTGCCCGGTGCCCTCCTTAAACAATACCGTGTCACCCACGAATAGGGAGTCGCCCACATCCCCGTACAGATCAGCGTGAGCTGCGCAGTCCGGCCCCATACGCAGAATGGTGCCCTGCTGCACCCCGTCGAGCGCCTGCTGTACTTCGAAGCGGCCGATTTTCTCGACCTTGGTACGCTTCACCAGCACCAGATCGCCCAGCAGCTTCAGTTTTTCGATGTTGACCATCCAAGCATCTCCTTGGTTTTTGCAAACAAATATTGTTCAGGACCGTAGCGCAACTCAAATTCTGCTTTGCCATCACCATGCCGGCTCACCGCGCCCTGATCGTTCGCACCGCCCTGGTGATGCTGGTGGCACAGCGGGATCGTCAGGAAGTGGCAGCCGGTTTTACGACAGCCTTCCATGTGATGCGGGCCCGCTGGCGTGTACAGATTGAACTGCAGCCAGCAGACAATGCAGCCCAGCTCCGTTATCTTGTCGATCCAGATCCGCTCGGCCTTGGTCGGCGTGCGGCCGTTCACAGGAAATATATCGCCAACAAAAGACTGGCGGCGAAGCCGTGGAAAGTCGCTCCCTGCACATTATCCGAATGCTTGGACGCCATCGCAGTCGCGGCGCAGATCACCGCGACAACAAGACAAAGGATCGTTTTCATATGACCTCGCTCAGCGACGACATCTTGTTCCACAACACCCACGATCCCATGTATTTCGCGCGCTCGTAGTGCTCGCCATGCGGTTCACAGGGCACAGGACGGCCATGCTCCAGCAGTGGGCCATCGATGTGCAGGAACGCCTTGTGACGGTCGATGTGGACCTTGCGAATGTGATAACCGTTCTTTGATAGGTGCAGCGCGGTTGTTGTCAGGGCATTGAGCGCGCTATGGATCGGCATATTTGGATTGAAGCTGTTCAAAGGTATTTCTCCCCAATGCGATTCACGATCTTGTTTTGCTTCTCGGTCAAGGTGTACTCGTCGGCTTTCCCTGCCAAATCGTTGACGAAATCGAATTCCCAATCCGTCAGCGGCGCCGGATCTTCCAACGCGTCAACGATGATTTTTCGCTGAAACTTATTCATGCACCAGAACCTCTCCAGCAAATAGCGTTCGATACAGATAATGCGTAGCCAGCCGGTGAGCCGTGGAAGGCGCACGCGAAACGCCGGTATGCACGAAGTAACGAAAGTCATCGCACGCCAGCCGGCTCCGCTTGCACAACCGCTGCTTGTCGCACGCGGCGCACGGAGCCACCTGTTCGGCCGAGTACGTCGAATTAACGCGCGTTCGGATCCTCTTCTCACGTACTGCTTTCAGCATCTTGGTCCTTTAGAAAAACGATGCGGTGGTGGCCGACATACAGCGGCGCAGGAACACTATCCTTGCTGCTTGCTGCTTGCTGCTTGCTGCCTCAGCCCAAGCCGGTGTAGCCATCGACGAGTAACCGTGGTCTGGATCTGAGCGTTCGGTTTCCCGTTGGCATCCAGGGCCGCGGCGAGCATCAAAATCTTCTGCTTTGCGTTCATTCACAGGTTATCCACAAAGTTATCCACAGATCGAACCCGGGGAAAAGAGCGCCCTCTACCCCCCGCCATGATGCATGGCCTTACGAGGTTCAGACCCCCCGCCACCAAGCAGTGCTTGGAGCGCCTGCCAGCCTGTCACCGGCCAAACAGCAGACGCAGATGAGCGCGCGAACGCCATCACTTTGGGGACCTGGTTGTCAGGGCGAGACAGAGCCGGGCTTTGGGCCACCGATTTGTATTTGTTTGCGCAGGGAAAACGTAGCTGCGTTGAAAGCCTGCGAGCGGCTGCAGCAGTATTTGACGGGGGCGGAGAGACAGGGCAGAATTGTCCTGTCCGACAAGGCCCCGGCAAGAGCACTGTTGTCAGACACTGAGGCCCCGCCTGTTTCAGTACAGCGGGGCCTTTGTTTTGTTCAGCCGGCATCATAATCACCGTAGGGCTCAGTACGCAACAGGGGTCGCTAAAAATTTCAGCGGGCCTATTCGGGCGAAGTGGGGTCCAGGTAGGGCTCGACATGCATCTCGGCAATAACATTGCTGACCAGCCGTGATCCACTCTGCAAGGCCCGCTTTTCGTCGAGCGGTGAAGCCTGAATATCGATCAGTTTAATTTCCCCCGGGGCCACGTTGCGGGTCTCGCCCCAGAAGTTCAAAATCTTCAGCGCCTCTTGCTTGGTCAACTGACTGTCGTTCAGCGTTTTACGATGACATTTCTCGTACCAGCTCAACGCAATCGACCATTGCTCAACAGTCCAACCGAACAGCATCATGATGGCTGCGCCTCTGGTTCTGCCAGTTCTCGCTTGAAGTAAAACTGGGTAAATCGCCCTGATCCCGATTTACGCTGAACCACGCATACCAGCTCCCATCCAGCTAACCCGTATTGCTGCAGCGCCGGGGGCGTGATGTCAATTGTCGTAACATATTCGAAGCGCTTCATGCGACACCCTTCGATGTGCTGCGTTTGTCGATGCCGCCCCACTGCTTTTTCTGCAGCCGGATGTTGTCCTTGAACGCCTCCAGGTTCTCCAGACGGGCCAGGAGTGCTGATGCTTGCTTGACGGTCAAGGTAAATCCCGCCATGTTCTTTGCGCGCGCGGTGTTCAATTTGGTCTTGAATTCGTTGTTGGTCATTGTGGAATCTCATTCAGGCGATTGATGTATTCGTCCATCTCGATAGCGCCGGTGCCGATCATAATCGTCGCGAACAGGCACAGGAAAAACAGGCCGACCTGTAAGCCGAACAATCCATACACGCCATACCCGAACGCCGCCAGGGCCGACAAACCTATAACGGTCTGCACAGCGCGCAATATCAGTATCCAAATCAGCAGGAAGAATGTTTTCATGATCAGGCCCTATAGTTGTCGAGATATTCGTTGCGTACACACACCGCAACGATTTCATCACCGTCTGCTGCAACTTCTACATACATAACAAGCTCTAAATCCGTGTTGTAATATTCCAAATCGTAAGCTTTAGTCGCGAAGTTTTTTGCCTTAAGGTTTTGGCTTTTGATCAGCCCATCAACCGCCTCCCGAATCGGCGGCATATGGCTGAAGCCCTTGCGCGCTGCAACCTTTTTCCCCTTCGTCGTTCTCATTTCTCATCGCTCAATCAGATCACTTACACTTAGTATAACGAACAATTCGACAAACGCAATTATCTTTTTGAGAGTTTTCGAACAGCTTTTGGCTCGATAATGATCCAGGCGGCCACGGCGCGGCGCTCGACCGGGTTGCGCGCGATCCGCATCAGCTCGGCATAGACTTCCGGGCTGTACTTGCGCTTCCACCGCGCAACCAGGCGCTGGCCCTGGCTGGTGCAGCGCATGGCCTTGACGCAGCGTTGCATTTCGCGCTTGAGCAGCTTCCGGTGCGCGACGATTTCGTGCAGCAAGGTTGTTTTACCCGCGCGGCGATACGTTAACCTCAGCGTATCCATCCCACACCTTCCGGCAGCTGGTCGACATCCAGCAGCCACAAGTGCCGCATGTTGGCGACGTTGACGATATCTTTGTCCGCGGGAAATATCTCAATCGCCAGGAATTCCCCGTACCCGACGCCACGCTTGATGCCTTGCATCTCATCCCACGTGATTTCGTCGTACCACCGTCCGGTCTCGCCGTTCAGCTGCGTTCTGCAGATGCTGAGGCGCCACACATTCACGCCTTCGACATAGACCTGTACCAGGAATTGCGCGCTGCGCCAGACCGCTTTCAGGCTCTCCGGGTGGGGCTGGGGCCAGTGTTCAGAGGGGACCGATAGGAATTTCTTCGACAGCTTCGAACTTTCTTTGCGCAGCAGTCGCCGTTGCGTGCGGGATGTATTTATACGCGCCATTTCGGATTCCTCACCAGAACACGAGCAATTTCCGTGGCAATGGTCTGCTCCAACCAACGCCTGTCCTGATCCATCAATGCAAATCGGCTTATTCCATAGCCGACGGGCTCATCGCCAAACGTGAATCGAATATGCACCTGATTGCGCAGCTTATCGACGAACGGTTCGTGATCCAGCAGGACCTGAAGAGCCACTTGCTGCTGCACCGCTGAGGTTATGTCGAGCATGCCGGAGGGTGCAAAAGGCATATACGGTTCTTTCAACCACAAGTTATAAACCGGCTGCAGATCCAGGCGATCTACTTCGCGTATTTCTGGCTTGAGCGCCGCGAAATTTTTTCCCAGGCTATAGCGAACCGCCTCCAACTGAGCATTCGCTTCAGCGAGCTCCCGCTCCGCATTGCCGCGCAAATGGCGGACCAACTGTATCTGCTGTTCGGCGACAGTGATCGCCTCACGCAATTTGCGCTTCTGGTTGCGTCCGAAACGGCGGCTCATGCCTTTTTCTCCCGTAGGGTGGCAGCTGGGATTGCCCAGATCAGTTGCGCTGTATCCAGGCGCGGCTTGGAGCCGGCCAGGATTCGTGACACGGTCGATTCAGCCTTACCGATCATCGCCGCGACTTCTTTCTGGCTGTAGCCGTTTTTAAGCAGCTTTTGGATTATCTTGATGGGTTCTCGCATAATGGCCTCCGCTATTACAAAGGCGATTATACCGAACAATTCGACTAGCGCAATTATTTATTCGAACCCCTTGCGGGGGTGTTGCGTTTGCGCAATACTTCTTAGGAAGCCTTTGGAGGCCGAGCAATGGATGAGTCACCGCCGTACGCGGCATGCCAGATTGACCGGGTTGTAAAGGTGGATGGCGTCTGGTGGGCGTTTGCCAGTTGCGGGCTTGGCACCGTGGATGCGCACAACATGACAGAGGGGCTCGCGGTATCCAGCGTGCTCGGGAAAATGCGCGCGCTGCTCCGGGCCCACTATCAACAGGAACTTGCCGAATTATGGGGAAAAACCAATGGGGAAAGTGCTGACCATGCCAGTCCCTGACCCGACAACGCTTTCAAAAATGGATGCTGGTCTTTGTGATTTCTACAAGCGATGGCGCTCAGACGGAGATTATCTCCGCTGCAACAGCTGCAAGCGTGCCCACTTGGCAAGTTATGCCGGTGAGAAATTCGTCCACTCCAGCGCGTGCCCTGCAAAGGAAACGAGTGAGGATTACCCCTGGCAAGTACTTATTGAATTGCTGAGACCACTGTTTGAATGCAAAGGGCACGCTGATGAGTAACCGAGCCCAAAAGGGTTTTTGTATGTGGTGCGAACGGCCGGTGATCGGCTTGCGTGCACTGCCGATCACCGCCTGCTGTCCATGGTGTCGCTGGCCTGAAAATTGGCTGATGATCTGTCCCAACGGCTGGAGCATCGAAAAGACCATCCAGAATTATATTGATACCAAGCGGGCAGAAATGGGGGGGCGCTATTGATATGAAGGTATCCGCTTATATAAATTTTGATAAAGAAGTGGAAATATATATCGGTTCAGCCGAAGTTATGGAGGCTCTGCGCAGCCTCCCTGAGCCCGTAGCCCAGCGGGACTGCTTCGAAATTTTAAACACTACGATAGGTCTGGCTCGGAAGGTTCCATTGGAACTTATGAGCGATACTCAGAGGCGACTTGTTTCGAATGCGTTCATGGAGCAGGCAAAGCGCTTTGCAGTGCCGCCGAATGCGCCCGCATCAACCGATGCATCCAGCTCTCACCAAAGTCTGTGAAGCGCCGCGAAATCGCATAGCGGACCGCGCGTGCAGCCGCAAAGTTGTTGAGGAACACCACCCCCGCGGCCGCCGCGCCGGTCACCGGACCGATGCGGCCATCCGCTTTTACCCGCGCCACGTTTTGACAGGTCGCGACAGCAAACGACAGGCCCTGGTTTACCGCGCAATCCAGCACCAGCAGATCCGCACCAGGTGGCAAATAACGGCCACCGATCGGTGTCCAAAAATCGTTGAAATAAATCGCCGTGGCCTCTGTTTCAGTCAGGTTGATGATGTCGAGCGTGGGATAGCTGCGCGCACTGATGCCGTACTTCGTGCCGCGGTTCTCGCCCACGCCCTGTTTCCCGCCGGTCCAGTTGCCATCGTCGCGCGGGTTGTTCTGGAATCCGCCCTCCTCCTTCAGCACAAACTGAACAGCTGTTGCGAAACTCATCTCATTTCCACTCAATGTGATTGGCGGCGGCCCAGGCGAACAACGCCACGACCACGAGACCGGCCAGCCAATAGATTTTGTTGATCACGCTCTTGCCGATTTCGAGTTGGATGCGCTCAAAGGCACGATCAACCGCTGCATCGGCAATTTCGTTCATCTGCTCTTCGCTTAAATTCAGCACCTGGCGGCGCTCGGGTTCATCGGGCACGACTGCGATCCTCATACAGGAATAAATTCAGCAAAGCCGCCGACGCCGGTACCGGGCCCGGTCGTCGGGCCGGTGGTCAGATCCCACGTGGCGGTCTCGAATACGCGGGTGTAGTCGCCGCTGGCCCCGGTGGTGAAGACGAGCTCTCCATCCTGGCTGTAACTCGAATTATTGCCGGACACATCGATATTCGCCGCCGGCGTCGTCTGGAATACCCATGGATTGGCCGCGGCGCTGTAGCGCTCGACCGTGCGGGTGGGGAAACTGACCCCCGGAGTGCTCACCACCGCATCCGTGGACGTGGGATCGAACGAAATGTGCTGCACGTAGGCCGTCGGCAGCGTCGCCGGGTTGGTGAATTTAGCCCAGCTGGATGTACTGTAGATCGTGATGAACGGGCTGGTGAAATGCCCCACCGCCAGCTGCGTGGACGTCGGATTGAATCGGCACGACACGCCATTGCCCGCCGGCAGCGCCACCGGGTTGGTCAGCTTCGCCCAGTCGCTGACCTGGTAGATCGTCACGAACGGGGACGTGGTATGCGACACCGCCAGCCAAGTGCCATTGGGCGAAAAATGCACCCCCGATCCCGCGCCGGTGGGCAGCACGGCCGGGTCGGCCACCTTGTCCCACGTGTCGGTCTCATAGCGATGAACATAGGGCGTCGATTCTGAGGAGCCAGCCAACAACGTGCCGTCAGGACTGAAGTCGAGAAACGTCAACGTGCTGCCGGGATCGTCGGCCGGAGCGGGCTGCAGGGTGAAGTCGGGCAGCGAGAACACATACAGGTAGGGCGCGGTGTCGGTACCTATCGCCAGCAGGCCCGTAGCGCCATCCTGGAACACTGCCAGGGCCTTCATGATGCCTTCGACCCCGTCGTCACTTCCCACGGTGCGCAACAGAGAGAAATCGGTACGGTCGTACACGAACAAACCCGGGTCTTCCTCCGACATCACGAAGAACAGCGGCGCGGCACCGCCGCCGGCCTCGAAAGCCAGATGACCGGACAGCTGCAAATTGCCACTCAATGCGATGGCCACCGATTCACCTATGGCAACGTATAAAACGCCAAAATCACCCCGTAAATGTCGCTGCTAGCGACACTTACGCTGATGCTCTGGCTGGAATTGGCAAAATCTAGAGACTCCCACACCTGCATTTCAGCGACGCTGAAGGGGTTGCTAAAGCCAGTCTGCGTCGGCGTAGCAAAACCCGCGTCGCTGGCCAGGATCGCCAGTCCGTAGGAGAACTCGCACAACGTCGTCGCTTCGATCACCGACAATTCGCCAAAACCGAACCCGTACCCGGCGTTCTCCAGCGGCGCAATCGTGCTGATCAACGGTAGGCGCGCCCCAAAGGATTGTGTGATAGGGAACGTCGAAGTCATGGTGAAACTGGTCTCAAACCCCTGCGCGACACCCACGAAAACCCATAACTTTCCGGTATTGATCGTGTACCAGGTAATACCGGCGGGCGGTGTAATGATGGCTTCCGCAGACGTCGTGAATGCCGCCAGAATAATCGGCACTGCACCGACGGGAGACTCGCCGAAGTCGAGCACACCGCTGGTAGCTTCGGCGTAATTCGACGGAAAGAAAGATTCGGCAAAGTCGGAGCCACAACCCGCCACACCACCGCCGGCGCGCAGCTGGCAGCGGCCGGCTATACCCAGGTTACCCTGCAGCTCCAGTGTCATTTACGACGGCGCACCGAGCGCGCGGCAGTGCAGATAGGTGTCTTCGGTGACAGAGAAGTCCTCGTACCAAGTAAACACCGCCGCGGTGGTGCTCAAGGACGTCAGGAACACGCTCGGCACGCCGCCGAAGCCGGTCGCCTGGATCGCCATCTGGATGTTCCAGACGCCCCCCGTAAACTCCTGGGCGAACGTCCACGTGGTGGTGGTGCCCTGGCTGATGTCGCCCACATGGATGCGCGTCCATTGCTCCAGCAGTCCCGAGGCGAGCAACACCTTGCCGGTTTCCGCGAACGTGCCGCTGCCGGCGCCGGTCTGCCAGCTGAGGTTGCCCGCGCCGTCGGTGGTCAGGAACTGGCCGTCGGTGCCGTCAGCATCGGGCCAAGTGAGACCACCGATCACCAGCGGGTTACCCAGCGTGCCGACGTTCAGATCGCCGCCGGTGCTGTTGATGGTCAGATCGCCGGTGGCGGTCAGAGACATCGTCGTCGTGGCGGCCAGCCCGATGCTAGTGCCGCTGGACAGCGACAGGGCCGCGCCACTGGTCAGGGTGAGGGAATCGTCGCTGCTGATCGTCAGCGGGTCGGGCGTGCTGATAGCGGCGGTGCTGGAGGGCACCGGGTCGATGGTGACGACAGCGGCGCCGACGGTGCCGGTGGTGACCGGGGCGATTTCCAGTAGCCCGTCACCGACGACGTAGGCAATCTGCACCCCGGTGTTGTTGGCATCCACCAGCCGGATAGCCGATGTGGATGCATCGGTGATCACGAACGGGTTGGCGACCTCGTTGATGTTGTCGACGGTCCAGATCGCGTTGGTCGGCGGATCGGTGTCAGTCGAGGGCGAGAACGTGAACGTGTACGCGACGGCCGGATCCAGCCAGATGTCGGCCTCGCCGCGCGCATCCAGGATGATCGGGTTGGTGTTGGCCGTGGCGCCGCTGGAATCGATCCACGTATCGGTTTTGGTGGTGGTGCCTGACAGGTAGGTGAACAGCTTGGCACCGACGGCAGGCACCCCATTGATCAAAAACGCCTGTTTGGCGGCGGGGGTCAGAAATTTCATGGAGCGCTCCCGTAATCCATCGATTTGGCATAGCCGAGGCGATGCAGCTCTGGCAGTTGCTGTTCAAGGCGTTCGCCAATGTCATCGCGGACAATTTTATTGGGGATCTTGATCTGGTCGGCGGCGTCGTAACACTTGGCCGCGGCCGCGCAGACCGTCTTGCCGAGCGCGGTGACACACATCACGTATTCGCGGGTGGTCACATAACCTTTGCCATCCACGACCTTTTTCCCGTCGAACTCGGGCCGTTGGCCAATCATCACGCCGACGGGATGCACCTGGTCGAGGACCTTTTCCATCCCCCAAATCGGTACGCCTTGTGTTTCCGGCGGTGCATCGTCGCTGTAGGGGTACTCGGGTTGGCTCAGTACGACCCCGACGGCCACGTCGTACGAGGGTTTGAGGCTGTGCCGATCTTGGAGGAGGTCGCGCATCCATTCGGCGGGGTCGCCACGGTGCGCAGACAGTCGGATCCACCAGTCGGGCCAGCCGAATCGGCAGGTAAATTCAAGAGGCCAGGGGGTTCCAGATCGATCGATGATAACGTTAATGTCGACATCGCCAATGTGACCACGTTTGCGTAGTTCGTCCTCCAACGGCGCCAGTACGCGCTCCGCAAGGAGCGATTGCTTGACATACTGCTCGACGGTGCCTTGCTCGCCAGTGTTAGGACCGTGGTCCCCGGGCATGAGTTTTTTGAATTCGAAATTCTCATTCCAGCAGTCAGGAAGAAATCCCGAGGGTCCGATCCAGCCGGCCACACCCATTTCGATGCCATCGATTTTCTCCTGCAGCATGCACGGACCTTTCAGCTTCAGGCCAAGCTTTTGCCAATGTTGTAGGCGTGCGACGAGGTCAGCCGGGTCCGACGCGACGTACGACAGTGACTTATCTTCCTCGTCACCCAGCGTCTTGAAAACATAACCCTGGCTCTGTTTGCGCGCGAACTGTTCGGCCGCCTTGAGCGAATCAAACGTTTGGTAGTGCGGGACCTCAATACCGGCTTGTTCGAATGCACGCATACCCTCCCCGCGCTTGATTTCCAGCGCTGCCGATTTAACCGATGGGCTGAAGATCGGAAAGCCGTGTTTCTTCCACTCGTCGAGCTCCCGGGTGTACTTCGTGTTGAACAGATTGACGATCAGGCCCTGCTTGGCCCACTTCATGTGCGGGATCCACGCCTCGACCTTTTCGAACTCCTCGAAGCCGATCCCGTCCAGTGGGAACTTGCCCTGCTTGTTGGGCGGCTGAAACCACTTCACACGATGCCCGGCCAGTCCGCAGCGCCACGCGAAATCAAGGCCGCTGTTGTCGGGATCAATAATCAAAATATTCACTATTGACCCCCGTTGGTGCCTTGCAGCGCCGCGGCGCCCGAGACCGGCGGCAATACCCCCTGACCGATCTGCGAAAGGGGAATTCGTGCCGGTTGGACGCGTCGCACGCTGCTGGGATTTGCCAATATTTCACCGATGCGCGCCTGCACCCGGGATTCCACCGGCGCCGCCATCAAGCTCACCCAGCGGCTCCCCAGCATGTCCGACAATGCATGTTGCGCAAACCCTTGTGGCAGGCCCAGCGGGCCGGCAATGGACTGCAGCAGGTTGCGGCCGGTCTGGTATTGCGCCGTGGGGCTGCCGCGCACCGCTGCGCTGGTATCGGCCCAGGACTCGCCGCCGAGTTCGCGGGCCATGTTGTCGAGCAGTGAGCGGTCGTCTGGGGTGAGAACATCGTTCAAACGCGCCGCTTCGCTGCCGGTCGCTTTACGGGCCAGGGCGTCGCCTTCTTCCAATGCCTTGGCGAACTGCGTCGGCGTCAGTTTCTCCGCGCCGAATTTGGTCAGGGCCGGGACCAGTTTGTTTTCCAGGTAACGGCCCACTTCCAGGCGGTTGATGGGCCGGCTCGCGGCCTCGTAAGCGCTGCTGGCGGCCTCGTACTCCGGGCTCAGCGAGCGGATCACATGGTCCATCTGGCCTTTCGTGCGGGTCAGGATCCGCTTGAGCTGAGTGTCGCCCTGTGCGGCGGCCTTCTCGATCTGGCCATCCAAGGCGAGCTTGCCATGGTGCAGGCCGATCAGCATGGAACGGGGATCGTCGGCAAAGTTGATGCTCGGATCGCCGGCCAGCTCGAAGCCTTCCGCACGCGCGCGCCGCTCGCCTTCGCGCATCGCATCCTGGAAGAATTCATTGTTGGGGTTGCCATGGGCATCGCGGCCGGTCAGCGAGCGGATCAGGCGGCGCACCGGCGGCGTGGCGCGGGTCGGGTCGACACCTTGCTGGAAAGCCCGGTCGTATAGCTGCCGGGATTGGGCTTCGCGGGCAGCCACCAACGCATCGTACTCACCCGGAGCGCCGGCCAGTCCTTCGAGGGCGCTGCGTTTGGCACCGAGGCGGGCGGTGCGGGCCTCGGCCATGGCGCTGGCGATTTCAGGGGATGCGGCCTGACTGGAGCGCTGCAGCTGCGCAATACCGGGATCCCGGGTGATTTCGGCCAGCGACAAGGCGCTACCGGGAATCAGTTCCTTTTGTGCCTGGTCAGCGACGGTCCGCCAATTCGGGTTGCGGGCGAACTGGTCGATAGCACCCAGCGCGATCCGCTCTGTGCCTTTTTCGGTGAAAGGGTCAATCAGGCCGCGTTTGATCGTCGGGATCGCGCGCGCTGCGGCCGTCACACCGCCGCCTATCAGCGCGCCTTCGGCCGCGTGTTCCAGCGAGGATTCATCCGCCGTCGTTGGTTGCACGGCCCCCAGACCGCCGCCCACCAGGGCAGAGCCCAGCACGGTATTGGCGCCGGGAATGAAGGCGGTCGGGGCGGACAGCGCGATATTGCCAGCGATATTGCCTGCCTTACCGGCGCCCGTTTCCATCAGCGGGGCATCGCGGCGACGGCTCTCGGCCACGTCCTCGTCACTGACAAGGCCGATCTTCTGGCCAACCCCGCGCCCAATGTCCGCAAACGCCTTGCCGGCGCCGGCGCGCACGTTCCCGCCGGTCGCCGCCACCTGTTTGGCGCGCAGGCGGTTCTGTTCAGCGAGCGGAAGCTTCAGGAACTGCTCACCCGTCAGTTTGTCGAGTTCGGGGACGGTTTCTACCGGCGTGTATTTGTCGCCCTTCTCTACCGGCGGTTCGACGGCCTGAAATTGGTACGGCATCGCTTCGCCGGTACCGAGCGGCTGCAGGGTCTTGATGGGGGTCGCATTGCCACCGCCGGTACGTTTGACAGTGACGGGAATCCTTTCGACACCCCGCTCGCGGGCGAGTAGTGCACGATGCCGACCGTCTTGGTCAACGACTTTCGCGGCGCCGTCCTTCCCGACACGGATATCCAAACGCGGGATTTCATCGAACGCCTCTCCTTTGCCCACACTCGATTTGACAGCATTGGTTTTCTCTTCGTGGGCCGGATCTTCATCCGCGCCCGGAGCCAGCTTCAGGTACTCTTCGGGCGACATGTAGACCACGTCATACCCGGGCTTTCCCTGGAATTTCGATACCGCTTTCGCATCGAACTCGACCTTGGTTTTGCCGGTCATCCACTCCTTGGGGACTTCGCGGCCCCCTTTCTGCAGGCGAGCAGCGATCTGTGCGCGGGTCGTGCCTTCGGGCACGCCGGTTAATACACTGCCATCGGGCAGCTCGATATCCATTACTGCAAATCATCCCAGTGAACGGCCTTTTTGGCCGGTTTTTCGGATTCTTCCTTGCCCGTCATGCGTTCGCGCATTTCTTTCTGAACCTGCCCCGGGGACTTCTGGGCGGCCGCCATTTCCGCCTGCAACTGCTTGATCACCGCGGCGTAGGCGACCGGGCCGTCGGCGGTGGATAGCATTTCCCTGGCGTGATCTTTGTCCGATACCGTGGGGCTGCCGCTGGGGCTGACCGCGCGCGCGTAGGCGTTGATAAAACTCGTGTTGGCGGCACCGAAGGCGCGTACGGCGGGATCGCCGGTATTGCCTCTGTAGGCCGCGAGGGCGCGGTTGATCGGTACGAACTTGCCACGCGGGAACTTCTCAGATGCTTCGAGCGCCAGATCTGCGAACTGCGCCGCTTCGTTGACAGCCATTTCAATGTTGGCGGTCTTGGTGCCCAAGGTGCGCTGGCCCGCTTTCGCGCCTTCGAACTCGGCGGTGGCCGCCGCCAGCTCCTCGCCCGTCATGCCCTGGCGTTCGCCCTCTTCCCGCACGGCCCGGCGCAGAGCAATGAGGTTCTTCGATCCCTGCTTGCCGCGGCCGAGGTTCTGGAAGACGGATCGATCACCCGCCCACGCCTGTTTCGCCATGAACGCGAGGTCCTCCGGGGTGAGTTCGCCGCTCTCGTCGCCGGCGGCGTTGTCAATACGCTTGCCGGCCGCCTCCTCCAAGGCGCGATGGTGGCGCGCGGTCTCGGTCTGGGTTTGTTTGTCCTTGTAGCTGAGGGACTGGGCGCGAAACGTATCGGGGTCGAACTTGGTGTTACCCGGGTCACCAGCATCGCCCAGCACACCGGAGCGCTTGGTTTCGTCAATCTTATCCAGGAAGTGTTGCTGCGCCTTTTCCATCGCCTGTTTCTGGCTGACACCGCTGCTGATCGCCTCGTCGTACACGTTGAGCGCCGAGGACTTGAGGTCCTGCGTGATTTTCAGACGCTTTTCGTTCAGCTCGGCCAGCGCTTTCTGCTCCTGCGTTTTGCTGGTCTGGAACTGCTGCGCGGTGCGCTGGGCTTCCAGCATCTGCTGGCGGATTTGGGAAGCGGCGGCGGGATCGATGCGCGAGATATTGGCCAGGGCCACGCCGGTGGGCATGCCGGTGGTAGGGTCAACAGCCCCCGGTTGCGAGAGCGCCTGGCGCAGGGCCGCCTGTTGCTGCTGGGCGTAGCGGGCTTGCTGCAGACCCAGTTCGCGGATCTGGCCCTGCGTCGCCATGTCCTTGAGACTGACCGCCTGCGCCGGCGTCATGAACTCCGGCGGTTTGATCTGCAGGGCAATGGACGGATCAATCGGCATAAAATTACCCCTTCAATGCATATTCCAGCCCGAAAATGCATAAATGCATCGGATTTGCAGTTTTACGCTGCAGCTTGGCCGTAGTCGTTGTACTGCCCGCTGCCGTACCCGGTGCCCGTATCGGCAAAATTCAGGTTCACCCCATTGGGATTCTGCTGGCGATAACTGTTCAACAGCTGCTGCTGCATGTAGTTGTTGTACGCGCTGCCGAAACCCTGGTTGATCGCATTCGCGCCGCCCACGATACCCGCCGCGCTGGCATTGCCAGCGCCCATCAGGTTCTGGCCGATGCCGGAGGCTACGTTTGCGCCCAGGCCCGCCACACCCCCGGCGACGTTCGCGCCGGTGTTGGCGGTACCGCTGAGGCGGCCGAAACGGGTGTTCTGGTCCATGTTGAAGCGGTTGTACGCGTTCATGAACTCTTCGCTGCCCAACCCCTGCGAAAACTGCGTCAGGTCCTTCAGCGTGGCGCCGGACTGCACCCCGCCGAGCGCCGAGCGGCGCGCGAGCAGGGCATCCTGGCCCTGGCTCATGCGGAATTGGTAGCCCGGATCGGCCTGGAAGTCCGACAGGCTGAACGATTTCATGCCCGGCGCGTTGGGGTTGATGGAGCCATCGGGGCGCAGCCCAAGGAAGGACTGGAGGGCGTTGTTGGCGGCGGTACCGGTGTCAATGAAGGGCTGTTCACGTCGCAAGTTTTCCTGCCACATGTTCCATTCCATATCGCTGGCATCGTCGGCCGCGCCGGCCTGCTTATTCGCCGCGCTCTGCGAACCCGCGTACCCAATTCCGGCGGCGGCGACGGCCGCGGCTGCACCCCATGGCATATCAGGACCCCTTCAGCCCTTCAAGGCTGTTTTCAGCGGTGATTTCGACTTGCCCGTTACTGCGGCTGGTGTTGTGGATACAGTACACGATGGTGTCCGGTTCCAGGGACAGGAAGGTGTGTTTCACCCCCGCTTCAATCAGAATCGCGGTGGGTGCCTTGAAGTCGCCGTGCCACTGCTTTTCGCGCCACACCCGCACCGATCCGGCGGCCAACATGCTGTTGTGCGCGTACTTGTGCTCGTGCTGCGGCACGTAGGTACCGGCATTTTTCAGATGCATTTGTTTAATGAATATGCCATCGACGCAATGGAATTCCCAATGGTCCAGATCGACCGGGGTCAGCTCCTCGCCGGGCGGATTTTCGATCCAGTCCTTGCGCCGCTCGTGCGCCTGCGTCATGCGTTCGCCGTGAACCTCGGGTGGCGTGTCCTTCAGATCCGCGACAGCCGATGCTTCGTTGTTCAACTTGCCGACCAGTGCAGCGACCAGCGCCTCATTCGCTTCGTTAGCGCGGCGGGTAATATCAGCGGCACGTTCGGCGCGCGCGTCCTCGCAGCGCTCACAGCGGCCGCAGGCGGATCCCAATGCATAAGAGCCGCGACAAACGGGTTTCAAGTAGACTTTTCCCGCTGAATTCATGGTTCACACCTCAGACAGACAATCAGGGTAATGCGGTCCTCCTTGCCATTGTTCCTGACCTCGTGTTCTTTCGTGTTATCGAAGTACCAGACCTCGCCAGTGCGCATCGTCACGAACTCATCTTCCACCCGGTTCACACACTGGTCATTGCCCTGCAGCACCACATACAGCTTGGTATTGAAGTGTTCCACGTGCCACCCGGTATCCGCGTGGGGTTCAATCACCCCGCCGGGCGGAATGCGGGTGATCAGCACGCCGCCGATCATAGTCGCTTCGTTGCGCGCGGCCAGGAAGAACAACAGCGGCCGGATAGCGGGCAGCTGGTAATAGGCCGGGTACCAGATCGGGAAGTGCGGCTGGTTGAACGCCGCCCAGCTGATATCGCCATTCCGAAACGGTGCATCGTCATTATAGCGGACCCAAATGTCGGTCATGGCGGAATGCGGTGTACCTGGTGCTACCTGCCGCTCGGGCTTGCTACCCCACAATTCCGGCTGCCGCTGCAGTTGCAGCAACAGTGGCAGGACGTCAATGCCGTCGCCCAGCTTGAGGAAGTGCTTCAAAAATGCTCCTCCGCGCCTTTAAACTGACATTCTTTCGTATGCTCATTCTGACCCAACACTGCGCCGCATCCACCGCACACATCACCTTTAACCATTGCAGCATCATCGGCCGCTTCGGTCCCGGGTTTTTTCGGGTAATAAGGTCCGGGGGCCTCGGCCACCATCTGCTTCGCGGCCTGCGTCTGCAGCTTATTGATGACGGGCAAGGATGTTTTTGCCGGCAGCTCGCCAAGTCCGCTTAGAACGATATTGGCTTCCTCGAGCGACAGGGTGAATTTCAATTCAGTGACGGCCATTGGGTACTCCCGGCGGATTCGGTTAACGGAATTCGCAGTATATCTCAAGAATCTAGCGGCACGCCGTGGATATACACGTCCGCCGTGCAGGCTGCGGTGCTGCCGGTCGACAGCGAGAAAATGGGCGTGGCGGTCTGCGCGTCGGTGGTGGCCGAGTTCGCCAATGTCGCCTGCACGATCTTGCCGGGCCCGGACAACCCGAGCCAGCTCTGCAGGTTGCTTACCAGGGTATTGCCGCTCTTCGCAGCACCGCTGTAGACGCCACCCAGGCAAAGCACGCTGGTCGCACCAGTCACGCGCATCGCGGTGATGCCGGTAATCATGAAATTGGCGAAGTTGCCAATCTTGCTGAATGGTTGGTCGCTGGTGGATTGCATATTCCCAGCGCGCAGGATGAACAGCAGTTTGTTGGCATGTGGGGCATAACTCATCGTGAATCCCTTTTATAGGATGTACCAAGCCGATACACCGTCCGACTCAAAATCCTTGGATGCCAGGGCAGCCAAGGTGGTGCTTGTACCCCCGTCGATGGTGTCAGAACCAGCACGCGAAATGGTCACCGTGTTGCCGGTACTATCCTTGCGCTTGATGCGCAAACCAGCGGTCTTGCCGGCGCCCATCGCATTTGCCGCGGGCAAATTCAAGGTCACATTGCCGCTGGTAGCATCGGCAATTACAAAGAAATCCGTACTCGCAATCGTTGTCGTCCCGCTGGTGTACGTGACCACATTGAAGCTGCGTTTGGTCGCGCTGATGCTGCCAGACACCTGCAGCCGATTGATGCCGTCGTCAGTCGTTGTGCCAATCAACAGATGCTGAGCCTGCGTCAGCCGCATCCCTTCGGTCAGTGTCAATCCGCCGTTGGGGTTCGACGAGAACACCAAATGCATCCCACCGACCGTATCGGTGAAGTCCTGCGCCGCCAGCCCTTTGACCGCCGCGCCACCGCCCACAAAACCGGTGGCACCATAGCCGCGTGCAACGAACGCCGCGATGTCATCGCCGCTCAACGTCTGCGTGGGTGATGCCGGGGTGCCGTTGGCATGGCGGCCGATGAAGGCGGCGCCATTGCCGGCGCCGGTCGCATAGCGGTCGAACCGAATAATGGCCGTCGTGCCCGATACGTGTAGTTGAGAGCTGGGTGTAGTGGTACCGATCCCAACCTGCAGCGATGTGTCGATGCGCATCGCTTCCGTCGCGACGAAGAACGCCAGCGGCAGCACAGTACCACCACCGTCCGCATCGCTGCGCACCTGCACCACACTGCCGGTATTGAGCAGCGACAGCCGGTTGCCGGTGGTATTGCTCGACGCGGACCGGACATTTACGGAGGCGAGAGTGCCGGTGCCGTTCGGGATAACCTCGACGATGGTGGAGCCGTTCACCGTGCTGGTCTGCAACGCCATGCGGCTGTTGATCGTGGCATTGCTGAAATCGGCCTGCAACCGCTGACTGGTGCTGTTGAAGAGCAGATCGCCGGACAAGGTGAGGCTGGCGAAGGTCGGGGAACTGCTGGTGGCAATGTCCTGGGGCGTCGCCAGGGTGATAGTGCCAGCACCATTGGTGACCGTGAGCTGATTCGCCGTGCCGGTGAGTGCCGCGCGCACCGGGGCGGCGCCAGTGCTGCCAATCAAGAGCTGGCCGTTCGTCGGTGCTGCCGTGCTGGTCAGCGCGCCGGCGGTACCGGAGTACAGAAACGCATTGGCGGTGAGGCCCGACAACGTCAGGCCGTTAAAGGTCGGGCTGCTGCCGGTACCGATCGATTGCGGCAGGCTCAAGGTGATGCTGTTGGTGCCGTTGGTGACCACCACCTGGTTGGCAGTACCGGTGAGGGTGCCAAGCGCTGGCGCGGCTGCGGTGGCGCCGATCAGCAACTGGCCGTCCGTCGGTGCGCCAGTGCTGGTGATCACCTTCGAGGCGTTCGCGTACACCATGCCTTGGGCCGTCAGGCCGTTGTCGGTGATATTGGCGAAGGTGGGCGAACTCGTCGTATTGATGCTCTGCGGCAAGCTCAGCGTGATCGTGCCGGCGCCATTGGTCACGATCACCTGATCGGCCGTGCCCGTCAGGGCGGCCCGCGCTGGGGCTGCTCCCGTACTGCCGATCAGCAGCTGGCCATTGGTGGGGGCCGCAGTGCTGGTGATGGCGCTGCCGGTACCGGAGTAGATAAACGCGTTGGCGGTCAGGCCCGACAGGGTCAGTCCGGTGAAGGTGGGGCTACTGCCGGTACCAATGGACTGCGGCAGCGATAAGGTGATCGTCCCCGCGCCGTTCGTGACGATGACCTGGTTGGCCGTGCCGGTCAGCGAACCCAGTGCCGGCGCGGCCCCGGTAGAGCCGATCAGCAACTGGCCATTGACGGGTGGGGC
>Ga0134124_10001074_pt1 | contig 21916 bp, 16 predicted proteins | sample KB304_FD_96880 | JGI IMG/M metagenome (GOLD analysis project Ga0134124, IMG submission 96880) | Terrestrial soil microbial communities without Nitrogen fertilizer from Kellogg Biological Station, Michigan, USA - KB3-0-4 | ecosystem: Environmental > Terrestrial > Soil > Unclassified ... | reverse complement strand
GTACGGCTCGAATCGAGCGTCGATGCGCCATTTCAAATCCGCCGGATAGTTTTCCAGGCCGGCAAAGTTGGTCCGATCAGGATTGTTCTTGTCTTTCACGCGCACGCCGAGTTTGTCGTTGCGCTTGATTATCTGGAACGTCACTGAGCCAAGAGTCAGGACCGTCGGTTTGTCATCCGCGTCTGACTTGAATTGAAGCGACGTCACCGGTTGGCCGTCGACCATGAACGTGTTTGCAAGAGGAGTCTCGAAGGTGACGATACCGTTTGCCAGCGTGAACGCCCCCGCGTGCGCCGGCAGTTTTTCCTTCGGCAGCACAATGTCTTTTCCGCTGTCGCTGCCGAGCGTGTTCCGACCGTCCTTGAGCCAGAACAGACCAATCAACGTCAGCCATCCGTTTTCGCTCGTCAGGTTGGCAAGCCTCTTTGCGCGCCACTGTTCGATCTCTTTCGCATAAGCGTTCGCATCCGGACCCTTTGGCGCGCGCGTGCAGGCGCCGAGTACGAGACCCAGCGAGCACACTAATGAAATCAAACGCGCCGCGCGTTTCATTTGCGGTTGAAATCTTGAACGACTTGAGGCTTTCACTTCCACGCAGGAGTATTAACAGAAGTTTCAGGCCGGAAGCAAACCGAGGGGTTGAGGCATAGGCATTCTCAAAAAAAAATTAATGTACGTAACTGATCACGGGCGGGAGGTCAGCCAATGCTCGTCGCACAGCCGCCAACGCGCTGAGCCAATTGCTGAGCCGTCGCCCTTCAACGAGTTGCGAAGCAGTGGTCGTAATTAAGCCCAAGGCGAGCCTGCGAGCCTTGGGTCAACGAGCACCTCAGAATGATCGAGCTCGAAGGGGCGATGGTGATTAGTAGCCAATCAGACCGATCCTCGCGGCGAGAGCTCTGTCGCCGCTCCGCGGCTCCTAATTTCTACCCAACAGTTACCCAAGACTCGCAAAGCCTCGTCTTGGGCTTAATTACGACCGCTGCTTCGCAGCTCGTTCAAGGTTCATATCAAGTGCTTACGTAAATCCAGTACGACGGCCACGGTCAATCAAGTAAATGAATTCATCCCCCAGAAAGAGATGCGCCCCGCCAATTCTTGCGAACGGCGGGGCGACGACTTTCCGGGTAGGTTCGGGTTTAAGGGGTTGACAAAGCGATGACTTGAGAATCGTCACTCATGGCCGATCCCGTTTCTTCGAGGGTGGTGCTGTATTGACGGGCGAGATAAGTCCGCGGCAAAGATAATAAAAAGCTGCCGCCATCGCTTTTGAAATCAGCACACGAACCCTGGTCGTTGCTTCGAAACCTTCAAAGACCTGAATCTCAGTCGGTAAACCGCAATCTATACCCTTTGTAGCCAAGGCGTCAAGCTAAACTTTACACATTTGTGACAAGTCTGTGACAGACCGCATACTTGGTAATCGCCATTAGCCTTTACGCGTCTGGACCAAACGGTAGGCCTGACGGCGCACATTCTCGGTAACATTTCGGTTTTCAGAGAGTGCTTTGAGATCTTTCTTTTGAATTCGCGGCAGGATATTCATAGCGGTGGCGAAAGGCGTGCGCGGATTTCGCACCAGGTTGTGGATGATCGCATAGGAGCGCGTCCAGGCCCGATTCAATCCGATAATTCTCAGCACCTCTTCTGAAACCGTGCGCATGCTGGCAATCTTTTCAATCTCCTGCTCAGTGATGCGCGGATTGTAAATGACCGCGGTCGCGACTACGCGGTTCGAATCGCGAATCAGAATGCCGCGGGCTTCACGATCGCCTTTGAGACCGAACTTGACGCGGTCCTTCACGGTCATAAACATGAGCCGCCGGATCAAAGAAATACGTTCGGTGGAAACCTCCCCGGCGTCCAGGCGCTCCGCGACAATGACAGACTGAGCGTTGGTTTTCACCTGCTCGGGGGTCTCGACCAGCAAGTCTTCGATCATCTCGCGCGCGAGCCAGCTATCGTCAATGTCCACGTCGGAAACTTCGAGATGCTGGGCGAGGATCCATGCGTCATCCGCCGACATCGTGCCTTCGATGGGCGCGAGCTCGGCGGCTTCAAAAAACTCGGCGGCAGCGTTGTTGCCGCGGGCGCGTAACTCCTGCGCGATCTGGTTTGCGCCGCGTTCCTTTTCAAAAAACTCTGCGCGAATCTCTTTTGCGCGGCGCTCGGCTTCCGGTGTTCTCGCCGGGTTCTGAAGCACCGCGTCAATGATCGCCGGAGATCGGATCAACCGCTGTTGGTTAAGCGTGATCAGCTCGAGCAACGAGCCATGGTTAGTCTTGTTGGCCAGCAGGGCAATCGCGTCATCCGGAGTCGAGCCGTGCGCGGCGACGGTTTCATGAAGTTCGCGGCTCGAATCCGACAACGACGCGAAATAGCCGAGGACGGCCGGGGCCGTGTCAGTTGATTTGGCGACAGTCAGTAGTTCTTCAGCGGGTTGTTCGTCAAGCGTTCCTTGGGCTGCCTGAGCAATCTTTTCGTCGCTGTCAGCGAGCAGATGGACGAGGGCTTCGATCAGATCAGCCTGCGGAAGAGGCAGCATGCCGCGGGCTGCGGCCATGCGCGCGGGAGCAGGAGCTGAGCCCGCAATGATCGCCTGGACGACTTCATTAGTTGATTTGACTTCGGTGCTCACCAGAGTGAGTTTAGCTTATTAAAGAATTGTTTCGGGAGATTTTTCCGGCTAGTACAGATTGAACTTGTATTCGAGTTGCACCCACACGGAAACAGGGCGACCGTCTTTGGTGCCTGGAATAAACTTGATGCTACGGCCGGCGCTAATTGCCTGAGCAGTGAGACCATACGGAAGCCGCTTTAGTGGGTAGATTGCCTTGACTGTTCCATCGCTTGCAAGTATGGCACTCAACACTACTTTTCCCTCGACGTCGTGCTGTTTCGCAGCTTCTGTATAAGACGGCTCAGGCTTGTCCAGAATGCGGGCCCGATCAGTGACGTCTTGCGATTTGTAAATAGTGAGGCCGATCGAGATCAGTTCATCGACGTAGTCATGTAATAGTTCTCGCCGTTCATCCCATTCATTGGGCCCGAAAACCGAGAACTTGCCACTTAACCGGATATACGCCTCGGCGCTTTCCGTGGCGAGCGCGATCTCAGGTTTGATCCTCGCAAGAACCTCGAGGTTCTCGTTCGAAATAAGTCCCAATTGACTGATCAGCAAGGCTTCGCCCAGTAGCGCGGCTTTTTCGTGGGCCTTGCGTGCATCATCAAGTTTCGCGAGACGTTCATTGGCAATCCCCAGCCAATGCCACGCTACCAAATTGGTCTGGTCTTTCTTTGTGACTGCTTTTAAGAGTTTCGCCGCTCCCGAGGTGTCCCACTTTTTCAGTAGTTCGAGGGCAGTGGCCAGATCGTCAGAGGGCTTGACGGGTTCCTGCGCTGAAACAGCAGCGAAAGATAAGAACGACAGGCCGACAAAGATGATGTGGGGGCAAAGTTTTCGAATTTGCTTGATCCTTCCGGCAACCAAATTCCCCAATTATATAGATTAAGTTTTTATTTTGAGCTGCTCGTACATCGAGGACGCCAGATGAAAAGACTTGCCGCCCTGAAATCCGCGCCCGAGTGATTTTCTAAAAATAAAACTCGTGTTCAGGAACGTACGGCGGTTTGCCTTTTCCGTCTTTGAATTCGTAAGACAGCGTGTAGAACTGCGACGCACGCTGGCCCTTGCGAATGCCCGGCTCAAACTTGATCTGTTTGGCCGCTTCCATCGCAGCTTCCGTCAATCCATATTTCAAAGGCTTCATCGGAAAGATGTACTTCACGGCGCCGTCGGCGGCCAGCACCAGGCGCAGGCGCACTTCGCCTTTGGCTTTCGCGGCCACGGCCGAGTCCGGATATTTCGCCGCGGGAGCGTCTAACAGACGCGCGGTCTTATCGAGCTCGGTTTTACCAAACACTTCTCGCGTATCCGGCGGGCTGACCGGCGTCGAATAAAGACGCATCGTCTCGCGCCGTTCGAGCCAATATTCCTCGTCGGGCGGATGGAACTTGAGGATTTGTCCGATGGTGACTTCAGCCGCGGCGAAAGCATCGCTCAGATCGACTTGCCAGCGTTTCACGCGCTCGCGCGGGTCCGGCGGATAGATCTGGGTGCCCGGCCCGTGCTTGAACAAGTCGTCGATCTTTTCGTATTGCTTCTCGACTTTCGCTTTGAGTTGGTCAAGCGTCGGGTCCTGAGCGGAGGCACTGCCTCCGAGGACAGTCAGGACCGCCATCGTGGTTAAGAGATAGCCGGCCCGGAACAGAATTGTTCTGCGCATTGGGTTGACCCCTTTCGGACTTTATCCGGGGGAGAGACTTAGGTTGCGCCGTGGCACTTCTTGTATTTCTTACCAGAGCCGCACGGGCATGGATCGTTGCGGCCGACCTTCGGCTGATTGCGCACCACAGTTTTCAATTTGCCGTCTTCCTCGCCGGCGGCCGCGGCGCCCTGGTTCGGTCCGGTGAAATTCATCGATGTCGGACGCGCGGCCCGGCGGCGCTGCAATTCGTCAGGCGCTTGCTCCGAAACGACCTGAAGATTGAAGAGCGAGCGAATGGTCGTGGTGTCGATGCGATCGAGCATGGCCTGAAACAGATCAAAACTCTCTTTCTTGTATTCGACCAGCGGATCTTTCTGGCCGTAGCCCACCAGGCCGATGCCCTGTTTCAAATGATCGAGCGCCAGCAGGTGATCTTTCCACTGCGCGTCGATGATGTTGAGCATAATGATGCGCTCGTAGGTGCGCATCGCTTCGTCGCCGATCTGCTTTTCCTTTTCGGCATACTTCGCTTTCAGCTTTTCCCACAAGATCTCGTCGATCTCTTCGGAAGTCGCACTCTGAAAATCAATCTCTTCAAGGTCTTTGTCCAGGGCGTAAATCGTATGAATCTGCACCTTGTAGTTTTCAATGTCCCAGTCGTCCGCAGACACCGCCGGATTGAGATACTGCTTGGTCAGATCGGCGAGCAGATCGCGCGCGACTCCGGTTTCGCCCACCAGGTACTCGCGCTGGTCGGGCTCTTCCATCAACTGGCGGCGCAGACCGTAAATCGTCTCGCGCTGCTTGTTCATTACGTCGTCGTATTCGAGCAAGTGCTTGCGGGTTTCAAAGTTGCGGCCTTCGACTGATTTCTGCGCCGCGGCAATGCGCTTTGAAACCATCTTGGATTCGATTGCCACGCCCTGCTCCATGCCCAGACGCTGCATCAAGGCCTTCACCTTGTCGCCGGCAAAGATGCGCATCAGATCGTCTTCGAGTGAAAGGAAGAAGCGAGAGGATCCCGGATCGCCCTGACGTCCGGCACGACCGCGAAGCTGATTGTCGATGCGGCGGGATTCGTGGCGCTCAGTGCCGAGGATATGCAGTCCGCCCAGCGACACAACTTCCTTGTGTTCAGCTTCGACGATGCGCTTGGCTTTCAGGAATTGTTCCTGCCACTGCGATTCATCGGCGTCATCCGGATCAACCTCCTGCTCTTTCAGAAACTCGCGCGTCATGAATTCCGGATTACCACCCAGCAGAATGTCTGTGCCGCGGCCCGCCATGTTCGTGGCGATGGTAATAGCGCCTTTACGGCCGGCTTGCGCGACGATTTCCGCTTCGCGCTCGTGATACTTTGCGTTCAGGACATTGTGAGGGACGCCGACGCGTTGCAGACGGCGGGCGATCAGCTCTGAGTTTTCCACCGAAACCGTACCCACCAGCACCGGCTGGCCGTGCTCATAGCGTTCCTTGATCTCCTCGACGACCGCATCCCATTTTTCAGGCAAAGTCCGGTAAATCACGTCAGGATTATCTTTGCGCACCATCGGCATGTGCGTTGGAATGACGATTACGTCGAGTTTGTAGGTTGAGTGAAACTCAGCCGCCTCAGTCTCGGCGGTGCCGGTCATGCCGGAAAGTTTTTCGTAAAGGCGAAAGTAATTTTGCAGCGTAATGGTGGCGAGCGTCTGGTTCTCGCGCTCAATCTTCACGCCTTCCTTGGCTTCGACCGCCTGGTGCAAGCCATCGGACCAGCGGCGGCCTTTCATCAAACGACCGGTGAAGTCATCAACGATGATCACTTCGCCGTCCTGAACTACGTACTGATGATCGAGCCGGTAAAGCGTGTGCGCTTTGAGCGCCTGCTCGACGCAATGCAACAACTCCATGTTGCCCGGATCATAAAGATTGCCGACGCCGAGCAATCGCTCGGCTTTGTCGACACCGTCTTCGGTCAAGACGGCTGAATGGTTCTTTTCATCAACCACGTAATCGCCGGTCTTCTTGCCTTCTTCCAGTTCTTCACCACGCAGAAGCTGTGGAATGATCGAGTTGGCCTGGTAATACTTGTCGGTTGATTCTTCCGACGGACCGGAAATGATCAGCGGCGTGCGCGCTTCGTCGATCAGGATCGAATCGACTTCATCGACGACTGCATGATAGTGGCCACGTTGCACGCAGGTCGCCAGATCGAACTTCATATTGTCGCGCAGATAATCAAAGCCGAATTCGTTGTTAGTGCCGTAGGTAATGTCGGCGGCGTAGGCTGTTTGCCGCTCAAAGTCATCCATGTCGTTCTGGATGCAGCCTACCTCGAGACCGAGGAAGCGATGGATCTGGCCCATCCATTCCGCGTCGCGAGAAGCGAGATAGTCGTTGACCGTGATCACATGGACGCCACGTCCGGTGAGCGCATTCAGATAACACGGCAACGTGGCGACCAGTGTCTTGCCTTCGCCCGTGCGCATTTCGGCGATCTTGCCCTGATGCAGGACCATGCCGCCGATCATTTGCACGTCAAAGTGCCGCATGCCGGTTGTGCGCACGCTCGCCTCGCGCACTACTGCGAAAGCCTCGGGCAGGATCTCCTCGAGTGCTTTCTGCTCGCGATACTTGCGGTCGTCTTTGTCGCGCGCGTCTTTGACGGCATTCGCGACGCGGGCCTTAAAAATTGCCGTGCGTCCGCGCAGTTCCTCGTCAGAGAGCTTTTTGATTTCCGGCTCGAATGCATTGATCTCGTCGACCAGTGGCCGGATGGCTTTCAGGAAGCGTTCGTTGCTGCTGCCAAATACTTTAGTTAGGACTTTATCGAAACTCATAATTTGTAAGACAGGCTGCCGGCCTGTCGGCAATCGCTCAATTCGACAGACCGTCAGTCTGCCAGCCTTTCAGAAATGCAATTTGAGATTGTACGAGAGCGCAGAGTTGCCAATCAAGCGGGCTTGATCCCGGTTGGGCCGCTGTGGTTGACTACATTCCCGTAAATCGCCTTATCCATGCCTAAACGACCCACCATCATGAAATTCGGCGGCACCTCTGTGGCCGATAGCGGCGCTTTCTCAAACGTGTCGTCAATCGTCGCGGCGGCGGAAACCCAGCGGCCGGTGGTCGTGGTCTCGGCGATTGCGGGATGCACAAACGCCTTGCTGGCGAGCGTGGAACGGGCCCGTGGGGGCGAATTGCGCGGCGCGACGCGATCACTTGAAGAGCAGTTCGAACGCCACACCACGATTTCAAATGACCTGGTTGATAGCAAAACCCGCGCGGGAATTGACTCGGCGATTGCCGAAGCGCGACGTGACATCCGTCAGCTCTTGAAGATCATCGCCGCCTATCCCGTTACCAGTCCGCCGCTGCAGGACCAGATCGTGGCATATGGCGAACTGCTGTCTTCTCAATTGCTGGCGGCGGTGCTTCGCGCGAGCGGCTTGCAAGCGCAGTACGTCGATGCGCGCACGTGCGTGACGACGGATGAGAATTTTGGCGCGGCCATTCCATTGCCCGGCACGACGGCCCGAACGCGCGACAATCTGTCGCCGTTAATTGAAGCGGGGACCATTCCGGTGCTCGGCGGTTTTATTGGCAGCACTGAAAAAGGTGTGACCACGACGCTGGGCCGTGGCGGGTCGGATTATTCAGCGGCGATCATTGGAGCGGCGCTGGGCGCGCGCGAGATTCAGATCTGGACCGACGTCAGCGGTGTGCTCACCGCGGATCCGCGCGTGGTGTCTTCCGCGCAAACCATTCCGGTGCTGTCTTACCAGGAAGCGGCCGAGCTCGCTTACTTTGGCGCCAAGGTACTGCATCCGAAAACAATTCAGCCGGCGATTGAACAGAATATTCCGGTGCGCGTTTGCAACTCGCATGCGCCCGAAGACGCGGGCACGATGATCGTCGGCGAGTCACAGGCAGCGCCGCAGACGATCAAGGCGATTGCTCACAAGAGTGGCATAACCACTGTGCAGATAAGTTCGGCCCGCATGCTGGGCGCCTACGGTTTTCTGCGCGCGCTGTTCGAAGTATTCGAACAACATGAAACCGCCGTCGATGTCGTCACTACATCGGAAGTCAGCGTTTCACTTTCAATCGATGATGTGAGCCAGCTTCCACTGATCATACCCGCGCTGGAAAAACTCGGCGCAGTCGAGGTCGAAGAGCAGCGCACAATTGTCTCGGTCATCGGAGAAGGTCTGCGCAACACGCCGGGAATTGCTGCGCGAGTTTTTTCGACGATGGCTGATATCAATGTTTCGATGATTTCGGTGGGCGCGTCGAGCGTTAATCTCACTTTCATGGTCGACGACGCCCATGCCCACGAAGTCATTGTGCGTCTGCACCGGGTTTGTTTTGAAGATCAGGGTTGCGATCAGAATTCAAACGAGAACCAAGAGGCGGAGGTGCTCGTCTGAGTGTGAACCCACCCATCGATGTCTTCAGATTGACCCGTGAGCTGATCGATATTCCGTCCGTAACCGGCGGGGAATTTGAAATTGGAAATTCACTCGGCGAGTTGCTCAACCGGCTTGGTTATCATGTCGAGCTTCAGGATATCGCCAGCGAAAGATCGAATATCATCGCTACCACCGAAGCGCCGCCGCGCATAGTCCTCTCGACGCACATGGACACAGTGCCGCCCTTCATTGCTTCCAGTGAAGATGACGAGTTTATTTACGGTCGCGGCGCGTGCGATGCAAAGGGAATTATCGCTGCGCAGATTGCAGCGTCGGAAAAACTTCGCGCCGGCGGCGTCAGGGAAATCGGCCTGCTGTTTACCGTCGATGAAGAAGTAACCAGCGGAGGCGCCAAGATCGCCAACGATCATCCGGCGGCTTCCGCATGCGAGTATCTGATCAACGGCGAGCCCACGGACAATTTACTCGCCGTGGGAACTAAAGGTTCTTTGCAGGCGAAGATCAGTACGGATGGCCGCGCCGCGCATTCGGCTTATCCCGAGCAGGGAGAGTCGGCGGTTGAAAAGCTTTTGGACATCCTTCAGGACCTGCGATCGACCGCTTGGCCCGCTGATGAAAAATTTGGCGAAACCACCTGCAATATTGGTGTAATCTCAGGGGGCACACGGGCCAATGTGATTCCTGATTCTGCGCAGGCGATTGTGCAGCTTCGTCTGGCGAGTGACGCCGCGGCGATTCAGAACTTGCTCGAAGAAAGAATTGGCGGTCGCGGATCGCTTGAATATACGTCGGTCCACGATCCGCTCCACTTGCTCACAGTCGACGGCTTCGAAACAATGCTGGCCCGGTTTACGACCGATATTCCCTATCTTTCGAATTGGGGAAGACCTTTGTTAATTGGGCCGGGATCGATTCTGGTCGCGCACACTGCCGGTGAACGAGTCGCCAAGGCTGAATTACTGAAGGCCGTCGAGATTTACACGGACCTGGTGAAGAGATTGTCAGCCTCAGCTTAAAATGAAAATTGCTTTATTCGGATTCGGCGCGATGGGACGGCTGGTCGGCAAGCTCGCCGCTGAAAAGGGCCACGAAGTGGCGCTTACCATCGACATCGACGATGCGGCTCGCAGCATCGACGAGATGACCGAAGCTTTGCGTGGCTGCGACGTGGCCATCGATTTTTCGGTGGCGGAGGCGGTTCCGAAAAACACCGAGACATGCGCGGTTGCCGGCGTACCGCTGGTGGTGGGGACCACGGGCTGGCTGAAAAACCTGGATGAAGTGCGGCGCATCGTTGATGAATTCGATGGTGCGCTTGTTTACGGGGCGAACTTTTCAATCGGTGTCCAAATCTTTTATCGGGTCGCTGCGGCGGCCGCCGAACTCTTCAAGAATCTCGGTTCCTACGACGCGTTCATCGAAGAATCGCATCACAAGCGGAAACGCGATGCGCCTTCCGGAACGGCGCTGCAACTCGGTGAGATTGTGGCCGAGCATTTGGGCCGCGAGGTCCCTGTGACATCGACACGCGCCGGATACATCCCCGGCACGCATCGGGTCGGATTCGACTCGGCCGCCGATCAGATCACGCTTGAGCATGTGGCGCGCTCGCGCGAAGGTTTCGCGGCAGGAGCGTTAATGGCGGCGGAGTGGATTGTGGGTAAGAAAGGCGTGTTCGAGTTTTCTGAAGTCTTTGATGAGATCATTAAAGGCTCGCTCGGTTAGGAGCGAGATGCAATATTTTCGGATTAGGCTCCTAACGGAGCTTGGTTAGCTTAGTAATCCTCAAGCTATGAACATTACGCTCCTAACGGAGCGTCAAAGCGGCGAAAGGCGTAAGAGCAATGACGATGAAGCTTGACTGGATGCGTGGATGCGCGACGGCGCTGGTTACGCCGTTCAATGGCGACGGCTCGATTGACGAAGCACGCATGCGCAACCTCGTCGATCGTCAGATCAACGGCGGTGTGCGCCTGCTGGTTCCGTGCGGTACGACCGGCGAGAGCGCCACCATGACCGAAGAGGAAGATGCGCGCGTTATTGGGCTGACAATTGAAGTAGCGCGCGGGCGCGCGCGGGTCATTGCCGGCGCCGGCAGCAACGCGACCGCCTCGGCGATCGAGTATTCAAAGCGCGCGCGCGATCTCGGCGCGGACGCGGTTTTGCAGGTCGCGCCCTGGTACAACAAGCCGACACAGGAAGGTTTGTACGCGCACTTTCGCGCGATTGCCGAAGCCGTTCCGGAAACACCCGTCATGCTGTACAACGTGCCGGGCCGCACCTCGTCGAATATCGCCGCGCAAACCACTTTGCGACTGGCGCGGGATTGCGAAAACATCGTGGCGGTCAAGGAAGCGTCAGGAAATCTGACGCAGATCATGGAGATATTGCGCGAGCGGCCCGAGAACTTTTGCGTGCTGTCAGGCGACGACGGCGTCACGCTGCCGCTCATCGCGCTCGGCGCCGAAGGAATTGTTTCAGTAGCTTCGAATGAAATCCCGGATCTCATGTCGCGCATGACCAATCTCGCGCTCGAGGACAAGTGGAATGAAGCGCGCGAGTTGCATTACCGCATTCTGCCTTTGATGGAGATTAACTTTATCGAATCAAGCCCGGGCCCGGTGAAGGCGGCCATGGCCATGATGGGGCTGCTGGAAGAGAATTTCCGGTTGCCATTGGTGCCGATTACCGAGAAGAGCCGCGCGCGAGTGCGTGAGGTGATTGTGGAATTGGGTTTGCTCGAGCGTGCGCAAGCGACTGTTTGAGAGTGTTTCTAAACGGCTTTGCCGTCTGAAGTGCGGAAAGGCTTCGACTTCCGGCGGAATACTTTGATTTGATTGGGAGGCGCCAGGGCTCCGACTCTTAAAAGCGAGGCATAGCCTTGAAGGAAATCGGGCCGGCCGAAAAGCCGGAAGCTTTCCGCACATCAAGCGGCTGAGCCGCACGTTTAATCGCTATGGCACTTCGTGAGGACATTGAAACCTTAGCTGCGCGCGAAGGCGGCAATTATTCAGATAGCGACTTTGCGTTATTCGATCAATTCAAAGCAGCACTCAATCGGGGCGAGGTGCGCGCGGCCGAGCGAGCTGCAAGCGGCCAGTGGCGGACAAACGCCTGGGTCAAACGTGGAATCCTCCTGGGTTTTCGCATGGGCTCGATTGTTGAAATGACGCCCCCCGGCGCGCCGCTACAATTCCTCGATAAGAACACCTACCCGATCCGAACTTTCTCGACCGACGATCGCGTGCGCATCGTGCCGGGTGGTTCAAGCATTCGCGACGGCGCTTACATCGCCCAGGGGGTCGTGTGCATGCCGCCGATGTTTGTGAATGCCGGCGCTTATGTCGACGAGGGCACGATGATCGATAGCCACGCCTTGGTGGGCTCATGCGCTCAAATTGGCAAGCGTGTCCATCTTTCAGCGGCGGCACAAATTGGTGGCGTGCTCGAGCCCGCCGGAGCAATGCCGGTCATCATTGAAGACGACGTGATTGTCGGCGGTAACTGTGGTGTCTATGAAGGAGCGATTGTGCGCGAACGCGCAGTGCTGGCTTCAGGAACGATCATCACCGGCTCGACCCCGGTTTTCGACCTGGTGCGTGAAAAAATTTATCGACGAGCCGGCGATGCGCCGCTGGAGATTCCCGCAGGTGCGGTCGTGGTTCCCGGCGCGCGTGCGATTAATACTGATAAGGCGCGCGAGTGGGGCCTTTCACTTTACGCTCCGGTGATCGTGAAGTATCGCGACGAGAAAACTGATGCGTCAACGCAACTAGAGGATTTGCTGCGTTGAAATATTGGTACGCACGCCTCCGGCGTTGTTGCAAGCGAGATGCGTGCGTACCGGGTTACGTTGATAAAATCTTTTACTTGACAGGTGATGTAGGTTTGGTACTTTTCCGGTCGAGGTAGCATGATCTATATCAAAGTTTCAGAGACTCAAGATGCCAAAACGTTTCTTCTGTTAGCCAGGAGTGGGTTCCCAATTGTTTGCCTTCCTAAAAACACCTATGGAGTCCGCGTAGAGCATCTGGGCCTCCTAAAGCGGAAACGAGTGCCTTTCAAGTTGTTGCAGTCGTCCAGAATTCCGCTACCAAAACCGGCCTTGGCCGGATGAGAAAGTACGAACTGTATTTGCCCTTAAAATATAATAACGGCAGGCGAATCGAAGCTCGGAGAATTCGTGAGGTTAAGGAAGAGCTTCTGGAAAACTTCGGCGCCATTACCGTTAGTTCGCTCTCCGCGCCGTATCAAGGACGGTGGAAATACGGCGGCGTTGAATACATCGACGACATTATCAAAATCGAAGTTGTCGCCACGCGGGACCGTCAGACGAAGAAATTCTTCACAGATTTCAAAGAGCACCTCAAGACATCTCTGCGACAAATTGATATCCTAATTACGACTCACGGGATACAAGTTATCTGAGTTGAAATTGTCGCTGTCGAACGATCGCTCTTGAATCAATTCCAGCCACCTCCATTTCTCCGCGGTATTGAGAAAAGCATGATCCGGAAGATTTCGGATCGCGCCAAGCCCGGGAGCATCAGCCTCGGGCTTGGCGAACCCGATTTGCCCACGTCGCCGGTGATTCTGCGCGAAGCCGTGCGCGTTATTCAGGAAGAGAAAAGCGGTTACACCTTGCAAGCCGGAATACCGGCGCTGCGTGAACGCATTGCCGGCGATTATCCCCATCTGAACCTTAACCTCGATCAGATCATTGTCACTGCGGGATCGCAGGAAGCGCTCTACCTGATCCTGCGCACGCTGGTCGAAGAAGGCGATGAGGTGTTGATTCCGAATCCGGGTTTCATTCCTTATTCAATCATCACGCGCATGGTGGGAGGCCGCGCCATTACCTATCGCCTGCCGGCGGCAAATGACTTTGGTTTTGATGTGGAAGACTTCAAGAGCAAGTTGTCTGCCAAGACAAAACTGGTTATTTGTATTAGCCCATCAAATCCCACCGGCCGGGTGCTTTCCAAAAGCGATCTAAAGGCAATGGCGGACGCGGTGACCGCCAGCGGATCAAATGCATTCATTGTCAGTGATGAAATTTACCGCGAGCTTTATTACACACCGGAGAGGCCCCCATCGATCTCAGAGTTTTATCCGCGCACGATCGTGGTCAACGGTCTTTCAAAATCCATGCGCATGACGGGATGGCGCATTGGTTGGCTCGCCGGCGATGAAGCGGTGATGAAAGCCGCGCTGGTTTTGCATGGCTACGTGGTCACCTGCGCGTCGAGCATTTCCCAGAAGGCGGCGTTGGCCGCCTGGACTGACGAAGCAGCGGTTGCGCGGGAAGAGTATCGCGCGATCTTTCTGCGGCGGCGCGAACATCTCCTTGGGCTTTTGCGAAATGATCTGGGTCTGCGCTGCGTGACCCCGGAAGGCGCTTTCTACACAATGGTTGACGTCAGCAGGTACGGAGACGAAATGCGAGTAGCCGAAGCTGGTCTTGAACAGGGCGTGGTCACGATTCCGGCCGCCGCCTTTGGCGATGAAAGCAAAGGCTATCTGCGTATTTCATTCTGCGCGGATGAAGACAGATTGAGCGAAGGCGTGCGGAGACTGGGCGCGGCGTTGAAATCGCTGGGGGATTAACCACAGAGGACACAGAGGGAAGGAAACAGCTTAAAAGATTTCTCTGTCTCCTCTGTGGTAAAAGATCGCGATGAAAAAGTTTCGTGTCGGAATTCTCGGGGCGACCGGCGTCGTTGGACAACGCTTCATTCAACTGCTCGAAGGCCATCCGCAGTTTGAGATTGCGGCCCTCGCCGCTTCTGATCGGTCACAGGGAAAGACTTACGCCGAGGCCTGCAAGTGGCGTTTGCCGGGTGATATGCCCGGCCATGTGAAAGAAGTTGTCGTACAATCGCCGGCGCCACCGCTCGATTGTGATCTTGTTTTTTCGAGTCTGCCCACCGACATCGCCACTGACGCGGAAACACAATTTGCCCTCGCCGGTTATCCGGTAATCAGCAACTCTTCCTCGCATCGCATGGGCGCCGACATTCCCTTGTTGATTCCCGAGGTGAATCCCGGCCATGTCGCCTTAATTGATACGCAGCGAAAAAACCGCGGCTACGATCGCGGATTTATCGTGACTAATCCAAATTGTTCAGCGATCGCGGTGGTCATGGCGCTCGCGCCATTGCATGCAGAATTTGGCATCACATCGTGTGTGGTGACGACGATGCAGGCGCTTTCGGGCGCCGGTTATCCGGGCGTGGCATCGCTCGACGCCACAGACAACGTCATTCCTTTCATCGGCGGCGAAGAAGAAAAAATTGAAGCTGAGACTTTGAAACTGCTTGGTCAACTGGGTCAGGGCATTATCGACAACGCCAAAATGTCTGTAAGTGCGCAGTGCAATCGGGTCAATGTCACCGACGGCCATCTCGCTTCGATCCGCGTCAAACTTTCGCAATCAGCGTCACTAGACCAAGTAAAGGAAACGCTGTCTTCTTTTAGAGCCGTGCCGCAAGAGTTGAAGTTACACTCCGCTCCCATCAGGCCGGTAATTGTGCGCGACGAAGTCGATCGTCCACAGCCGCGTCTGGATCGCGACGCGGAAAATGGAATGAGCGTCACGGTGGGTCGGATCATGCCGGACAACGTGCTCGATTTTCGATTTGTCGCGCTGGGCCACAACACGATTCGGGGCGCCGCAGGAGCGGCGATTCTGAATGCGGAACTGCTGGTAGCGCGAGGTTATTTGAACCACGCCTGATCATTTTCAACCAGCAGTGACAAGAACTAAAGATCACCCGCCCGCACCCACCACCCCGCGCGGGCTGCGCGCCTGGGGACCCCGGTCCGCAGGCGGTTCTGACAAAACTGCGATTGCGCTTATCTGTACCGCGAACAGATGTCGCAGCGTTATGGCCCACGCGATTCTTGTTGATGAGGCCCGGAAGAGATCTTTGAGCATTGACGTCTATTCGGCCGGGGTGATTGATTTTTCAGATCAGCCGCTGGTGGACCAGACGTCCAGGACCTGCCTGCACTACAACACGCCGTCGCCCAAGGATTCGCCTTCGTTTGCCGGAGGGCTTCCCCTCGATACGATCAAGCGTTTTCTGGTGATGGAGATTGGGCACGCCGAGACGTTGGCGGACGAGTTCGGCATTTCACCGGATCGGATCAACCTGCTGGGAACTTTCGATCCGCGGAAGCGCGGCGCTGAGATTGAAGATCCGTTCTTTAGTTATAGCGACGCCGTCTACCGCCGTTCTTATGAACGCATTCGGGATTGCATTATTGGTTATCTCGAGACCACGGATGATTTGAAGTGAGAACCACCTGCGGTAGCGGGTGGTTGATCGTTGCTCGGGCAGAGAGGCTTTGCTCAAAAGTCATTTTCGAACCAGCGCGATTGTCGGCGCAGAAAGCGCGGTAGGCGCAATGTTTATAGTTCAGCGCAATCCCCTTCAAGGAGGATAAACGCGTTCTATAAATATTGGGCCGCTAATGCGGCGTGTCGAGTGCGTCTAAGATTAGCGAGGTAAGCGAACGTCACTTTTTCAGCAAAGCTACGCAGAAATGGCAAGCATTAACCGCCCGCTACCGCAGGCGGTTCTGACAAAGCCCATTCCGTAATCACTCGCTTCAATTCATCCAGCTGATCATCAAAGAAGTGTCCCGCGTCCTTGATTACTCTTAATTCCACCGGCGCTTTGATTCTCGCAGTCAGTTCGCGCAGCTTGTCTACGTGGCCGTACTCATCATACTGTCCATGGACGAAAAGAATTGGTTTTTGGCAGGCCTCGAGAAAACTGAAATCATATTTGTCGACGGGCGCGCCGATGCCGATGAGGCGCGCAACCCTTTCATCGTTGATGCCTATTTCCAGCCCGACACGCGCGCCGAATGAAAAGCCGCAAAGAGTGATTTCCCGTTTAGGATATTCGGCAACGAGATAATCCAGGCCGGCCCGCACGTCATCGAGTTCACCGCGGCCTTCGTCGTGCTCGCCGCTGCTCTGGCCCACACCGCGAAAATTAATCCGCAGCGTGGTCAGGCCGGCATCATTCAGTGCGGCTGCTGCGCGGAAAACCACTTTGTTATGCATCGTGCCGCCGCCGAGCGGATGCGGATGCAGAACCAACGCGACGCCCCGAGCGGTTTTGGCGCGCGGCTCCTTTAATATCGCCTCCAGCCGGCCATGCGGCGCTGGAATGAAAAGATTTCCTGCGGGATACATAATTCGAGTCGGCGGGGTACTTTTGCGCCATTGAGTCCTGGCGTGAACTACCCGCTCGCGCACATAATTTCTCACGCAAAAGCGCAAAGGCGCAAAGCAGCTCGACCCCGCTGAATTCAGATCGGGCGGCTAAACATGAGCTCCGGCTATTGAAAGATTGACTCGCCCCGATCAAAAAGGATAGCTTTCCGACGGCACCCGAACCAGCGGCGATGAACACAAACGATCTCTTCAGCGGTCTCGCACCAGTTTCCCGGGTCATCGCCGAAACTGCCTCGGACGCAATCATCACCATTAACGATCAAAGCACACTGCTGTTCGTTAATCGGGCCACCGAAAAAATCTTCGGCTACACCCATGAAGAACTGATCGGCCAGTCGTTGACGATGCTCATGCCGGACTACCTGAGGCACGTCCATCGCGCCGGCTTGAATCGCTACCTGACCACCGGTACGCGTCACATCGCCTGGGAGGCAGTCCAGCTTCCCGGACTCCACAAAGACGGACACGAAATCCCGCTCGAGCTTTCGTTCGGCGAATTCACAGAGGACGGCAAGCATTACTTCACCGGAATTGCCCGCGACATCACCGATCGCAAACTGGCCCAGGAGGCCCTTCAGCACAGCGAAGAATACCTGCGGTCGCTGATCGAGAACGCCGTGGACGTGATCACGGTGCTGAATCGTGATGGCACGCGGCGCTATGTCAGTCCCTCGGTGGAACGCGCTACGGGCTACCGTCCCGAAGAGTTAATCGGGAAGAGTCCGTTCGAGCTCGTACATCCGGACGATGCTCCGGTGCTTCGCAATCTGTTTGAGAGTGGTATTGCGCAGCCTGATTTGATCGTCAAGCGAGAGTTTCGGCTGAAGAGTAAGGACGGTACGTGGAGGATCCACGAAGCCACCGGTCACAACCTTCTCGCCGACCCGGTGGTCGCCGGGGTCGTCATTAATTCGCGAGACATCACCGATCGCAAACGAATGGAGCGCCGTCTCATGGTCCAATATGAGGCGGCCCGGATTCTGGCTGAGGCTGACTCGCTGAGCACTGCCGCGGCGCAATTACTGGAAGCGATTTGTGAAAGTCTGGGCTGGGATCTCGGCCAGATCTTTGTTGTCGATAACGAAGCCAACGCACTGCGCTGGCTGGCGAGCTGGCAGGTTCCATCATTGAATGCGACTGAGTTTGTAGAGGCCAGCCGCGGCCGTTCATTTCAGCGCGACGTGGGATTTCCCGGCCGTATTTGGGGCGACGCCCGGTCGCGGTGGGTGAGCGACATCGAAACCGAATCGAATTTTCCGCGCAGCGTGTTGGCCTCAAAAGCCGGGTTGCTTTCCGCTTTCGCTTTTCCAATTAAGCTGCGCGAAGAAGTTTCCGGTGTGATGGAGTTCCTCACGCGCGAACGTCAAACACCCGATCAGACTTTAATGGAAGTCATGGACGCGATCGGAAATCAGATCGGACAGTTCGTTGAACGAAAGCATGCCGAGGAAGAGCGGGCCCAGCTCTTTGCGAGGGAACAGCGCGCCCGCGTGGAAGTTGAAACTGCGATGGAGCGCATGCGCCAGGTGCAGACCGTAACCGAAGTGGCGCTGTCTCATCTGTCGCTTGATCGGCTGCTGGCTGAACTGCTCGATCGCGTGCGTGAAGCCATGGACGTCGACACGGTCGTCATCCTGCTGCGCGAAGAAGACAACCGTCTGGTCACCTGGGCCGCGAAAGGCCTGGAGATCAATTTGGGAATTCGCGTCCCCATGGGCGCTGGTTTTGCGGGGCGCGTGGCTGAGGAAAAAGCGCCGCTGGTGATTGACGATGTCGATCACGCCGAGTTTTACACGCCTTTTCTGCGCGAGCATGGGCTCAAGTCATTGCTCGGGGTGCCTCTGCTGGTCGAAGGCCGCGTCCTCGGAGTCATACATGTGGGCAGGTTCACGCGACGCGTGTTCACCGATGACGACACGCGGCTCTTGCAACTGGTGGCCTTTCGCGTGGCGCTGGCCATCGATAACGCGCGCCTGTTTGAAGAAGAGCGGGTTGCGCGACGCGAGGCAGAAGCGGCCAGCCGCGCCAAGGACGAGTTCCTCACCACGATTTCTCACGAGCTACGCACGCCTCTGACACCCGTGATCGGCTGGGTCCACATGGTTCGTAACGGCTTGCTGCCGCCCGAAGAGATTGATCACGGCCTTTCGATCATCGAGAAGAATGCGCACGCGTTGAAAAGACTAATCAACGATTTGCTGGACATGACCGCCATCCTGAGCGGCAAGATGCGCATGGAAGAGCTGCCGGTCCATCTCGGTCAGGTGATTAACGAAGCGGTCGAGATGGTGCGACCGTTTGCGGCCACGCGCGACATTCACCTGGAAATTGCGTTTCGCGATTGGTGCGATGAGATTGTCACCGGGGACGCGACACGCCTCGGCCAGGTATTTAGTAACCTGCTACACAACGCCGTAAAGTTCTCTGCGCCCGGCGGGCAAGTGCGAATTGAATGCGAAGTAGATGGGCCGAGCGCCGTCGTGACTGTCGCGGACAGTGGGCAGGGGATTTCGCAGGACTTCCTGCCACGAGTCTTTGAAAGGTTTTTGCAGGCTGATGGCTCCAAAACCAGATCGCATGGCGGGCTGGGACTTGGACTGGCGCTGGTGAAAAGTTTTGTCGAAGCCCATCATGGCACTGTCGCAGCCGGCAGTGAAGGCGTGGGCCATGGCAGTCGTTTCACCGTTCGCTTGCCACGCAAGGAAAGACTGAGTGAAGCGTCTGCGGGCGAGCAACAGGCAGCCGGCCTCAGGGTTGAAACGCGGAGCGCGCACATCCTGATAGTTGAGGATGACGAGGACACCCTCGAGCTGTTGCAGTCGACTTTTAAAGCGAAGGGTTATCGCGTGACTACTTGTCAGTCCGCGGCCGAAGCCCTGCAAATTGCTCCTGCTAACTCGGTAGATCTGATCCTTTCCGACATCGGCATGCCGCACATGGACGGCTTTGAAATGATGAAGGAGCTGCGCCAATTGCCAAACATGAAAGAGGTTCCGGCGATTGCGCTCAGCGGTTACGCATCTTCAAAAGACGCGCGCACGGCCCTTGCGGCCGGCTTTAACGCGCACATGTCCAAGCCGGTTGCGCCGGCTGAGTTGCTGATCACGATCGATCAGTTGTTGCAGAAAGCTTCCCAAACAAAAAGTTGATAAAGTCCGCATCAGGATCCCCGGGTTTTTCGTGAACGTCACCGCCTATCTCGAACGCATCAACTATAAGGGGCCGCTCGAACTCACTGCTGAAACATTGCGCGGGCTACAAGTCGCACATCTGCTCACCGTCCCATTCGAAAACCTCAGCATTCCCGCCGGACAGCCGATAGCCCTCGACGACGAGGCTCTCTTCAAAAAGATCGTCGCAGACCGTCGCGGTGGGTTTTGTTATGAGTGCAACGGCTTGTTTGCGGCGTTGTTGCGTGGGCTCGGTTTTGACGTGAGCATGCTTTCCGCTGAGGTGGCGCGAGCTGACGGCGGCTTCAGCCCACCGTTCGATCATATGGCCCTCGTGGTTCAGTTGGAACAACGCTGGCTGGTTGACGTTGGGTTTGGCGATTCATTTCTTGAACCATTGTTGCTTGATAAACGCGGCGTTCAGCGGCAAGGCAAGCAGGCGTTTCGAATTGCGACTGAGGATGGTTATCTGAAACTCATTAAGAATAACGGCGGTGGATGGGAGCCGGAGTATCGTTTCACCTTGCAGCCGTACACCTACAAAGATTTCGACCCCATGTGCCGCTATCATCAAACTTCTCCGGACTCACACTTTACACAGGGCCGCCTTTGTTCGCGCGCGCTCGAGAACGGTGGGCGGATCACGCTTAGTGAGATGCGTCTCATTTCAACCTCGAAAGACGGTGAGCGACAGGAACGTGCGCTGCGGAGTGATGAAGAATACAAGGCCATCTTACGTGAAGAATTTGGCATCGCGATGAGCGGCTAGGCTTACTTTTCCAGGAATAAACCCCGCCGTCGCTTTCCCTCAAAAGTCGGAGTGGTATCGTCCGCTAAGCGGACGGGGTGAAAATAGCCCAGCACTTTAGTGCTGGGGTTTGGCGGGAATCCGTCTTAGTCCGTGAAGCGGACGATTGAATAAATCATGAAGGTATCGGCGTTTGAGGTGCAGCCGTCCGTTATCACGGACTACCCATGACAGTCGCGCCTGACCCACCGATTAATCGGTGGGCTATTGTCATTCGTCGGCTACGCCGACTTTTGAGGCAAAGCCCCCGCCGTGCCTGCTTATCGCTCATGTAAGTTTTCGTTTGTCAGGCTAGTATCAGAACTTTATTAGCAAACCCTCAGGACTTTTGTGGGTGGTGACGATAATGGATTACTGAAGAAATTGTTAGTAAAGCAGGTGCGAGGAGAACGAGAAATATGAAGGCTTCATACTTCTTTCTTTTGATTGCATTATTGGTAACGGCTCAAGGGCAAACTCAGTCCGAGATTTCTGCGCGGGCAGCATTGTTTCGGTATAACGATTCACCAGTTAAGTTCAAGGTGGTTTCTTCAGAATCGCGCGGCGATGTCGAGGTGCGTGACATTACGTTTTCAACGGCGCCGGGCCGCGAGATTAAGGCTTATCTGGTTGTTCCGAAAGGAAACGGCCCATTCGCCGGTATTCTGTGGGTGCATTGGCTGGGCGCCGCAAAATCAAACCGGACGCAATTTTTAGATGAAGCGGTCGCCCTCGCGCCCAAAGGCGCGGTGTCGCTTTTGGTGGACGCGATGTGGTCCGCGCCCCAATGGTTTTCGAATCGCGTGCCCGACAAAGATTACGACAATTCAATTCGCCAGGTAATCGAACTAAGACGCAGTCTGGATCTCCTGCTGTCGCAAACGAACGTGGATAGGACCCGCATCGGTTTTGTTGGTCATGATTTCGGTGCAATGTACGGGATGTTAATGGCAGGAGTGGATCAGCGCATCAGTACATTTGTCTTCATCGCCGCAACGCAAAGTCTCAACGATTGGGCGTTTCTT
>Ga0134124_10001072_pt1 | contig 21923 bp, 17 predicted proteins | sample KB304_FD_96880 | JGI IMG/M metagenome (GOLD analysis project Ga0134124, IMG submission 96880) | Terrestrial soil microbial communities without Nitrogen fertilizer from Kellogg Biological Station, Michigan, USA - KB3-0-4 | ecosystem: Environmental > Terrestrial > Soil > Unclassified ... | reverse complement strand
CCTCGCCGGGGCGATCGTAGGGGCGAGGGCGCGCACGTCGATCAACACGGTTTTAACGTCGGGAGCGACGTCCGCTCCGGCGGCATCGATCGCGAAGTGCGCGCGCCCGTCGCCGAGGCCGAGGAAGATAGGCGGCGCGCCGCCGTCGATCTGGTCGCGCCACGGCGCTTTGTCGCCAGTCGAGCGCCGGTAACGTCGTGCCGCGAGTGAACGGCTTCATATCACGCAGCGCCAGGAGGTGCGTCTCTGGATCGCCGAGTAGCACGGTGATCCAGTCGGCGTCGTCCCGATGCTTGCTGGCCCGATCGAGCGGGTTGCCGCCGAAGCAGTAGACGTCGTCCACGTTGGCTAGGTCTGGTCCACCCTCACCGACCGGCCCGTGGCGGAGGACCGCTCGATCGCGTCGATCAGCTTGTGGCGCTGGACGGCCAGGTTGAAGTCGACGTCGAACGACCCACGGCCGCGGAGCGCGTCGGCGGCGCGCGCGTAGACCTGGGCGACATTGTAGGGCGGGCCGCTCGGCGTGCCCTCCGGGGCCACCCTGTACTTGACCGGGACGGGCATCGCAACCATGGGCTCCTTGCCCTTGCCCGCGAGCACCTGGCTCGGGCCGATGTTGAACGAGCCATCCGCCCGGATGACCAGGGCGCCCTCGCGCCCGTAGATCTCCAGCCGGTTGCCGCTGGGATTCGAGGGAACGGCCGCCACGTTGACCGAGACCTCGGCGCCGCCCGCCATGCGGCCGACCACGTTGATGCTGTCCTGCGCATCGACCGGGACCGGCTTTCCTTCCATCGTTCGCCACTCGGGGATCCGCGTCGACACCCGGGCCGAGAGCTCCGCGAACTCGCCGAGGACGGCGCACAAGGCGTCGATGGCGTGGCCGCCGGCGATGGTCAGCGTGTTGGCGCCGTTGGCGCGTACGCCCTGCCAGATGCGGCCGGGGCCCCGCTGCAGCACGGCCGGCACAGCGGCGTTCAGGTGAGCCGTCAGCACCTCACCGATGAGGCCCCCCTGGACCAGGTCACGCGCGTAGAGGATCGCCGGATCGCTGCGCGCCTGCAGGCCAACGATCGTCTTCAGAGAGCGCTGACGGGCGAGCCCGGCCATCTCTTGCGCCTCGGCCAAAGTCGCACCCAGCGGCCACTCGCAACACACGGCCTTTCCGGCCTGCAGGCCGGCCATGACCAGCTCCCGGTGCCCGGGCACGCGCACGCAGACGACGATGAGGTCGACCTCGGGAGACGCCGCCATGTCGCTGAAGCGGTGAAACCCCCGCTCGGCACCGAACGCCGCGGCCGAGGCCTTGGCGGTGTCCTCGTGCGCGGTGCACACCGCCTTCAACTCGTAGCCGGGCAGGGCCTTCAGGGCGGGAACGTGAGCATTGGCCCCCCAGCCGCTGCCGCCTTGGGTCACGGTCGCTCCCACGATGCCTACGCGAATCTTGTCTGTCATTGGAGCCTCCAGGTCCTGCACAGTGAAGCGGGTCTCGTCATCGCGATGCGGCGCCGTCGGGGGCCTGACTCAGATCAGGCACGTTGCTGGCCGAAGCGGCCAGCAGCGGCGACTTCGTGACCGCGAGCGCGGCGGCCGCGGCAGGGTTCTCGGTGATCTTCGCCATCACGGCCTGACGAGCACGGTTGAAGTACTCGCGATTGTTGGCGACGAATTCGCGAGACGTTCGCAGACCGGCGAGATAGCCGTTGATCTCCGGCACCACGTAGCGCGCCACCATGTCCCAGCTGCGCATCGTGTTCTCCGGGTTGGCCCAATCGTGGACGAAGCCGACGACGGTCCCGAACCCGCCGGAGATCTCGAGCACCGACTTGATCCGCGCCACGAGGTCGTCCGGCGTGCCGATCGTGGCGACGGCGCCGGGAACGAACGCTGTCTTGTCCACGGCTTCGTCGGGGTTCTTGAAGGGACGCGCGCCGGGCCGTTGCAGGGTCGCCGTGATGTACTCGTTGTTGTGCCGGAGCAGGCCGTCGCGGGCCTCGGCGCGGGCCTTCTCGCGGGTCTCGGCGATGTGCCAGCTCATCAGCACGCGCCAGTTCTTGCGATCGACGGTCTGGCCGTGCTCGGCGGCGGCGGCCTCCGCGAAGCTCCATTGCGTCGGCAGGGCGTTCAGACCTTCCTCGGACAGCGACCCGATCGAGATGATGCCGATGCCGTGCTTTCCGGCCAGCGTCATGCCCGAGGGGCTGATCTGGGAGGCGACCGCGAAGGGCATGTCCTCCTGCAACGGCAACAACTGCAGGGCGGCGTCCTGCAGCGTGAACCAGTCGGACGTGACGGTCAGGCGCTCGCCGCGCATCAGGCGGCGGATGACGCCGATGGCCTCGTCCTGGCGGTCGCGCAGCAGCATCGGGTCGATCCCGAGCGTGTGGGCGTCCGACGCCAGCGCGCCCGGCCCGGAGCCGAAGATCACCCGTCCACCGGTCATGTAGTCGAGCTGCACCATCCGTTGCGCCACGTTGTACGGATGGTGATAGGGCAGCGAGACGACGCCGGTGGCGAGCTTGATGCGCTTCGACCGTTCGCCCGCCGCGGCCAGGAACATCTCGGGCGAGCCGATCATCTCCCAGCCGCTGGAATGATGCTCACCGCACCAGAACTCGTCGTACCCGAGCTTGTCCAGGTGCTCCACGAGGTCGAGATCGCGACGGAACTGCAGCATCGGGTGTTCCCCGATGGGATGGTGGGGGGCGAGGAACGCGCCAAAGCCCAAACGCGGCATGAGCAGGTCTCCTGGTTGGGGATGATCAGCGACAGTACCTCTGGACACCTCCACTTCGCCAGCGGAACATCGCGCCCCGATGCGCGCTGGGTTGGACGTCTCGCCATCTCCTTGACCGAGTCTGCCGCTGGTGGGAGCGTGGGAGTCGTGAGGATGGCGATGACGAAGTCCTTCACGCGCCGCGCGTTGCGACGCCTCGCCGTTTCCGTCGTCCCGGTTCTCGCCGCCGGCTGCGCATCTACCACCCCTGACTGGCGCCAGGTGCGCCTGGTGCGAGATCCAGCAGACGTCCAGGGATGCACGCTGATGACCATCCTGAAGGACGAGGACATGGACGACCTTCGCAAAAGGGCTGCGGAGTCTGGCGGGGATACGGTGCTGCTCACTGGCTCGGAGGGTGGCGGTGTGCCGGTCGTCAACCCCACCAGATTCGTGGCGGACGTGTACCGCTGCCGTGCGGCAGGGTAGCAGCGACCGCCGAGGCCGGCACTACCCCTTGACACCCGCCACTTCGCCAGCGGAACATCCGGCGCAATGCGGCAGATTGCGGAAGACAAGCACTTGCCGGCCGATATCGACGCTCAGCCCCCAGTGCGGGCCGCGGCCGCTCTGCGGTCGGTCATCCGCGGCTATCACGACGAGCTCGAGCGCGAGCAGCGCTTGCCGAAGGCGCTGGTCGAACAGTTTCACGCGGCCGGCTTCTACAGGCTCGTGAGACCGCGTGAGCTGGGCGGCCTGCAGGCCGACCCACTCACATACCTCCGCGCGGTCGAGCTGCTGGCCGAGGGTTCCGGCTCGGTCGGCTGGAACCTCTGCAACAACAATATCGCCCAGCTGGTCACGCTCGGTTTGCCGGACGAGGGTATCCAGGAGATCTATGGGGACGGGGGCGACGTCGGCATCGCCGGCACCGCCGTGCAGGGGGGCGGCCGGGCCGTACCCGTCGACGGTGGCTACCGCGTCACCGGTCGCTGGCCATTCGGCACCGGCTGCCAGGAGAGCGGCTGGATGTTGGGCAGCTTCCAGATCCTCGACGGCGACCAGCCGCGCCGCAGCCCGGATGGCGCCTCGGTCTACTGGCGCGGCGTCTTCCACCGCTCCGAAGCGCAGATCGTCGCGGGAAGCTGGGACGTGTCCGGGCTCCGCGCAACCGGCAGCTTCGACTGGACCGTCGACGACGTCTTCCTGCCGGAGCGGCGAACGATGGTCCACGCCGGCGTCCCGCTCGACAACCAGTGGAGCCACTGGCCGGGAATCTCGTACGCGTTGCCGGCCCAGGCCTGGGTCGGGCCTCATCATAGCGCCGTGATCACGGGCATAGCCCGAGCCGGCATCGACGCGCTGATCGAGCTGGCCAGCGAGAAGACGCCACGCGGCCGGACCGGGCGGCTCTGCGACAACCCGCAGGTGCAGGACGCCGTCGGCCGGGCCGACGCGATCCTGAACGCCGGTCGCGCGTATCGCAGCGCGACGATCACCGAGGTCTGGAACACGATCGCGGCCGGCGAGGACACCACCCTCGAGCAACGAGCTCGCTGCCGGCTGGCCGCGGTGAACGCCGCCGACAGCGCGCGCGCGGCGATGGACCTGGTCTACCGGCAGGGTGGCAGCACGTCGTACCGGCGAGAGAGCCGCCTGGCCGAGTGCTGGCGTGATCTTCACGTCGTCGGCCAGGCCGTCACGATCATGCCGGAGTGGTACCCGATCGGTGGCCGGGTCTTGCTGAAGATGGATCCGGGCCCGCGGCTGCGCTAGCGACAGCACGCCCGCTTCAAGGTAGAAGCCTGGATTCGACCGAGCCGCAGGTCATGAAGCGGAGCAGGGTCCGGCGCAGATGCGAGTCGACGTACGTCGTCGCGTCTGCGCCAGCACATGTCGGTGTCGAATGCCTCATCGGGGGTCCCGCCGCCGTCGCCGGGCCTCGGAAGTACCCGTCCTGTTCTTCTGCTCCATCGAACCCTCCGCGTCGTGGTCGATCACGCGGCCCTGCCGCTCCGACAGCCGGGCCGAGAGCAACTCGGCGATGATCGCCGGGACGGTGGTCGCCTCGCGCTCGATGGCCCCGGTGAGAGGGTAGCAGCCGAGCGTCCGGAAGCGGACCGTAGGCAGGCGCGGCTTCTCGCCGGGGGTCAGAGGCATTCGATGGTCATCGACCATGATGAGGGCGCCGTCACGCTCGACCACAGGACGTTCGGCGGCGAAGTAGAGCGGCACGATCGGGATCTTCTCGAGGTGGATGTACTCCCAGACGTCGAGCTCGGTCCAGTTCGACAGGGGAAAGACGCGGATGGACTCTTTGTGCTTCCGGGCGTTGTAGAGGCTCCAGAGCTCGGGCCGCTGGTTCTTCGGGTCCCAGTGATGCTGCGCTGAGCGGAAGGAGAAGACCCGCTCCTTCGCACGACTCTTCTCCTCGTCACGGCGAGCCCCGCCGATCGCGGCATCGAAGCCATGGGCGTCGAGCGCGAGCTTGAGTGCCTGGGTCTTCATCACGTCGGTATGGATCTGCGATCCATGGGTAAACGGATTGATCCCCGGGGCAAGACCGTCGCGGTTCACGAAGACGATGAGGTCCAAGCCAAGCTTCTTGGCCGTCGCGTCGCGAAAGAGGTACATCGCTTGGAACTTCCACGTCGTATCGACGTGCAGGAGCGGAAAGGGGGTCGGGCCGGAGAGAAAGCCTTCAACGCCAAGTGCAGCATCACGGAGCTGTCTTTGCCGATCGAGTACAGCAGCACGGGACTCGCACATTCGGCCGCTACCTCGCGGATGATTCGGATACTCTCACCCTCGAGACGGCGAAGATGGCTGAGAGGAGTGGGGCCAGCCGCCGGTGAATCGCCGGAGGACGTGACACATCGGGTCATCGGATTCAGACCATGCGGCCCGGGCGGAGAATACCCTAGTACGAAACGGATTCACGTCACTGCGAAACGGATTCACGGCGTGAACGAGATTCGATTGCAGTGTCGAGCGCGGCCGGAGGCCGGAGCCATGTGAACGGCACTGCAGTGAAGCGAGTTGCAGCCCGCCCGAGCTGAGAGGGCGCGGCCGACGAGGCGAGGACGGTGGGATGGTCCTGACGCTCCACGACTTCTTCACGGGTCTGCTCCGCGGCGGCTGCTTGCTGGGCCTGGCCCTGGCGGCCGGTGGGGTCGTCTGGAGCCTGGCGGTGCTGCGCGCACCCGGGAGCCGCGGTCTACCTCCCTGCGTCGCGAGACGCTGCCTGGATATCGTCAGGCTCGGGGCCGTCGCGCTGGGGCTCGCACGAGTGGCCGCGCTCCTTCTCGAGAGCTACGTGCTGTCCGCCACGCTGGGAGGGAGCGTGCTCCCCGCGCTGCTGGCGACGCCTCACTTCAAGGCGGCCATGGCGCAGGCGGTTCTCGCCCTGGCCCTCGCCGTCACGGTCACGCGACTGCGCGCGAAGCCGACTACCGTCGCGGGCTGGGCCGTGGCCGGCCTCCTGGCTGCGTTGATTGCGATGAGCGGCATCTGGCTCACCCACGCGGCAGGCCGCCTCGCGCATCGCGCCCCGTTGATGGTGCTGACGGTGGTTCATCAGGCTGGCGCCGTCGTCTGGGTGGGTGGTCTCGTGCAACTCGGCGCGCTGTGGCGGCTGGCGCGAACAGACGCCGGCGCGGCAGCGGCGTGGCTCCCGCTCGTCCGACGGTTCTCCGGTCTCGCGGTGGCCGCGGTGGGCGTCCTGGTGCTCACGGCGCTCCCGCTCACCTGGACGTATGCGGGCAGCTGGCAGGCGCTGGTCGGAACGGGCTACGGCTCGCTCGTCGTCACCAAGGCGGGTCTGCTCGTGACGGTCCTGGCCCTCGCGTTCATGACCCGTCGCACGGTGCGAGCCAGTGATGACCTCGCGGCCGGCCCCCCTCTAAGGGAGCGCGTTTCGCGGCTCGCCGAGGCGGAGACGATCGTCCTCGTCATCGTCCTCTTCGCCGCAGCCGGCCTCTCGTCCCAGCCCCCCGCCGCGGACCAGCCGGCCGCCGATACGGCCACCGCCGCCGAAGTCGTCCAGGTGTTTCGACCCAAGCTCCCATCGCTCCACGCCCCGTCTCTCGAGGCGATGCAGCGGAGCCGCGCCGAGAGGGCGGCGGGCAAGGAGCGCTCGCGCGAGGCTTATCTTTGGTCGAACTTCACCCACAACGTCGCCGGCCTCATCCTGCTCGGCACGAGCATGTTCGCGCTCGTCGCGCTCGCGCGCGGCACTGGCTGGGGCCGGCACTGGCCGCTCGGCTTCGTCGCTCTGGCGGTGTTCGTCTACCTGCGCGTCGCCGCGAACGAAGGCGCCTGGCCATTCGGCCCCACGCCTCTCTGGGACATCGACGCCGAGGGGCTTCAGCACCGGCTGGCGGCCGGGCTCGTGCTGGCGCTCGGCCTCATCGAGTGGCGCGCCCGGGCCCCCGTGCTCCGTGTGGGCGCGCTGGCCTACGTCCTCCCCGTGCTCGCCGGTGCGGGGAGTGTGTTGCTCCTGACGCACTCCCACGTCGCCTTCCAGAGCAAGGCGAGCTTTCTCGTCCAGGTCACGCACTCGACGATGGGCGCGCTCGCGGCGCTGCTCGCCGCCGCGCGCTGGCTCGAGCTTCGGTTAGGGCCGCCCGCCAGCCGCTGGGCCGGGGTCGCGGCCAGTCTGGCCATGGCGGGGATCTCGCTGGTCCTGGTGTTCTACCGCGAGGCCAACCTCACGTTCGGCGACTGAGCGCGATGAGGCGGGCGGGCTCGCACGATCACGCCCGCAACGAGGGCGGATGGTTTGCCGGGTCGGCACGCGATTAGCATGAGCCGGACGACGATGATCGCGTCAGGGGTGCGTGCCGTCATCCGCGCCGCCAACACCACGGGCCGGTGCCTGCACCGCGTGGGCCTCGACCCCGTCAGTCTGGAAGAGCGCTCGCTGCTCGAGACGGCGTACCGGGAGACCGGCCTGGAGGATTTCGGCGGCGACGAGTTCCGTGAGCCGCTGCGCCTGGTCCTCCAGAGTCTGGAGACGGAGGCGCGCCTGACCCTGCTGGGCCGCCTGGCGGCCCGACGCGACCTGCTCGGCCTGCTCACCAACCGCTTGCGGCTGGCCGAAGACCGAAAGCGTCATCCCGGCATCGCCGAACAGTGCATCACCCGCCCATTCTTCATCATTGGTCTGCCCCGGACGGGAACGACGCTGCTGCATCATCTCATCTCGCAAGATCCGGCCAGCCGCGCGCCCCGGGCCTGGGAGGTCATGGCGCCATCGCCCCCGCCCGAAGCGGCCCGCTACGAAACCGATCCCCGCATCGACGACGCCGAGCGCAAGCTGCAGTGGCTCGACTGGCTGGCTCCGGACTTCAAGGCCATTCACCCACTCGGGGCACGCCTCGCGATCGAGTGCATCGCCATCCTGAGTCACAGCTTCCTCAGCTCCCGGTTTCACACGACGTATCGGGTGCCCTCGTACCAGGCATGGCTCAGGAAGCAGGATTTGCGGCCAGCGTATGCGTACCACCGCCGGTTCCTCCAGCATCTGCAGTGGCGCATGCGGGCCGACCGCTGGGTGCTGAAGGCGCCCGCGCACTTCTACGCGCTCGACTCGCTCTTGGCGATCTACCCGGACGCGCTCGTCGTCCAGACACACCGCGACCCGCGCGCGGTGCTCGGGTCGGTGGCCAGCCTCACCCTCAGTCTGCAGTCCGCCTTCGCCGAGCCGCTCGACCTCGCGGAGATCGGCCGCGAGGTCGCGCAGTCGTGGACCGAGGGGCTCGCGCGTGCCATGCACGTCCGGCACGCCGGCACCGTCGCCCCCGAGCGCTTCTTCGACGTCCGCTACCATGAGCTCCTCGGCGATCCCATCGGGACCGTTCGACGGATCTACACGCACTTCGGGTTGACCCTCACCGCCGAGGCGGAACGCCGGATGCGGAATCACCTGGTCGGCCATCCCCAGCACAAGTACGGCCGGCACGCGTATGATCTGAAGACGTTCGGGCTGGACAGCGCCTCGCTCGACCAGCATTTTCGGTCTTACCGCGTGTTCTTCGCGGTCGAGCCCGAACCTGTCTGAGGGCTCAGCTGGGCTACTTCAGGCGGTCCTTCAGGCGCTTGACCAGTGCCTCATAGGACGAACGCCTGATGATCGAGTCGAACTGGGTCCGATAGTTGTCGAGCAGGCTGATCCCCTCGACGCGCACGTCCTCGACACGCCACCGCGAAGCGCCGTCTCGGGTGGCGACGTAGAGGACCGAGATGTTGCTGCCCCGCTTGGTCGTGACGATCGTGTCGACGATCGCCCGGTCATCCGTGATCCGGTCGCCCAGGTAGCGGAATTTGGTCGCGTCGGCCAGGGAGATGCGCGCCAGATAGGCGTGCCGGAAGAGATCGGCGAACAGCCGGGTGAACTCGTCACGCTCGGCCGGCGTTCGCGCGTCCCAGTGCTGTCGGAGCGATTGCCGGGCCATCGCGTTCCAGTCGAACAGCCGGTCCATCACCTGGGCGGCGGCGTCACGTTCGGTGACCTCGACCGTGCCGCGCGAGGTGACGAGCCGATACATCTCGGTGACGGCCGCCTGCACCTGGTCGGTCGGCTCGCCGGCGCTGGCGGGGCCGACGGTGATCAGGGCGAGCAGCGGGACCAGACCGGCAATCACCAGCGAGGTCATCGCCGCTTTGCGGACGCCAGCGTCCGGGCTGGCCGGCCGCTCGGCCGGATCCAGCTGACGGAGCAGGACGGGCAGGACGATCAACGACGCCACCAGGCCGGCGACGGCGCCGACGGTCAGGAGCAGACCGAGCCCGAAGATGCCCTGGTGACGGGCGACCATGAGGCTGCTGAAGCCGGCGATGTTCGTGAGCCCGTTGAGGAAGACCGCCATGACGGTGCTGCGGGCGAGCAGGGGACCACCCTGGGCGATCGCTTCTCGATGGCGCAGCGTGACGTTCAGCCCGTACTCGGCCGAGGCCCCGATGATCAGCGGCAGCGCCCAGACATTGGCCAGGTTGAACGAGAGGCCGAGGAGCCGCATGGCCCCGATCGTCCACAGCGTGCCGAGGATCATCGGAAGCACGGCCAGCACCGCGGGCAGCCACCGTCGAAGCACGACGCTCGCCAGCGCACACACCAGGACCACCGCGTAGAGCGTGCCCTCGAAGTAGGCGCGCTCCATCATCCGGCCGGCCTCGTAGCTGATCACCGGCGAGCCCGTCACCGCCGGGTCGACCGACCGCAGCTCGGCCACGAGCTCGGCCACGTCGCTCTGGTTCCAGGTGTTCACGGACGGGTAGACCTGCATCAGGAAGCCGCCGCTTCTTCCCACGAACTTGCGCCGTATCTCCTCGGGGAGGTCGGCGACGGTCATCGGGCGCGGCGCGACGTTGGCCTGGACGCGGTGGAGCTGCGCGCTGAAGTCGTCCCTGAACTCGGCCTGGACCTCCCGGAGGCGACGCGTCCGCTCCGGGTTGAGCGTCTGCAGCCGGTGGAGCAGAGCCTCCGCGCGGCCGTCGGCCGACACCAGCGCCGTCGACGGCACGTCGGGCCCGGCTTCGCGGATGGCCAGCTGTAGTCGGCGACGCAACGCCGCCAGCGCCGCGCTCAGGCGCCGGGGATCCTCGTCGCCGGCGGCCGCCACCCGCACCGGAGCCACGACGGGGGCGATGTCGCGGATGAGGGCGATCTTCTCGGCCTGCTGCTCCGGAACGACCTTGAGGACACTGACGACATCCGAGACCGTCGACAGGCGCGCGAATGCCGCCTGCTTCAGGCGGAGCTCGTCGAGCGTGGCGGCGGAGGACAGGGCCGGGAACGCCGAGCGGCCCGAGGCCAGGATCTTCAGCTCCCAGGCCGCCGATTCCGTTCCCTTGGCCTGGAGGTTCAGACGATTGTAGTCGAAGCCCACCATCGACAGCGCCCAGATGGAGAAGACCGTCATTGCCGCGGCCGCGACGACGATCGTGCGGGACGGCGCCGTGAGCCACTCGAGCGCACCGACGTCCGGGCGTGGCTCACCGGGGACCGCCGGCGGCGGTCGCCACCCACGCCGCTCAGCCCGGACGTCGAGCACCGCCAGCATGGCCGGGAACAGCGTGATCATGGCGACGAGGGCCATGAGGATCGCCACGCCGGCGATGAAGCCGAACTCCACGATTCCACGGAACTCGGTCAGCATCAGCACGCCGAACGTGCCTGCCGCCGACAGCGCCGCGAAGAGGATGCCGGGGCCGGCGCGAGCGGTCGTGGTCTCGAGCGCCACCGACATGGGCTGGCCGAGACTCCTCTCCTCCTCGTAGCGAAAGAGGAAATAGATCCCGTAGTCGATGCCGATCCCGACGAAAAGCGAGATGAACATGACGGAAAATACGGTGAGATGCCCGACCGTCAGAGTCACGGCGCCAAGAGACCAGGCCAGGCTCACCACCAGCGCGAGGAACATCGCCAGCGGCTTGGTGACGCGTCTGAAGAGCACCAGTACCGCCGCCAGGACCAGGATGGACGACAGCGCGGTGGCCACCGCGCTGTCGTGGAAGGCGGTGAGCATCTCGTCGTTGGCGAGCGCCGGCGTGCCGGTGACGCCGGCCTCGAGGCCCGGATAGTCCGCGCGCAGCGCCGCGATGGTCCGCCGGATGCCGGCGATCACGTCCTGATTGTCGGTGAAGTTGCCGGCTTCCCGTCGCGGCTCGACCAGCATCAACAGGAGCTTGTCGTCGCGGGACAGGAAGTAGCCGGAGCGCTCCTGGCGCTGGCCGCTGAACAGCGAGCCCCACGGGGAGGGCCGCGGCGCCGTGCTCTCCAGCCGCTCGTCGATGGCGGTGAGCAGCGCGTCGATGAAGCCGGGATCCAGGCGCGGGGGCTCTTCGAGGCCGAGGTCCACGAATCGTGCGGCGAATCGGCGCGCGATCTCCTGGCTGACACCATCGACGAGCTGGGCCAGCGTGGGATTCGCCGCGTAACCCTCCAGGAACCCCTGGTGCTCGTGAATCTTGTCGCTCAGCTCGGCCAGCTGATCGGTCGACGCGTAGAGCAGGGCTCGTCCCGCGAAGGCGTCGGGATCGACCCGGTAGGTGACGCGCGCCTGTGACGGCGGCCGCGTCAGCTCGCCCGCCAGACGGGTGGCGAAGGCCTTGGCCTGCTCGAGTTGGGGCGCCTGGACGACGACGATGATGTCGTTCAACTCACCGAAGTCACGCAGGTAGTGCTGGAAACGTTGGACGTACACGCGATCCGCCGGCAGCAGCTCGACCGAGGAGGTCTGAAATCGGAGGCTGCGCGCGGTGTAGAAGATGCCAAGACCGGCCAGCAGCAGACACAGAGAGATCGTGAGCGCCGGACGGTCGGCGGCACCACGGACGACGCGGATCATCGCTTCGGGTCCGTTTCCTTCAAAGGCTGTCGAGGCGGGCCAGGCTGACCACGGATCAGACTTCGGGGCGGCCACCAGCGGTGGAAGACATCACCACCCATTTCACGGTACTCGCGGCGCCGCCCGACGTCGTCGGATCCGCGTAGCGCAGGTGTGCGATCGGAGCCGGCATGTCAAGGGGCGTATCTCCGCTCCCATACGCGCTCGATGATACCGCCGCTGCCCAAGCCGGCCCCCGCCGCGCGCGTTGAATGGACGGCCGTCCGGAGTTAGCATCGCCACCGTGCCCGTCGAGATCATCGGCATGATCGGGGTGAAGCCGGAGGGTGCGAACGGCGCGGCCGTGCACGTGATCGGCGGTGCCGTCGACACGCAGTGGTTGCGCACCTTCGCCCAGGCGCACGAGAAGGCCGGCTTCGATCGCGTGCTCGTGGGTTACACCTCGACGTCGGCCGAGGGGTTCGCGGTGACGGGGTACGCGGCCGCGCACACCGAGCGGCTGAGCTACCTCGTCGCACACCGGCCCGGCTTCGTGGCGCCCACGCTGACCGCCCGCGCCGCGGCCACGCTGGACCACGTCACGGACGGCCGCGTTGCTCTGCACATCATCACGGGCGGCAGCGATGTCGAGCAGACGCGTGACGGCGACTGGCTCGACCACGACACGCGCTATCGCCGCACGGACGAATATCTGGACGTGATGCGCCGCATGTGGACGGCGCCCGAGCCGTTCGATCACGAGGGCGAGTTCCACCGGTTCGCCAAGGCGTTCTCGGAGGTCAAGCCGCTCCAGCCGGGTGGGATCCCGCTCTACTTCGGCGGCGCCTCGGGCGCGGCCGCCACGGTGGCCGCCAGGCACTGCGACGTGTACGCACTCTGGGGCGAGCCGCTCGCCGCCGTCAAGCGGCGCATCGCCGATATCCATGAGAAGGCCGCCGCCTTCGGCCGCCGCCCGCGTATCAGCGTGTCGCTGCGCCCGATCATCGCGCCCACGGAGGCACAGGCGTGGGAGCGCGCGCGGCGCATCCTCGCCGAGGTGATGGAGGCTCGACCGAGCGTGGTGGGCGAGGGCGCGGGCATGCGCCCGCAGGCCGTGGGCGCGCGGCGGCTCGTGGACTTCGCGCGCGAGGCCGAGGTGCACGACAAGCGCCTGTGGACCCCGATCGCCGCGGCCATGGGCGGCGCCGGCAACACCACCGCGCTGGTGGGCACCGCGGAGCAGGTGGCCGAGTCCCTGCTCGACTACTACGACATCGGCTGCACGACCCTGCTCATCCGCGGCTTCGATCCGCTGAACGACGCGCTGGAGTACGGCCGCGAGCTCATTCCAACGGTGCGCGCCCAGGTGGCCCGCCGCGATCGCGCGGAAATGGTGGGGGTGTGACTACGCTGCTCGCCGTCGTCGGCAGCGTCACCCCACCCGGCCGCTTGAACACGGCGATCGCCACGGCGGTGGAGATGGCGGCGGCGCGGCCCGGCGTGTCGGCGTCGCTGCTGAACCTGGCCGATCACCGCGTCTCGTTCGCCGACGGCCGCCCACCCGAGAAGTTCGACGACGACACCGGCACGGTCGTGGCGCGAGTGGTTGGCGCCGACTGCGTGCTCCTGGCCAGCCCGGTCTATCGCGGCACCTTCACGGGCGCGCTCAAGAATCTGCTCGACCTGACGCCCATCGAGGCGCTGCGCGCCAAACCCGTGGGCATCGTGGCGATGGGCGCCACGCCGCATCACTACCTGGGCGTCGACTGGCAGCTCCGCGCGGTGCTGGCGTGGTTCGGAGCGCGCGTGGTGCCGACCAGCGTCTATCTGGAGTCCGCGCACTTCCGCGAGGGCGCGCTCACCGACCAGGCGTCCCGCACGGCGCTGGCCGATCTCGTCAACGCGCTGCTGGACATGCCGATGACCGCGGGCGGCGCGTTCGGCCCGCCGCCGCTCGCCGCCGGGCGCGGCTAGCCTCGTTCGGACGGAGCCGATCAGCGGCTCCGTCGAATGCCGTCGACAGTCACGTCAGGAAGATGCGCCGGAAGATCGCCGGGGTGCTGCCCGACCGCGAGATCGTGCACTCGGTCTATGGTCTCGGCTACAAGTACGAGTGGTAGCGACTTCGGCTCAGCGCGATCTCGTCCCCGGCCGCCGGCTCGCGCCGCTCCAAGTTCTCCTTGACAGGTGTCGCACGGTGTTGTAACCGGTGGCTCTAGAGCCGCTTCGTCTCTCGGTTCCGTCCCGTCTGCCCGGGCTGTACCTCCGGTGGGCGCGGGACGGATGCGCGCAAGCCGTCACGCGTCGCGAACAGGAGAGGAGATAGAAATGGCCCGTCTCACCAGACGTTCCGTACTACGTGGATCCTTGGCCCTTGGCGCGACCAGCCTCCTCCCCCTTCCCCGCATCGCCAGGGCGGCGGCGACCACCGCGACCGTGTGGTTCGCCCAGGGGTTCGTCCAGGATGAAGACGTGGCGCTACGCAAGGCCGTCACCGACTACGAGAAGGCCAGCGGCAACAAGATCGAGCTGAGCATCATCCCGTTTGCGCCGGAGCGCCAGAAGATCATCTCGGCGATCACCAGCGGGGTCGTTCCCGACGTGATGGATTCAAACCCCAACGAAATCTTGCAGATATACGCCTGGCAGGACAGGTGGGTCGACGTCAGCGACGTCGTGGAGACGCAGAAGGCGCAGTTCAGCGACACCGCCCTGCAGTCTGCGCAGGCCTACAACAGCGTCACCAAGAAGCGCGGCGTGTACGGTGTGCCGTTGAGGGCCGCCGTCGTCCCCTGCCATATCTGGCGGCCGCTGGTGGAGAAGGCCGGCTTCAAGATCGAGGACATCCCGAAGACCTGGGACGCGTATTTCGACTTCTTCAAGAAGGTGCAGGACAACCTGCGCAAGCAGGGCGAGCGCAAGGTGTACGGCCTGGGCTTCCAGGTGACGGCCAACGGGGTTGACCCCTACAACCTCTTCACCGCGTTTCTCATCGCCCACGGCGGTCAAGACGTCGTCACCAGGGACGGCAAGCTGCATCTCGACGACCCGAAGGTCAAGCAGGCGGCCATCAAGGCGACGGCGTACCTCGGCGGCGCCTACCGCGACGGCTACGTGCCGCCGAGCGCGATCAACTGGAACGATGCGGACGACAACAACGCCTTCCACGCCAAGCTCATGGTGATGGACGTCGATGGGACGCTATCGACCGAGGTCGCGGTCAAGGAGAAGCACCCCGAGTGGTACTTCAAGGACATGGTGACTCACGGCATCGGCTATCCGACCGACAACGCGGGCAAGCCCGTTCCGAGCGTGGTCGGCGTCACTCAGGGTCTGATCCCGAAGGGCGCCAAGAACGTCACGGTGGCGAAGGAATTCCTCAAGTACTTCATCCAGCCGAAGGTCGTCGGTGAGTTCGTCGAGCTGGGGCTGGGCCGCTGGCTGCCGGTCATGCCGTCGCTCGCCAAGAGCCCGTTCTGGCAGGACCCGAAGGACCCGCATCTGAGGGGCTACATCCAGCAGGGCCTCCTCGGCCCGACCGTGCCGGACTACTACGTGTTCAACCTGGCGATGGCAGAAGTCCGCTCGCAGCACGTGTGGAGCCTGGCGATGATCGATGTGGCGAAGGACGGCGTGAAACCGGAAGCGGCGGTCGAGAAGGCGTTCAAGCGGATCGAGGAGATCTTCGCGAAGTACAAGGTCGCGTGAGAGCGGGGGGAGGCCAATGACGGACAGCGCATCGGTCGTCGACGTCGGCCGCCCGGCCGTCCGACGCGGCACGCTCTCACGCTCTCTGCGCGGCGGCCTCAAGGGCGGCGAGTACACCTGGGCGGTCGCCTTCGTGGTGCCCTACGTCGCGGTGTTCGCCGCCTTCGTCGCGTACCCGGTGGTCTACGGGCTGTGGATGGGCAGCGAGGCGAGCCTGTACCGGGAGCTGTTCGCCGACCCCATCTACCAGAGCACGGTGGTGAACACCATCCTCTACCTCGCACTCGGCGTGAACGTGAAGATGTTCCTGGCCCTGCTGCTCTCCGGCTTCTTCATGCGCCCGGGCTGGTGGATGAAGGCGCTGCTGCTGATCTTCGTCCTGCCCTGGGCGGTGCCGCAGATCTCCACGTTCATCTCGATCCACTGGATGCTGAACGGCGAGTGGGGCTTTCTCAACAACGTCCTCTATGCGCTCTTCCACACCGAGGGGCCGTCCTGGCTCAATGATCGCTGGACGGCCCTGGGCGCGGTCATCGTCTCCCACATCTGGAAGTGGACCCCGTTCTGGACGCTGATCCTGCTCGCGGGCCGGATGGCGATCCCGGTCGAGATCCGCGACTCCGCCAGGGTCGACGGTGCGACCGGGGTGCGTGGGTTCGTCCACATTACGTTTCCGCTGCTCGCCAATCTCTACCTGATCTGCACGCTGCTCTCGACGATCTTCCTGCTCGGCGACTTCAACGCCGTCACGTTCGTGTCCGGCGGCGGCCCCGCGAACTCGACGCACGTGCTGGCGACGCTCGGCATCCGCGACGCCTTCGAGATCGCCAACCCGCGCCTCGGCGTGGCGGCGGTGATGTCGGCGCTGCCGATGGTGATCCCGCTGGTGATCATCCTGATGCGCAAGCTCCGCACCGCGGAGGTGCAGCTATGAGCACGATCACGGTGGAGGCGAGACTGTCGTCCCGGACCCGGGCGCGTACACGCAGCGCCGTGCGGCTGCGCCGCTACCTGAGTAACGCGGGGACGGTCGTGCTGTCCCTGACGCTGGTGGTGTGGTCGCTCGTGCCGATCTACAACATGGTGCTCATCTCGCTCGAGCCCGAGGGCGACGTGTTCACCGACCACATATGGCCGAGGGCGCCGTCGGTCGAGAGCTTCTGGGGGGTGCTGACCCAGGGCCACTGGTACCTGGAGCACTTCTGGCGCCAGTTCGCCAACAGCCTCTTCATCGGCGCCATGGTGACGTTCTTCGCGTTGCTGTTCGGCTCGCTGACCAGCTTCGCGATCGGCCGGATGCGCATCCGCCACGGCTGGCTGGTGAGCAATGCCGCGCTGTTGACCTACGTGATCCCGGCGTCGTTCCTCGCGATCCCCTTCTACCGGATCATGCAGAATTACGGGCTCGCGGACAACCCGTGGTCGGTGATCGCGGCCCTGGTGGCCTTCGCAACGCCGTACGCGATCTTCGTCTTCCAGGAATACGGGCGGAGCATTCCGATCGAGGTCGACGAGTCGGCACGCATCGACGGGGCCTCACCGCCCCAGATCTACCTGCGGATCTACCTGCCGCTGATGGCGCCGGCCCTGGTCGCGGTCGGGACCTACGCGCTGCTACTGGCCTGGAACGAGTACCTCTACCAGTTCCTGCTCCTGTCCTCGAAGTCGAGCATGACGGTCCCGGTGGCGCTCGCGCAGTTTCTCAGCAGCGACCAGTCGCCGTGGAACTTCATGATGGCGACCGCGATCATCTACGCGGCCCCCCCGGTGGCGATCTACTATGCCTTCCGCCGGCGCATGACCGCCGGCCTGACCATGGGCGGAGTCAAGGGCTGACGCTCGCCGAGGGCGTCAGCGCGGTTCACCGCGAAGCGATCTTCGCTAGACGCCCGGTCGGTCGGATCTGAACGGCGGCGATGAGCAGCGCACCGCAGGTTCTCGTGGCTGCGTCCGGGGTGCTCCACCGGACGCGGCGGCCGCCGGGGCGGCGTCGCCTGCGCGGCTCGGAGTACGCCTGGGCGATTGCCTTCGTCGTCCCCTACGCGGCGGTGTTCTGCGCGTTCGTCGTCTATCCCATCGCCTATGGTCTCTGGATGGCCGGCGATCCCTCGCTGTATGGTGAGCTGATCGCCGACCCGCTCTACGCGCGGACCGTCATCAATACGGTGCTGTTCGTCGGGTTCGGCGTGAACGTGAAGATGTTCCTGGCCTTGCTCCTGTCCGGCTTCTTCATGCGTCGTCGCTGGTGGATCAGGGCGCTGCTGCCCATCTATATCTTGCCGTGGGCGCTACCCGCGATCCCGGCGTTCGTCTCCTTCCACTGGATGCTGATCGGCGAGGAGGGGCTGATCGATGGCCTGTTGTCGGCGCTGTTCGGGATCCCCGGGCCGCTCTGGTTCCACGACCGCCTGCTCGCGCTGGGAGCGAACATCGTCGCCTACATCTGGAAATGGATGCCATTCTGGACGCTGACTTTCTTCGCCGCCCGGACGGCGATCCCCCAGGAGATCTACGAGGCGGCCGACGTCGACGGCGCCAGCGGCTGCCGCCGTTTCGTCCACGTCATCTTCCCGCTGCTGGGGAACCTCTATCTGGTCTGCACCCTGCTGTCGACCGTCTGGACGATCGGCGACTTCACCACGGTGTATCTGGTCTCCGAGGGCGCCCCGTCGTATTCCACGGACGTGCTGGCCACGCTGGGGATCCACTATGCCTTCGACGCCGCCCGACCATCACTGGGCGTGGCCGCCGTGCTGTCGGCGCTGCCGGTGCTGATCCCGGCGGTGCTCGTGCTGATGCGCGCCCTCCATACGAGAGAGGTGCAGCTATGAGCGTCACCCACGCCGCCGGCCGGCCCCGGCGCCGGGTGCGCCAGCGGCTGGGGCGGGTGCTCGTCGAGACGGGCTCGGCGATGCTCGGCATCGGACTCCTGATATGGTCCCTGGTGCCCGTCTACAACATGCTGCTGATCGCGCTCGATCGCGACGAGGGCGACATCGAGTTCGAGGGCATCCTCTGGCCGCCGGATCCATCGCTCCACAGCTTCGCCGCGGTCTTGACCCAGGGCTACTGGCTCGTCGAGGACTTCTGGCACCAGTTCGGCAACAGCTTCTTCATAGGCGTGCTGACGATGCTCTTGACCGTGGCGATCGGGTCGCTCGCGAGCTTCGCCCTGGGGCGCATGCAGGTGAGCAAGGGCTGGCTGCTGGTCAACGCGCCGCTCCTCACGTATGTTGTCCCGGCATCCTTCCTGGTCATCCCGTTCACTCGACTGATGGCCAGCTACGGTCTCTCGAATTCCTTGTGGGCGATCATTGCCGCCAACGTGACGTTCGCCACCCCCTATGCCATCCTGATCCTGCGGCAGTACGCCAAGCTCATTCCGGTCGAGCTCGACGAGGCGGCGGAGGTAGACGGCGCATCCCCCGGTCAGGTGTATCGGAGCATCTACCTGCCGTTGATGGCCCCGGCGTTGGCGGCGGTGGGTACCTATGCGCTGTTGCTCGCCTGGAACGAGTACCTCTACCAGTACGTGCTGCTCTCCTCCACCCGCAACATGACCGTGGCCGTGGCGATCGCCCAGTTCTTCAACAGCGACGAGGCGCCCTGGAACTACATGATGGCCACCGCCATCATCTATTCGTTGCCGCCGATCGTGATCTTCTACGCGCTGCGCCGCTATATGGCGGCCGGACTGACGCGGGGCGCTCTCAAGGGCTGATCCCGCTACGCAGTCCGCTACGCTTCGGCGAGCGTGACCATCCGATCGGAGCCCCGATCAGAACCGATAGGCGAGACCGACGTCCAGGTGGATCGGCATGGCCGGCGTGACGAACGGCTCGATGGGCGCCCCCTGGCGCTTGGCGTTTGGCGCGAACGTGCCGGAGGTCTCGTACGTGTCGTCGAGGACGTTGTTGATGGCGAGTAATCCGCTGAATGCTCCCCAGTGTACGCGGGCGCCGGCAGAGCACCACGTACGGATCGAGGGTGCGCTCGACGTTCGCCTCGTCGCCCCGCAACCGCTGCGATCCCACGAGGGCGCCGGTCGCCCACAGCGTCAGCCACGGCGCCGGCTGGTATTCGACGGTGGCGTTGAGCCGGTGGCGCGGGCTCAGGGGCAGCGTGCTTCCGGCTCGCACGCTCTGGGTGCACGGCGTCGCCGTGCAGCCCGGCGTCATCCGCGGCGTGGCCAGCTCGATCTCGTCGAGGAAGGTGGACTCGGTGGAGGTGGGGGGTAGACAGATTCATGGGGACGCATGAGGATAGGGCACCGGAGGAAGCCATGAAAGGCGTCGTGTTTCTCGGAGACCGCAAGCTGGAGCTCAGGGAGTTCCCCGATCCGACACCGGGCCCCCGAGACGTGATCCTCGAGATCAAGGCCTCGGGCATGTGCGGCAGTGACCTGCACAACTATCGCGCCCCGGCCCATTCGCCCGGGACCGTGACCGGCGGCATCAAGCGCGAGGCCGGCATGATCGCCGGCCACGAGCCCTGCGGCATCGTCGCCGCGGTGGGCGCCGGTGTCGCCGAGAAGGAGGCCCGGGTCGGCCAGCGCGTGATGGACCACCACTATGACGGCTGCGGCACCTGCAAGCACTGCCGGGCTGGCTGGACGCAGATGTGCCTCGCGGGCACCGTGGTCTACGGCTCGGGCGGGCACGGTGGACACGCCAAGTACATGAAGGTACCGGTGTCGACGCTGGTGCCGCTGCCCGACTCGCTCTCCTTCGTGACCGGCGCGGCGATCTCCTGCGGCACCGGCACGGCCTGGGGGGCATTGAAGCGGATCAATCTGGCGGGCGGCGAGACGATCGCCATCTTCGGCCAGGGCCCGGTGGGCTTGTCGGCGACGCAGCTGGCCGTCGAGATGGGCGCCCGCGTCATCGCCATCGACGTCGCGCCCGAGCGGCGCAAGCTCGCCCAGGCGTTCGGCGCGCACGAGGTGATCGACGGCAAGTCGGGCGACATGGTGGCGGCCATCCGGAGCCTGACGCACGGCGAGGGCGCGCACAAGACGCTGGACGCCTCCTCGGCGCCGGAAGCCCGCGCCGCGGCCGTACGCTCGGTGCGCTCCTGGGGCACGGCCTGCTTCGTCGGCGAGCGCGGCCAGGTGACGCTGGACGTCAGCCCGGATCTCCTGCGCCGGCAGGTGACGCTGGTGGGGTCCTGTACGTTCTCGAAGCAGGGCCAGGCCGACTGCGCCGAGTTCCTCGCCGACCGGAAGGTGGACGTGGAGAAGCTCTTCACGCACCGCTGGAAGCTCGAGCAGGCGGAGGAAGCCTACAAGCTCTTCGACACGCAGACGACAGGCAAGGCCGTCATCCTGCCGTCCTGAGGAAGGCGGGCGCATCCAGCCGGGGCGAGCGTCAGGACGCCGGCCAAGCCGTCTGCAACCTCGCCCGCGTGCCGTGGAGCATGAGCCAGCCTTCTCACCCGCCTGAAGCTGGGCTGAGCCGCCGTACTCAGCCCTGCGGATCGCGGCGGCCCTCCCGCAGCGCGGCCAGTTCGCCTTCCAGCACGGCCAGCCTGGTCAGCAGGTCGCCGACGCGTAGCCCCAGCGTCATGCGCACCGAGGTGATCACCTCGCTAGCCCGCACGCTGGCGCCACCGTCGCGGCGGGCCTCAAGGATTCGCAGGACTCCGTCGCCGGTGAGCACGTCGGCGAAGCCGTGCGCCCTGGACACACCGATCACCCGGCCGGGGATTCGGCCCTCATAGCAGGGCGCATCGTCGAGCGGCACCGCGCGCGGAATCCACAGGCGGACGGCGCCCAGGTAGGTGAAGGCGCCCGGGTAGGGCTCGACGAGCGCGCGGACCAGGCGGTCGATCACCGCGGTCGGAGCCGCCCAGTCGATCTCGCCATCCTCGGGGAGCCGAGTGCAGCCGTAGCTGGCGTCCGCCTCGGCCTGCGGGGTGCCCTCGTCGCCGTCCAGCCGCCTCTGCACGGCGTCGGCGAGCGCCTCGCCCAGCAACCGATTGAGCTGCTCGTACAGGTCGGCGACGGTGTCCGTGACGCCGATCGGGATGCGCCGCTGGTACAAGATCCCCCCGGCGTCCAGTCCGGGGACGAGGGTGTGGATCGTGACGGCGGTGGACGGCTGGCCGTTGATCAGCGCCCAGTTTACCGAGGCGCGACCGCGGAGGCGGGGCAGCGGCGCGTAGTGGACGTT
>Ga0134124_10001071_pt1 | contig 21932 bp, 18 predicted proteins | sample KB304_FD_96880 | JGI IMG/M metagenome (GOLD analysis project Ga0134124, IMG submission 96880) | Terrestrial soil microbial communities without Nitrogen fertilizer from Kellogg Biological Station, Michigan, USA - KB3-0-4 | ecosystem: Environmental > Terrestrial > Soil > Unclassified ... | reverse complement strand
TCAACGCAGCCTGAAACGCTTGCAACTATCTTGTAGTTTTCATCTGTGCGGAGCTTCTCCCAGCTCAGGAAGTTATCTGTGTACTTGCAGTATCATCCTCCGCCATCCAGAGCTTCTGAGGAGGAGTATCGAGATCGCTACGTTGCCAACCCCGTAGGGGTGGAATGTCCTGCGCGCTAAAGGTGTATACCGCTCCTAACGGAGCTCGAAGGTCCGCAGCGGTCTTTACTATAAACATCGCACCCCTACGGGGTTGCCGAGCGGAACGCTCGATTGCCGCTTCGAAGTCCGTGACCCAAGTCTCCATTTCTAATTGCACCCCTTTTGTGACCGACTGCTATTCCACCGTATCGGCGATTCCTTTGTTCTGGAGCAACCTGATCTCGACGCGGCGGTTCTTCGACCGGCCCTCGGCAGTTGTATTCTCGGCGACGGGATTCAAGTCACCGTATCCGAATGGCTGAACCAGACGTTGCAGAGGGAGATTGTGCTTCGTCACAAGGTAGCCAATAACGGCGTTGGCGCGGCGCTCGCTCAGCTTGCGGTTGGCCGCAGTGTTGCCGGTTGTGTCGGCGAATCCGATAACCGCAACCACCCAGCCTTTTCTGTCCTGTGTTTTCACCCACGCCGCCGCGGCGTCTATACCGGCTTTGCCTTTGGGTCCGAGTGCGGGCGAGCCGGTCGCAAAGAGCACCGTTATCGTTTTCACCGGATCGTAATCATCGAGTCCGTTGATCCGGTTGTTCGCTCTTTCGGCGTTTCTTCGAGCTTCATCAGCGGTGGCCTGCGCCTTCCTGGCGGCGGCAGCATTTTCTTCGCTCTCGCGAGAGAGTCTCCTCGCCTCTTCTTCGGCTGCCAGGATTCGCGCCCGGTTTGCTTTCGCAAGCTCTTCAACCGGATCGACTCGCGCTTCGAGCGCCTGAGCTGTTCTCAAATCGTCCTCGTCGAACTTGATCGAGTCTGCGACCAACTGGCCTTGCGAGTTTGCGGCTCCGGTGACCTCCAGGCGCAAGCCGCGCAGGATGTAGCTCACACCATAAGTTTTTCCGCCGCGAAAGACTCCTTTCTTATGGGTCTTTACTTCGGTGCGTGCAGTCAGCGCGACAGCTCTTTCCATGCCCGTTTGCTCTCGCATGACGAATGAATCCGCGTCGCGCTTGAGCACGATGCCTATAGTCTTCACTGTTTGTCCGCTTGCGAAGGGTTGCACTTTCGTCACGCCGCTCGTGTCCTGAGCCGGGCTGGCGCTCGCTAAAGCAATTCCGGTGATTAGTACCACAATCGCCAGGGCGATCGTTTTCAACCATGCTGTTATGTCGTCGTTCATGATGCTTGCTCCTTGATTACGCAAAGTCGGAAGCGGTGTCTGTTTTGGAGTGCGGCGGCAAGGTACTCCGCGACGCCGCTTTGTCTGGTTATTAGATCAAACTGGAAGCGAAAGCGGCGTCGCGGAGTACCTTGCCCCCGCACTCCAAAACAAACCGCGGTGCTCCAGCCCAGCCTCCGGGCCCGATTCTACGGCCATCACGATTTCGCTGATACTGGCAAATCTGACAGGATTGTTACTGAAAATTTGTACGGCGCCGCCAGACTACGTATGGAACCGAAACCAACGCGTTGACGATTAGATAGAGAAGAAGGGCCGCGAGTAATAACCTCTCGTCTGAAAGGCCGGCGCTTGCTATCGACATAGCGATGCCTGGATGACGAGAGGCGCTCGAGAGCGCGAGAACGGTACGATTCTCCGGCTTCGGCCCGCCGAATATGTGACCAGCGGCAAGTCCGGTAACTGTAAAGGCGGTAATCGCCGCAAGCGTACCGTTGCCAATCAGCGAGATCACCGTCGGCATCGCAACGATCAGGATGGGAATCAGACTGCCCGCGAGCAGAACGGCCGCGAAGATTGAGACCGGCTTCCCAATCCTGCCTGCGAAAACAGGCGCCGCGTGCCGGCCGAGTACTCCCGCTCCCATCGGCGCCAGGATTGTAAGCAATACAACCGACGCAATCGCAGCCGGCGATGCTTGCGCGTTACTCGAGAATGCCAGGTTGAATATCTCGACGCTGATAGGAACAAACAGAATTGCGAGCACAGCTTCGATCGCCAGCAAGCTGAATATGAACGACGACCCGCCGCCCGCTTTGAGTTGTTTGATCGGGAGCAGCGGCGGGACGGGTGAGATCGACAACCCAATCAACGCCACCGTCACCGTCCGATCCAAATTCATTATCGCAACGAGCGCCATTGCGCACAGCGGCATAACAATGTTCAACGACAGTATCGATCGAGCCAGCAGCGCCGGCTTCCTCAAGAGATGGGTTGTTTCCGAAATGCTCACACGGAGCCCGAGGGCGAACACCATCAGTGTTATGCTCGCGCGAAGCACAATCGGTATTAGTATCTCGCACATCGGACTCAAGCTCGATTGTAGCGGTCTAATTTGGCAACTGAATACTGTCAATATTGACAGCAACAACCTCAATCACAGCCGTCCTTCACGGCGTTTCATCGACGGCCGGCCACCTCAACCTCTCGCTGTAAGTTTTTCGCGTCGACACTGTCAGATTTGACAGTTCAAAGGCCCCAGGCATGCTCGTAGAATTGCCCCGCGTCAATTGGCGCTCGCTAAGCTGGTAGCGAAAGAAATTTAGTTGAAAAGACTGTTTGATCGCGACGAGATCGGATGGTCGGTAGTTGGTCAGTTTGAATGTTGAGTTCAGAGTAATAACCCTCGCGTGCTTTCCGGTCCTTTGCGACGAGTATTGGGTCTTGCTCCTTCAATACCCAATACTCAGCCCAAAGGCGCAAAGGACCGCAAAGCACGCGAAGGGCTGACCACACGCTACAAGTCACCAACTCCAATAACCGAACACTACCCAATCTTGCGAAGCGCGAGACTCTCCGGTTTGACACGATCTGAAACGCGATCTGGCGAGTGGCTACAGTGCAGGCCGTGCTCGCAATAGGAGTCGACGATGAACATTCTGCTCAAACACAACCTATCTTTTTCGGTGGCGGCGATTACCGTTGCGGCGGCGATTGCGATGAGCACCGGCTGCAAGGGCAAAGGCGATAACAAAGTCATCGCTTCGGCGACCGCTCCGGCGGTCGTCGTCGCGAATGTGGAACAAAGAACAGTTCCTGTCTACAGCGAGTTTGTCGGCCAAACCAAGGCCGATGAAACCGTCGACCTTCGGGCTCGCGTCGAGGGCGTGCTCGAGAAGATTTACTTCAAGGAAGGTTCGCCGGTGAAGAAGGGCGACCTCCTGTTCAGCATCGACAAACGTCCGTTCGATGCCGCGCTCCAATCCGCAAAGGCGGTCCTCGCAAAGGCCGAGTCCGATCTCGCTCAAGCGCGCCAGCGTACCGATGTTCTTCAGGCTGAAGCTCAGTTGGCGGACGCGCAAGCCGTCTTCACCAGAACGGAGTCTGATTTGGCGCGGGTCGTACCGCTGGCTAAGGAAAAAGCCGTGACCGAGCTCGAGCTTGACGCCGCGACGGCTAATAACAAATCAGCGAAAGCCACGGTTGACGCGAGGCAGGCCAACCTGACCAACCTTGAAGCCTCGGTCAAGTACACGATCGAACGAGCCTCTTCCGAAGTCTCCGCGGCCAGGGCTCGCATCATTCAAGCCGAGCTCGATCTCAGTTATTGCAGCATCTATTCGCCGATCAGCGGCGTAATCGGATTCAAACAAATCGATGAAGGCAACCTCGTAGGCCGCGGCGACGCGACGCTTCTTGCGACCGTCTCGGCGTCCGATCCTCTGCTGGTCGATTTTAACCTCAGTGAGATTGAATACCTGAAGTTCACCTCTGACGAAAAAGCCCGCGGGACCGCAGGCAGTCTCAAATTCGAATTGATTCTCTCCGACGACAGCATTCACCCGCACGCGGGAAGTTTTAAGGTGGTAGACCGCACGGTCGATCCGGCAACCGGAACGATGAAGGTCCGGGCTGCTTTTCCCAATCCCAGCAACTATCTGCGGCCGGGTCAATTCGCTCGCGTGCGCGTCGCGGTTGCTGAAAAAGAGAACGCGATCCTGGTCCCGGCGCGCGCGATTCAGGAGCTTCAGGGCGCGAAGACTGTTCTCGTAGTCGACGCGGAGAACAAAGCCTCGGTGCGCACCATTACCGTTGGCGATAAGTCGGACAAGTATCTGATCGTTCTCGAAGGTCTCAGCGCCGGCGAGCGCGTGATCGTCGAAGGCATGCAGAAGGTCCGCCCCGGCAGCGAGGTCACTCCGACTACCACTCCCGCGGCCGGTGACACTGCTCAAAAGACCGAAGGGAGCTAAGCCATGTCAACCTTCTTCATCCGGCGGCCGATCGTCGCCATAGTGATTTCAATAATCACCGTAATGTTCGGCATCGTCGTCATCAAGGGTTTGTCGGTCGAGCAGTATCCGTTTCTCGCCCCGCCAAACATCCGTGTGACTGCTACATATCCCGGAGCGTCGGCCGAAGCAGTGGAGCAGTCGGTCGCGACACCCGTCGAGCAGGAGGTCAACGGCGTCGACCGGATGATCTACATGAAGTCGTCCAATACCAGCGACGGCCGCATGCTGCTGGACGTCAACTTTGAAGTCGGAACCGATCAGGACACCGCCAACGTCCTGACCCAGAATCGCGTCTCGACTGCGGCCGCGCGGCTTCCGGCCGAAGTCAACCAGCAGGGCGTCACCGTCAAGAAACAAAGCCCCAGCATTCTGATGTTGATCTCTCTTTACTCGCCGAAGGATGCTTACGACGCCAATTTCCTGATCAACTACTGCGGCATCAACCTGCGCGATCAACTCCTGCGAATTCCAGGGGTCGCACAAGTAGATCTGTTTGGCGGGACCGATTACGGAATGCGAATTTGGATACGCCCCGACCGGCTTGCAAAGCTGGGCTTGACCCCTTCCGATGTGATCTCCGCCATCAAAGAGCAGAACCTGCAGGCGCCCGCCGGCAAGGTAGGCGCGGCGCCGACGCCGCAGGACCAGGAGTTCACTCAAACACTTAGCGTTCCGGGCCGCCTCATCACTACTGAAGAGTTCGAGAACGTGATCATCAGGCAGACCGCTACCGGCGCTGTCGTTCGGATTAAAGATGTCGGGCGAGCCGAACTCGGCTCGCAGGATTACAACTCATTCGGCCGGCTTAACGGCAAACCGGGCGGCGCGATGGCGGTCTATCTGCTGCCCGGCGCAAACCAGCTCAAAGCGGCGGAAACCATCTACGAAACGATGACGCACGCCAAGACGATCTTTCCGCCTGATATGGATTACAAGATCGTGTATGACACGACGCCGGCCGTCGAGGCCTCGATCCACGAAATCCTGAAGACCTTTGTCGAAGCATTGATCCTTGTGACGCTGGTTGTCTTTATCTTCTTACAGAACATCAGGGCGACGATCATTCCGATGATCACCATCCCTGTCTCGCTGATCGGAACGTTCATCTTCTTTCCGATGCTTGGGTTCTCGCTGAATACGCTTTCGATGTTCGGCCTCGTGCTGGCCATTGGAATTGTTGTCGATGACGCCATCGTCGTAGTCGAAGCGGTCATTCATCACCTCGAGCATGGAATGACGCCGAAGGAAGCGACGCTCCAGGCAATGAAGGAGGTTTCCGCGCCGGTCATCGGGATCGCGTTAATTCTCTCCGCGGTATTCGTTCCGGTTGCGCTGCTTGGCGGGCTGGTAGGAAGCATGTACAAACAGTTCGCGCTGACGATTGCGATATCGGTGCTGCTTTCGGCGTTCAACGCGCTAACGCTGACGCCCGCGCTTTGCGCGATGATGCTCAAAGCGCCGAAGCCCACGCGCGGACCGCTTGGCGTGTTCTTCCGAGGTTTCAATAAAGTATTCGAGGTTACGACGAACGGCTATGTGAACACGTCGCGCTTGCTCGTTCGCCGCGGAATCCTCACGATCGCGCTCGTAGCGATCGTCATAGTAGGGGCCGGGTTCTTCAACCGGCTCATCCCGGCCGGATTCATTCCAGACGAAGATCAGGGCCTGCTCGGCGTCAACGTTCAACTCCCGCCCGGGGCCTCGCTTGCTCGCACGAGCGCCGTGCTGAAAAGAGTCGAAGAAATTCTGGCGAAGACTGAGGGAGTCGATTCCTTTCAGACCATCGGCGGTTACGGGGCGCTGACAAACACCTACCAGTCGAACTATGGCTCGCTGTTCGCGCGGCTTCATCCGTGGGAGGAACGCAAGACCGCGGACGTGAAGGTCAAGGGAATCATGGCAAAGCTGCAGCAGGAGTTCGCGGCGATTCCTGAGGGAGTGATCTTTCCTTTCAACATTCCGACGCTCGCCGGCTTTGGCGCGGCGTCAGGATTCAACTTCCTCATTCAGGACCGAAGCGGCGCGATGACAGTCGCGCAGCTCGGTGACCAGGCTCGGGCGTTCATCGCAGCGGGGCGGCAACGTCCCGAGCTTGGTAACCTCTTCACCTCCTTCGATCCGAACTACCCCCAGGTCAAAGTCGATCTCGATCGCGAGAAGGCGCGCACGCTGGGTGTGCCGGTAGACCAGGTCTTTCAGACGATGTCGGCGGCGATGGGCGGCGCCTTCGTCAACGACTTCAATCGTTTTGGCAGGCTGTATCGCGTCTACGTTCAGGCCGAAGCAGCGAACCGTCTTAAGTCTGAAGACATCGGCAACATTTATGTCCGGTCGAAAACGACCAACTCGATGATCCCGCTTTCGACGCTGCTCACCGTCAAGGACAACGCCGGCACTGAGCTCACGACGCGATTCAACTTGCAGCGCTCGGTTGAGCTGCAGGGCGCGCCCGCAGCCGGCTACACATCCGGCCAGGCGCTTGCCGCCCTCGAGCAGGTGTTCGCCGAAACGATGCCCAAAGAGATGGGCTTCTCATACTCGCAGTTGTCCTTTCAGGAAAAGATTGCGCCGCCCGCCGCGCCGACTTTCATACTCGCAATCGTCTGTGTGTTCCTGTTGCTGGCGGCGATGTATGAGAGCTGGCGGCTGCCGTGGGCGGTGCTGCTTGGTTCGCCGCTGGTCGCGCTTGGCGCGTTCTTCGGCGTGTGGCTTGCGGGTTACGACAACAACGTTTACGTGCAGGTCGGTCTTGTTATGTTGATAGGCCTGGCTGCCAAGAACGCAATCCTGATCGTCGAGTTCGCGAAGGCGAAACACGAAGAGGGCCTCACACTCGAAGATGCTGCGTTGACCTCTGCCCGGCTCCGCTTCCGTCCGATCCTGATGACCGCGTTCGCGTTCATTCTCGGCGTCGTGCCGTTGATGCGCGCCAGCGGCGCGGGAGCGGGCGCGCAAAACGTGATGGGCACCGGAGTCTTCTGGGGCATGCTCATCGCAACCTTCCTGGGCGTGTTCATCATCCCGGGCAACTACACCTTTATTGAAGGCCTCGGCAGACGCAAGAAAAAAGGCATGGAAGCGCCGGTTCCTCCACTGGTTGAGATAGCCGGTGTGGTCAAAGGTGCAACTGTGCACGCGGCAGGAGGTGCGAAATGAATCGGCTGTCGATAGTTGTATTGATGATTACCAGTCTGTTGACCGCCTGCACCGTAGGACCAAAATACCAGCGGCCGAAAGTTCAGTCGCCGATGGTCTATCGCGGCGTTGCCGATCCGGCGGCGCAGCCCGATCCTCACACGCTGGCCGACACAAAATGGTTCGACGTATTCAACGACGAAAAGCTCCAGGAACTGATTCGCCAGGCACTTGTCAGCAACTACGACTTGCGCGAGGCGGTAGCTCGCGTCGATGAAGCGCGAGCCAACTACGGAATAACCCGGTCGGATCAGTTTCCAACGATCGGCGCGAGCGCGGATGTTACGACCGACCGCAGTTCGAGGAACGGGTCCTTTACGTTGCCTGAGCCAGTGAAGAGAGACCGGACCTTCGGAAGCGTCCTCTTGAACCTGCTCACTTTTGAAGTCGACATCTGGGGAAGGCTGCGAAGAGCAACTGAAGCGGCGAGGGCCGATCTGCTCGCAAGCGAAGAAGTACGCAAGGCAGTGATCACCACTCTCATAAGCGATGTCGCGACCTCGTATTTCAATTTGCGCGAGCTGGATTTCGAGCTCGAAATCGCAAAGCGCACTCTTGCGTCGCGTCAGGACTCGCTGCGAATCATCAAGCTGAGAGCAGATCGCGGCGTGTCCAACATGCTCGATGTTCGGCAGGCCGAACAGCTTGTCTACAGCGCCGCGGAGGTCATACCCGCGACCGAGCAGTCGATCGAACAGCAGGAGAACTTTCTAAGTTATCTGCTTGGCAAGAATCCTGACGGGGTCTCGCGAGGCCGCGGACTCACCGAGCAACAAATGCCTCCGGCGGTCCCGGCAGGATTACCTTCGGACTTGATGGATCGCCGTCCTGACATTCGAGCCGCCGAACAGAATCTGGTCTCCGCAAACGCGCTCATCGGCGTAGCAAAGGCGGCTTACTTTCCACGCATCACGCTGACGGGTTTTCTTGGTTTCGAAAGCAATCAGCTATCGAGTCTGTTCACCAACTCGAGAAGCGTTTGGGGTTTTGTTCCGCAGGTAACGCAACCGATCTTCACCGCGGGGCGAATCAAATCGAATGTGCGTTTCACGCAGGCACAGCGAGAAGTCTTTCTGATCAACTACGAGCGGACGATACAGAACGCTTTCCGTGAAGTGTCGGACTCGCTGATCGCGTATCGCAAAGTGAAGGAGGTCCGCACTCAGCGCGAGTTGCTGGTGGCGACTCTTCAGGACCGCTCTCGGCTGGCTTACATGCGCTACACCGGCGGAGTGTCGAACCTGCTTGAAGCGCTCGACGCCGACAGGAATTTGTTCGACGCCGAGTTGAATCTTGCGCATTCGCGCCGCGATGAGCTGCTCACCGTCGTGCAATTCTACAAGGCGCTTGGTGGAGGCTGGCAACAGTAAGGATAAATACCAATGAAAAGCAAAGAACTAATAAAGCGAGCAAAGCAATTTGCGGAGCCCTTCTGCATCACCGATGGCAGCCGCTTCCGTCTCAAGGACGTAGACCCGAGCGACACGCTGCACCTGAATTCAGAAGACAAGCCGCGAGCCAAAGAGGCATTGGGCACCGGCGTTGAGGTGCTTACCGAATTGCAGGACATGCTCTATGCGAAGAACCGGTGGTCTTTGCTGCTCATCTTTCAGGCGATGGACGCCGCTGGAAAAGACGGCGCGATCAAGCATGTGATGTCCGGCATCAATCCGCAGGGGTGCCAGGTCTTTTCATTCAAGGGGCCGTCCAGCGAAGACCTCGACCACGATTATATGTGGCGTTGTGTGAGATGCCTTCCAGAACGCGGACGCATCGGCATCTTCAACCGAAGTTACTATGAGGAGTCATTGGTGGTGCGCGTACATCCCGAGTTCCTCGCAAAACAAAAGCTGCCCGAGGAAGTCGTCAACGAAGACATATGGAAGAACCGTTTCAAAGACATTCGAAACTTCGAGCACTACCTCGCGCGCAACGGCACGATAGTGCGCAAGTTCTTTCTACATCTGTCGAAAGGCGAACAGAAACGGCGTTTCCTCGAAAGGCTCGACAATCCCGACAAGAACTGGAAATTCTCGGCCAACGATGCGTCAGAGCGAAAACACTGGAAAGACTACATGGAAGCCTACGAGGACACGATCCGCCACACCGCGACCGAATACGCGCCGTGGTACGTCGTGCCTGCCGACAACAAGTGGTTCACGCGGCTGGTCGTCGCGGCAGCGGTGATCGAGGCGTTGGACTCTCTCGACCTGGCGTACCCAAAAGTCGGCAAGCAGAAGCTCGAAGAACTCGACGCGGCGAGACAGGCGTTGATGGGCGGCAACATCGATTAAGCGGAATCAATGTTAATGGGTCAGTTTGAAGTTCAGAGTTCAAGCTTTAGCTTGCTCTCGAGCGTTATCGTTGCAAACGGCAAGCTAAAGCTTGAACTCTGAACTGGACATTCAAACTGACCACTACCGAATCAACATAGCGTTTCAAAATGACCAAAGCTAATCTCGCCAGCTCAACATCGTTCCCGGACAAGCTTTCACGCTTTGCGCCGGGCGTTGGTTTGCTGCGGTCATATGAACGCGGTTGGCTCCGGCCAGATCTTCTCGCCGGCCTCACGCTCGCGGCTTACCTCTTGCCGGCGGGCATCGGCGACGCCTCGCTTGCCGGCCTGCCCGCCCAGGCAGGAATCTACGCTTGTCTTTTTTCAGGGCTGGTCTTCTGGCTATTCTGCAGCTCGCGCCATACGGCGATCACTGTTACATCGGCAATCTCTCTGCTGGTCGGCTCGTCTCTCGGTGGTATTGCAGGCGGCGATCCAAAGCGATTCGCCGCACTCGCAGCAGGCACTGCGTTGTTGGTTGCGCTGATCGCGTTTGTTGCGTGGCTCGTCAAGGCAGGCGCGATCGTCAACTTCATCTCGGAAACTGTGCTGGTTGGATTCAAGGCAGGCGTTGCTCTCTACCTCGCCGGCACGCAACTGCCAAAGCTCTTCGGTTTCAAGGGCGGCGAAGGCAGCTTCTGGGAACGCAGCGGCCACTTCTTCGCGCATCTCAACGAAACGAATGTAGCAGCGCTTACCATCGGCGCAGCAGCTCTGGCTGTGCTCGTGCTCGGCAAAGTTCTTTTGAAGAACAGGCCAGTAGGACTATTCGTCGTTGTCGGAGGGATCGCGATCGGGTCCCTGATCGCCCTCGATGCCCGCGGTGTGAAGTTGCTCGGAGAAGTACCGCAAGGATTGCCTCCTCTCGGTCTCCCCGCGATCCATTGGAGTGACCTCAACGATCTACTCCCGTTGGCAATCGCATGCTTCATGCTTGGAGCAGTCGAGACCGCGGCGATCGGGAGAATGTTTGCCGCGAAACACGGCGGGCGGTTTGAGAGCAACCAGGAGTTTCTTGGGCTGGCAGCAAGCAACCTCGCGGCGTCGCTTGGGCAGGGCTTTCCAGTCAGCGGCGGTATGTCGCAATCGCTGGTCAATGAAAGCGGCGGCGCTCGCACTCCGGTCTCGAGCCTTATCGCTGCGGGTGTGATTCTGTTGGTGAGCGTCTTTCTTTCGGGTTCGTTACGCAACCTGCCGCAGCCCGTGCTCGCAGCAATCGTGTTGGTGGCGGTAGCCGGTTTGTTCAAAGTCTCCGAGTTGCGCCATCTGTGGCGAGCCGACCGCACTGAGTTCATCGTCGCAATGGCGGCTCTGCTTGGCGTGCTTGGATCGGGGTTGCTGCGCGGTGTGCTGATCGGCGCGGTTATTTCGCTGGTTCAACTGTTGCGACGCGGATCGCAACCGCACGTCGCATTGCTCGGGCAAATTCCCGGCACCAATCGATTCTCTGATCTCGAACGAAACCCCGACAACCGAGCCATCCTCGGCCTGCTGATCTTCCGTATCGAAGCGAGCCTGCTCTACTTCAATGCTGAGTACGTACGTCAGTCGGTTCTTAACCGCGTTCATAGTGAGACCGTGAAACCGAAGCTTGTCGTGATTGACCTCTCGGCTTCACCGCGCGTCGATTTGCAAAGCGCAGACACCATTCGCGGATTGGCAGATGAGTTAACCGCGTCGGGGATTGGGATGCGCGTGGTTGAAGCGCGCGCTTCGGTGAGGGATCGACTACGGGCAGAAGGACTCGATGAGCGGCTTGGGGGCATCGACCGGTTAGGAACAGTTGCCCAGGTGGTCGACGACTTTGAACGGCAGCAGAAAGTGGGGCGCGCGGCCGCGTCGACTTAGTGTTTTTTTACGCCGACACTGTGAGTCTTGACAGTATGAGTAGCCACATATACACGCCTACAATTTTTGATAGCGCTACTTGTCGTCAGAGTAAGTTTCGCCTGGCAGGAGAGAACCGGATGCCTACCGAATTCCGAAATACGCCACGGTATGCGGGTTCTCGGGCGATCATCATTGCCCTGTTTCTGGGTCTCAGCGTGACGCTGGTGTGGGTGAGGGAAGCGAGAGCCGACACTGCTTCACCCACATCGGCCGCGGCGGCCGAGCAAGTCGCGCCGCCAGGTCCGGCGCGGGAAGAACACGGCTTGTCTCAAAAAGCCATCGACATAACGCGTGTCTTTGGCTTACCCATCACCAACTCCATGGTAGTCACGTGGATCGTCGCTCTCGGCCTGATCTTGTTTGCTCGCGTCGCTACGCGGCGGATGAAGCAGGTTCCCAGTGGCGCACAGAACTTTCTGGAGTGGCTTGTCGAGAGCCTCTACGTTTTTCTCCAGGGGATTCTTGGCCGGCGCCTTGCGGATCGGACGTTTTGGTTCTTCGCGAGCATTTTCATTTTTATTCTCACCGCCAATTGGGTGGGCCTGATTCCCGGTGTAGGCACGGTGGGATGGGGACACGGGACGAGACATGGTTTCAAGATCGATCAGCCGTTGTTCCGCGGGGCTAATGCCGACGTCAATATGACGCTGGCCATGGCGCTGATCTTCTTCGCCTGCTGGATCGTGTGGGCGCTTCGAGAAGTTGGTCCGCTTGGATTTCTAAAGGAGCTGTTTTCCGCGAAAGGCGAGAGCACCGGAGCGATGAAGATACTGCTCGCAGTGGTGTTCTTCGCTGCCGGGTGTCTTGAGATCATTTCGATTCTGTTCCGGCCGGTCTCGTTGAGCTTTCGGCTGTACGGAAACATTTTCGCCGGCGAAAACATGTTGGAGACCATGGCTACTATGGTCCCCGGTTTTGGCTGGCTGTTACCGATTCCGTTTTACTTCCTGGAATTGCTCGTAGGTCTGATCCAGGCGATGGTTTTCATGTTGTTGACGGCTGTCTTCACCCTGCTGATTTGCCAGCACGAGGAAGAAGCGCCGGCAAATGCGCGATTGGAGTGACACGGACTTTCGGCCTCACTCCCGAAGTCGGAGTTCGCCGGAAAAGGAGCGATAAACAAATGAACGGAAGCTTACATATAGGTTTGGCGGCGCTTGGGGCCGCTATCGCAGTAGGCATGATCGGATGGAAGGCTTGTGACGCGGTCGGGCGTAATCCCGAAGCGTCCGCAAAGGTAATGGTCCAGTCTATCCTGGCCATCGCCTTCGCCGAAGCGATCGTGTTCTATGCCCTGTTCCTGGCCAAGTAGGGCAGACGGGGCACGCGGCCTTCCGGCGCGACGCTCCAACTTTGGGGTGTGAATTATGAATGCACTTGTCTTTCTTGCAGAGGCGGAGAGTGGCGGGCAGGTCGAACAGATTGCCAGAACATTTGGGGTCGACTGGACTCATCTGATTGCACAGATCATTAGTTTCGCAATCGTCTGCCTTTTACTCTATCGATTTGCGTATCGACCCATCCTTGGAATTCTGGTCAAGCGGCGTGAACTCATCGCGCAGGGTCTGGCCAACTCCGAGCGAATAAAAGCGGAGTTGGCGCGAACCGAAGCCCAGCGCCAGGAAGTGATGACGCAGGCAAACGCAGAGGCGAACGAGTTCATAGAAGAGGCTCGCGGTGTGGCGGCTCGCCTGCAGGAGCAGGAAACCCGGAAGGCCATCGCTGCAGCCGAGAAGATTGTTGTAAACGCGCGCGAGTCCACAATGCAGGATCACGCGCGCATGCTGGCCGAGCTAAAGCAGGAGGTCGGCCACCTGGTTGTGCAGACGACTGCTGCGATCACCGGCAAGGTTCTCACATCGGAAGACCAACGGCGTCTTGCGGAGGAAACCGCCAGGGAGTTGCACGCATAGCGATGGAGCCGATCCGAGGATTAACGTGATGAAAACGACCAAACAAATCAGGCGTGAAGCGAGGCAGCTTTTTCGGCTGTGCCTCGTCGACGGATTCCTGGATGAGCTGCGCGTTCGGCAGGTGGTGCGGGGAGTCCTGGAGTCCGGGCGCCGCGGTGGCCAAGCCGTTCTGTCACGCTTCCTGCGATTGGTGAAGCTCGACGTCGCCGAGCATACAGCGGCCGTCGAGAGCGCCACGTCCTTGCCCGCTGATTTGCAAGCCGACGTCCTCGCGGGTGTGGAACGAGTGTACGGACCGAGGATGAACAGCTCGTTCTCACTGAACCCTGCGCTGATCGGCGGAATGCGGATCAGAGTGGCCAGTGATGTTTATGACAGCAGCGTCAAAGCGAGGCTTGCGGAACTGGAGAGGCGCTTTTGAGAAGTGGTGCACCAGTGTGTGTTGCTGCCGAAGCACTAACTCTGCGTCCCCGGCGTCCTCTGCGGTTTATTCCCAGCACTGAGCAAGAAAAAACCGCAGAGGACGCCGAGGACGCAGAGCCAGCGGCAAGCAGGAGAAGATCGATGACTGATCTATTGACGCAAATTGAAACGCAAATCACCGGGGCCAGGGCTGTCCGAGCAAAACAGAATGTCGGTAGCATACGCGAGATTGGTGACGGCGTCGCGCGAATTGAAGGCCTCAGCGACGCGATGCTCAACGAGATGATCGATTTCGGTAACGGCATTACCGGCCTCGCGCTGAACCTCGATGAGACCGAAGTCGGAGTGGTCATCCTGGGCGACTACACGTCGCTCCGGGAGGGTGGCGAGGTTCGCGCCACGGGGAATCTATTGCAGGTTCCCGTCGGCAAGGGTCTGCTCGGACGTGTTGTCAATACGCTGGGGGAACCGTTGGATGGCAAGGGGCCTGTGAAAAGCGACGTCGCTTATCCGGTTGAGAATCTCGCTCCCGGTATCATCAGGCGAACTCCGGTAAGACAGCCGCTGCAAACCGGCATCATGGCGATTGACGCGATGATTCCGATTGGCCGCGGCCAGCGTGAACTGATTATCGGCGATCGCTCGACCGGCAAGACGACCATTTGTATTGACACCATCATCAACCAGGCTCGTCTTAACAAGGCCGCCGAGGACGCCGGCGATAAGGACTACCGCCCGCTCTACTGCATCTATGTCGCGATTGCTCAAAAGCAATCGAGCGTCGCAAGGATCATAGGCGTGCTCGAAGAAGCCGGGGCGATGCCCTATACAATCATCGTCGATTCACCCGCTTCCGATTCGGCCACCAACCAGTACCTTGCGCCATTCGCCGGGGCTGCCATGGGCGAGTGGTTCATGGACAACGGCATGGACGCGTTGATTATTTTTGACGATCTGTCGAAACATGCCGTCGCTTATCGCCAGGTGTGCCTGGTGCTGAAGCGCCCGTCCGGTCGCGAAGCTTATCCGGGCGACGTGTTCTACCTTCATAGTCGATTGCTCGAACGCGCGGCGCGCGTTGGAGAAAAGTATGGCAACGGTTCGCTTACCGCGCTGCCCATCATCGAAACGCAGGCGGGTGATGTTTCCGCTTACATTCCGACAAATGTCATCTCGATCACGGATGGGCAGATCTATCTGGAGACCGATTTGTTCTACCAGGGTGTTCGCCCGGCGATTTCGGTGGGCCTGTCGGTTTCCCGCGTCGGTTCAGCGGCGCAGATGAAAGCGATGAAGCAAGTCGCCGGACAACTCAAGGGCGATCTGGCCCAGTTTCGCGAACTCGCAGCCTTCGCGCAGTTCGGCTCGGAGCTCGATGCAAGGACACAAGCGCAGATCGATCGCGGCAAGCGGATTATGGAAATCTTCAAGCAGCCGCAGTACAGCCCGATCCCGGTCGAGATCCAGGTGGCGGTTCTCTGGTCGGTCCAGAACGGTTATGTGGACGATGTGCCGGTGGAACGGATCAAAGAGTTCCAGGCCAGGCTGGCGGACTTTCTGACTTTGCACAAGGCTGAGTTGCTCGGCAAGATCGCCCAGGAAAAGGCGCTCAGCGACGCGTTGACGGGAGAGTTGAGAGCCGCCGCCGATGCTTTCAAGAAGACCTGGAGATGAACGCTCATGCATAGCACACGCGACATTCGCCGGCGCATTCGATCAGTCGGCAGCACGGCGCAGATAACCAAAGCGATGCAGATGGTCGCTGCCTCCAAGATGCGCAAGGCCCAGGAGGCCGCCCTTCGAGGACGACCTTTTGTCCAACTGTTGTATCGCATCCAACGCGAGGCGACGACACGAATGGGAGAGTTTACTCATCCGCTGCTCGAAGTGCGTGAGGTCCGCAAGCGCGCGATCATCCTGGTCGGCGCCGACAAGGGCTTATGTGGAGCGCTCAACAGTAACCTGTTTCGGCTGGCCGCGCAGTATGACCCGCAGTCCACGCTGTTCATCACCGCCGGCAAAAAAGCCGCGCAGTTTGTTGCGGCCACTCGCCGGCAGCTCGTTGCCGAATTCGCTTACGCAGACTCGCCGCGAATCGAGGAGGCTCGGGCGATTGCCTCGATGGCTCGCGACCTCTTCTTGAAAAAAGAAGTGGACGAAGTCCGAGTCGTGGCCACCCGTTTCGTCAACACGCTTACCCAGGAGCCAGTCTCATATGAGTTTCTTCCGGTCGGCGAGATCAAGGGAATAAAGGTACCGGGTGTGGGATCGGACGAGCTTGCTTCTGACAAAAGGGAATTCAAGTTCGAGCCCAGCCCTGAGCACCTTCTGGGCTTTCTCCTCTCGCATTACCTCAACATCTACATCTATCAGGTGTTGCTCAATTCAAAGGCCAGCGAGCAAAGCGCGCGCATGGTGTCGATGAAGAACGCCACGGACAATGCCGATGAGTTGATCAAGGATTTGACGCTCGAGTACAACAAGCTGCGCCAGGGAAACATAACGAAAGAGTTGCTTGAGATTGCCGGAGGACAGGCCGGTTGAAATAAGCTTCCAGGCGGACAAACCGAAAGCAGGTCTGAGTATGAGTAAAGGTAAAATCGTTCAAGTCGTCGGTCCGGTTGTAGACGTGGAATTCCCGGACTCATTGCCGGGGATATATAACGCGTTGTCGGTTGAATACAAAGTCAAGGAGGAGCCGATGAGACTGACGCTCGAGGTGCAGCAGCATCTTGGCGACAAGTGGGTCCGCACAATCTCAATGTCGGGCACCGAAGGTCTGAAGCGCGGCTTCGAGGTGACCGACAGCGGCAATCCAATAAGCGTGCCTGTTGGCGAAGGAGTCATGGGCCGCGTGCTTGATGTAACCGGGAACCCGGTGGACGAGCGCGGACCGGTTCAAGCAGATAAATACTACCCGATCCATCGCATGCCGCCGCCGCTGGTGGATCAATCGACTTCTCCGCAGGTGCTCGCCACCGGGATCAAAGTCATTGACTTGATCTGCCCGTTTTTGAAGGGCGGCAAAGTGGGCGCTTTCGGCGGCGCGGGCGTTGGCAAGACCGTCGTCATCATGGAATTGATCAATAATATTGCCAAGCTTCACGGCGGAGTATCAGTCTTTGCGGGCGTCGGGGAGCGCACGCGCGAAGGAAACGATCTCTACAATGAAATGTCCGAGGCGGGCGTCATCAACCAGGAGAACCTGAGTGCATCCAAAATCGCTTTGGTGTACGGCCAGATGAACGAACCGCCGGGCGCGCGTCTGCGGGTGGCTCTGGCCGGTCTCGCGATCACTGAATATTTTCGCGACGAGAAGAATCAGGACGTGCTTCTGTTCATCGATAACATTTTCCGGTTCTCTCAGGCCGGCTCCGAGGTGTCGTCCCTGCTCGGCCGCACCGCAAGCGCCGTCGGATACCAGCCGACGCTCGCCGCTGAAATGGGCGCCTTGCAGGAACGCATTACGTCCACCAAAAAGGGATCGATAACTTCCTTCCAGGCGGTGTATGTGCCTGCGGACGATTTGACTGATCCCGCGCCCGCCACAACGTTCGCGCACCTCGACGCGACGATCGTCCTTGAACGTTCGATTGCGGAACTGGGGATCTATCCGGCGGTGGATCCGCTTGCATCAACCTCGCGCGCGCTCGCGCCCGAAATCGTAGGCAAGGAGCACTACGACGTTGCGCGTAATGTACAGAGAGTACTTCAGCGATACAAAGATCTGCAGGATATCATCGCCATTCTAGGCATGGATGAACTTTCGCCCGAGGACAAGCTGACGGTGCAGAGGGCGCGCAAGATCCAGCGCTTTCTGAGCCAGCCGTTTAGCGTGGCTCAAGTCTTCACCGGCCGCGAGGGCAAACAGGTGCCGGTAGCTGACACCGTTCGCGCCTTCAAGGAGATACTGGACGGCAAGCACGACGATGTTGCCGAAGGCGACTTTTATATGAAGGGCGGCATTGAGGAAGTCAGACAAGGATAAGGAAAGTGTGGTTGTTTGTGGGACTAAAGAGGAATGAGAATTCACCGCTGATCCCTGCGTCCTCGGCGTCCTCTGCGGTTGATTCTCTCCAAATCACAATCACGTAAACCGCAGAGGACGCCGAGGACGCCGAGGATTGCTTAGACATGCCAAGAACCTTAAAGCTGCAAATCGTCACACCGGAAGCAACGGTTTACTCAGAAGATGTGGACATCGTTACGCTCCCGGCGGTGGAGGGCCAATTAGGGATTCTTCCGAATCACATGCGGCTAATGACGCAAATGGTCCCCGGAGAAATGATCGTGCGCAAAGACGGGCAGCCTACTTTTCTGGCCGTGGGTGGGGGGCTTGTAGAAGTGACCGGCGACCGCGTGTCCATCCTTACGGATCTGGCTGTCGTCGCGGAGAACATCGACGAGGCGAAGGTCGAAGAAGCGCGTCAACGCGCCGCAGCCCGACTTCGAGAGAAGATTTCCGCTGAAGAAGTTGCTTCCGTCAACGCATCGTTAGCCCGCTCGCTGGCACAACTGGGCGTCAAGCGGCGCCGCCGGGGGTAGTGGGGTATTAGCGTGTTGCCAGCAAGCAGTCCTCTGCGTCCCCGGCGTCCTCTGCGGTTTTTCCTGCTCAGTGGCTCGGAATCAACCGCCGAGGACGCAGAGGAGAAACGCGAATGTGAGCGAGCAACACGCTATCACCCCACTATCCGCCGGGGACGATGACCGAGCATAGCCGAGAATTTTGCGGGAGGAGTGTTGACTATGAGCTTTGCCCTCGAAGAGAACGAAGAGCTTTCTATTTCTGTCAAGCGCATCGCAGTCGAGCAAATCGACTTGGCGCTTTACCATCTTCGGAATGCCGGAGAGGACCTCGACAATTCAGTTCACGCGACCCGTCAGAGCCTGAAGCGGCTCCGCTCGTTGGTGGCGTTAGTTTCCCCCGAGCTGGGCAAACGAACATTCAAGCGCGAATGGACCTGTTACAGAAGCGCCGGCCGTCTGCTTGCGAGCGGGAGGGACGCGGCAGTTGTCGTACAAACCTTCGACGCGGTGATCAGTCGCTTTTCGAGCGAGCTCACACCTGAAGCTTTCGCTGCGGAACGCTGCTTCTTGATTGAGCGACGCGACGCGCGGTTAAAGGAAATGGTGGAGGAAGGTGCGCTCGTGAAGGCTTCCGAATTACTGCTTTCTGCTCGCGAGCGCGTTGCAACCTGGCGCGTAAAATGCCGGGGGTTCAAGGCACTTCGAAGAGGTACGAGGTGTTCTTACCGATCCAGCCGCCAGGATCTTCGAAGCGTTCTACGGCATCGGACCGCGACGAACTTTCACCAGTGGCGCCATCCCGTTAAGTTGCTTTGGCACCAATTGCAGATACTGACTCCAATTTGGCCGGTGATCCTGAACGCTCACTCGGCCGAGTTAGGTGCATTATCAGATCGCCTCAACGAAAACCACGACCTCGATGTACTTAGTGACGCAAAGCTATGGTCGGACTTTGAAAGCCAGGAGCAGGGCCCCGAGCCGCTCATCTCCTTGATCGCCCGCCGGTGCCGCGAACTGGAAGCGGAAGCACTGATCCTCGGCGAGCGGCTCTTTACCGAGCGACCACGCCGTTTTGCTGACCGGATCGAGCGGTATTTTCAAGCCTGGCAGCATGGATATTGAATACAAAGCCTTCACGCGCGCGGCACTCGGTAGCGAGTCATACCGAATTCTGTGGTCACTTGGCATCCTTGCGGCATTGATGCTCTTGCTGGCCATTAGAAACATTGCCTCCGGGCAGTTCCGGCTTCTCTATGCGCAGGCCTTGATAGTCGCCATCGCGGCTGCATACGAAATCTTCGCGCTGGCGATCGTCAAGAAAGCGCTGAGCCGGGAGCGCGATGTGCCTCGAACGATGTGGCTGATCAACATCCTCATCGACGCCGCTCTTCCAACGATCGGTCTTTTCATACTTATCGAGAATCGGTTCACCGAGCCTCATCAGGCCCTGGTTGCGCCGGCGGTGTTCCTCTATTTCATTTTTATAATTCTTTCAACGCTTCGTCTCAGTCCGTGGCTCTCGCTTTCGACGGGCCTGCTGTCCGCTGTGGGTTATCTGGGTGTTTCCCTCCTCGTGCACCACCGCTACGCCACTGCGGACGCGGGCCCGTCTTTTTTGCCTTCGACCTATTTCATCTACGCGAGTTTGATTCTGACGGGCGGGATTGCCGCCGCGGGCGTAGCGCTCCAGATCAGAAAGCACGTTTACAGCGCGCTTCGAGAAGCGGAGTTGCAACGCGAGCTCGAGCGAGTGAACCACGATCTCGACGTCGCGCGCTCGATTCAGCAAGGCTTGCTCCCAAGTCAGCCGCCTAACCTGTGTGGCTTTGACATTGCCGGGTGGAATCGGCCAGCCGATGAGACCGGTGGCGACTACTTCGATTGGCAGACGCTGCCTGACGGAAGGCTGGCCGTGAGCCTGGGCGATGCGACGGGTCACGGAATCGGTCCGGCGCTTGTGACCGCATCTTGTCGCGCGTATGCGCGCGCCAGTTTTATCTCGGGAGCGGCGGATGGATGGTTGAATAATCTGAACCGGTTGCTGGCGGAGGACCTTCCTCAAAATCGGTTTGTCACCTTTGCTGTTGTTTTGCTCGATCCCGAAAGCTCACACATCGAAGTGCTCTCCGCTGGGCACGGTCCAATTCTCTTGTACAGAGGAGCAACCCGCGAGATCGAGAACATCGAAGCGCAAGGGATTCCTCTGGGGATGATCGCGGCCGCCACTTATGGATCAGGAACCGATTTGTCTTTAGCTGCCGGAGACATGCTCGTGCTGATCACCGATGGATTCTACGAATGGGAGAATCCTGAGGGCGAAGACTTCGGGCTTGAAAGACTCGAAGCGACGATTCGCCAGTCGTGCGATTGCAGTTCCGAAGAAGTCATCTCGAGACTGCGATCGTCCGTCGAAGACTTCTGCAGGGGAACAAAACAAAATGACGATCTAACCGCCGTGATAATGAAGCGGACGGCGGAAGAGTCGAACAGATGAACGCATGCGAGTTGAAATCCTTTCACGATTGTGGCGAGCCGATTGGCATCTAAGCGCCCTGCTCGGGCTTTTGCTGTTGGTTGTCTTTGTCATTTATCCCATGAGCCTGCGCCGGCCGTGGGGTGACCTCGTACTCGAATCCTTTCTGTCGTTGATTCTGATTCTTGGAGCTGCGCTGGTTGCGCAGCTCCGGGCCGCGCGAGCATTCGGGGCGCTATGCGCCGCCGGAGCGATTGTAATCGGATGGGCGCGCTTGTTCTCGGCGAGCATAGCGCTTGAATTGGTTGGCCTCTCGTTGTGGATTGTCTTTCTCGGGGTGCTCGCGACGGCACTTCTGATTCGAGTGTTTGGCGAAGGAAGGATCAATCTCCATCGCATTCAGGGAGCGGTGGCGGCCTATCTGCTGCTTGGTGTGATGTGGGCAGGCTGCTACAGGCTGGTAGTGCTTGGCGACCCGGCTGCGTTCAACCTGCCGGCAGTTGTCGATGAAGGCACGCTTATGTCAAAGCTGGTCTATTTCAGCTTTGCAACTCTCACTACAGTCGGGTACGGCGATGTTACAGCAGTCGATATGGCCGCGCGTTCATTGGCAATGCTCGAGGCACTCACCGGCCAGCTCTTTCCCGCAGTGCTGATTGCGAGGCTGGTCTCACTGGAAGTGATCCACCGAAATGAGGTTTGAGATCGGCCGAGCCTCGCGTGCTTTGCGGTCCTTTGCGAGCTTTGCGCAAGGAATCCGCTCGAGAAAGAGAGATACGTTGAACGCAAAGCTCGCAAAGTACCGCAAAGCTCGCAAAGCGGTTTCTTCACCGTA